>Ga0154020_10006839_pt1 | contig 13368 bp, 10 predicted proteins | sample Klosneuvirus_201_FD_109709 | JGI IMG/M metagenome (GOLD analysis project Ga0154020, IMG submission 109709) | Active sludge microbial communities from wastewater, Klosterneuburg, Austria - Klosneuvirus_20160825_MG | ecosystem: Engineered > WWTP > Aerobic digester > Activated sludge | place... | reverse complement strand
GAGGTGTACCTCAGTTTGGAGGATTCTCCCTTGGTTTCATGAAACAGTGCGTACGCCGGACTGGCTTCGTGGAGGAAAAAGACTCCGCCTTTGACCGCCCCGCCGTCGGGCCCAAACATTGAAACCTTGGCCGGCACGCCCGAGATAAGCTTGACCGTGACGGTCTCTTTGCGTTGTGAAAACTCCAGCTTTTGCGATGTGGTACCGATCTCCCGCGCCCGAATCCAGATTTCGTATTTGCCGACTGGAACTCGCTCGAATACGAAGGTGTTCTGGCCCGATTGTGTTCCATCGTCCAGGTAGTGAAGCCCTGTGAATTTGTCTATCTCGGCACGAGGGTTGTTCCAGTCCCCGTCCAACTTGAACAGTCGAAATTGGGCGTCCATGAGCGTTGCACCGGCGGGTGCTTCGAGCTTGATCGTCACGTTGCATGGCGGAATCAGGACTTGGTTGCCCAAATCGGTAACCTGCCCTCCTTTGACCTCAATGTTGGAAAGTGTCAGCGATGCGTCTTCAGCCCCGCCCGCATCCAGGCTGAACTTGCCTTCCGGCAACCGCTTGAATTCGTACACGCCCTGCGCAACGAAACTGCGAAGCGTCAGGTAACGTCCGTCATAGGGTTCCACCATTTGCAACTGCGTTCCGACTATCGCCTTTGCCCCCTTCTGGTCGAGAAATGTCACCTTGATACTGCCTGCGGGCCAAAAGGCCACATCGCCCACCTTGAGTTCGCTGGAGTCATTGGGAAGACTGATTCCGTACCAGTGAGGCGACTTCGGATCGACCGCAAGATTCTCCGAGTCAGGGATGATCATGCGTCCGGAGGAGCATACGGGATCCACTCCCTCGAACTTGAAGTAGCCGTCCTTGTCGCTCTTCGCTTGGGGCAGGGGGCTCTGCGGCGGCCGGATGTGGTCGCGGATCAAGTACTCGCCCTCGCTGGCGAGATAGAGCTTTACATCGCCCAACGGAGAGTTGGATTTGCTGACCGCGCGGCCGCTGATCGTAACTGCTTTGACGAACTGGGAGAGGTACACAGTGTTAATGGGTTCAATGGGCGTCACCATGATGAGCGTGGTGCGCGTCACGTATCCCGGTTTGCTGGCTGTGAACGTAACTTGCGCATAGCATGTTTCTACAGGAGGCTTGCCCCACTTAACTTTCGGAATGCGCTGACCGACCAGCTTTACCTTGACTTCGATGGTGAAGGCGCCGTCCGGCCCAGTTGTGGCGCTGCCCGTTACGGTCACTTTGGGGTACGGACCTTCAGCTTTCTCGCGGCGCTCAAGTGTTTTCTGATCGGCATGGCCCCAGAATTCGTCAGCCTTTGCGTCTATGGACACACCATCAAGTCTTTCATGCGGATTGCCTAAGACCTTTCCCTTGGTGGTTACATTGAACTCTTGCGTTTGTTCTTCAGCATGCAGGGCGGCGGACAGACATAGAATAATCAAAAGGCAGGCGATTCGAGCCATAGCATCACCAATAGAGATGGGGTACTTATTCTCATCTCATCGATGACTGATGCAATGCAAATCTAACGAAAGTCGCGTGAAGACCTCTTAGGCGTCAACGGCCCTCGATTTCCGCCATGAACGCGCCGACTTCTTTGCGTACGTTCTCGCCGGAGATGGCTTTGTCGATGAATTGCACGATGCGCGGCATGTCTGTTTCGCGCGCGCCGAGCGTGGTCACCATGGGCGTGCCTACTCTCATGCCGCTGGTTTCGGTGTTCGGGCGTGGGTCGTAGGGAATGAAGTTCTTGTTCACGTACACGCCCTGCGCGCCGACGAGGTCTTCGATTTCTTTGCCGTTCTTGCCCGTACCGGTGATGTCCACCATGACCATGTGATTGTCGGTGCCGCCGGTGATCACGCGATAGCGCTTGGGATCGATTTCCGTGAACGCTTTGGCCATGGCCTTTGCGTTGGCGATGACCTGCTTGGTGTATGTCTTGAACTCGGGCTTGAGCGCCTCTTCGAGCATTGCGGCCTTGGCGGCAACCACATGCACCAGCGGGCCGCCCTGCGTGCCGGGGAACACGGCACGGTCGAGCTTGCTGGCCCATTTCTTTGAGCACACCACCATGCCGCCGCGCGGCCCGCGAATGGTTTTATGCGTGCTCATGGTGACGAAGTCGCTCATGGGCACGGGGCTCTGGTGCTCGCCCGCTGCCACGAGGCCCGAGATGTGCGCGATGTCGGCCATGAACAGCTTGCCGCGCTCTTTGGCAATCGCGCCCAGCTTTTCAAAGTTGATCGCGCGCGGATAGCTCGAGGCGCCCGTGACGACGAGTTTGATATCCGGGTGAGCATCAAGTTGCGCGACGTATTCGGCTTCGTCTATCAAACCGTCGTCCTTGCGCACGCCGTAATGCACGAACTTGTAGAACTTGCCGCTGGCGTTGAACGGTGCACCGTGCGAGAGGTGGCCGCCGTGCTCGAGTTTGAAGGCGAGCACTTTGTCGCCGGGGTTGAGCATCGCGAAATAGGCGCTCAGGTTCGCCTGCGTGCCCGAGTGCGGCTGCACGTTGGCGTGGTCGGCGCCGAACAGTTGCTTGGCAAGGTCAATCGCGTGCTGCTCGACCTGGTCCGTGAACTCGCAGCCGCCGTACCAGCGCTTGCCGGGATAGCCCTCGGCATATTTGTTCGTGAACACGGTGCCGAGCACCTGTTTCACGTAGGGCGAAACGTAGTTTTCGCTGGCAATGAGATTGAGCGAAGAAGTCTGCCGTTCGCCCTCACGCTGGACGAGTTCAAGGATGTTCATGCGATTGTCCTAAGCCGGAGGCGCGCAATTTAGCGGTTTGAGGCGCGCAAGCAATGACAAGTGTAGTCTCGCGCTAAGGCCGCCAAGGCCGCAACGGGAATTGCTGATATCGCGGCCTTTGCGGGCTTGGCGCGAGACCTTGGCTAGTGCGGTTACTTTCGGAGGCCGAAATTCGCGAGCGCGTCAAACAATCGATCGATATCGGATTCGGTGTTGAACCAATGGGGGCTGACGCGAATCAACCCCGGTCGTACGCTGACTACAATCTTGTGGTCTTTGAGCCATTCTCCAAGAAATGCGTCTTCAAACCAGCCTTGACGCCTGAGGCATAGAATCTGGCTGAGCCCGAGAGAAAGAGTTTCGCATACCGACCACAACTGCACCTCATATGCACGCTTCCGGCAATGGGCCAACAGCTGCATCGCAGTTGACTCAACCTCCGCTGGACCTACGCGCTGATACAATTCCAGCGCGGCATCAAATGCCGCGATCTGAATGTACGGCGGTGCGCCGAGCATGAAGCGCCGGGCTCCGGGTGCGAGCGGCTGATCGAGCGCGTCGAAATTGTGAGGCTCGGCGACACTGAACAGGCCGAGCGAGTGCGGTGTGAGTTTGTTGAGTGCTTCTCCGCGCACGTAGAAGATGCCGAGTGTGTCCAGCGCGCAGAACCACTTGCGCGCGGCAAACGTGCCGAAGTTGACGCCGATTGCGCCAAAGTCGAGTTGCAGGCAGCCCGCCGATTGCACGAAGTCGATCGCGGTGAGCACGCCCTTCTTCTTTGCGCCCGCGCAGAGTGTTGACACGTCTAAGCAGAAGCCCGTGCGGAAATTGACGTGGCTGGCGGCGATCAGCCTTGTGTGCGGCGTGCAGGCGGCGAGCAGAGCTTCCGCGAAAACCGCATCATCCTTCGCAGGAACGAGCACCAGTTTCACGCCGCGGCGTTTCAAGTCGAGGAGCGGTCGCAGCACGCCGGGATAGTCGTTTTCGGGCGCTACGACTTCGTCGCCCTCGCGCCAGTCAATGCCGAGCGTGACGCGCGAAAATGCGTCGGTGGCGTTTGCTAAGAAAACGAACTCCTCGGGCTTGGCGTTGAACACGGTCGCCAGGCGCTTGCGGCAGTTGTTCAACAGTTCGATGTAGCGCTGGATTTCCAGCGAGCCGCGCTCGGAAACGCTGCGGAGATATTCCTCGGCGGCGTCGCGCGCGGGTTTGCACAGCGGCCCGCGGTAAGCCGTGTCGAGATAGACGAGGCCGCGCGTGGCGGGGAACAGCTCCTCAATCTCGGCGCGGCTAAGCATGGGTGGAGAATAGCAAAGGGGCGGGCAAGATTGCCCGCCCCGAACGAAAGTTTGCCCTGCTAGTTACCCGCGCCTTCTTTGGGTGTTTCACCTTCGGCCTTCTTCTTGGGCTGCTTCTTGGCGGCCTTGGCCTTTTCCTGCTCTTCGAACTTGTCGGTGGCGGTTTGTTCGCGCAGGAACTTGCTGTCGGTCTGCCAGGCCTTGAGGCGGATGTCGTCAAGCAGACGCTTCTTGGTCGCCTCGCTGTCGAGGTCGTCCCAGATTTTCTTGAGCTTTTCCTGGTGCGCCTTGCGGGCGGGGTCGAGCAGTTTGGCGTCGTCCTTGCCGGACTCGTATTCTTTGGCGTAGCGGGCGTCTTCGGCTTCGCTGTCCTTCCAGGCCTTGAGCACGAGTTTGGAGAAGCTGGTGCGCGACGTCTTGCTCTCCATGGCCAGCTTGTCCATCTCGGCTTCGATCCAGGCCAGTTTCACTTCTTCCGCGACGGTCTCACCGGGTTTGACCTCGGCGGGGGCCGACGCGCCTTCCTTTTCAGATTTTTTGGCGTCGCGTTCAGTTTTGGCAGCCTCGCGTTCGGCTTCCTTTTCGTCGCGCTCCTTTTCGGCGGCGGCTTTCTGGGCGCGGCGCTGGGCTTCTTCGCGCTGCTTATCAGTGTTGGGAGCCTTGGGTTCTCCACCGCGCGCGGCTTGCTTGCCTCCGCGGCCAATCTGGGCCATCAAAGGCGAGGCGGCGCAGAGCAGCAGAACGACGAGGAAATAGCGCATGATCGTGCCCTTGGGTGGATGTTGCATTAAACCACGCAGCCACAGTCAGGTTTCGAAAAAAAACACAAGCCCGCGAACGGGCTTGTGCTGGCGCGCTGGCGGCCCTTGCGGGCTACAGCGTTACTTCTTTTCTGATTCTGACGAACCTTCTTTTTCTTCTTCTCCTTCTTCTTTCTTTTTCGGCTTCTTATCTGTCTCGGACGGATCTCCGGTTCCGCCGGTTCCGCCCTTGGCGTAGTCCGACCATTGCTTCTTCAGTTCTTCTACTTTGCGCGCGCGGATCTTGTCTTGTTCCGCGCTCTTGTCAGTCGCGGTTTGCTCGCGCATCTTCTTGGTATCTTCCTGCCACGTCTTGAGTTGTTCCTCCGACAAGAGCTTCTTCTTGGTCATGTCGGTGTCGCATTTGTCCCAGGTCTTTTTTAGGGCCTCAAGGTGTTTCTTGCGAGGCTCCTCAAGCTTTTTGTCGGCGTCCTTGAGATCTTTGTAGGCCTTGTAGGTCTGGGCGAACCGCGCATCTTCGGTTTCGCTGTCTTTCCAAGCCTTCAGGCCGAGCTTTTTGAAGTCCGCGCGAATCTTTTTGTCTTCCAGGCCTAGCTTGGTGGCCTCGGTGTCGAGCCACACCTCTTTGTCCTTATCGGGCACCGTCTGGCCGGGTTCGACGCGCTCTTCCGTACCGTCTTCACCCCAGCCTAGCGCGTTCACGGCGTCTTCCCACTGCTTCTTCCAGTCCTGGCCCTGGTTGCCGCCCTGGCCCTGACCGCCGTTCTTGCCCTTGTTGTTCGGATCATCAGGCGCCTTGGGCCCTTGATTGCCACCGCGGCCACCGCCGGGCCAACCGCCGCCCGCGCCCCCTGCTCCACCCTGCGCCTGCAATGCGCCGCCAAACGCGAATGCAATAGCCAAAACCAATGCCAGCTTCTTCATGGTCGATTCCTTGGACTTGCCCAGTCCGGAGTAGAGTGCACCTTCTAGTGCAACGTCCGCACAATTCCTTACTGAGGAAGGAGATTCTGGTGCATTGCGCCAGCGCGCTACTACACTTCCGCCGAGGCTACCATGAAACGTCATGTCTATGTCATGGCCGCACTGTTTGCTGCTCCACTTGCGGCAGAAGGCGAGGCCGGGATTTGGTCAAACTTCAACTGGGGCATTCATTCGATCACGATTCCGGCTGTGTTTCTGCTGGGCCTGATTGCCGGCTGGCTGTTGCGCGAGCGCAAAGCGGCCGAGGAAAGAGCGCGCGAAGAGATTGCGCGCTCGAAGTCCGAACCAAAGAAGGATTGAGCGGCTCAGAAAGCGTGGTCCGTGTTTCGTGGCTCGTGGTCCGTAGGGGCGGCCGGAAACGAGAAGCTCGGATCACGGCACAGGAACCTCGGGGGCAACATGTCGAAGATTACGCGCGTCGTTCTGCACAAGCACGGTATGGGCTGCTTTGAGCGCCACGCCAAAGTCGCGGGCGATGCCAAGCTCGAACTTTCGTTCCGCCACGATGAAATGGACGACGCCCTGAAATCGCTCAGCGTCGTCGATCACGGCGGCGGCCAGCTGGCCACGGTTTCCTATGAGCCGCACCCGGCGCTGAGCGAGCGGCTCAACGACATCAAAGTGAAGCTGCCCGAGGGCGGCGGCATACTTGAATTGCTGGGCCAGTTGATCGGCGCCGAGGTGGAGCTGGATTACTCGGGCGAGAAACTCAAGGGCCGCGTGCTGGGCATCGAGCAGGTCGATGAATCCAGCGGCGAAGTTGCAATCAAAGTGGATTATCTCAGCCTCGTCGTGGGTGATGCCATGCGCCGCGTGCGCATTGGCGATTTGCGCAGCGTCACGCCTGTGGACGCGCAATTGCGCCGCGATTTAGCGATCTTGCTTTCACGTATGGATGCGCAGCGCCGCACGGAGCGCCGGCGCGTGACGCTCGATTTGCGCGGCTCCAAGGAACGCGACATCAGCGTGGCTTACATCGTTCCGGCCACCGTTTGGAAAACGAGCTATCGCGTGCTCTTCGACGAAAAGGGTAAGCCCTCTGTGCTCGGCTTTGCGCTCGTGGACAACGACAGCCAGGATGATTGGGAAGATGTCGCGCTCAGCCTTGTAAGCGGCCTGCCGATTTCATTCACGCACGACCTCTATTCGCCGCGCCGCCGCGCTCGGCCCCACGTGCGCGTGGAAACGGAAGCGCCGATTGCGCCGCCAGTGCTCGAAGGTGCAACGTTTGACATGCCCGAGCAGGACGCCGGCGCAGACGTTTCAGAGGAGCTTGCTGACGAAGACGAATACGCCAAGGAGCGCGCTCCCTCAAAGAAGGCGCGTCGCGCCATGGCCGATGCTTCGGGAATGTCGCTGGCCTCGATGCCGGCGCCAGCGGCGCCACCAGCGATGCGCAGCGGCGACATGGCGCAGAGCGTGAACGTTTCGACGCGCACGCAGGAACTGGGCGACATGTTCAGCTATGACGTGAGCACGCCCGTGAGCATCAAGGGTGGCAACTCAGCACTCGTTCCGATTCTGAGTGACAAGTTCGACGGCGAGATCGTGGCCGTTTACAACGAGCGCGTGCGGGTGGGCAACCCGCTCACCAGTTTCAAATTGAAGAACTCGACTAACTTGACGCTCGAAGGCGGGCCCGCCACGGTATTCCGCGAAGGCGAGTACTCCGGCGAGGCCATGCTCGACACCATGCGGCCCGGCGAAGAAAAGCTGGCGCCTTTCTCCGTTGAGCTCGGCTGCAAAATCACGACGGCCTTTGAGTCCAGCACGGAAAGTGGCCAAGAGATCCGCGCCAGCAGCGGCTATCTGTATCACACGACCTGGTCGCGCCGCATCGTAACGTACACGATCAAGAACAGCACCAAACGTAAGTTGAGGCTGTACATCGATCACCCCGCAGACCGCGGCGCGGAGTATGTTGACACCGCCAAGCCCGCCGAGCGGACGGAGTCCTTCGATCGCTTCGTGGTGGACAGCGAGCCGGGCAAGCAACTAGCGTTCAGGATCACCGAACGCCGCCAGCACACGCAATCGCTCTGGATCGCCCCTGAGCAGATTGAGAACTACCTCAGGCTCGCCGTTAACGCGGGCGGCAAGAAGGATTTGATCAAAGCGCTGGAGCCGCTGCTTGAAGTCGCCAAGAGCATCAACGAGCTGGTGCGCGATAATGCGCAGATTGACCGCGATATCGCCGCCATTGCCCAGGATCACTCGCGCCTGCGCGACAACCTGGCGCGGCTATCTTCAAGCGGCACGCCCAAGGAAAAAGAGCTGCGCGAGCGCTACATCGCACAACTCGACAGTGACGAAACCAGGCTGGCAACGCTGCGCGACCGCAAAGCGGCCAACGAAAAGAAGATCGCCGAGCTGCGCAAGAAGTTCGAAACGACGGCACAGAAAATCAATGTGTGAGTTCCCGCGCCGATTGCTATGTAGCGCTTCGTTCCTTGGTGTTAAGCTTGATTTGCCATGTCGAAATCCAAACGCAAGCTCAAGATCGGCCAGTCTCTGGAAGTGCACCACAAGGGCGACCCGCAGGAAGAGCGCCGCGCAGAAACGCGCCAGTTCATTATCTGGACGCTGGTCGTGCCCTCGGTTGTGCTGGCCGTGATTGTCGTGCTCTGGCTGCTGCGCGTCTGGGGATAAGGCAATTGTCGGTTGCCAATTGAACTATCGCTCTTTACCCAATCGACAATCGGCAATCGGCAATCGACAATCCGAACATGGCCGATACGCTGCGCGCGATTTTCTTCGATATCGACGACACGCTCTACTCCACGAGCGAGTTCGCGGCGCTGGCGCGCAAGAACGCCATAGAATCCATGCGCGCGCACGGATTTCGCATGAGCGTCGAAGATGCATTGCGCGAGCTTGAAGAAATCGTCTCCGAGTTCACCAGCAACTATGAACACCACTTCGACAAGCTGCTGCTGCGCGTGCCGCGCCACTATTACGAGCCGGTCTCGCCCACAATTCTTGTGGCCGCAGCCGTGGTCGGCTATCACGAAACCAAGTTCCGTTCGCTGCGCGCCTATGAAGACGGCGTGGATGTGCTCAGGCTTCTGCGCGAGCAGACGCAACTCAAGCTGGGCGTGATCACCAGCGGCATTCCGCTCAAGCAGGCGGAAAAAATCGTGCGGCTCGGCATCGCCGAGCTCTTTGACGCTAACGCCATTTTTATCTCAGACGAACTCGGCATCAGCAAGCCCAACCCTAAACTCTACCTGCGCGCCTGCGCGGCTTTGGGCATCCGGCCCAGCGAAGCGATGTATGTCGGTGACCGGCCCAGCATGGACATCGACCCGCCCAACAAGATCGGCATGATTACGGTGCTCAACCGCCGTAGCGGAAAATATTCGAAAGAAGAAGGCAACACCAAGCCGGATTTCGAGATTCACAATTTCTTCGACCTGCTCGATATCCTGCGCGGCCGATTTGCCATTGATGTGAAGCACTGATTGTGGTCCGTGGTTCCGGGCTCGTGGTCCGAACGGCGGGCAGTTTCGAAGCACGGACCACGGACCACGAACCACGAACTTGCGCATCGCCATTATCGGCATCGGCGGCACCGGCAGCGCCTGCGCGCGGCATCTCGCGAAGGCGGGCCATGACGTATTGATGTTGGAGCAATTCACCCTCGACCACGACCTCGGTTCGAGCTTCGGCGAATCGCGCATCATCCGCCGCACCTACCCGGACCTGCTCTACACGCAAATGATGGCCGCCGCCTACCCGCTTTGGGATGAACTGGAGCGCGAAGCGGGCGAGCAGTTGTTCGTCAAGTCCGGCGGCACGTACTTCGGGCGCGACGGGCACCCGGACATCGCGGCCGTGATCAGCGCGCTCAAAAGCACGAACACGCCCTACGAGCACCTCAGCGCGCGCGAGCACAACGCGCGCTTCCCCGGCTTTCGCTTGCGTGAGGGTGAAAGCGCCGTGTTTCAGGCCGACAGCGGTTTCTTGCACGCCTCGGCCTGCGTGCGGGCGCAAACGCGGCTGGCCATCGAGCACGGCGCGCACCTGCTTGAGCGATGCCGCGTCGAAGCTATTGAGCACGAAGGTGGCCTAACGGTGATCAGCGAGCGCGACGGCAAGCGGCTGGAGCATGTGGTCGATCGCATCGTGGTGACAGCGGGCGCCTGGATCGACAGGCTCGTGCCCGCGCTCAAGCCAGCGCTACAGGTGACCAAACAGCAATACGCGTATTTGCGCATCGCACGCAACGCGGCCAACTTCGCGCCGGGCAAATTCCCGGTGTGGATCGATGCGGGCGGCGTGACAGGCGGCGAGATGTACGGCTTTCCAAGCGACGGCCGGGTTGAGGGTGTGAAGTTCGCCGCGCACCTCGAAGGTGAGCCAGTGAACCCGGAAACGATGAGCCGCGAGGTTGAGCCCGCGGGCATTGAGGCGTTGCGCGAATATGCGCGCGAGCGCATGCCCGATCTTCTGGGCGAAGTTGTCGCGGCCAAGACGTGTCTCTACACAAACACGCCCGACAAAGATTTCATCATTGGCGAAGAGCGCGGCATCGTGTACGTCAGCGGCTGCTCAGGACACGGGTTCAAGTTCACGGTGCTGTTGGGCAAAATCGCGGCGGACCTGGCGATGGGGGCCAAGCCCGCCTTTGACCTGTCACGCTTCAGCGCTTCGCGCTTTGCCTCGGCCTGAGCAGGAACAAACCCACCAGCAGGCCCGCCGCCGCCCACAGGAGTGAAGTGCCGGATGATGTCGTGCAGCCTCCGTCATCGTTGCCGCCGCCACCGCCGCCACCTGGTTTCTGCACGGCAACGCTGAACGCGAAGTTCGTGATGTTTCCCTGGCCGTCGTTGGCTGTAAGCACGATGCTGTGAACCACGTTATCAACCGAAAACATGCCGCTGGTGGGCGTTAGCAGATAAGGCACACCCGCTGAATTGCTGCTGAACTCGCTGCTGAGAATGCCCTGCGTGGTTACGTTGGACACGCTTCCGCTGAGGCTTGTGCTGTTGGCGTTGGGGTCATTGACCGTAATGGCCAAGTTGAGGGCGGCGAGCGCCGTGTTTGGCTGCACGGTGATGATCTGCGCCGCGCTGACCGGAATGCCGTTTGACGTTACGGAGATCGTTGGCGCCACGCCTGCGGAGCCGGTGAAAGAGATGTCGTCCACCAAAACCTTGCAGGCGTTGCCCGTGCCTTCCCCGCGGTAGCACCAGCGGAATTGCGTTTTGTCGAGGGTGCCGGCGGGCGCGATCGCCGCTGAAATCGGCGTCTGGTTGTTCACTGAAAGCGCCACGGTGTTGCCCGTGAAACTGACCGTCAGCGTGAGTTTCACCCACTGGCTGAAAAGCGCCGCTTCGACAGGCGTGGTGGAAGGCGTAGCCGCGCCGCTGGGCGCAATCACCACCAGGTTGATGGCCGTGTTGGTGAACTCAACGCCCCAGGCGTTGGAAAATCCGCCGTCAACGTGCTGGATGACCATGCGCGGAAAGGAAGCGGCGCCGGGGGCGATCGGCTCTTCGATGTTGACGTACCAAGTCCAGGAGTAGCTCGCGGGTGCTGCGGGCGCGGTCACGGTGGGGGAGTAAAAGCGGTTTTGCACGTTGCCGGCGTCGGCATCATTGATGCGCAGCCAGCGTGTACTGCCCGCCGAGCCAATGCCGGTGCCGCTGTAAGTGTCGGCCGCGCCGCGGATGGTGAACACGTTGGCCGCGCTGGAATCAACGACTGTCCAGCCCACGAGCGAAGATGCTGTGTCGCCCAGGCCCATGGTTTGAAATGTCTGGGCGCCCGAGGGCCAGGTGAACGCCGTACCTACGGGCGACCCAAAGGCGTTGTCCGGAAACGCGCCGAGGCTGGGGGTTTCGTCGATAAACCAGTCCTGGGGTGTAAATCCTGCGCCGTCATAGGACAGCGACTGGCCCGTGGCCGGGGCGGGGCAAAAGTGCAGCGCGCTGGGCCAGATGAACGCGGCTACGGCCACCGCTTCGTTGCCCGCCGCTGTGGAGCCGCCGTATTTCAGGCCGTGGATGATGCTCGCGGACTGCGTGAATTGGTTGTCGAGAAAGAGCCAGAGGTCGGAAAGCGTGTCGGGCAGGCCGGTGACGGTGAACTGCTTGATCTCGCCGGCCGTCCAGGCTGTACCCGTGGCGATGGCCTGGGTGGAGGTGCCAAAACGGAAGAAGGCATCAGCCGTTTGGGTGAATCCGCTCGCGCCCGTATGTGTGACTTCAACGGTGTCGGTAAGCGGGCGAACCTCGGTGATGCGAAGTTCCGCGACGGTGGCACAAAGCGCGGGCGCAAACACAAGCGCCGCGAGAACCAGTAAACGTGTCATGCGAGTTCCCCGAGCATGACCGGCCAACTCTACGCATCCAAGAGGTTAGGCTCAGCCACGCCAATCCAAAATCGAAAATCGAAAATTGAAGAGCCCACCACGCAACGTGATGGGCTCTCGATTTCGACATCGTTCAAGCTTACGCCTTGCCCTTGCCGTGTCTGGACTCAAGGCTGGGCTCGTCGTTGGCGTCGGCTTTGCCGCTGGTCATGCTGCCCAGGAACGCGGGCAGCTTGATGCCGGCCTGCTCGGCCAGTTCATGCACCTGCGGCAGGCTTTGAATCATGCTCGACAAAAAGTTTGCCGTGCCGCCCTTGCCGTTGGCGCCGTTGCCGGAATCCCACACGGTGACCTTGTCGATCTTCAGGTTCTGGATCGCCTTGACCTGCTCGGCCACGATCTCGGGCAGCTTCTCGATCATGAGCAGCGTGGGCGCGATGTCGGGACGAGAAGCGCAGGCATCCACGAGCTTGCGGTAACCGTCGGCCTTGGCTTCAAGCACGGCGCGCATACCTTCGGCTTCGGCGTTGTACTTGGCCAAAATCGCGTCGGCATCGCCCTTGGCTTCGAGGCGGCGTTTCTCGGCCTCGGCGGCGGCATCGATTTCAATCGTGCGCTTCTGGATTTCCTGCTGCACGATGACTTCTTTTTCCAGTTTGGCCAATTGCAGCTTTTTCTCGGCTTCAAAGATTGCGCGCTGCGCGTCGGCCTTGGCGACCTCGCCCTTTTGACGCGCCTCGGCTTCTGCCTGCGCGAGTGTCGCGTTGCGCGCGGCTATGTTGGCCTTGGCCGTGTTTTCGCCCTCGATGGACTGCGCTTCAAAGGTGGCCTGCGCCACGCGGCGGTTACGCTCGGCTTCCTTTTTGCCCTTTTCGGTTTCGGCTGTTTGCAGCGCGACCGTGATTTCCTGTTTACGTTTGGCTTCGGATTCCGCCTGGATTGTTTCCGCTTCGAGGTTGGCCAGCGCGATACGCTGGTCGCGCTCGGCTTTCTTTTTACCTTCCGTAGCAATGGCCGTTTCGTTGCTGACCGCGATCACGCGCTCTCTGTTCTGCAACGCTTCGCCCGCCGCACCGGTCTTTTCCTGCTCGGCCACTTCCACTTTGGCCTTGTTGATGGCTTCGGCCGCTGCGCGCTTGCCGATGGCGTCGATGTAGCCCGACTCATCGGTGATGTCGCGGATGTTCACGTTGATCGTTTCCAGGCCGATCTTGTGGAGCTCGGCTGCGACTTTGTCGTT
>Ga0154020_10006838_pt1 | contig 13369 bp, 20 predicted proteins | sample Klosneuvirus_201_FD_109709 | JGI IMG/M metagenome (GOLD analysis project Ga0154020, IMG submission 109709) | Active sludge microbial communities from wastewater, Klosterneuburg, Austria - Klosneuvirus_20160825_MG | ecosystem: Engineered > WWTP > Aerobic digester > Activated sludge | place... | reverse complement strand
GAGTGGGGGCTTGGAGTGCCATGGGGTGGGCTCTGTTGCAGGGGGGGGTGGGCCGCGGCCTTTCCCCTTCCTGTTGTTGAGGCCCCCCCCCCCCCCCTCCCTCTTTTTTTGTTCGGGTTCTGAAATATATGTCTTTCTCACAGCATCGCTACGATGTCGATTTGAGCATCGACAAGCCAGCTGCTCCTGCAGCTGCTGCCACTCCCGCCGCCCCTGCTGCCGCTGCCGCCCCTGCCACTGAGGAGGCTGCCAAGGATGTTGAGCTCCATATTAACCTTAAGCGCGAGAACGAGGCTCTCCTCGAGAAGGTTAGGTCCGTTAGCGCCGATCTTAGCACTGCGACCAAGGAGCGTGGGGACCTGAAGGACACCCTCGCCAAGGTAGCCTCGCTTCCTGACCATTGACGGGGACCTTGGGCTCACTCGTGCCTTTAGATCGAGGTTGACGTCGAGGAACTTCGTGCTGTCAAGTCTGAGTCGGACGCTTTGGTTGCCGATCTTCGTTCGCAGCTCACTAAGGCGAATGAGCGCCACCAGACTGAGCTTGTTGCCAGGGTAATTGGCTGACATCATTCCCTCTCTTTTTGATAGTTATTCTCATTGGTGGCCCCTTATAGAAAGCCCAGGAGGCCAAGGCCTCATCGTATGAGCAGCACTACCAGCTCACCAAGCACAAGCTCGCCCTGAACGCTCAGCAGTCGACAGACAATGAGCGTTTGAATAAGGAGAACGATTCCATGACCAAGAAGATCGAACAGCTCGAGGAGGATTCCAAGAACCTCCGCACTGTACCAGAGCCCTCATTATCGATTCTGTCTTGACCTCTTTTTTGACCTTTCATCATGAAGGAGTTAGAGAAGGTCAAGGTTGAGAGCGAGGGCTTGAAGCGTGATCAGCGCAACGCCCAGGACAAGTTCGACGCTTCCCTCAAGCGCCAGGTTGACTTCAAGAACTCGGAGCTCGATGATGAGCGCAAGTCAATTGAGACCCTCCGCGCCACCGTGCTCCGCTTGACTGCCACCAATAAGGTTCGTCGCTTCACCTTCTACACTAGATTTCACAACAATTTTGATCAATCGAGGATTGCTCCAGGATCTCCAGGTGTCGCTGGATGCCACCAAACCCGTCGGCGCCAATTCTACCCGCGAGCTTCGTAATATCGAGGTGAGTCCTCGTTTGCTTTACTCCGACTTCTCTGATCTCATTTCATTTTATTTTAGCGTCAATTGAACTCTGTGAAAAAGGAGCTCGAGACCTCTCGCGCCGAGCTGCTCGCCAAGGTCACGGAGACGAAGACTCTCCAGGACAAGCTTGATGCCGAGAAGAAGAAGAACTCCCAGGTTCGCGATCGCTCTTGTGGTAAATGGTGTCGCTCTCTCCATCACTCATTCGACTCTTAGCTGAGCGTTGACAAGCTGAGCAGCGACTCAAAGGCTCGCATGATTGAGGCTGAGCTCGTCAAGTACCGCCAGGACTCTTCCCGCCTCACTCAGACCGTCCCTACTCCTGCTGGTACCCTTTGCTGATTTCAAATGGTAATTCTTGGCGAATGCTGATTGTCTGTAATGATAGTGATTCCTCCGCCAGCGGACGACAGTGACGCCGATAGCAGCTCCGACGACGACGAACCTGCGCCCAAGAAGTCTGAGGTCAAGGCTGCTCCTGCCGCCGCTGCTCCTGCTGCTGCCGCCGCCACTGCCGCTGCTGCCGCTGCCCCCGTTGCTGCTGGCGGTGCCCAGAAGAAGAAAAAGTAATCTGTCGTAGTGGACGTAACCCTCGCCTATTTTGCATCATCAAGTTCATTAGCTCACCCCTCCCTGTGTATTAGTACTGCTTACCTAAGGTTCTCTTCTCTTATCTTGTGACAGCAATAAACTCGTTCTCATTGCTATATCCGCTGCTTTCTCATCCCGCCAAGCTCATCGCTTTGTGCCAAAAGTGACGTCGGTCAAATTCAGGGGCGGGAAACGTTCGAAGTGGAGAAGGTCGAAGAGCGACATCAGCGCCGCCATGAATGAACAACGGAACAGACAATCATATAAACAACAATCACAGAATGCCAACACGACCCGGCGGAGCGACGCCCTTTTAATAGTCGAACCCGCTCGACGTTGACCTCCGCTTTCGGGAGCTAGTAGGACGTCCGCGGCGGCCCCTGGAGCCTCTCTTTTCAAGAAACCTCAAAAATTGTTTAATAATTACTTATCTTGAATCCAAAATCATCTCTTTTGACGGTCTGCGACTCAATCGGTCGAGTTGACGAGCTAATTTATTAAATAATAGGAACCCTAGACTGAGCAGGCGACATCGTCGACAAAGCCGACGATCGTAGGAGAACGAGACTTTCGCTCGTTCCGGGCCAAAAAAAAGAGAAAAAGACTCACATTAAAAGAAATTATAGTATCGTGAGGTAGCACGATGAAATCAGACGTTTGTTTGAGGGTCGCGAGGTAGGGGCTATCGGGAGGGCGACGCGCAAGCGCACACGGGCAGTTTTCAACGGCAGGACGACCTCACGGCGAATAGGATACAGAGGCTTGTGACCATGGATCGCACGGTCTGTAGTCTGTATTCTGTATAGGCCCTAATTCTGTAAGATTCATTGTTTTGATTCCTCTGCAAGGATGCCGACGATCCCCTAGCTCGTTTGTCCTCCAGGTCCTTCGCGCCCCTCCATCTGACATATCATCACTTGTTCGCCCTCCGCTGCCCCGGACTCCTCCGTCAGGAAAAGCTAATTAGAATATTTTTTTCGCTGTTTTTGCGATGCGTGGAGGCCTGGGTGCGCGTGCGTAGATGTGCCTCTTTCTTTTCCATTGTCCCTCCTTTTGCTGATCTCGTCCAAGTTTTGGGTGGAATGCGAAATGCTCGCTGAGTGTCTTTCAATGGCGCCTTCTTTGACCTCGTTTCGATGCAAATGATTTTTTTTTCCTCCTTTCTTGCCTCTCTACTCCCTCGACGTTGTTTTCGTTCGCTCCGCTTTGTCCGTTCGAGTGACGGTATTCGTGCATACCCCGCTTTTGTTGATCGTGTTGGCGGCGGGGAGTACCCTACTACTATGTGCACGGCCACATTCTCCTTCCCTGCCCAGTGTCTCTTTGCCAATTTTGTTTCTCCTCATTCGTTCTTAGTACTCCCAGCACGTTTATGGAGAGGTCTTGTTACGTGGGTGACGTTTGACCGCGCCTCTTCTTTGATATTGTTCCTTGGCCGCTCTTCATTCTTTCTCCATTCTCTGATGGCCGCGTCTTTTTCTGATTTCAAATGTACTCTTCTTTCTTCTTCTTCTTGGTGCGGAGTCCTACTGACTGGCATCCAGTGAGTCTCTATCCGTGGTGATGATTCTCCTCCCTTTTCCCCCTTTTTCGTTTCGAATCTATCAGTCTTAGATCGCATCCATCTTCGTATCGATCTCTTCGCTCATGGATTTGGTCGTAGGAACTCACTGACCGGAAGGACAATTCACTTGCATCGAGCACTCGCTAAGTCAACTCGTTGGTCCGTCTCTCTAGTCCGTCTGTGCCCCTCTACGTCCCTCTCCCTCTTCTCATTCTTACGGCCTCTGCTCTAGGCGGCGTCCCATTCATCCATATAGGCCCCAAGTGAGACCCGCGATCGAAGACTGAGATTGTTCAGCGACTGTCGAGCACGAACGAACCACTTCGAGCTGCTATTGATGGGTGCGACTTGTCTGCGATCTATCTCTTTTTTTTGGTCCATATCTTCTTCCAATATCATTTAAATACAGTATTTTGATTTTTGAGATGGGTTATATTCTTGACGATCGATTGACGACTGCCCTAAGGCCTGATTCGTGCTTGCAACTCTTCTTCGCCTATTCCGACGTAGCTGGAGTGTTCCCGTCTTGTTTAAATAATTTCTGTGGCTCAAATTCGAATTCCCGATAGCCTTTTACCTACTCCCATAATTTTTTCAATTTTTTTGTAGGGGCATCGTTTGCAGTGGCCCCCGATCGATTCCTAGAGTGATTTCCTCTTGAAAATGGCCCAGTTTGACGACTGTTCCACCTCCAAGTCCGCCCTACATGTTCCGCTTAATTTTTAACGTTTATCTTTGGATTCCCCGTGGTCGATTTCGTATAGTTTCATCCTTTCTGAATTTTTTGTCGGTACCGGGATCGTCGGAGGCTCCCAAGAGTTCGCTTCCTCCTCTCTCATGTTGCCCTCATTTCCAGCAAGAGTTGGACTTGTCATTGATTTCTCTCCCGTGGTGTCCCCTCCAAGACGTTTGTTCTCTTTTCCTCTTCTACGGGTTTTGAATATGGTAAATATCGACTTTTCGATGCTTTTGACGACCAGATTACGACCATTATATGTATGAGCGAGGTATCTAAGCACAGCTCCCTCTGTCGGAAGTCGTCTTGCCCGTCATGTTTGTTCGTTTCCTTCATCTCGAGCTCGATCATTGATGGATGGTTTATGAGTTATTTATGACGTTTTGACGTGTTGGGGTATGAGTTGGTATCAGGAGAGATTCCCATGACGAAAACATTTTACTCATGCGTGATTCACTGTGAGCGCTGAACAACACTTGGCCTGAGGACTCCCCCCTTCTTTCCTTTCCATAAAACCCCTGTTTTGTTGGATGGTAAACCTTCTTCCTTTCATCTCTTGTTGCTTACATACTCTCGTAGGACTGAACTGCGAAGCGATTGATAGGAGCAAGACGGAAGGCCAGGAGTTGGACGGGCAGTGGAGGATTCTCTTCGCGTGAGACTCAGAAAGGCCTTGCTCTCACTTGACTCCATCTCACGCAACTCAACTCAATTCCTGTTTGTGGCTCTGGATGTGCTAGTAGAATATCTTGTGGATTCATTTGCTTAATGTGCCGATGACAAGTGGCTCTCCTTGGTCGGTGGTGGCCGATTGCCTGTCGTCAATGCCTTGGGGCCTCTCCGCTCCTGGTAACCATAAATATTACCTTTGAGGAGATTTTTGTCGGCTGTTCTCACTTGTCGGGCCAGCGGACCAGAAAGCGGTGCCAGTCAACGGGTGGGACGACAAGCACTCTGGCCCCCACAACGGAAACTTACCGCGTTCTTTTTATCTAAATACCTTCTAATAATTATTTTAATGGTAGTCCCAGAGCATCATGGAGAGTCGTACTAGGCGCGTCTCCATCTCCAACTTAGGTTCTTGTTCGGGCATTCAGAACTTTGACGAGCTGCGGAACTCGACTCCAAGTCCGAGTGTGAGCTAGGCCCTTATTCGTTTGACTCCGACGCGATCGATAGCAGTCATCGCTAGTACTGTTGGAGGGTCTTATCTTCCCGCAATCAGAGCTCCAGGGGACACTGCAGTGGTACTGCTATTGGACCAGATGAATGCTATTCCTACCGCTCTGCCTGCTCCTGTCCCCGACTCTGAGTGCCCGATCTTTTGTTTTCCCCTCTGTCTTAATAATTTGAATATTTGGTTGCGTTTAATAAGTTTTTTGTTAGAGGAGATGAGCGAGCGGCAAGAGGAGGCCGAGACCCACGAGATGCTCATCGCGGCCCTCGAGGCCAAGGGAGTCGCCTTTGAGCGCCTCGAGCACGCTGCCGTGTATCCTTTCTGCTCGCCTATTATATTTTATGACATCATTCTATGAGTTGTATTATATTCAACGTCATCATCGTTTTTCTTGTCGCGGTGCTTCGTATTTGAGATCTCAGGCTCCCATCCAAAGGCCACATTCTTCCCAATTTTTCCCTTTTACAGGATATCTCCTGCTTTGCTACCGCTCGGCTCATGTTATTTTAATATCACTTGATGTCATTTTGAGGATGAGCTAATACGCTTGCCCTTTTTAGGCGAACGTCGGAGGAGGCAGCGGCGGTGCGTCAAGGCGAGCTCGCTGCTGGTGCCAAAGCTCTCTTGATCCGCATCTCTCCTTCCTCGAAATCGGACCCTCCAAAGTTCGTTCTTTGCGTAATGTCAGCGAAAGAGAAGCTAAATAACAAGACCCTCAAGGCCCTCCTCGAAGCAAAGAACATTTCATTTGCCACCCCTGACGAGGTGTGGCAAGTGACCAAATGCGTCCCAGGCGCTGTGCCTCCATTTGGACATCTCTTTGGCATTAAGACATATCTTGATGAAAGTTTACGGAGCTTGGAGCGGATCGAGTTCAATGCTGGGCTCAGGACAAGGTCGGTGCGAATGCTCGAGAAGGACTACGAGTTCGTCGAGGAGCCTGTCAAATGCTCCTTCACCTCCTCGACTTGAGAGGTCGCGATCTCATTTTCACATCCCAATTAGTAAAGATTGAGAAGAATAAATGAATATTACTATAACAGGCACGAAACATCTTCTGCAAGTCATTATGTGCCGCGATGTCGCGATCCTTTCCACAATTTCCACTCTCCGGGGACATTCTTCGTTTGCGAGATTGTGAGTGCCATGTCGACCTCGCCCTTCACTATAACCCTTTTGGGATCTGTTTTCATCTTGTTGGTCTCCGCTGTCGTGGTCCGCGGCCAGGACGTCCCAGCCGCTGGTACCGCCATCATTCCAACCCCTGCCTCGAAGTTATTCCTGATTCCAACTATTTTCGCCCGCAAAGAAATATAATCACACAATATCCTCATTATCAATTTAATATATTCTTTTGGGCTCATTGCGAGTGAGGGCCCAGAGGGTCGTCGATGTTTCTCTTCGAGGGAATGTTCGCCGTTCTTTTCGTGCCTCGCGCGCCTTTGGCTGCTCGCCTGGCTCTTCCTTGAGTCCCTTTCGAAAGATGAATATGTCATTGATGTTTGTTATCCAGGAGTGTATATTGCGCTGCAGCCGCAGTTTGTCCAGTCGATAGCGGAGCAGATGTCCATTGCCATCGCCGACACGGTCAATACGGACACGAGCACGCCCCCTCAAAGTGGTCAACAAGGCAAAGTGCACTACGAGCTTAAGAATTTCGCTTTTGACACCGATTTTGGACAGCCGCAGATCACCATTGCTGGAGGTGGCGGCTCGAGTGCCGCGCTCACGATCGAGTGGAACAACCTCGACTTCCTGTTCGTCATGGATTACCACGTGCAGGTGAATCCTATCGGTACTGCCCTCAGCTTATCATCATTGATTGACATGGTCGTTGATGCAGCATCTGTATAGGCGAGTCGGGATGGATCCAGATTGTGACGCCGCCGAACCAGGGCCAGGTGTCGCTGACGATCCAGGCGACCATCGACGTGAGCGGCTCGACTGTCTCCGTGACCAACGCCAACGCCTTCATGAACTTCCAGCAAGGCGCTATCATGATCTACGTGCAATGCACCGATACCATTTGCCTCATCCCCACCAGCGATATCGCCAATGCTGCCGCCCAAGGCTTCGTGCCCGCCTTCCAGAACCTCACGGCCACCGCCTTCAACATGGCCGCCCAGCAATACGTCAACACTATCGCCCTCAATATTCCGATCACCTTGAACTATGGTCGTTTCCGGAACCACATCTATCTCAATATTGATTGCAGTTCTCACTATTTCCTGTTAGGATCCTATGGTCCCTATCAATTGTCGGTCGGCCTGCAGGGTGAGCTCCTCCCTGTCCCCGGTGACAATGGCCTCGGCATTGTGCTCGCTATGAACGGCGCCGTCAGCCCCGTCCAGCAAGGCGTCCCTGTCGCTCCTCCCTTCTCGCCTACGGACACCCTCCCCGACAGCGTGTTCAGTGCTCCTCAAGTGTCGATGGTGACGGGCATCACGGCTTACTCGCCGCTGACGTTGCTGTGGGCGCTCACGCAGCTCGACATGTTCGACCTGACCATTACGCAGCAACAGATGCCGCAGCTCAACCTCAACACGAGTAGTACCATGTGGCTCCTCCTCGCTCCTGGCCTTGTCAAATTCCCCAACATGGGCATTGTCATTCGCACCTCCGTCGGTCCGCGCCTCCTCCCTTTCCCTTCCTTCCACTTCTTTTACATTATCTATCTCTCTTCATAGCCTCGCCTTTCGGTGTCTCCATTGGGAGCAATGGCGTGGCCGTCTCAGGGATTCTCAAGGCTGACTTTTCTCTCGTCAATGCGTACCACTTTTCGCTCATTTTCCGAGATCATCCCCTCCAAGATGATGTTTGTCTCGATTAGTTCGATGACCATTCAATCCGCTTGGACCTTTACCGTGGGAGTCTCGGCACTTGCCTTCGTTGACTTGCAATTCACCTCACCGAACATTGTCGCCAACGCTTCCTTTTCCAATTGGAATGCGAATGTGACGCTCCTCCAGAGCCAGATCGGCACCATCTTTACCTTTGGTATTCCCATCCAATTCGCATTCGCAGTTTCTCCAAATTTCATATCTAAGTAGGCCTGGGTTCGCTGTTGTCGAGTGCGCTCCAGTCGACAGTGCAACCGATGGTCATTCAGGTCCCTGTGCCTCCCGCCAGCTCGACCTTCCCGCTGCAGCTCATGGGTCTCACCTATCAGTATATTCCCAAGGCTGTCGCCATGTCCACTGTCCGCTCTCGTCCAGTAGCGTCGTTGCTTCCTTTGCGTACTCATTTACTGATTGTCAACATGACATAGGTTCTGAATATTGTGTCGCCCTATCCACAGGAGCCCTGTGGACAGAACGGCCAGGGCGAACCGTGTCCCGAGAGCTCGACGTGTTGCCAGTGGAACTCTGGCTGGGGTTGTTGCACTCTCCCGAATGCCTCTTGTTGCCCCGACGGCGGCTGCTGTCCTCAGAATTGGTAGCATTTTGACGATCCTCAATGCTTTGCTTGAAAATCGCTCAATTTCTTCTCCTATAGGGTCTGCTATCAAGGCGCTTGCTACCCCAACTCGGAGCTTCATCCTCAAGTTATCTTCTAGGCGCTCCTTTCAAGCTTTCCAGTCATTTAGCGAGTCAGTTCACATTTCTTGAGATTCATTCCTTGATGGACCGCCGTATTTCCGTTCTTTGAATGAATAGGTTGAATATCATCAAGCTCCCTCATGATCAGGTAAGTAAATTCAGAGCAATCCATTCTATTTCATTCGGGTTCCAACAAACTGCAACTTGTTATTCCGCAGCGATGTAGGCCTTGTCGATGGTCGGCACAATGCCGCCTCGAACGTGGAAGAAGTGATAGACGCCTAGCTCTCTGAGGCGCAGTTGCGTCACGCGCTTCCACTCGTCGCGCGATTTGAGGCTGAGCTCTTTCTCCACATATGCAATAACCTTCTTCATGACGATGGGATCATAAACGGCGACCTTGGGGATCACTGAGAATTTCCACGGCAGCCACTCGTGTTCGGGAAATACCGCTTGCAGAACGTGGTAGATGGATCCCTGATAGACAGTCAGCAACCTGATGCCGTTATTCTCCCGAAAGTCCTACCAAAAATGTAGTAATGCGATTGATTCTTAGATAGGATCCACGAACAAACGTGCCTTGACAGAGATTGAATACCACCGTTCATAATCGTTGACTTCGAAACCGAGCTTCTTGGCCAATTCCGACATAAACTCTTTTTGGTTCCCAAGTTGGCTCCAGTAGTTCATTGGACGGTAAGAGAGCTTTGGTTCAACTGCATTTGTAACAAGACTAATACCATTCGATTCCAGGAAAGCATTGATGGTCTTAAGCATGTCCACCATAGAGTGGTCATAGAGCTTCAGCAGCGCATCGCCTCCATGGGATTTGATATGGGTAGGCCTCAGATCTTCGAGTTGGGAGAGACTCTCAGTCTCCGCTATCCATTTCAAGAACTCAATCTGATTCCTGATATCTTTCCAGTACGCAAAGGGCACTTGGTTGAACAACCAGGGGCGGAAATTGTAATTCGGAAAGACTGCCTTCAGCAATGCAATTGGGGAATTGTTGTAGTGATTCGACAATAAGCCGGCACCAAAATTCAGGGTCAAATCAGTCGATTGAATGCGGTACCTTCAAAGCAAAGACGGATGAAATACGCCATAGAAAGTCATACAAAAAATCCAAAATGTCGCGTACCAATCCTCAGGGGATTTGTATCCGAGACGCTTTCCAAGCCACTGGATGTACCGCTGCTGGTTTTCGATCTTCTCCCAGAAGCCGCGAGGGACTTGAGAAAAGCCCCAAGGCAGCCACTCCTTGTCAGGGTACATTGTGGAGAGCAACTTGAAGAGCGAGTTATCGTAAATGGACAGTAGACGGCCACCATAGTTCGAAAGCAGAGCGCGGTTGGTGCGCTTATACCAATCCTGAGGATTGCCCTCGCGAATGCCAAGTTTCTCGCCAAGCCACCTGAGATACCATTTCTGATACTCTACCTTTGACCAAAATCCCTACAAGATCGTAAACGTTAGAAATTAATGGCTTAAAACTCAGAAATAAGCTGGACCTTTGGGACGACCTCGAACTTCCAAGGGAGAAGATCGTATTCGGGAAACATTTTGAGCAGCAGAGCGGTCAGGGAGCCGCGCATCACCAGTAAGTTGTCGCCGCCACACTCGGCGATGCGCGACGGCGTGATCGAATACCAATCATCAGGCTTCTCAATCCCTACAAGGACGGCATTCAGCAGGGAAGATGGAGACCAAGACGAGGTGACTTACGAAACCTCTCGACGACGAAGCGCAGAAATGAGCGAACATTATCGTCGTTCATCCAATAGTATTTGTCGCGTGATGAATAGAATGACACATCCATATTACTCTAACCAAAATAGCGGATTATTGTCACAGCCGTAATGATCAGATAGATGGGTCGTTCGAGAGGACAAGATTTGTCGACGTCTCTCGTGGAAAGGAAAGACAAACGCACCGAGGTCGACTCCCACCTCTTCAAAGGCTGAATTCCACATTCAAAATTGTAATTATTTGAGGGGTTATTAGAAGTGGCATTCGAAAGTGCGATGGACGAGGTCGATGGCAAGCGGGCCGCCGACGAAGAAGACAACACGGCGCGGCGAGATCCGTTAGCGATCACGACAGAGTGGCGAAGCCTCATCGCGTTTACCTCCAATCGTAAAGAATAAGGAGAAAATATGAACACCAGGAAGGCGTCTAGTCAGGGAAAATGAGTGAATAGAGCCCACTCAGCCCAGCGGCCAGCGCTCGAGAGGAAGGCGCCGACGAGGAACTCGTTGTTGCCATCTGGATTGGTAGTGGGTTGACTGGGTTCTTAGTCATTCATTGGTCGTGCTGTGAAAGGACGCCGTCTCCCCGGCGGCGAGAATTCTCTTCGCTACCAGTAAATCATAAGGTGCCTCAGGCGCGGTTCACAGGGCCCCGATCGCACCGCTGACAGATGATGCGCTTGGCGAGTGCCTGGTGCGCGCTCGACCCCTCGAAATTTCCCTACACTGCGCTGAGGCGTCCCAAGTTGATTTATTGCAATATTTAGTTTAATATCTCTGATATTTGAGTATTGACCGAGCTTGTGTGTTAGTACGGCCGTTCTCATAGAAAGGAAGAAGACCGCCGTCTTTTTATTGCCCGTTGGAAACCCTCGTGGTCCCTCGCTCCTCTCGCTGCACCTCAAAATATGCGAATATTTTCAATAATATAAAATTAGGGGATTGTGTTGGTTCTTTAGGGCCGTTGGGTAATCTTCCGTGTCAGGCCTTTCCGTTTTCGTCCATTTTGTCGAGCGCTGCCTCCGACCGCTGTTTTTCTCCCTCGTTTGTCCCGTATTTGCGAATATTCTATTATATATACTCACATATTGCGTTCTGAAATCGTCTAATTCATTGCTTTTCATTGATTTCACACTTTCCCGCGTTTCGAGAGCGAGTTCACTAGTTCACTCGAATAACTTGACCTTTCACTGTCCCCGCTCGAGAGGCTGGTTTGAGCCAGATTCACTCAATTTGTATTAACATGAGTCTCCTTAGTCGAGCGTCGGTGGCTGCGCAGCAGTCGATGCGACTGACGAGTGCGACCTTGATGAGGGCGCCTTCTCCCCGCCGCCCTCCGAGTGCGGCGTCCCTCATCCATCGTTCATTTACGCCGCCGCCCCCTCCCCCGAAAGAGGTTCGAAGATGATTTTGGTTACCTGGATCTCATGTGACTGGAATCAGTTGGGAGCCGTTTTCTTAAAGTTTCCTATCTACCATCATCTTACTGATTCCTCCCCGCCCGATCAGTTGTTGTCTTTACATTTTCTGCAGGGCGCCGAGGAAGAGGGAGAAGGTGTCTGGAAGCCTCCAGCGAATATTCGCCAGATGTCGTTAGTTGAGGACCCCAAGCTCTATATGAGCAGAGTTCCAGGTACAGCAGGGCCACTCCTTCTCGTCGCAATGTTGCCTTCCCAATTTCTATAGGTATGGTTAAGGATGGTCTCTATCATACGTGGCTCGGCACTAAGCTCCTTGTCCTCAACGTTTGGACTGCTAGTAACCTCGGCTTCAAGGCTCTTCGAGGTACAACCTCTTCCCCTGTCTTCTTTCCCTCTTGCTAATTTTATGGGAAATAGGCAACAAGCTTTCGCGCCGCGAACGGCGCTTGTTGGTCAACACCGCTGCGGATATCTTTCGCTTGGTCCCCTTCTCATTCTTCGTGATTATCCCAGCAGCCGAGCTTTCGCTTCCTTTCTTCCTCAAATTCTTCCCCAACATGCTCCCTTCTACCTTCACTTCCAAGGATGAAGAGGTACGATACGATATAAAACAAATTCTCATGAACGATTATCTGATTGTCACTCAATCTTTTTGCCAATATTAGGAGGAGAAGTTGTACAAGAAGGTCAAAGCTCGTCTCGAGATGGCCAAGTTTTTGCAGCAAACCGCCGAGAGCCTCAAATCGCCATCAGCCAAGTTCGAGAAGAACTTCAAGGAAGTGATTGATGATGTATGCCCTCGCCACTTCGCCGATAGTTATGAATCTCACTTCGTTAGAATTTGATTATGTTTTGACAGATCAAATCCGGCCAGCCTGTGTCTAAGGAGCAAGTGTACAAGTTCGTCACTTTGTTCAAGGACGACCTCACCCTTGCCAACCTTAAGCGCTCTCAGATCATGCACATGTGTCGGTACCGATTACTCCTTTTAGAATCAAGAACAAGGGTCTCACGACTCAATTTAAAATTAGATTCATTGGTATCCGCCCTTATGGCCCCACGGATTACCTACGAGGGCAGCTGTCGGCTCGTATTGACGCGCTGAAAAAGGATGACAAGGCACTCCTACTCCATTCTTTTGATCTTTTCTACTGCTTCTTATGTTGAATTTTTGTCGTAGATGATCAAAGTGGAGGGTCTCTCTTCGCTGTCTTTGATTGAACTGAAGCAAGCTGTTGCCGCCCGAGGTCAACCCCATCCTCTCCCTCCTTTCGGTGTTTGTTGCTCTGATCGTCTCTGAAGGTATGGCTTCTTATGCGCCGCGCAAACAGCTCGAAGCGCTTATGGAGGAGTGGCTCGATTTGTCGCTGAATCAGAAAGTTCCCACCGCTCTACTGATCCTGTCCCGAG
>Ga0154020_10006837_pt1 | contig 13369 bp, 13 predicted proteins | sample Klosneuvirus_201_FD_109709 | JGI IMG/M metagenome (GOLD analysis project Ga0154020, IMG submission 109709) | Active sludge microbial communities from wastewater, Klosterneuburg, Austria - Klosneuvirus_20160825_MG | ecosystem: Engineered > WWTP > Aerobic digester > Activated sludge | place... | reverse complement strand
GCGTAGCCTAGCGCGGCGTCACGATCATCTGCGAACATCGGACGCACCTCGGGCGTTACATGGCAAGCGTGCGCAAGCGGCTCTGGCTCCTCGGCCTCGCAGCGACGGTCGTCGCTCTCGTCGCCGTGCGCATTCACTTGCAGCGCGCCGCACCGACCGACCTCGACGCTCCGAGCTGCGCCGAAGGCCCGACGGCACCGGGCATCGATGTCTCGTATCACCAGGACACGATCGAGTGGTCGAAGGTCCGGCGCGCGGGTATCAAGTTCGCGTTCATTCGTGTCTCGGACGGGCTCACCGTCGATGACCCCGAGTTCACCCGCAACTGGGCGAACGCACGCGCCGCCAAGATCGCGCGCGGTGCGTATCAGTTCTTTCGCCCCGAGGACAACGCGATCGCGCAGGCCGACAAGCTGATCGCCGCGATCGAGAACGACAAGGGCGAGCTACCGCCGGTGATCGATGTCGAGACGACCGGCGGTCTGCGGCCCGCGAAGATCGCGAAGCAGATCACGCTGTGGATCGATCGCGTCCGCGCACGGCTCGGCGTCGAGCCCATCATCTACACGAGCCCGGACTTCTGGCGCGACGAGGTCGGTGGCGCAGATCTCTCGTCGCAGCCGCTGTGGGTCGCGCACTACACGAAGGACTGCCCGCGTGTTCCCGCGCCGTGGACCCGCTGGGCGTTCTGGCAGTACAGCAAGACCGGCCGGGTGCCCGGCATCAAGGGCAACGTCGATCTGAACGTGTACCAAGGCCACATGAAATAAATCGTCGTCGGACGAATGGCCGAAACTACCGCTCACGCGATCGGCGCTTCGCGATACGCCTCCGCGCATGAGACTCGTCATCGCGCTCGTGCTGTTCGCCGCATGTGACTCCGGCGGAACGTCGGATCCCGGCACCGACGGTGGTGGCGGCGGCAACGACGCGGGATCGAATCAGACGCTCGATGGTGGATCTAACAGCGATGGTGGCGCGAACAATCGCATCCACTCGACGCTGACGTCGGCGTGCGCGACGTTGCAGGGCCGCGCGATCGTCAACTTCAACGGCAACCTCGGCATCGCGTTCACCGAGGACAACTCGCCGTTCACGTTCCTCGGCTCGGTGCAGTTCGAGTTGCCCGATGGATTCACCGGCACGATTCCAAACCCCGAAGCCTGGAACGGTTCGGGGCCGCGCAAGGTAGTCGCGATGACGACGCCGAGCTACGAGCTCCACGGCAACCATTGCTGGATGAGCGCGTCGCCGTCAGGTGGGAGCGTGACCGTCACCGAATACCGTCCGAACGACGGAGTGGTGAAAGCAACGTTTGCGTCGTTACCGTTGCGGAGCTGCACGGGCTCGTCTGTGTGTACGGTGAGTGGAACCATCGAGACGACGGGCGAAGGCGTCTTCGACTAGGAGTACGATGCAGCTCGATGGGGGACGACGAGCTGCTCGCCAGCGAGCACCGCTTGCAGATGTTGCTCGCGTGCACGAAGGGGATCGTCTTCGAGCTCGATCGCGAAGGTCGCTACATCGGCGCGTGGACCCACGACGAACAGCTGTTCGCTGCTCCACGTGAGCATCTGATCGGACGCACGATCCGCGACGTGCTCGGCGAGGCGGGCGAGCAGTGGCACGCGTCGATCGCACGCGTCTACGACACGGGACAGCCCGAGGCGATCCACTACGACCTCGACGTGCAGGGCGGGCATCGCTACTTCGTCGCCGACATCGTCGTCGCTCCGGATCGCGTCGGCGTCGTGTGCCTCGTGCGCGACGTCACCGCGCACAAGGAGCTCGAGGAACAGTTCCGGCAAGCGCAGAAGATGGAAGCGATCGGGCAGCTCGCCGGCGGTATCGCGCACGACTTCAACAACATCCTCACGACGATCACCGGCTATAGCGAGCTACTCCTCGACGCGCTCGACGACGAATCGCCGAATCACAAGCACGCGCTGCGCATTCGTCAGGCGTCGGAGCGCGCGACTCGACTCACGAGCCAACTCCTCGACTACGCACGCCGGCGATTGCTGGTGCCCGAAGCGCTCGACGTCAATGCCGTCCTCGCGAACATGGCGCGCATGCTCGGCCCGTTGATCGGCGAGAACATCGAGGTGCGACTGTCCCTCGATCCACGCGCGGGCGGCGCGAAGGCCGATCGCAGCGGCGTCGAGCAGGTGATCATGAACCTCGCGGTCAACGCGCGTGATGCACTCGGCGGCGGCGGTACGCTGACTCTCGGCACGGAGCTCGTCATGCTCGACGAGGCGCAGGCAAAGCACGCCGACGTGGCCGCCGGCCGCTACGTCACCATCGTCGCGTCCGACGACGGCGAGGGGATGGACGCCACCACGCGCGCTCGCATCTTCGAGCCTTTCTTCACCACCAAGCACGTCGGCAAGGGTACGGGCCTCGGATTGTCGACGGTGTACGGCATCGTCAAGCAGAGCGGCGGCGGGATCACCGTCGAGAGCGAGCCCGGTCGCGGCACTCGGTTTCGCGTGTACTTGCCAGCCACCACCGCTCCGATCGTGACCGAGCTACCGCCGCAGCAAACCTCGACGGCGCCGCCAGCGAACAACACGGTCCTCGTCGTCGAGGACGAGCCTACCGTGCGCGATCTCGTGGAGCGGTACCTGCGCACGGCCGGATACGACGTCCTCGTGGCGAGCGATCCCCTGAACGCCCTCGAGCTCGCGCGCACGCGGACGATCGATCTCCTCGTGACCGATGTCGTCATGCCGGTCATGGGCGGTGACGTTCTCGCGCAGCGCCTTCGCGAGCTGCAGCCTACGGTGCGCGTGCTCTACATCTCGGGCTACCCCGACGATGCGCGCACCGAAGGCGTACCGCGCGTCTCGAACAGCGTGCTCTTGCCCAAGCCGTTCACGCCGCAGGTGCTCGTTCGCGAAGTAGGGGCGATGTTCGAGTGAGCTCCGCGCAGTAATCCTCGAATCGCCGAATGCCGAGCGCGGGTGCGATCGCGTCGTGCTGCGCGAGCAGGATCGCAAATCGCATGAACTGCGCGAGCCGCGGTGACAGCGGATACGCGAGCGTCGCGTTGATCTTCGCCATCCACACCGGCAACCGCGTCAGCTTGATCGTGGGTCGCGCCAACCGGCCGACGCGCAGGAACAGATCCTCGCGCGTGAACACGTCGGGACCGCCGCACGGAATCTCGCGCGGACCATCGCCTTTGGTCGCCTCCGCCACGATCGTCGCGAGATCGTGCTCGTCGATCGGATTGGTGCGCGCTTCTCCGTCGCCGATATCGAAGAGGAACCCCTTCTTCGCGAGCGGCAACAGGGACGCGAACGCCGAGAAGAACCCCAGGGGACGCACGACCACGCCGTCGATCTCGCTCATCGCGTCGACCACACGCTCGTGCGCCTCGACATACGCGCACTCGCGTAGCGGTGGCGGCGCGAACACCGCCGTGTACACGAGTCGTGCGCCCGTCGACTTCGCGGCCGCGACCGCTGCCAAGCCGATCGGCGTGTCGACGCTGCCGTATCCGCGCCAGCCCTTGCCGAAGCCGACCGCGGCGCCCGCGCAGTTCACGATCGCGCCCGCGCCATCGCACAGTCGCTTCACGATCTCGGGATCGCGCGCGTCACCGTCCTTGCGACCGAGCGCTCGCACGGTGTCGCCGCGCTTGCGTACCTCTTCGACGACGAGCTTGCCGAGCCCGCCGGTTCCACCGAGCACCACCACGTCCATGATGCTGTGATGCACCAGTTCCGTCCCTCGTTCGTGCGGCACGCGGTCGCAGCGCATCCATCAGGGCGTCTGGCCCATCGCCTTCGCCATGCACTCGCCGTAGCCCCGACCGATCTCGGTCATCTGTTCGAGCTCGGCCTCGGTCGCCTTCCGCGTGTCGTGCGACCCGGCTTCCTGGGCCATCTTCGTCGACCACTTCGTCATCTGCTCCTGCACGGCATCGGCACATGCCTTGTCCGTGCACTTGCACATGTCATCGCGGAATCCCGTCATCGCCGCGAAGACGGCATCGAGTGGGTCCGGAGCTGCGTCGGGCGGACCTGCATCGGGAACGGCGACGACATTCGACGGAGGCGATCGAGGTGGCGGAGTGTCTTTGCCACCACACGCGACCAATGCGACGACCAACGCGCAACGCTTCATCGCACGAGCGTAACAGTCGTCGCGACTCGTTCGCTCGGGACGGGCGCGAGAGTCACGGCGTCTGGCCCATCGCCTTCACCAAGCACTCGCCGTAGGCCCGACCGATCTTCGTCATCTCCTCGAGCTCCGCGTCGGTTGGCTTGCGCGACGGATGCTGGCTTTCCTGCTCTGCCATCTTCGTCGACCACTTCATCATGCGGTCCTGCACCGCCTCGGCGCACGCCTTGTCGGTGCACTCGCACATGTTGTCTCTGAACGCGGCCATCGTCTCGGTCATGAGCCGGATCTCGTCCTTCGGCGCATCCGGTGGCGCCGCGTCCGGAACGATGACGACATTTGATGAGGGCGCTGCCGGGGACGCAGTCTCTTTGCCACCACACGCGACCAACACGACGACCAACGCGCAACGCTTCATCGCGCGAGCGTATCGCTAGTCGAGTGGCGCGGTCTCGTCGCGCGTCGTGCTGCGCTTCGATGGATCCCGCGGCGGGTTCGTGCCCTCGGCCAGCGTGCCTTCGAACGAGGGCATCGACCCGCGAATCGAGGTGGTCGAAAGCCGGGTCACGCCCGGGATCGTCTCCACCGAGGCCTCCCAGAAGTAGACACGACTCGGTGCGTCGTCGTCATCGTCGGTGGCCGGCGTCGCCTCGTCGAGGCTACGACCAGCGCGAGGGAACTTCGAGGGCACCCCCGAGGTGTTGCAACGAGAAGGCCGAGACGAGCACCGCTCAAGTCCGCGGGACTTCATTGTCAGCGCCCCCACGTCTCGTACAAGCACCCCTCTATCGAGGAGGGCTCCCCCACTACTCCCACGAGATCTTAGAAGCCGAAGCCATATGCGGCGGTCACGATCGTCGCTTCCAGATCGCCGATATCGAGCTCCGCCGAGAGATCACCGTTCACTTCGTAGGGAAGAGTCGCGGTCGCGTCGAGGACCTTGCGCTCCACGCGGAGCGAGAGGAAGCGCGTGAGCTTCGCGCCGGGTCCGTCTTGACGGATTCGCCCGAGGTGAATGGCGAGCGCCTCGTGTCGGCCCCCCGCGAACGTGAACGCCATCGCATCGGCGACCAGCGTCGCGCGACCGAGCCATAGCTCGAGACGACCGACGGGCGTGACACCGACGTGCGTGCCGCTGTTCGTGCCGAACGTGGTCCAGCTCGCCTCCGCGCGCGCTCCCGCAAAGAGGCCCACGGCGCCGATCCGACGAAAGCCTACCGCCGCGGTGTACGCGGCTGCGAACCCGAGCTGGCTCGTGCCGATCGCGAGCTCGGGTTGATCGTAGAGGATGCCGGCCTCGACGCCGCCCGCGATGTCGTCGACGAATCCGATCCCGCTCGTCGAGCGCCGCATGCTCGACAATCCGCGATGCCCGAAGCGCGCTCCCAGCACCACCGCACTCGTTCCTGCGAGAGCCACCGTACCCATCGGCGCGGGGACCTCGGGCACGCTCGAGACGCCTGCGTTGACGTCGATCCAGAGCGTGGCTCCCAACGTGGGCACGAGGCGTGACTCGAGCGCCTTCTGTTGCGACGCTGTCAGGCGCGGTCGCTCGGGGATCGCGAACGTTCGCGTCGCGTCGACGGCGAGGCGTGCGTCTACGGGGCCCGTCGCGGGCTCGAATGCGCGGCGGAGATCGGCACCCGCGAGCCCCCAGTCGCGCCAGCGGCCAGCGACGTCATCACCGAGGAGCGCGACGATCACCCATGCCTCATCCGCGGCGTTCGGGTCACTGGTGGCGAGCGCCTCGGCGCGTGCACGAGCCGCCGCACGCTCGCTGGCGACCTGCGCGTCGAACAGCGTCCGGATCTCGAGCGCGAGCTTCTCGCCCGCCGTTTTGTATGTCGCGGCGGGATCGGTCCAGCCTTCGCTGAACGATCCGAACACGGCGTACGCACCGCCGCGCACTCCGCCGGCCGCGGCGCGAAGACGCACGTCGCCTCGCCAGGTGCGACCGTCGAGAGTGGCCGTCCACCCGAGCTCGACGACGTACTCGCCCGTCTGCACTTCCACCGGTCGCTGACCCGATCGCGGCTCGATCCGATACACCGGTGTCTCGGACGTACCGACCCGCACGGTCAAGCACGAGGCGCCCGTCTTGACGTACTTGCCCGAGTAGCAGGTCAGCGGGGTCCCGAAGCACTCGCGAATCTCGGTGAACGTATCGTGACACCGCGTCTCGTACACCGGCTTGATGATGACGCGCTCGAGCACCTGCTCGGACCACGTCACCTCGCGCGTACTGTTCTCGACCTGCACGCGCGCATCGCAGCGCGCCACGTCGATGGCGACCTGGAGCGTGCGCTCCGCACCTGGGGTGGGAAGCGACGAGAGGTTCGCGAGAGCGGCGCAGTCTCGGGCCGCAGGGCCACCAAGCGTGATCGCGACGCCGCGCGCGAACGGCGCAGCGAGCGCGCGTGCGTCCTCGAGTGGTGCGTTATCGATCCACGCGCCGACCGCGCTGTGAACGCGGCGCGTGAGTGGGCCGGTGGCGTTGCCAGTGGCCGCGGCGTGGACCGTACGCGCCGCTGCTTCGAGGCTCGCGATCGGGGCGAGGGTACCGGTCGCGAGCTCGGGAAACCGTGCGAGCTCGCGGGCCGACCGTAGCCGCGTCCACGCGGGTTGCTTGTTCTCGACGAGCGCTTTCAGCGCGACCGCCGTGAGACCGTTCATCGCCTCGACGATCGCGGTCTCTGCGGCCGCGTCGCCGCCGAGCGAGCGGACCTTGTTGTAGGTCTCGTGCAAGCGCGCGAGGAGCTTCGCGGGTTCTCCCGAGAGGTCGCGCCACGGTCGTTGCTGCACCAGACGGGTGCGCTCGATCTCGGCGCGCCCCTTCTCCACCTTCGCGAGAACCCATGCGTCTCGCTCGGGCTCGTCGAGATCGGGATCACCAGCGAGGGCACGCGCATACGCTCGCTCGGCTTCCTCGAGGCGACCACGGTGTAGCGCTGCATCGCCGTCATCGACATGGCGCAGGGTGCTACTCGCGCATCCCGCGAGCACCGCGCTCGACAGGAGAATCGCGCACCGCCACCGCTCGGTGGGGCGCGGCACGTAAACGTCCATCCTCGGATCCTACGCCGGCATCGAGCACGCTGCGGCCGCACCACCCCGCACGTACCCCATCAGCGCGACGGCTCTAGCGCGATGGATTCCACTCGCTCGCGAGCATCGCGTAGATGAGCGAGTCGCACCACTCGCCCTTCACCCACAGGTTCTGGACATGGTGCCCTTCGCGCCGCATGCCGAGCCGCTCCATGAGCCGCGCCGACGGGATGTTTCGCGGATCGCAGTCGCCGAACAGGCGGTGTATCCCGAGCTCCGTGAACGCGTGCGTGAAGAATGCGCGTGCAGCTTCGGTGACGAAGCCGCGCCGCTGATGCTCGGGCGCGATGCCGTACCAGACCTCGCCGATACCGAGCTCGTGACCGCTGCGCTTCATCCCGATGTGCCCGATCAATGTATCGTCACCACGGAGCGTGATCGCGAGATCGATGACCGAGCGCGGTGACTCGGCCGCGCTCGCGATCGTCTTCGCGACGTACTCGCGTGACACGACCTCGGTATGAGGGTCGTACACTTCGAAGCGAGTGACGACCTCGAGGGACTCGAACGCATAGAGTGCGGCCCAATCGCCCTCGACGAATTCTCGGAGGACGAGTCGTTCGGTCTCGAGCCGCAAGGTTAGTGCGAGCCGCCGACCGCAGCGATGCGAGCGCGCGCCCAATCGGCGCGGGCGCGAACGTTCACGTAGTCACCGTCGGTGGGCTTGTCGCCCCACTTCGCGAGCTCGGCTTCCGCGCTCGCGAGATCCTTGCGTGCCGCGTCGGCATCGACTTCGCTCGCCACCTGCGCTTGCTCGACGAGGATCTCGACGGCACCCGACGGATCGACACGGAGGTACCCGTTACCGACCGCGTACTTCGCGCGGGTCTTCGTGCCGATGGTCAGCACGCCCGGCTTGAGCGCGGTCAGCATCGGAATGTGTCCCGGCAACATCTCGAACTCGCCGAGCTCGCCCGGCGCCTGCACGCTGTCCGCGTCCATGTGCGCGACAACGCCCTTCGGCGTCACGAGGTTGACTGCGAGGATCGTGTTGAGACCGCCGGCCATCTCAGCCTCGCTTCGCCAGCTCGGCGGCCTTGGTGCGGACGTCGTCGATCGTGCCGGTCATCTCGAACGCCTGCTCGGGGACATCATCGGCCTTGCCCTCGAGGATCTCCTCGAACGAGCGGACCGTGTCCTCGCGCGAAACGAAGATGCCCTTGAGGCCCGTGAACGTCTCGGCGACGTGGAACGGCTGGCCGAAGAACTTCTCGATCTTGCGCGCGCGCGACACGGTCTGCTTGTCTTCTTCGGACAGCTCGTCCATGCCGAGAATCGCGATGATGTCCTGCAGATCCTTGTAGCGCTGGAGGATGCGCTGCACTTCGCGGGCGACCTTGTAGTGGCGCTCGCCGACAACCGCGGACGACAGAATCGTCGACGTGGAGTCGAGCGGATCGACGGCCGGGTAGATGCCCTTCTCGGTGATGGCGCGGTTGAGCACCGTCGTCGCATCGAGGTGGGCGAACGCCGTCGCGGGCGCCGGGTCGGTCAAGTCGTCGGCGGGGACGTAAATCGCCTGCACCGAGGTGATCGAGCCGTCCTTCGTCGAGGTGATGCGCTCCTGGAGACCACCCATCTCCGTCGACAGCGTCGGCTGATAACCGACGGCGCTCGGGATGCGGCCGAGGAGCGCCGACATCTCGGAGCCTGCCTGCGTGAAGCGGAAGATGTTGTCGATGAAGAGGAGCAAGTCCTGCTTCTCCACGTCGCGGAAGTACTCGGCCATCGTGAGCGCCGACAGAGCAACGCGGGCGCGTGCACCCGGCGGCTCGTTCATCTGGCCGAACACCATCGCGGTCTTCGAGAGCACCGACGAGCCGTCGAACAGCTTCGCTTCCGCGAGCTCGTGATAGAGGTCGTTACCTTCGCGCGTGCGCTCGCCGACGCCGGCGAACACCGAGTACGAGCCCGACTTCTTCGCGACGTTGTTGATCAGCTCCTGGATGAGCACCGTCTTGCCGACGCCTGCACCACCGAACAGTCCGATCTTTCCACCGCGGCGATACGGAGCGAGAAGGTCGATGACCTTGATGCCCGTCTCGAACATTTCGACCGACACCGACTGATCCACGAACGGCGGAGCCGAGCGGTGAATCGGGCGCTTGGTGTCGCCCTTGACCGGACCGGCTTCGTCGATCGGCTCGCCGATGACGTTCAAGATGCGGCCGAGGACGCCGGCACCGACGGGCACCGCGATCGCGTGGCTCGTGTTCTTGACCGACTGACCGCGGATGAGACCGTCCGTCGTGTCCATGGCGACGCAGCGAACCATGTGCTCGCCGAGGTGCTGAGCGACCTCGACGGTCAGGTTGTCTTCGCGCTTGTCGATCGAAGGGTTCGTGAGCAGGAGCGCCGTGTTGATCTCGGGAAGCTCGGCGGAGTCGAAGGCCACGTCGACGACGGGACCGATGACCTGGACCACGCGGCCCATGCTGTTGGGAGAAAAGTCGGTAGCCATGTGAATTACCCCTTGAGAGCTTCGGCGCCGCCGACGATCTCGGCGAGCTCCTTGGTGATCGACGCCTGACGGGCGCGGTTGAATTGGAGAGTGAGCGCCGCGATCATGTCGCCGGCGTTCTTGGTGGCGTTCTGCATCGCGGTCATCTGCGCGGCGAAGAACGAGGTGATCGACTCGAGCGCAGCGCGGTACAGCAGGATCTGCACGTAGAGCGGGACGAGCCGATCGAGGAGCACTTGCTTGCTCGGCTCGTACAGGTAGTCCGATTCCTCCACGGGGCCCTTGGTGAGAGCCTCGGACTTCTCGGTGACCACCGGCAGGATCTGGCGGATGCGAACGGCCTGCGAGCCCGCGTTCTTGAACTCGTTGTAGACCACGAACACGCGGTCGACCTTGCCGGCCTTGAAGTCGTCGATCACGCGGTTCGCGCTCTCGCGCGCGACCTCGAGAGCGTTCGCGCCGACCGGGGCCGGATCGAAGCTCGTGATCGTCGTGCGACGGCGCGAGAAGTACTGATTGCCCTTGCGACCGATGATCCGAAGCGACACTTCCGACGCGCCCGACAGCTCGTTCGCCGCGTAGCGCTCGACGGCCTTGACCACGTTCGCGTTGAACGCGCCGGCCTGACCACGATCGCTGCTCATCACGATGATCGCGGCCTTGTCGAGCGCGCGCTCCTCGAACAGCGGGTGCGAGTCCGTGCCGGCAACCGCCGACAGCTGACTCACGACATCGGTGATCGCCTGCGTGTACGGACGCGCCGCGATCAATGCAGTCTGCGCGCGCTTCAGTTTCGCCGTCGAGACGAGCTGCATAGCCTTCGTGATCTTACGAGTGTTCTTGACGCTCGTGATCCGAGTGCGGATTGCCTTCAGCGACGGCATGGAGCTACGCCTTCTTCTCCGTGACGGAGAACTGCTTCGCGAACTCGGTGAGCGACTCGCGGAGCTTGACCTCGAGCGGCCCCGGGCTCTTCTTGCCCGACGCGTCCTTGATGTCCTTGAGGTCGCCGGTCGACTTCATCTCGGCGAGCACCTCGGCCTTGCGCGACTTCATGAAGGACATGAGCTCCTTCTCGTAGCGGCCGAGCACGTCGACCGGGTAGTCGTCGACGAAGCCGTTGGTGCCGGCGTAGATGACGACGACCATCTCCTCGATGGGCATCGGCGCGAACTGGCCCTGCTTGAGCAGCTCGACCATGCGCTGACCGCGGTTGATCTGCGCGAGCGTCGCCTTGTCGAGATCCGATCCGAACTGTGCGAACGCTGCCTTCTCGCGATAGCTCGCGAGCTCGAGGCGAAGGCGACTGGCGATCTTCTTCATCATGCCGGTCTGCGCGGCGCCACCGACGCGCGACACCGAGATGCCGACGTTCACGGCAGGACGAACGCCCTGATAGAACAAGTCGCCTTCGAGGAAGATCTGGCCGTCGGTGATCGAGATGACGTTCGTCGGGATGTACGCCGACACGTCACCGGCTTGCGTCTCGATGATCGGCAGCGCCGTCAGCGATCCGCCGCCTTCTTTGTCCGACAGCTTCGCCGCGCGCTCGAGGAGGCGCGAGTGGATGTAGAACACGTCGCCCGGATACGCCTCGCGACCCGGCGGGCGGCGGAGGAGCAACGAGAGCTGGCGATACGCGACAGCCTGCTTCGAGAGATCATCGTAAATGATGAGGGCGTGGCGACCGGAGTCGCGGAAGTACTCGGCCATCGTGACGCCGGTGTACGGCGCGATGAACTGCAGCGGAGCCGGCTCCGACGCGCCCGCGAGGACGACCGTCGTGTACTCCATCGCGCCCGCCTTGGTCAGGCGATCCACGACCGTCGCGACCGTCGACTGCTTCTGGCCGATGGCGACGTAGAAGCAGAACATGTTCTGCCCCTTCTGATTGATGATCGTGTCGATCGCGATCGCCGTCTTGCCGGTACCGCGGTCGCCGATGATGAGCTCGCGCTGACCGCGGCCGATCGGAATCATCGAGTCGATCGCCTTCATGCCGGTCTGCATCGGCTCGTGCACCGACTTGCGGGCGATGATGCCGGGCGCCTTGATCTCGACCTGGCGCTTCTTCGCGCCGGAGATCGGCTTGCCACCGTCGACCGGGACACCGATCGCGTTGACGACGCGGCCGAGGAGCTCCTCGCCGACGGGGACTTCCACGATGCGCTGGGTGCGCTTGACGACATCGCCTTCGCGGACGCTCTCGAACTTGCCGAGGAGCGCGACACCGACGTTGTCCTCTTCGAGGTTCAGCACCATGCCGCTGACCTTCTCGCCGCCGGCACCCTCGAACTCGAGGAGCTCACCGGCCATCGCGCCGGACAAGCCGTACACGCGGGCAATACCGTCGCCGGCGGTGAGCACCGTGCCGGTTTCGGTGACCGAGACCTTCTTGTCGTAGTTCTCGATCTGCTTGCGGATGATGTCGCTGATCTCTGCGGCGCGAATGTCCATGGTCGTTCCCTTTGCGCGTTACTTCGTAAGCTCGTCGCGAATAGCGCGAAGCTGGGTTTTGAGGCTTCCGTCGTAGACCGTGTCGCCCACTTTCGCGACGACACCACCGAGCAGGCTCGGGTCTTCGCGTTTGACGACGTCGACCTTCTTGCCCGAGAGCTTCTCGAGCGCGAGCGTGATCTGCGTCAGCTGAGACGCATCGAGCGGCTTGGCCGATGTGACCTCGGCGGTGATGCGACCACCTTTGGCCTCGATCATCGCCGCGAGCTCGCGCGAGATGTCGGGCAGCGAGGACAGGCGCTCGCCGTCGAGGAGGAGGTACACGAGGTTCTTCGTGTTCGGCGCGGCGACGATGCGCGTGAGCAGCGCGTCGATCACCTTGCGGCGCTCGGTGCGGCGAATCGCCGGGTTCGAGAGCAGCGACTGCAGCTCCGGGGACGTCTTCACGGCCGCGGCGAGCGACTTGAGGTCGGCGCTGATCTTGTCGACGCTCTGATTTCCGAGCTCGAAGACGGCCTTCGCGTATCGACGCGCGAGACTACCGGCGGGCATCGTTGGTTCCCTTCGCTGAAGTTGCCGTCCCGAGGTCGGAGATGAAGCCGCTGACCAGCTTCGTCTGGTCGCCCGGCATCAGCTTGTCGCGGAGGAGCTTCTCGGTGGCGGCAGCGGCGGCGTCTGTGACCTCGCGGGTCAGCGACGCGCGAGCGGCTTCGATCTCGGCGGCGATGCGCGAGTCCGCGTCGCGCTTCATTTGAACGGCGAGCTTCTCGGCATTCTCGAGGATGCGCGCCTTGTCCACTTCGGCGTCCTTGCGGATGCCGTCGACCATCGCCTTGATCTCGCTGTCCGCGGACTTCAGCTTGGTCTCGAGCTCGGTCAGCTTGCTCTGCGCTTGCTCGCGCAGCTTCGCTGCTTCGTCGAGCGCGTTCTTGATCTGATCGTGGCGCTCCTCGGCAGCCTTGCGCGCGATCGGTCCGCCCTTCCACGCGAGCAGACCGAACAGGATGAGGAAGTTGAGCACCATGAAGACGAACGGCGCCGACATCGGCTCTTCTTCGCCGACGACTTCGCCCGTCTTCTCGTCGACCATCTGGCCGTCGCCAAACTTGCCGCCGTACGCGTCTTTGCCGCGCCAGCTGAAGTCGAAGAAGTTGAAGTGCTTGCTCGGATCACCGTGGTGACCGTGCGCAGCCGCGGCATCGTGCTCGCCGTGCG
>Ga0154020_10006836_pt1 | contig 13370 bp, 5 predicted proteins | sample Klosneuvirus_201_FD_109709 | JGI IMG/M metagenome (GOLD analysis project Ga0154020, IMG submission 109709) | Active sludge microbial communities from wastewater, Klosterneuburg, Austria - Klosneuvirus_20160825_MG | ecosystem: Engineered > WWTP > Aerobic digester > Activated sludge | place... | reverse complement strand
GGAACCTGCGCGACCACCACTCGCGCACCGGAGCGCGCTGCAACGAAGTCCAGCGCATTGCGGCTGGCGTTATACTCGTGATTCGTGACGAGCAGTTCGTCACCCGGCTCGAACGGGAGAGAACGCAGCACCGTGTTGACGCCCGTGGTGGCGTTCGGCACAAAAACCAGATTGTCCGCATCCGTCCCGACGAATTGCGCGAGCGCCGTTCGGGCCGCATCCAGCTCCGGTTCAAGTTCGCGGACCAGAAACTGCAGCGGCTGGCGTTCAAGCCGTTCACTTAGTCCAGCCTGAAAAGACAGGACGTGACGGGGGCAGGCACCGAAGGCGCCGTGGTTGAGAAAAATCACTCCCGGATCGAGCAGCCATTCGCGTGGATCACACGCGGGTTCATCCAATCGGGCAATGCCTGTCATATCACTGGTGGCGGAGCTGGTCGGAGAACAACACCGCTTCGACGATTGGTATTCATGGCTTCCTTGCTACCGGAAGCGGACGGATCTTCAAGTTGCGGAAGGAGACTTGTCCATGATCACCCTGCAACGCGAGATAGCCTGCGCCTGATTTGGCGAAGAGCGGCAGCCTGGAAAACTTGCTGGCGGCAACACGGCGTTTGAAATCGTCGCTGCCGATCACATACTCGAAATATTTCACGCCATTGATGATGTGCTCGCACTTCTCGGGACTGATGACGAGACGGATGTGATTCCACTCGCCAGCAGGCTTGGTGGCGTCCACCGGCTTCCCAGTTTTCGGATCATCGGGCGGTTGATAGAGGCCATACAGCCAGCCACAGCGTTGGGGGTCAGCGGCCTTCGCATTGTCCTCAAGCTGGAACTCCGGCCCCGTCGCCCAGACCGCGCCGCCTTCGTCCGTCACGTGATAGATGATGCCGCTATTGCCGCCTTCGGAAATGTTGTATTCCAACTCCAGCTCGAACGCGCCAAACTTCTCTGTCGTTACCAAATCGCCCGCGTCATGCGGATCAGCACAGACGAGCGAGCCATCCTTCACCTGCCAGCCGGGGCGAACTCCCTCACGCTTGAAGTTGTGCCAGCCGGTAAAATCCACGCCGTTGAACAGCAATTTCCAACCCGCCGCCTTTTCGGCTGCGGTGAGCGCGTTTCCCGCCACTTCGGGTTTGGTTCCTAGCTGCTTTTTAACTTCTGCTTTCCACTCATCGTTCAATTCGGCCAGCGGCTTGCCGGTAAATTCCTTCCAAAATTCGTCGGTGTAGCGTCCTTCGCGGCAGGCGGCATTGACCTTCATGAGGAGAGACTGGTCCCGGTCATAGCGTCCGATCACGTAGTCCAGAAAGTTGGCGCTGATGCGATAGAGCTTGTCGTAGTTGAGGTCAGTGTTCCGGCGACCGCGCAGCCAGACAAGGTCGGCGCCATGACTCTGCGGCTCATACTTGAAGAAGCGGATATAGTCCGGTATACCCTCGACCAGCCAGCCTGGTGCCCGCGAACCATTGCGTCGTCCGCCCCCGTATTGTTGGACGACATGCACCACTTCGTGGATGAGCGCACCGAGCGCTTCGCCCTTGAGTTCGCGCTTGAGCCACGCCGAGTTGGCGGTGATCCGCGTGCCGCTGGTGGCTGCTACTCCGTCACCCGGCCGAATCGCCACGCTGAAACTCTTAGGTGCGCTGAAGCCTTCGCTTCCCATCAGCGCCACAATTTTTGGATACCACTCGGCCAGCACCGGAGCCAGTTTTTGTTCCGCCCATTCCCGGAGCTCAGGCGACTTCGCGGTATCAATGGTGATTCCACAATAGCCATCGGCGGATTTTAAGGAGAACGGAGCCTCCGCAGCAGCGACTGCCGGTTCAGCAGGCACATTTCGTTCAACCACATCAATCTCGCTGTAAAATGTGTTGCCGAAATCATTGTCCGTTTCCGCGGGTGAAAAATCGAACAGCAGCGAGCGGTATTTGCCAAGGATGCCCTTCGAATCGGAAATGCTGACGCCATGCTGCCCACCACCCTTGCTCCGGGTGTCCACCGTCGCGATCAGATTCCAACCAAAGTTTTCAGGATTGACGCCCCGGAAAGGCCGGCTGTTGAAATTGGTTGCCGTGCCATCGCTGGCGTAAAGTTTGTAAACTTGAGGCCCGCGCGAAGAAGGATGCCACGAGTAAGTATTGACCCGCTCAACCTCCGTCAGGTGATCCAACTCGATCAGAATCCGACCGCCATCCGATCCCGCAGCGAAGAAAACATTTCGCGCCGGTTCGTCGGCCTCGGTTGGAAGCTTGCCGTCGTGCAGTTGTTCGGTTCCGCCACCATTTGAGTCGCCATCACCATTCAATAAGGCGAACTTGGCCCCGGTCGCCGCGTCGTTCTTCGATGGCGCAGGAACATTGGTGAAGGTGAAACTGGCGGTGCCTTCTGAATGATGGCTGGTCACCGTCTGGGTCCCGGCAAAGAGAACGGGGGTGAAAATCAAAAGGGCTGAAACAAGCACGGCCCGTTGAAGCTGACAGGCGAAAGATTTTCGAAATGAAGTAGCCATCATGGTTATGATCATGTTTTGCGAGATGCGGCATACAGTCGGCAAAGGCGCGTTTCAGCAAATTGAAACGCGCCTCGCAAGCAAACCTATCGCCGCTCACTCGGTGATTTCGGAGGCGAATTTATAAGTTCCAGCCCCCACTTCAAACACCGCTTTAGCTTTATCGTGTCGCATGAATTTCACTCCTTCTGCGCTTGCCACGGCGGTGCCACTCTCGGTAATTCCGGCCGGATCCTTGGCCGGAACGCAGATGGTGGCAGTCGTATTCGGAGGGATGACGACTTCCAACGTCAGACGCTTGCCGTCGCGTTTCCAGAAGGTGGCAATCGGTCCTTGAATGGATGTGTAGCGCGTCTTCGCCCAGCTCAGCCCATCTTGAATCACAGGATCAATCAGGATGGTCTTGAAGCCAGGGCTGGCCGGACGAATGCCGCCGACGTAGCCGAACAAATATTCACCGCACGAGCCGAGGGAGTAGTGATTGAACGAGTTCATGCCCGGATCTTGAAATCCCTTTTCCGGCGTCCAGCCATCCCAGCGCTCCCATATGGTCGTCGCGCCGTGCTTCACGGAGAACAGCCACGAGGGGAAAGTGTCTTGCAGCAGGAGACGAAATGCCATGTCCGCTTTGTCCGCCTGCGTCAGCACGGGTAACAGGTAGCTCACGCCGACGAAACCGGTGGACAGATGATTGCCTTTGGCTTTGATGTCCTCTTCCAAATATTGCGCCGCCTTGGGTCGCAGCTCGTCGGACAACAAGTCGAACTTCAACGCCATGGCATAAACGCACTGCGTGTTGCCACGAATGCGACCGTCCGGAGAAACATAGCGCTTGTTGAATGCCGCCTTGATGTCCTGGAACAACTGCTCGTATTTGCGCGCCTCTTCCTTGCGACCAAGCGCCGCGTAAGATTTTGCGACCAACTTGGTCGAATATGCGAAGTAGGCGGTGCCGATCAAATCCTTGGGCGTATCTGCGCCGATGGAAAGCCAGTCGCCGTAGTCGTTGCCACGATCTTTGTCGCGGATGAGCCCCGTGCTATGCGCGCGCATATACTCGATCCATTTGGTCATCGCGGGCAGGTGCCGCTCCAACATGCGCTTGTCGCCATAGGTCTCGTAAATGATCCATGGGCAGATCACACCGGCGTCGCCCCATGCGGGCACACTGTGCGTTCCCATCGTATTCGGGTTCACATCGCTGAAGGAGCCTTCCGGTGTCTGCCCGTCATCCACATCCACCATCCACTTGGTGAAGAACGCAGCGACGTCGGCATTGTATGTAGCGGTGCGGATGAACACCTGCGCATCACCCATCCAGCCCAACCGCTCATCGCGTTGCGGGCAATCGGTGGGCACACTGACGTAGTTACCGCGCTGGCCCCACACGATGTTGGACTGAAGTTGGTTGATGCGCGTATCCGAACACGTGAACTCACCGGTCTGCGATGTATCCGAGGCAATGACAATGCCGGTAACTGCGTCGAGATCTGGCTTGCCCGGAAGCCCGGTTATCTCCACATATTGAAAGCCGTGGAAGGTGAAAATGGGCTGCCAAGTTTCCACTCCCCCACCCTTGCAGATGTAATGATCGACAGAAGGCGCCCCGCGCAGATTCCGAGTGTAGAGCGTGCTATCCGGATTAAGCATCTCCGCGTGACGCAGGGTCACCTTGGTTCCAGCGGGTGCTGAAACTTTGAGGCGCACGACGCCCACCATGTTCTGGCCCAAGTCGTAAGTCCAGCAGCCGGGCTTGGGCTCGCTGACCGACTTTGCTTTGATCTCACAAATCTTCCGAACGGGCTCCATCACTTGCGCCTCCAGCTTGCGGGACGATTCATCACGCACAGCGGTGGAAACCCATTTGCTCTCATCAAGACCGGGCTGATCCCAGTCTTTCACCTCCAGGCGCGCGTCATAGTCTTCACCCAGCATGAAATCAGAAGCGACGATGGGGCTGGCGTGCGATTTCCAGGAAGCGTCAGTCGCAATCCGCTCCGTGCGGCCATCCGCATAGGTCACTTCAAGCTGCGCCAGCAACGCCGGAACTTTGCCGAAGAACTGGTTCGCACCGTTGCCGATCTTGCCGCTGAACCAGCCATTCGCGAGCAGCGCCCCGATGGCGTTGTCCCCTTGCTTGACCATCGCGGTGACATCGTAAGCTTGATAACGCACGCGCTTGCGGTAGTCGGTCCAGTCCGGCGCGAGCACATGATCGCCAACGCGCTGTCCGTTGAGGCGAACCTCATACAGCCCCAACGCCGACGCATACAGCACCGCCTGCTGCACGGGTGATTTCAGGGCGAAGGATTTTCGCACATACCGCACGCCGGCAGATTCCTCGGGGATCACGAGTCGCTGATGCTCGTCGATCTCCTTCGTAAATGCTTTGCCGTTCAGTTCATATTCCACCCGCAGCCGTTTCACCAAGTTCTGCGCGGGATCAACGCCGAGGGTCTTGTTGTTCACTTCCACGCTGAGCTTATTCGCCTTTACCTGCCGCGCCAGCGCCGCGGTAACATCCGCCACGCCGCTCCTTTCAACGGCTTGATAGGTCGCGCGGCGAATCACCAAGGTGCCCGGGCTGGGAGCCGACGGCGCCTCGGCCGTGATCCACTTGGCGCTCCACTCCGCGGGGTTCAGCAAACCCATGTGCCATTGCGCTGCGGCACTCCACGCGCCCGGCTTGCCATCGCGATCCCAAACGCGCACTTTCCAAAAACAACTCTGGCGGGAAGTCAACGGCTTGCCGGCATAAGCGATCTGGGAGGTCTCATCCGAAGTTACCTTGCCGCTATCCCACAAATCGCCTTGATCTGCATCCAGCAACTTCGCGGTGGACGCCACCAGCACTTGATAGGCGGTTTGCTTTTCGCCACGGCGGTCTGACGTGATGATCCAGCTCAGGCGCGGGCTGGTGGCATCGATGCCAAGCGGGTTGACCAGATATTCACAGCGCAAGTTCTCCACGGCGGCGGAGCACAAATTCGCAACCAGCAGGATTCCCGTGATAGAGATGATTTTTAGCAGGTTCATTGAGTGACAATTGATGCGTAAATCTGGCCCGGAGTGATGGTGACACACAAGTCACCCAAATAAGTGATACTTCGGAATTTCATCCCAATCCGTGGGCGTGCCTCGCATTCTAGCGCCGCCCTCCGCCGCTAACATTTCCAGAACCACCCAGCAATAATACAATCTTCCCCGACTGGCCAGCGTTGAGACGAACGGCTCCGCTGGACAACTGCTCGCAAGATCCCGCGCCGGGAGACAACTTCAGTTGGTAGTCCACTCCAGCATAACGGTAGGCAATGCCGTTCGAATTGACCGCCTGCACGACAACCTTCTGCTGCGCCCCACCAACCAAATCCCATGCCCAGCGCAAAGGTTGCCCTTTTCCATCCACGCCAGCGAAGGTGAGATTCGTTTCACCGCAAACCATGAATAAGCTTCCACCACCACGAAGCGTTTGACGAATGCTCAAATCCGTTGGGTTCAACTCCCTGACCACCGGCGGACCGTCCGGGATCATGGGCGATGTTGTGCCGTCGGGTGAGAGCAAGACCGGCCAGATACCCGCTGGTTCCGTCCCCGCATGGCCATAGATCGCATTGATGATGGTCAGGGTCTGGCCTGGCGCGCCAATGTCCACGGTGGAATCTTCCGCAAACGACAGGGTCTGCGGCGTGTCACCGAGTTTGAAGTTGATTTGAAAGGCCTTCACCAAGCCATACGCCGGATCACCACTGAGCGTGCGGTTGCCCACCACAAAGTTGAGGCGATCGTTCGTCACCATCGCCGCGGCGAGAGCCGTGACATTCGTGCAACCAACCGCAGCCGCGTTCAAGCTGGTTCCCATCGGTGACCGCGCGATGTCATTGTGCCAGAGCGCCCCATCCATCACAGGCAGCGTGCCATAGGCCAAAGTCTTCTCCGCGAGCGCGCGGTCGTGAGTTACCGACGCCACGTTCTCGTCGAAGCGATGGAGATCGCGAATAAAAAAGGCGCCATTTTCCCAAAGGACGTTCAGCCGGTAATAACGGCTGTTATACCAGACGGTTCTGCGGCCTTGCTGTTTCCAATCATCAAGAGCAACCACGGCAGTGGGTGGTGTGAGAGAAAAGCGGTCACGAAACCATTCGCCCGCTTGCGCCAGCGTAATGACTTGGATCTCACCGGCCTTGGCCTGCTTGGCCAGGAGCTCGATCTGCAGGGTCAGGCCCGTTTTCATCGCCTCCCAGCCAAACGAGTTCTCTTGTCCGGCCTGGGTGTAGCCAAAAGCGAGCGCGGGCTGATGGATCATCTGATTCATGAACCACGCGACCCAGTCTGCTGAGCCGCCCGCCTTGGGGTAAACCGGCTCGAGCGTCCACATGCCGGGGGAGTCACCGTATTGATAAATCGGATCGCTTCCCAACATCCGGAAGATCGGCACATCAATTTGTCCCGCCTTGGTCTGCGCGGGCATGTAGGCGTTGAGTTTGCTGGGATAGTAGGCCTGGTTCCAATAGCCGCCCCACAACGTGTAGCCGTCCGTGCCGATCTGATCTTTGCAATTGCAGGAGGCCACGATGCCATAACGCTCGGCCATGTAGGCGAGCGTGACTTCATCAATGAACCACGAACCGACCGTGCGCGGGTAATAACCGAAGACCGCTTTGAACTCAGCCATGTAGACATCCACCAGCTTGCGTCGTTCTTCCGGCGTGTAGCCCGGAGAGAAACCGACATTGGCGGTGGAATCCCATTCGTGATTGTGCCCCCGCCACTTCAGGCCGGCCTTTTCGATCAATGGTCGCGGAATTTCCCACCAGGCCGCGATCTCGTCATTGGTTCCCAATTGCTCCTTGAAGAGCTTTTGATAACGCGGATTGATCAAGGCGTCATACTGCAAGGCCCAAGTCGCAGGCAAACCGGTCGGCTTGATCAACTGGATTTCCTGCCGCGTTGCTTCGAAAAGGACCTCCTGCGAGTTGGGGATGCGATAATCGGAGTTGCGGACAAAATTGTAGATGTTGACGATGCGAGGCGAGCGCACCTCAACTAAATCTCCGGCGCTGCAGTTTGCGAGGAACAGCAATCCCGCTCCGAATATCAGAATTTTTTTGGACCAGCTCATTACTAGACTTCGCGGCGCAGTTGCCTGCTCCTCTTGGCTTAACATAGTATTCAACGCAGTAAGATTCTTGCCGATGTCTCGATTGTGACCGGGCCGATCAAACCAGATTTCACCAGCGGCGAGTCCTTGTTGAACGGTTCGTGCGAACTCCAGGTGAACCGTTCCGCTGCTGGCAATGCCGCGTCGCCGATCATGCGGTTTGGCCAGAGATTGGCCACGCGGACTTCCAGCGTGTTTCGTCCGGGTTTCAATGCACTGGAAATGGCCGCGCGGAAGGGCGCCTTCCACAAAGTCCCAAGATCCTGTCCGTTGAGTTTCACCTGCGCCATCACCTGCACATCGCCGAGATCAAGCCAGTGTTCAGATTCTTGGTTTGAAGTCATGGCCGAGGGACTCCAGTCAAACGCCTTGGTGTAGGTCGCGGTGCCGGAAAAGTATTTCACGCCTACGTTGGTGGACTCGCTCAATGATCCAAGCCGGTCCAAAATGATATTGGCAGGCGCCCCCCACTTCGGCGGAAAGCTCACGTCCCACGCTCCGGTGATTTCCAACGGCGCGGGAACGCTCGCGACTTCGGCGTGCCGCGTCTGGCCGCTCGCGGTTTTCAATTCATAACGCCCCGACTGCGAGGCCACAATACTTAGCCATCCCGCAGGATCGCGGCGGATTTCTGCCGCACGCCCAGGAGCAGCAAGCGGCGTGATTAGGCTGATAGAATCCGGGTCCTGGCCACTGATATTGTAGGGCAGATTGTCGGCGGTGTATTCGACGACCAAGGTTTTCACCACGCCGTAAGCCGGATCGTCACCCTCCGCCATTTTGGCGACCTGAAAGCCGACCTCACCACGATTTACCAACGCCTGCACTTTGGTTTGCACATCCCGCATGCGAACCACGTCTCCCGGCACGCCGTAAGTCGCCTTTTGAATCTTGATCACGGGCGGCTTGAACAAAGCCAGCACCGGTTGACCGTCACGCATGAAACTCACCACGGGGTCTGCCCGCTTTTGGTGCGGTCGAAAGACGATGAAGGTCGAACCGCTCGCCTCAAGGCGCAACGGAATCGAAATACCCGCCGCTGTTTCCTCGCAAACCACCAGTGGAGAAACTTCGCCAGTTTCGGGATTCCACAATTCGGGGCGCAAACCTCTCACCCGGAAATCACACTTCACCTCCACCGCCGTGGCAGCTTCGTTGGCGACAAAGTAAACCTGTGCTTCGCCAACTTGCCGATGAATCCAGTTCAGCTTCGCACTCGCCGTGAAGTCCGGTGCGGTTTGCAGCTTCGCCAAAACTTGTTCCAATGACTGACCCCACACCACCTTGCCCTTGCCAAACGCATGCTCCGTCACGGTCTTGCCGTCACAGTTGCCCCAGACTTCCGCCGCCAGCTTGGCAACTTCCTCGTCGCATTTTGGAAAACCTGAAAGGCTGGGCGAAGCGGTCGGACGCGGGCCAACCACCGTGGCGCCGGACTCGACGAGCTTTTTGATTGTCCTGACGAGCGCGGGCGTCATCAAGGTGTTCTTGTCCGGCAAAACCAACAGCCGATAGCTCATTCCGTCCGGCAACACCAACCGCCCATCCTTCACGCTCACCCGTGCCATCAGGGCTTCGGCGCTGCATTCATCGTATTTGTAACCGGCGGGCAAGGCGGGCTCGGGCGCGAAATAGGTTTGGTTGGGCAACTGGGGACGCAGGTAACAAAGATCGGCGACGAACAAACCTTGCCGCAGCATAAACTGGCAGCGCGAGAGATATTGATGCCATGCGCCGGACATTTCCCACCAAGTCTGGGTGCGCTCATAGTGCAAACCCCATGGCCCCATCGTCGCGCCGGGGAAACGGTCGAGATAGGGTTGATGAGCGTAACGGTGGATGACGAAGCGGTTGATGCCTTGGGAAAATTGATAATCACCGAGCGCCTTGACGGTCGCCGGATGCATCTTCCATTGCTCGTTGTCGCCCGCCGTGAACGCCTCCGCACCAACAATCTTTTGCCCCATGACATGCGCCACCGAAGCCATCTGCCGACCCTTCGCCGCATTTTGGTTTCCTCCCGTCGCCCAGAACTCGCTCATCGGCTCATCGGCCTGCTCGGTGTAAATCGCCTCGTCGCCAAACGGCAAATCGTAGCCTTCAATGCTCAAGCGCAGGCCGTGCTTGTGCGAAAGTTCCGCCAACTTCCCCACATAATTCTCCGCCAGCAATTCAGAAATCGTCTGCTGAAAGTCCCACCGGAAGCGGCTGGCCATCGCCGCGTCCCCAATATTTTTCCCCCCGTTGATTACGTTCGGCAAAAATGGAATCGGATCATAGCCCCGGCGTTTCTGAAACTCCTCGCGGAGTTTGAGCGTCCAGTTTTGCCCACCCACTTCCCAGCTATCAATGTGCGTCGCCGAGAGCGTCGGTCCCGCCATCGAACCGACACTTGTGATGAGTTTTCCCATCATGTTCGTGAAATGTAGATCCATCGCTTCGCGGCTGAGTTTGTCACATTCCAACCCGTTGCCGCCCTTCACCGGCGGGCGGGTGGATGAACCAGTCGTCGTGTGACCGATCCGTTGGATGATCCATTTGCCGGCGGGAACTTCCCAATCCAGTTTTCCAGTCGCATCCATCTTCGCCGTCAAGTTGACCACGGCATCAGCTCCCACAACACCGCTTGTCGTTTGCGGAATCGCCAGCACCGCGATGTCGCGATAGTTAGGTTCATATTTGACCGTGCTGCCAAAACCGTCCTGCCCCTGATTGCCTTTCGCATGAGGGCGCGGCAAGACGGATGAAAAGTGAGCTGGCCCCTCCACCGTCAGATTCGTAGTGACGAGCATTTGCATCGAAAACTCCGGCGTAATCCACGGCCCGCTGCTGCCGCACCAGCCGGGGCCGTTGGTCATGTTGATTTCGATGCCCAACCGGTGCGCCTCGGCGACGGCAAAGCGAAACAGCTCCTGCCATTCCGCATTCATGAAATCCGCTGTCCCGGGAGGCGGCGCGAAGCGCTCCACCACGTCCATGATGATGACGCCACCGATACCCACGCGCACCATCGCTTCAAGGTCGGCGGTGATGCCCGCCTTGGTGACATTGCCGTTGTTCCAAAACCAATACACCCACGGCCGGGCCGAAGCGGGCGGCGTGGCAAATTGCGAGGACAGGTCGCTGGCAATAGTTGGTGCTGAACACAACGCAATGATTAATGAAATGAGCACTTTCATTTTCGTATTAAGCACTGCCTAAGGGATCGCCAGCAAACGGTAAAAACGCTGAGGTTGCCCGGTCATATTGTCATAAACCGTCGCGGACAAGCCATTGCCGGAGACAGTTTCACCGAGTGTGGTCCAATCAGCATCCGTCAGGCTGGCTTTGAACTGAACCTGGTAGTTCCTTCCGGGCAGGGTGTTGAACGTGATTTGAAGAACACCTTCACCAGCCGGGCTGACGCCGTTGAACTGCGGTGGCGCAAAAACAAAAACCGAAAATGTCCGGGCGTCGCTCAAGGGCGGAGTGCCATTGTCCGTCACACGCACCGTGATCAGGTTGGTGCCCGGCGCAACCGCATTGGTTGTCGTCCATGAGAACGCCCCGCTGGCGGTGTTGATGCTCGCGCCTGCAGGCGCGTTGCTCAAACTATATGTCAACGTTTGATAGGCACTCTGCGGGTCGGTTGCGCTCGCCAGGAATTGCAGGGTCTGACCAACGTGAACAAACCGGTCGCTGAGCGCAGCCAAGACCGGAGCGGTATTGGGGATGATATTGTTCGTCTGCGGTGTGGGAGTGGGCATGGAGAAAACATCCACCGCGCCATCCGGGAAACGGCCCTGACTGACGTCGGTGGTTTGTGCGCCGAAGGAGAGCGAGTCAATCGAGGTGCCGTCAGCGGCAAACAGACCGAGGGCTTCGCCGCCTTTGCTCAGGGCGAAATTCGCGTGCAACTCGGGACGGTTGGTGCTGTTCGCTGCGCTGCCGTTGTCCGCCCAGACCAGAAAGTAGCCGTGCGGCGGAACCAGATAATGCTGATTGTTCGGGATCAGGAATTTGGTTTTGTTCGTCAACGCGTCGGTCAGGTAGTAACCGCCGAGGTCCACCGTGTTGGTGCCGTAGTTGTAAAGTTCGAACCAGTCGTCGGGCTGGCCACCCACAGGATTGGCCAGCGTATTGTTGCCATCGGCCATCCATTCGTTGATCGCGATGGTGATCGGGATGGCGGCGTTGCTGTTGGTGGTGCCGGGCGTGAACTTGAACATCGGCTGGCGAAAGAATGGCTGACCGTCGGGGAAATCGCCGTAGCTCCAGTTCGCGGAAAGGTTAGTGTAATTCAGATAGTCCACGACTTGCGGAACGTTCTGATTAATCAAGCGGGCGAGCACGATGCTGCCGACACTGGCCGGGAGGTTAAAACTGGTATGCAGTGCGTTGGACACCGACTGATTGGTCTGACCGTCACACCAGATAACCATGAATCCATTCGCTGCGATGGCGCTGTTGCTTGGAAAGGCCCACTGAGTCAGGTTGGTGTAGTTGTCGGAAAGGTAGAGTCCGGCGAGGCTGAGGGAATTCGTGCCGGCGTTGCGGAGTTCCACCCAAGGAGTGCGCACGCCAAAATTATTGGTCGGACCCGCGACGTTGCTGGCTTGCACTTCGTTGAGCCAGACGGACGCGAATGCGGGCAAGGTTGCGGCCACGGAGTTGACCGTGCCAGGCGTCGCATTTGTCAGGAGCGAAATGACCGGCGCTGGATTGGTGGTGATGGCAATGCCGCTGCCCGCGAAACGCACCGTAAGCGGCCCGCCGTTCCCGCTCGGCAAATACCAAAAGCTGAGCGTGTAGGTTGCTCCCACGGCAAGCGTGCTGGAGAAGTCCTGCCAGACGGAGGAGTTCTGCGTCGCACCACCACCAGACGCGATCAGATGCAGGCTGTTGTTGCCGGAATGTTTGAAGCTGGTGCTGACCACGGAGCCGCTGTTGTTGCCGTCGCTGCCAATGACCCACGGCGCCAGGGACGTTTCGAAGCCCGCGTTCGTAACAACATTTACACCCACCTCCGCCATTGAACCCGCAACCACGCTGAAGTCGTCAAGGTAAATGTCGCCCGACGACTGGAGATAAACGTAGAGGGGACGCGAGATCGCCGTCGGTCGTGGAATTCCGGTGGCGCTGACCCGCACCCATTGCGACGCAGAACCCGAGCCGTTGGTGGTCACGATGCTCCAGTTTGCCGCGCGGCTGTTGTCCTGCGCTGCGTCGAGTCGTTGCAATGACGAGCCACTCGCCGTGGCCGGCCAAGGCGCGGCAGTTTCGTAGCGCACACGGTTCACCACCACTTCGGCATTGGTTTGCGCAGGGTCCGGCCGGAACAAAGTGAGCGTCTCTCCATCAGGATCAAGCCCGCCGTCATACACGTCGAAGACCGGTGACGTGTCGCCATGCGCCGCCGCAAATGCCGTGCGATCCCGGGCCAGGATTAGAAAACTGTTCGGCAGCAGGATGCTTCCCGAGGGGAATGTGTAACCCAGCCCATTCACCCGCCAGCCGCTCAGATCAAAACTGAAGTTGGTGGCTGAGTTGAACAGCTCCACGTAGCCCGCATTGGTCGTCGCCGGGGAATACATGATTTCGTTGAAGCCCACGCTCTGGCTCGCTTCCGCAATCGTCCCATTGAAGACGACGGTGCGCGTCGTGTTGGTGAGCCGGCTGCCATTCAGGTCGTAGCCTTGGACGTTTAGAACATTTG
>Ga0154020_10006835_pt1 | contig 13370 bp, 8 predicted proteins | sample Klosneuvirus_201_FD_109709 | JGI IMG/M metagenome (GOLD analysis project Ga0154020, IMG submission 109709) | Active sludge microbial communities from wastewater, Klosterneuburg, Austria - Klosneuvirus_20160825_MG | ecosystem: Engineered > WWTP > Aerobic digester > Activated sludge | place... | reverse complement strand
GGCCAGCGGGCGGTCGAGGCGGTCGAGGCCGAGCTCTGCGGCCTCACGGACGAGGACGTCGTCCTCGTCCTCCTGTCCGGCGGCGCTTCGGCCGTTCTGGCCGACCCCGCCTCGCCGCTGACCCTCGCGGACCTCCAGCAGACGACCGACGCGCTGCTCCGGTCCGGCGCGTCGATCGGCGAGCTGAACGCGGTGCGGAAGCACCTGTCGCGGCTGAAAGGAGGCCAGCTCGCCCGGCTCGCGCGGCCGGCCTGGCTCGCCGCGCTCGTCCTCTCCGACGTCGTGGGCGACCCTCTGGACGTGATCGCGTCCGGACCCGCGGCGCCCGACCCGACCACCTTCTGCGACGCGTGGGCGGTGCTGGAAGCGCGCGCCCTGCTGGAACGGCTCCCGCCGCGCGTTCTCGAACGGCTGCGGCTCGGCCTCGCTGGCGGCATCCCCGAGACCCCCAAGCCCGGGGATCCGTGCTTCGAACGGGCCGTGCACGTCGTGGTCGGCTCCAATCGCGTGGCCGCGACGGCGGCGGCCGCCGAGGCCGGGCGGCTGGGCTACCGGCCGATCCTCCTCACGACGTTCCTCGAGGGAGAGGCGCGCGAGGTCGCGAAGGTCGCGGCGGCGCTCACGAAGGGAGTCCGGGCGCACGGCGATCCGATCCCGGCCCCGTGCTGTCTCGTCCTCGGGGGCGAGACGACGGTGACCGTGCGGGGCGCGGGGCGCGGAGGCCGAAACCAGGAGCTCGCGCTCGCGGCAGCGCTCGCGCTCGAGGGCGAAGGCGGCTTCACCCTGATGGCCCTTGCGACCGACGGGTCGGACGGCCCGACGGACTCCACCGGCGCCGTCGTCGACGGGACGACGGCGTCCGCCATTCGCGCCGCGGGCCTCGACCCGGCGCGGGCCTTGAAGGAGAACGACTCCTACCCGGCTCTCGACGCGGCCGGCGCCCTCCTGCGGACGGGGCCCACCGGAACCAACGTCAACGACCTCCTCGTCATCCTGGTGGACGAGAGATAGCCCGCTCCGTGACCGCCGCCGGCTCGCCCCGCCACGTTCGGAAGGTCGCGACGCTCGCGTGGCTCCTCTTCGCCGGGGCGACGGGCCGGCGCCTTGCAGCGGAGGAGCGGCCAGAACCCGTCGTGCGTCGCGTCTCGTTCCTCGTCCTCGCGAGCGACCGCGACGTCTGGACCCGGATCGCCAGGGACTTCGAGGCGACGCGTCCCGGAGTCGAGGTGAACGTCGTCGAGGGCCCGAACGCGACCGACCTTCGCGAGAACCTCTATACGGCCTCGCTCCTCGCCGGCGACGACTCCTTCGATCTCGTCTACATGGACGTCACCTGGACCTCGAAGTTCGCGAGATGGCTCGTCCCTCTGGACGCGGCCTTTCCTCCCGCGGAGCTCGCCACGCTCCTCCCCGCAGCGGTGGCCGCGGGACGCTTCAGGGGGCAGCTCTATCGCGTTCCGGTCCGCACCGACGTCGGTGTCCTCTTCTATCGCCGCGACCTCCTCGACGGCGCGGGCCTCGCGCCGCCCCGGACCTTCGACGAGCTGACCAGGGTCGCGCGCGCCCTGCAGGCGCCGCCCCGCCTCTGGGGCTTCGTCTGGCAAGGGAGCCAGTACGAGGGGCTGGTCTGCGCGTACCTCGAGGTCCTTCGCGGACACGGCGGCTTCTGGGTGAACCCCGATACGCTCGAGGTCGGCCTCGACCGGAGGGAGGCGGTCGACGCGCTCGAGTTCCTGCGGCGCTCCCGCTCGAGCGAGGTCCCGATCAGCCCTCCGGGAGTCACGTCGTACAAGGAGGACGAGAGCCGTCGCCTCTTCCAGGACGGACGGGCGGTCTTCCTGCGGAACCGGCCCTACGTGTGGCGGCTCGCGCAGGCGCCCGGCTCGCCCGTGGCCGGAAAGGTGGGCGTCCTGCCGATGGTCCACGCGCCGGGAGGCGAGAGCGCCGGCACGCTCGGAGGCTGGGGCCTCGGCGTCTCACGCTTCAGCCGCCAGCCTGAGCTCGCCGTGGACTTCATCCGACACGTGATCTCGCTCCCCGGTCAGCGGGCGCTCTGCCGCGATACCGGCTACGCCCCCGCGCTCGTCGATGCGTATGGCGACCGCCAGCTCCTCGACGCGAATCCGTTCCTGCCCGAGCTCCTCCGGATCCACGCGAACGCCGTGGCACGTCCGGCGATTCCAGGCTACGCCCGGGCCTCCGACCTCCTCCAGCGACATCTGAGCGCGGCCCTCGCGGGGCTCGCGAGCCCGGACGACGCCCTCCGCGCCGCGGCAGCCGAGACACGTTCCTTGCTCGCGCCCGGCAGAGTCGAGAGCCGGGCGCTCGGCCCGTGGCGCGACGGCCGGTTTCTCGCGTCGCTCCGGAACACGGCGGTCTTCACGGCCGCCTCGGTGTCGCTGGAGACGCTCCTCGGCCTAGCGGTCGCACTCCTCCTCCACCGGACGTTTCGAGGGCGTGGCCTCGTCCGCGCGATAACCCTCCTGCCGTGGGCTCTTCCAACCGCCGTGATGGCGCTCGCGTGGGCATGGGTCTTCAACGATTCCTTCGGCGTGGCGAACGACCTCCTCCTTCGGCTCGGCCTCGTCGCGCAGCCGGTCGCATGGCTCAGCTCGCCCGGGAGCGCGATGGCGGCGCTCGTGGTGGCCGACGTCTGGAAGACGACGCCGTTCGTCGCCCTCATCGTGCTGGCCGGCCTGCAGGGAATCCCGCTCGAGGTGCTGGAGGCCGCCCGCCTCGACGGCCTCTCCGCGTGGCAGCGGTTTCGCCGGGTGATCCTGCCGCTCCTCGTCCCTTCGATCCTGGCGGCGATCCTCTTCCGCGCCGTCCAGGCGTTCGGAGCGTTCGACATCGTGTACGTCATGACGGGCGGCGGTCCGGGAGGCTCCACCGAAACGGTCTCGCTCTACGCTTTCCAGACCTACTTCCGATACCTCGACCCGGTCCAGGGCGCCTGGATCGCCTTGAACGGCTTCCTGCTGCCGGCCCTTCTGGCCGTCGTCGCCGTGAGGCTCGCTCGGCCCCGCTGGAGACGGACGTGACGCCGCGAAGGGTGCTTCTCGGCCTCGCCGTGGCGCTCCTCGTCGTCTGGAGCCTCGCGCCCGCCCTCTGGCAGCTCCTGACGGCGCTGAAGCCGGACGACCAGATCACGCGCGTCCCGACGGTCTACCTGCCCCGGCCCCCCACGCTCCGGCACGTCGAGGCGCTGTTCACCCGCAAGCCGCTCGGCACCTACCTCCGGAACAGCGCCCTCGTCGCCGGCGCGGCGACCCTCCTGTCGGTGTCTCTCGGCGCTCTCCTGGCCGGCGCGCTCGCGCGGGCGTCCGAGCGGGTTCGAGAAAGGGGGCTCCTCGCGCTCCTGGCGCTGGCGTTCGTCCCCCCGATCCTCCTCCTCTTCCCTCTGTACGAGGCCGTGCGCGCCCTCGGCTGGCTGAACAACCCCGTCGCCCTCATCCTCCCGTACGCGCTCCTGAACCTCCCGCTGGCCGTCTGGATCCTGGAGAGCGGATTCCGCCAGATCCCGCGCGCGGTCGACGAGGCCGCGACCCTCGACGGGCTCGGCCCGGCGGCGCGAGTTCTGAGGATCCACCTCCCGCTCGCGGCGCCGTCGGCGGTCACAGCGGCCCTGCTCGTCTTCATCTTCTCGTGGAACGAGTTCATGCTGGCGCTCACGTTCAACACCCGCGATGCCGCGAAGACGGTCACGGCGGGGATCGCGAGCGTGAGCGGGTCCTCGATGTTCGAGATTCCGTGGGGGCAGCTCTCGGCCGCGGTCGTGCTGGCGACGGCGCCCCTCATCCTCCTCGTCCTCCTCTTCGAGAGGCGTATCGCGAGCGGCCTGACGCGCGGCGCGGTGAAGGGCTGAGCGTGGCGGGCGAGCTCGTCGGCACGAAGCTCACCAAGATATTCGGGGGCGGCGCCCGGGCGCTCGACGGCGTGTCGTTCCGAACGGCACCGGGGCGTGTCCTCGCCCTCCTCGGCCCGTCCGGCTGCGGGAAGACGACCCTCCTGCGGATCGTGGCCGGCCTGGAGAGCGCGACGTCGGGGAGCCTGACGCTCGACGGTCTCCCGCTCGATCGCGTCCCACCGGCCGCGCGCGACGTCGGCTTCGTCTTCCAGAGCTACGCCCTCTACCCGCACCTCACCGTGACGCGCAACCTCTCGCTCGCGCTCGAGGTCCGGCGCGTCGCCCGCGACGAGATCGCGCGACGGGTCGGCGAGACGGCGGAGCTCCTCGGGCTGACTCCCCTTCTCTCGCGCCATCCCGCGGAGCTCTCGGGCGGCCAGCAGCAGCGCGTGGCGCTGGGACGCGCGCTCATCCGCCAGCCGCGCCTCTACCTGATGGACGAGCCGCTTTCGAACCTCGACGCGCTCCTCCGTGAGGAGATGCGGACCGAGCTGAAGGGGCTGTTCCGCCGGCTCTCGGCCACCGTCCTCTACGTCACCCACGACCAGGCCGAGGCGATGAGCCTCGCCGACGAGGTCCTGGTGTTGAAGGAAGGGAGGATCTGCCAGTCGGCCCCGCCCGAGGAGCTCTACCGCCGTCCTTCCAACCTGTTCGTCGCCACGTTCGTCGGCTCTCCGCGGATGACCGTGTGGCGAGGAAGAGGCGAGGGTCTGGAATTCGTTTCGGAGGGCGTCCGCCTCCCTCTCCCGGAGGCCCTCGCGGGCGGGAGCGATCTCGCCGCCGGGATCCGCCCCGAGGACGTGGAGGTGCTGGAAGGCCCGCCCTCGAGCGGCCTCGGTGGAGAGATCGAGCTGGCGGAGCCGCTCGGGGACCGGACCCTGTTGACGATCCGCATCGGTGGATTGCGCCTCCGCGCGCTGACCCGGGCGACGGCCCGGGCCGGGAGCGTGGGAGTCCGCATCCCTCCCGAGAGCGTCCATTGGTTCTCCGCTGCGACGGGCGCCCGGCTCGGGGCGTGAGCGGGCCACGGATCGGGCGTGAGAGCGGGGGCGCGCTTCGAACCAGGTCGGGGACGAGGAGCCGTCGAAGTGTCCGGGTCAGGGAGGGGTCACCGCGTCAGATCAGAGGTCGGTCACCTCGACGACGTCGATCTCCGTGAGGCCCGCCGTCATGGAAAGGAGCGGCTCCACGATCGGAGCGATCAGCTCCCCGAAGGTCCTCGCGACCTCGTCACCCACCTCGCGCTCCGCGATCGGCTCGCCGGTCACGGGCGACGTGCCAGCGATCACCGCGGCGGTCTCCGGACTCAACGCGACGGCCTCTCGGGGCAGATCGCGGAGCGCCGAGCGCGCCGCGAGTACGGCAATACGCAGGCCGAGCGCCGGGATGCGGACGCTCCGGCCTCCCACGGCGGCCGCGATCCTCAGGAGCGGTTCGAGGACGGGTTCAGGGCCAGCCCTCTTCTCCAGGTGGAGCACTCCGTCCCGGAGGAGGGCATAGGTAACCCACCGGACCTCGAAGCCCCCACTCGGTCCGACGAACTGCAGGCTCACGGGCGCGGTCCTCTCAACCTTCCGGGACCGTTGCGGCGAGGGGCCGGAATTGAAGACGGTAGAACATCTCGAGGTACCTCACGGTCTCCTGTCGCTCGAGCTTGCTGACGAACTTCCAGAACCCGTAGATTCGCGCGAGCGTCATCGTCCGCTCCGCGTAGCGTCTCCAGGTGTAGCGTTCGTCCACTCGCGCGAGAGCGCCGGCGCTGAGCCGATCCCAGAGGCCGGGTTCCGCGGCGCACCGCTCGAGGAAATCGGCGATGCTCTCGGCCCCGTCCGAGCCTCGATCGGGGTCCAGGAGGAAGCCCGATCGTCCTGGCTCCACGATCTCGGACGGGCCGCCGTAGCACGTCGCAAAGGTGGGAAGGCCGGAGGCCATGGCCTCGATGACCGTCAATCCGAAAGCCTCGAAGAGCGCGGGCTGGACGAAGACGCCCCGGCGGTCGGCGACCCACCTGTAGAGCTCTCCCGCGAGGAGCTTCGGAAGGCGCCTCCCGACCCATCGGACCTGCCCGTCGAGGCCGTGCCGATCGAGGAGCTCGTGCATCCGCTCGCACTGCTCGCGCTCCTCGCGGTCGCCGCAGGCTTCCGGCGCGATGCTCCCTCCGACCACCAGGAGATTCGCGCCGCGACGTAGCCTCTCGGACGAGCCGAACCAGTCCACGAGGCCCGTCAGGTTCTTGATCCGGTCGAGTCGAGCCATCGTGAAGACCAGCGGCTTGTTTCGATCTTCGAGCGTCCCGCGGACGTCGCCCTCGACCTCGCGTCCCAGCACGAGCTCCTCGATGCGCGGAACGAGGCTGTGCATGCGGCGAGCGTCCTCGCGGAACGAGAAGTAGACGTCGGCGTCGGCGCCCGGAGAGACGATGTTGAACTTCGGGTCGAAGACGTCGATGCCGTCCCGGACGCGGAGCAGGCCCGGCATCGTGAAGGTCTGGTAGCTCTCGTACTGCCCCACCGTGTCGGCGGTCCCCGCGATCTCCTGGTAGGTGCTGGCGATGATGAAGTCCGACGAGTTCATGGCGATGAGGTCCGCCGCGTACTGGCAGGAAAAGTGGTACTGGGGCTCCATCTCGCGCCAGTGCATCGCCGAGAGCAGGTACTTCGTTTTCTCGAGGGCGTGCGCGATCGTGCACTGCGTCACTCCCAGCCGCTGGGAGATGAGCGTGGCGACGAGGTTTCCGTCCGAGTAGTTCCCGACCACGAGGTCCGGACGGCCACCCAGCTCGGCAACGACCTCGTGCTCCACCTCTCGCGCGAACCGTTCGAGGTAGGGCCAGATTTCGAACCGGGATATCCAGCGGCGCACCACCTCGCCGTTCTTCTTGCGGAACGGAACCCTCAGGATCCGGGTGCTGAGGCATCCCGTGATGCGCTCCAGCTTCTGGTTGCACGTCGTGCCGCGCGCCTCGGGGATGAGGCGCGTCACGACGACGATCTGGGGCTCGACAGCCACGCCCTGGCGCGCGAGCCGCTCGCGCATCTCTCTCTCGAGCGCCCGCACCTGGTCGAGGATGTAGACGACCTGGCCCCCGGTGTCGGGCAGGCCGAGCACGTCGTCCTGCCCGAAGTAGCCGTGCGGGGACAGGACGAGGAGCCGGGAGATCATCGGGATGCGCGCCAGGAACCGCTCGAGCGCATCGGGGGACGGCGCCTCCAGGATGTCCACGAGAAGCCCCATCGTCTCGGTCGCTCGGGAGACGGTGTCCCCCCAGCCGGGCGCGAAACCGAGGCCCGCCATCCGTTCCGCGACGTTCGCCCACGGTGTGGCCGGGTCGAGTCGTTCGAGGATCTCCCGGGCCGAGCGGAGCGCCCCCTGGAGTCCCGCCACGGAAGGGAACGCCGCCACGAGGAGCAGGTTCTGCCCGTCCATCGCGTGCAGTCCCAGGAACTCGTGCAGGCGCTCACGCCCCTCCCCCTCGTCGGAGAAGAGGTCGCTCGAGAGCTTCCGGTTCAGGAAGGAGACCCCCTGTCCGATGGACCGAGCTTCCGTGAGCTTCGGGAAACCGCGCCCGAACGGCGCGAAGTCGAGCTCGGGAGGCTCGAGGATCTCGTCTTCCTCCGGCAGGATGAGATGCTCCTTGAAGCGGAGGAACTCCTCGACCGGGATCGCCTCCGGCACGAGCGTCTCCCGATGGATGCGGACGTATCGCCAGCGCCCCGGCCCGTCACGAAGGGCGATGAGGACCCACGGCGCCCTCAGCAGAACTTCCTGGCCCGGCTTGACGAGGTCGTGAAGCGGCGACTCCGCGAGGGACAGGTGGACGTACTCGCGTGCGACCTGTTCGAAGACCCTGAGGAGGTCGGAGCGCAGGAGGACCGTCCGTCCCGTGGCGAAGAGCCGCTCGAGCAGCTGGAAGAAGGGGTCTCGATGCTCCGCAGAGAAGCGCTTCAGCGGGTCCGTCATGTCGCTCTTGCCTCCTGCTCTGTCGGCGATGGATCGGCGACTCCGTAGAAGGAGAGTCCCTCGAGAATTCCGCGCGCGAAGTCCTGCCGGGCGAAATAGACCTGCTCGCTCCCGCGGAGCGCCTCGAGCTCGGGCTTGTAGTTTCCGACCACCACGGCCCGCGTGTCGCCGAGAAGCATGTCGGCATCGTTCCCCGAGTCCCCGGCCACGATGAATTGACGGGTCGACAAGCCCTCGCGGTATGCAAGGTAACGGAGAGCCGGCCCCTTGCCGGCCCGCAGGGGGATGACGTCCAGATACTTCCCTTGCGAATAGACGAGGCGCGCCTGGAGGTCCCGCTCGCGTAACCGGCTGTAGAGGCGCTCCACCGGCCCCATCCGGGCCGGGTCCACGTTGAAGCTGAGCTTCATCTCGCCCTGGTTCTCCTCGGCCTGGAGCTTCAGCCCTGGCGTGCCCGCCAGCGTCCGCACCAGGGCCTCGCGCCGCCAAAGATGCCGGATATGGAGCGACCAGCCTTCGTCGCGAACGAGGTCGGGCCCGTAGTGAATCTCCGTGCCGACGGAGGTGATGAGGAGCTCGGGCACCGGCACCTCCCACTCCCTCAGAATCTGGATCGCGCGCTCGAGGGTCCGTCCCGTGGCGACGCCGAAGACGACCCGAGGGCCGCTGGAGCGCCTCCACTCGAGGAGCTCCCGGAGGCCTTCGCGATCTCCGAGCAGCGTCTCGTCGATGTCGGTCAGGAGCACGAGCTCGGCCGAGGCCAGGGGCGCGACCGCGCTGCGAAGGGCTCCGGCATGGGCCCGGCGCCGGATCCTCTTCCGCTCGCGGAGGAGCACCCGGTCGCAGGCGCGCAGATAGCTTTCCACGTGACCGCTCCAGCGGTAGGTCCTCTCCACTCCCCGGAGTCCGCTCCGAGCCCAGCGGCGCCAGCGAACGCCGTCCGAGAGAGCCTCCTTGAGCGCCGAGCCGAGGGCCTTCCGGTCCAGCGGGTCGACGAGCAGCCCGTTCCGGCAGTTGGCGACGATGTCGCGCGGTCCGCCGTCCGCGGTCGCGACCACGGGGAGCCCGCTGGCCGCGGCCTCGAGGAGCGTGAGACCAAAGGGCTCGGTGAGGGCGGGGTTCACCAGCACCCCGCCCCGCTCGGCCGCCAGCCGGTACAGATCCGGCACGTCCAGCGCGCCGTGCTTCTTCGGCCACGCGACGTGTCCGTAAAGGTCGAAGCGGTCGATCAGGAGGAGGAGCTCCAGGAAGACGTCCCGCTCCGATTCCTCCGCCTTCGTCAAGTCGTGGCGCGTCCCCGAGACGATGGCTAGGTTCGCGAGCGCCCGGAGCTCCGGGTCCCCTCCGTAGGCCTCGACGAGCGCCGCCAGATTCTTCTTCGGGGCCGGGCGGGCGATCGCGAGGAGGAGGGGCTTCTCCGGGTCGGAGAGGAAGCGGTCGATCCAGGGCAGGGATCGGACCAAGCGGCCGTGGCTCGGCGCGAACCGGGAGGTGTCGACCCCGGGCGGGATGACGGCGCACCGCTGCGGCTGGAAGGCCTCGTAGAGCGCGTACTGCTCCTTCACCTCGTCCTGCGTCGATGCGATCACGAGCGAGGCCTGCTCGAGCGTCTCCTCCTCGGCGGCGAAGCGACGGTGGAAGTTGAACTGCCGTTCGAGCGCGGTCTCGGCGCGACCGGCCGCCAGCATCTGTTTCCTCTTGCAGCGCCCGAGAGAGTGCCCGGTGTGGACCATCGGAATGCCCAGGAGGTGCGAGAGCTCCTTGCCGACCCAGCCCGCATCGCCGTAGTGGCTGTGGATGAGGTCCGGGAGCATCGGCTGGCGGCGCAGGTAGTCGCAGCAGCGATCCACGAGCTGCCCGAGGTGGGGCCAGAGAAGCTCCTTGCGAAGGTACCGGCGGGGGCCGAACGGGAGGCGGACCAGTCGCGCCCCGGGCCCCAGCTCCTCGAACGGACTCGCATAGTCGGTCGAGACGCCAGGGTCCTCGACGAGCCTCGTGACGAGGTCGACGTGCGCCACCCGCGGGTGGCGCCCGAGCGCCTTGGCGAGCTCGATGACGTAGGTGATCTGCCCTCCGGTGTCGGCGTCACGGCCGAGCTCCGGCTCGTGGCCCCGGACGAGACCGTGGACGCTGAGCATCAGGATGCGAAGCGGCGGGAGCGGGCGCGACGTCATGCGGCCGCCAGGCCCCAATCGTTGCGGAAACCGTCGTAGAAGGCGGGCGCGGCCGGCACCGCTCCCGACAAGCAGCAGAGAGCGCGTGCGAACGAATCCGCGCGGACGAGCGTCAGGGCGGGGTGCCAGCCCCGGAGCGTGCCCAGGATGGCGACGGCCGCGAAGCCGTCGCCGGCCCCCACGGTGTCCACGATCTCGGGGCCTAGCGCCACGCCGTTCACCTCTTCGACCTGGAATCCGGACTCGCACCTCCGCGCGAAGAAAGCGCCCTTCTCGCCGCGCGTCACGAAGGCGGCCCCGATCTCGTAGCGTGAGAGAAGCGCTCCCGCGGCCGCGACGGGATTCCCCCGACGCCGGGGGCCGAAGCCGGCGGAGAGGGCCTCGAGCTCGCCCTCGTTCAGCTTCAGCACGTCGGCTCCCCGGAGGGAGGAGGTGAGCACGCGGGCGTCGAACCAGGGACGTCGAAGGTTGACGTCCAGGAAACGGATTCCGCCGGAGGTGCGGAGGACGCGCCGGAGAGCTTTTCGCGAGCGGGCACGGCGCTGCGCCAGCGTACCGAAGTAGACGAGGGCCGGCGCGGGGTTCCGGGCCGCCGCCTCCGCGGCCGCCGGGTCGATGGCATCGAACGCCACGTCCGGCAGGATCTCGAAGGCCGGCTGCCCCTCCCGCAGCTCCACGAGGACGCGCCCCGTGGGAAGCGAATCGTCCCGCTGAACGCCGCGAAGGCTGAGGCCCCTTTCTGCCATGAATCCGAGGACCCTTTCCCCGGCGAGGTCTTGGCCGATCCGCGTGACGAGGAGAGCGGCGTGCCCGAAGGCCGCCAGGTGGCAGGTCACGTTCAGTGGCGCGCCGCCCACGGCCGGTCCGCTCGGGAGCTGGTCCACGAGCGCCTCCCCGAAGGCGAGGACCGGGCTCTCCGAAGGAGGGTCCGGTCGGCCGGCCAGGTACGGCGGGAGGCCGCCCTCGGTGCGTCCACCACCTCTCGGGGATGCGAGCGGCGAAGGCTTCTCGTCCTTCGGGTCTCCGCTTTTCGTCAGATCAGCCTCCTTGCCACCCGTCAACGACAGTAGTCTGGCGATCGTTTGATGTCAAACGATATATAAACTTTCGACGTGCGTTCACGAAGATTGCCACGCCGCTTCGTTGGACTCATCATAATTTTGTATTCAAAACAACACATGCAACAGCCGGAGGAGGCGCAGTGTTTCGCGCGGATCGAGAGCCAAGGCTCCCACCGCGCGACCAGGCTCTGCCGCGCGCTCCGGTGGTAACCACTTCCGACCCGCTGAAACGATTACATCGGCGGCGTCGAACGGTGTGGTCGCCGGTCGCTCTCCATCCGCCATTTCGGGTCGTATGACGCGCGAGCGGTTGCCGCCGCCCTCTGGCACAGAGCTTGCGACCCTCGTCATATGGTCGTCACCCGGTCTGTCGATTCAGAGTTTCAAACTGGCCGAGCGCGTCGCGGTCGAGGGATCAGGCTGTGCCCCCTCGTGACCGGACGCCTCTGCCTCCGTCGGTCCACGAGCCGCGGCGCCGACAGCGACGGACCCCACCGTTCGCGGACCGCTGACCTCGGTGCCCGTTTCACGAAAAAGGAGAACATCCATGTCCCAGCACTGCAGCTTGCTCACCGAAGACTCCCTGTCCGAATTCGCGTCGGTTGCCCAGCCTCCCTGCCTCTCGCTCTACCAGCCGACCCATCGCCGCCATCCCGAAAATCGGCAGGACCCGATCCGGTTTCGCAATCTCGTGAAGGTGCTGCAGACGTCGCTCCTCAAGCAGCACCCGGCGGTCGACACCCGCCTCCTCCTCGCGCCGTTCGAGGCCCTCGGTCACGATGACGTCTTCTGGGATCACACGCTGGATGGATTGGCCGTTCTTGGCGGTCCTGGTCTATTTCGAGTCTTCCGCCTGCAGCGTCCCGTCGCCGAGCTGGCCATCGTGGCCAACAGCTTTCACACCAAACCCTTGCGAAGGTTTCTGCAATCGGTCGACCGCTACCAGGTGCTCGGATTGAGTCTTCACGCCATCAGGCTCTTCGAGGGGAACCGCGACGTCCTCGACGAGATAGAGCTGGCGCCTGGGGTTCCGAGGACGATCACCGAAGCGCTGGGCGACCAGCTGACCGAGTCTTACCAGACGGTCGCCTCGTACGGCGGCGTCGGCGGGTCGCACGTGCCCATGCATCACGGCCAGGGCGGGAGGAAAGACGCGGTGGACCTCGATGCGGATCGGTTCTTCCGGGCCGTCGACCGCGCGGTCCTCGAGCACCACTCCCGGCCGTCGGGCCTGCCCTTGATCCTCGCAGCGCTGCCGGAGCACCACCATCGCTTCCGCGAGGTCAGCCACAACGCGTCTCTGATGGCGGAGGCGCTCGCGGTCAACCCCGATGCCCTGCCGGCCGATGCGCTCCGGGAGCGCGCCTGGCAGGCCGTCGAACCCCAGTATCACGCACGGCTGGCTGCGCTGACCGAGGGGTTTGCCGTGGCGAAGTCCAGCGGGCTCGGCAGTGACGACCTGGCGGCCGTCGCCCAGAAGGCCGTCTCCGGGCGGGTCGAGGTGCTCCTGCTCGAAGCCGACCGACAGATTGCCGGCCATCTCGATGCCACGACGGGTCGGGTGTCCGACGCCGAGCTGAACGACCCGCGAATCGACGACGTGCTCGACGACCTGGGCGAGCTGGTCGGCAAGAGGGGCGGACGCGTCCTGATCATTCCCGCCGACCGGATGCCAACGAGGACGGGACTGGCGGCGACCTTCCGGTACTGAGCCCGAACCCGTGCGCTCTACGCGTGGGGCGTGCTTGCTCACGCCCGCCCTGGGCGCCCTCCTGATGTCCGCGAGCACGGTGATCGTGGCCATCAATGCCCGCCTGCTGAGATTGAAGACGTGACGACTCTCTCGAAGAGCCCGAGGACAACGGCCTCGGGCCGAACGCCCTCGCGTGCCACCGCATCAACAGGCTGCTGCGAGTAGCACGTAACGCGATCGAGAGCCCAGAGTCGGGGCGCGCCTGGTTCCGACAGGCGCGCCCGGGGCCAGCGCCGGACCGGAGCTACTACGCCTGACGCGCCTGCAGATCCGCGGATCGTGACGCGGGCGACTCGCCCGGGGGGTTGGCGCCGGCCCAGTACGCGGGGCGTCCGTAGTGCTCGTGGAGGCGAGCCTCATACTCGCGTGTGACCGCTTCGGACGCATTCCACGCGCTGCGCTGCAAGCGAGATGACCCCTCCGCGAGCGACCGGCACCCGGTTTGCAGCCCCCAGCTCGGATCGAAGCTCTGAGGAGAACACGGATGCTTCGACCGGCGAGAAATCCGAGCGCGC
>Ga0154020_10006833_pt1 | contig 13372 bp, 10 predicted proteins | sample Klosneuvirus_201_FD_109709 | JGI IMG/M metagenome (GOLD analysis project Ga0154020, IMG submission 109709) | Active sludge microbial communities from wastewater, Klosterneuburg, Austria - Klosneuvirus_20160825_MG | ecosystem: Engineered > WWTP > Aerobic digester > Activated sludge | place... | reverse complement strand
GGTTACGCTGGCGCGGCGATTGAACTGCACGCTGATTTCCGTAGCCGCGTCGTCAAAGGAGAGTTGCGGCCGCGCGAGTGCAACTTCGGCGTCTTCCTTCATGGTTTCCCCGCCGGTTGCACCGCCTTTGCCGTCAGTGGTGCCGCCGGTCTTGTCGCCGCCGGTGTCCGTGGGTTGTGGCTGGGGTTTATCTTTGCCGCCATTGCCCGGGGTACGTTTGCCCTTTTCGGTCGCGTCGTCCATGTGCACGCCTGGATCTTCAGAAGGCGCCTCAACGGGCCGGGGGCCGGGTGGAACAGCCGGCGCGGGTGCTTGCTTGCCCGCACTGGCGGCGGCTTCCGTTTGCGGGGGCGCGTCGTAGTTCAGCACACCGCTGAATAAAACGCCCACCGCCACAAGCACGGCCGCCGCGGCGGCCATCAATGGCATGCGCCAGCTCGCCTGTGGCGCAAACTCAACCGGAAGCTGGTTGCTGGTAGGCCGCGAAATACTGTCAAAATCGCCGTCCAGATTGGCCATGACGCGCTGCCTGAAATCTGCCGGAGCGCCGGCACCGCCGTGATCGCGCACATGACCTGCCACGCGGCGAAGATCATTCAAGTAAGCCTGGGCCTCAGGGCGTTCAAGCAGCGCCTTGGCAAGCGCGATTTCGGCGGGCCCGGCCTCGTTGTCGAGGTAGGCGCTCAGCAGCTCTTTTTGGTCAGGGTTGAGTGGCATAAGGGCTTCCCAAACCTAGAACGCCCGGGCCTTTCAACAGGTTCCGTATTTCCGCGCGCAATCGGTTTCAAGACGGCCTGATATCCGGTTCAGCGGCTGAGAACAACCCCGAGTACCGCCGTGCCCGCGAGATTCAGCAGGGCAAACGGTATGAGCCGCTTCCATCCCAGCGACATGAGCTGGTCAAAGCGGAAGCGCGGCAGTGTCCAGCGCACCTGGATGAACAGCATCAGCAGGATGAACACTTTGACGCTGAAGATGATCGGCCCCGTAAGGCTCATCCAGAACGTGTCGGGTTTGGCGGGAATGCCCGGCAGCGTCCAGCCGCCCAGGAACAGCGTCGTGATCAGGGCGCACTGCACGACCATGCCGAAATACTCGCCCAGGAAGAACAGTCCGAATTTCATCGAACCGTACTCCAGGTGGTAGCCCGCAATCAACTCCGGCTCGGCCTCCGGAAAGTCAAAGGGCAGCCGGTTGGTTTCCGCAAACGCGCAAATCACGAAGATCACGAAGGCAAAGGGCTGGTGGAACAGGTTCCAGTTCAACAGGCCCCAGAGGTTCAGCAACTCCGGGCGCAGAGTCGTCTGGTTGATGACGATGTCATCCAGCTTGAGCGAACCGGCCTGCATGACCACTGCCAGCACGGCCATGAACATTGCCGCTTCATAGGAAATCAATTGCGCGCTCGCGCGCACCGCGCCCATCTGCGAGTACTTGTTGTAGCTCGACCAGCCCGCCAGTGTCAGGCCGTGCACGGCCACGCTGGAGACGGCAAAAGCAAACAGCACGCCCGCGCCGATATCCGCGATCTGATACTTGAGGAAGAACGCATCTTCGCCTTCGCCAAACCACGCACCCCAGCCAAAAGGAATGACCGAGAAGGCCAGCGCGACGGGCACAAACACCAGCGCCGGCGCGATGAAAAACAGGATCCGGTCGGCGCGGCGCGGCGTGAAGTCTTCCTTGAACAGAAGCTTTACGACGTCAGCCAAGGGCTGCAGCAGGCCATAGGCATGCCAGCCCGCCAGGGGGCCGAGGATGCGCCAGTTGGGCAAACCCACTTTGTTGGGGCCGGCGCGATGCTGAATCCAGGCGCAGATCTTGCGCTCGAGGTAAACGAGCATCGGCACCAGCGACATGATCGCGCCAAACGCCACAATCACCATCAAGGCGTTGGCGGCAATCTCCGCGAAACTGGTCTTGGCCAGGATCATTGGGGGCGCAATCTAACGCGAACGGGGCGCGAATCAATGGCCGTCAGGAGTCGAAGTCGCTCGCCTCCACCCAATCGACAACCGCCGCCCGACATCCGACAATCCCGTCGTGACGCCCACTGAGACGAAAGCCGCTGTCCTTGAGCTGTGCCGCGCCGGCGGTTTTGACCTCGCTGCGGTTTGCGCCGCCGGGCCCACCGCGCATTCCGCGTTCATCCATGACTGGATCAAGCAGGGTTACCACGGCGCCATGGACTGGTTTGAGCGCGCGCCGCAATTCCGTGAGGACATCCGTTATCGTTACCCCTGGGTCAAGAGTTTCGTCATGCTCGCCCTCGATTACCCCAGCGAGCTCCCCGATGACCTGCCTGAAGACAGCGACCTGCACTACGTCGCGCGCTATGCCCGCGACATTGATTACCACGACGTTTACAAGCCGCGCCTGTTGAAACTTGAAAACGAGATCAAGCGGCTCTCGCCCGGAACGCAGGCGTTGTGGTACCAGGACACGGGCCCGTTTCTCGAGCGCGAGCTGGCCGCGCGCGCGGGACTGGGTTGGCAAGGCAAGCACACATTGCTGATTGATCCAAAGCGCGGCAGCTGGTTCTTCCTGGCGCTGGTGGCCACGAGCCTGGAGCTTGAGCCCGATGCGCCCATGACCGATCATTGCGGCACGTGCACAGCGTGCCTCGATGCGTGCCCGACCAAGGCCTTTCCCCGGCCCTGGGTGCTCGATGCAAGGCGCTGCATTTCATACCTCACGATTGAGTATGACGGCGCCATCGATCCCGAATTGCGCGAGGGAATGGCCGGCAATCTGTTTGGCTGCGACATCTGCCAGGAGGTTTGCCCCTGGAACGAAAAGGCGCCGCACACCGAGGCCGACCCGCCCCTGGAACTCGCCGAACTCACGCTGCGCGAAGTGTTGCAAACCAAAGACGCCAAGCTTGTGGCGCGCTTTGCCGGCACGCGCTTTGAGCGCGCCGGGGCTGCGCGTCTCAAGCGCAACGCGGCGATCCTCGCGGGCCTCGAACAACGCGATGATCTCATTCCCGCCCTCGAGCTGGCCGCGCGCAATGAAGCATCCTGGCTGCGCGAAACCGTGTATTGGGCGCTACACCGCATCGCGACGCCCGAGGCCAAAGCCGCGCTTTCGCGGGCGCAAAAGCACGAGAGCGACGAAGCCCTGCGAGAAACGCTGATTGGTTACCTGCAGGGCGGCTAACCAATCAGTGCGCGCGGCTGCAGCTAAGGCGAACCAAGCCGCCGCCCGCCAAAGTTGCTAAAACCCAGCGCGATGAAATGGCTCTTCAATCTCGGCTATGTCATGTTGGGCGTGCTGATTGCGCCCTGGTTCATTTTCAAGGCCATCACCACGCAAAAGTATCGCGCCGGCATCGGCCAGCGCCTGGGCGACATTCCCCATCGAGAGCGCGAGGGCCAGAGCATCTGGATTCATGCCGTGAGCGTGGGCGAACTGCTGGCCGCGCGGCCGTTGATTCGCGAATTGCAATCACGCTGGCCGCAGCACGAAATCGTCGTTACCTACACGACGCGCACCGCCGCGGAGATCGCGCGCAGGGAGCTCAAGGGCGTTTACCACTGTTATTCGCCGCTCGATCTCTCTTGGGTGGTCGCAAAGTTCTTTTCGCGCCTGCGACCGGCGCTGATTGTTCTTATGGAGCTTGAACTCTGGCCCAACTGGCTGATGCAAGCGGCCAACGCGGGCGTGCCGGTGCTGCTTGCCAACGGCCGCATCAGCGACAAGAGCTTCCGCAATTACATGCGATTTGCGCCGTTGCTGGGCCGCGCCTATGGCGGCATTTCGCACTGGGCGATGCAGGACGAAACCTATGCGCAGCGCGCGGCGCAACTTGCGGCGCGTTCGCCGCAGTGGCGTCATCGCGTGTGGCTTGAGACAGATGCGGGCTGGCAGGTCAGCGCGCAGGATCTTTCCTTTGAGGCCCACCGCCAATGGCAGGAGCACAGCGCCGAGTACTTCTCCGCCGCCGCCGGCGGCGACGCTGCGCTGCTGCCACGCACCTTTGACCCCGAGCGCCGCAGCGAGGGCAAGCCGCACCAGCCGCTGGCCTTTGACGGCGCATGGCGCGTTTACGGCGAGCCTATGGTGCAAGCACCCGTGAGCATCGCCGGCAACATGAAATACGACTCGCTCAAGGGGCAGGCCGACGCGGCCAAGGTCGCCGAGTTCCGCGCGCTGTTCGGGCTTTCCGAGGGCGAAAAGGTGCTCGTATGCGGCAGCACGCATCCCGGCGAGCACGAGGCAATCATCGAAATGCTGCCGCGCCTGGGTGTGCGCTGCGTGCTCGTGCCGCGCCACCCCGAGCGTTACGCGAGCGTACGCGAGATGCTCACGAAGGCGGGCTTCCCCTGGATCAACCGCAGCGCGCTTTCGCGCGAGAGGCCCGCGCCGGCCAACGCCGTGATTATCCTCGACACCGTGGGCGAATTGGCCACCGTTTACGCCCTGGCCGATGTGGTATTTGTTGGCGGCTCATTGATCCCGCACGGCGGCCAGAACATGGCCGAGCCCGTGGCGCTGGGCAAAGCCACACTCTTTGGCCCGCACACCGAGAACTTCAAGGCTACGGTGCGCGAGCTTCTTGAAGTCCGGGGCGCTTTGCGTGTGCGCTCCGCCGCCGAACTCGAGAGTGAAATCAAGCGCCTGCTGGCTGATGCAAACGCGCGCGCGGCTTTGGGCAACGCCGGGCAGGCGCGGCTTATGGCTTCGCGCGGGGCGCTGGCGCGCTATCTGGCGCTGGTTGACGCGCTGCTGGCAGGGTGAAATAACCCGCCCGCAAAGCGCCCGCCGCTCGTATTATCGGAAGCAGCACTACCGGGAGTCACCATGGTTCGCAGCTTCGTCGCATTACTCATGTTGCTTTTTACAGCCGCGCCGTTGTTGGCGCAGGATGAGCCCGCCGGCGTCGCCGCCGAGGCCGAGAAGACGCTGGCGCGCATTGCGCAGCGCCCGGAGAAGGCCTGGGACTACGCCCTGACGCTGCGCCGCGTGGCCGGTGGAGAGGAAGGCGCGAAAGTGGTCGCCGTTTTCGAGCGCGGCCTGGATCACGAGAATCCCTGGGTGCAGCTGGTGTGCGCCCGACTGGTTTGCGCCAAAGGCAACGCGGAAACCGCCTATGAAACGCTGGGCAAGCTGCTGGCCAACAAGGACGCGGCGATTGTTGAGAGCACAGCGATGCTGCTCTCCGATTACGCCAGCGACGATGAAGAGCTGGTGGCCAAACTGCGCGCGGCCTGGAAAGAGAGCGCGAAGTTCAGCGCCGGCGCGCGCGTTGAGTTGAGCGAAGCGTTGTACCTGTGCACGGGCGACAAGCTCGCGCTCGATGCGCTCAAGGAGTTTCTGCTTTCGAGCGACCACGACCTGAAGGCGCGCGCGGCCCTGGCGCTGGCAGACCTGGGCGACAGCGCGACCGCATCCGGGCGCCTGGCGCAGTTGTCCAAGGAGCCTGGCCAACTGGGCCGGCTGGCGCGCATTTCCAAGGGCATCTTCGAGATCCGCGGCCAGATTGAAGAAGTGAAGAGCGGCGTCAAGACGCGCAAAGAACCGATGATCGCCGTCGAAATCCGCGCACTGCGCGCGCATTACGTCGATGACAAGTTCGACTACAAGAATGAAACGCTGCCGCTGACCACGGAAAACCTCGTGGACCAATGCTGCCGCGCAATGACTGCTTACGTGGACGATTTCAGCGACTTCCTCACGCCGCCCGAAATCAAGAAACTCCAGGAAGACCAGCAGGGCCGGTACTACGGCATCGGCGCCTTTGTGGGCAAGAACATCGACGAAGAATTCATCCGCATCACGCAGCCCATGTACAACGGCCCGGCCTACAAGGCGGGCATGCGTTCAGGCGACATGCTGGTGGCAGTCAACGACTCGGCGGGCAAGCGCGTGGATCTCAAGGGCGCGGAAGTGGATGATGCGGTCAACCTGATCAAGGGCCCGCTCAACAGCACGGTCACGGTTTTCGTGCGCCGGCGCGGCATCGACAAAGAAATGGTGTTCGAGGTCAAGCGCCAGGAAATCGAGGTGGATACCGCGCTCGAGGAAATGCTGCCCGGGGGCGTGGGCTACCTTCGCCTGACGCGCTTTGGCGGCAACAGCGGGCTCGATGTCAAGCGCGCGCTGGCCAACCTCTCGCGCCAGGGCATGAAGACGCTGGTGCTGGACCTGCGCGACAACCCCGGCGGCCAGCTTACCGCCGTGCTCGAGATCGCCGACCTGTTCCTCAAGCCCGGCACGCTCATTTCGACCGCGGGCGGCGTCTTTGGCACCTGGAAGGGCCGCCAGCGCTACGAAGTGGAAGAACTCAAGGACGACGAAAAAGGCGAGCCACGCTACTACGATGTGCCCATGATCGTTATGATCAATGAGAACAGCGCTTCGGGCAGCGAGATGCTCTCGGGCGCACTCAAGGACAACAACCGCGCCACGGTGGTCGGCCAGCCCAGCTACGGCAAGGGTATCGGGCAGTCTTTCTTCGGCATCCGCGGCAGCAACCGCATGCTGAAGTGCACCGTATTCAGCTACTACCTGCCCAGCGGCATCACCATTGACCGCGTGGCGGGCGTTGGCGGTGTGACGCCGCATCTTTCCGTGGAAGCCGATTACCTTGAACCGTGGGAAGTGTATGCGCGCGACAAGCTGCTCAAGTCCGATGCGCTGGAACAGTATCTCGACACCTGGTACCGCGGGGAAACGCGCGAGCGCCTGATGAAACTGGCAGTGTTCGACAGCCGCGACGCCGGCCAATGGCCGGAGTTCGACAAGTTCCATGGCGCGCTGGGCACCACGCTTTCAAAGGAAGACGTTCGGCGCGAGCTGCGCTTCAGGTTGCGTGCGCGCGTGGCCGATGACCGCGGCGCGGAGTTCACCCAGAACTTCCAGGAAGACAAGCAGTTGCTCGTGGGCCTGACGGACCTGTTCAAGAAGGCCGGCGCAGACATCAAGAGCGTGAGTGAATACGCAGCCGTTCTGGGCAAGTAGCAGCCGCAAAAACACTTGAGGGGCCGCGCTACGGCGGCCCCTCGGGGTGTGCAGCGGTTCCTGATCGCTCAGGCACCGAAGTCTTCAAGAAGCTTATGCATCGCTTTCCTGAAGTCTGTGTCGAGGTCGTAGCCGACGCTCGAGATCTTCGCTTTCACCGCCCTGACGCGCTCGGCGCGCACGGCGGAAGACTCCTTCCTTATTACGTCCGGCAGTTCACTGCCGGCAACAAAAGAGGCCTGCGCTCGCCTCACCTTGGTTGTCTCTTTGCGCTTGCTGCCCGTCGCATTTCTCATCGCGTTCTCCAAGTAACTTGTGCCTGCAAGGCACCACTTGGGGCCGTGCCGGTATTTTACAGGCGGATCAGCCGAACACTTCCCCTTATCCGTTTTCTCGGCAAATTTCCGAAGGACCTTGAGGAGATTCGCCAAAAAACGCGCACAGACCGCCCCGACCTTGGCGGTTCTGCGCAAGTATTTACGGCACAACTATTTACGCTATTGAGCTAAAAGTCATCCGATTGGAATAAACTTGCTGACGCGCACGCTTGAACGGCGCGCAACAAAGGCCCGCAATTCCTCGTAACACTCTTTACAGAAATACTTTGTGCGATCCTCGAACTTCACATACTGGAAGGTCGGGATGTATTCTTTTTTCCCACAACGATCGCATGAGCAATCAGCAGACATGGTGGGCCTCCTCGCACGGAAAGCGTACTTTACAAATTACACCTTACAGACGGCTTCGGCAAACTCTTCCTTACATTTCTCCAAGCCGCGCCTTTACAACTTCGGCACGCGCCGCCGTCTCACTTCAATCTTTCGTGTTTTGAAACGCGAACTTGCGCGCGCCACGCCCGCAAAAACATTGGCAGCGCGCGGTTTTCATCAGAGCTACTGGGCTTTCCATTCCTTGTTCGTCAGTGCCGTCAACACGTGGTCTTGCCACTTGCCGTTGATGTGCAGGTACTCGTGCGCCAGCCCCTCTTTCGCAAAGCCGAGCCTTTCAAGCACGCGCCCTGAACGCTCGTTGTGCGGCATGTAGTTGGCCTCAACACGATGCAGGCCCATGCTGGCAAACGCATACGAGAGAATGGCCTTGAGCGCCTCGTGCATCAGGCCCTTTCCTTGCGCGCCCTGGCGCAGCGCGTAGCCCAGATTGCAGGCATGAAATCCCCCGCGCTCGATGCGCGAAAGCCCCGCGCGGCCCAGCACAAGTTCCGGCCGCTGCGCGTCAAACAGCCACAGCCGCAGTGAGCGCCCATCGAGGAACTCCTGTAACTGGCGCACGCACTGGATGCGCCAGTACTCCTCGGTGAAATATTCCGGTTGGCGCGGCGGCTCAAAGGGTGCCAGGTGCGCGCGCTCCTCGCAGAGAAACGCGGCTACCAGCGGCGCATCGGCGGGCATGGCCATGCGGATGACCAGCCGCGGAGTGTCGAAGCGCGGAGGTTTGGGCTCCATCGCCCTAGATTAGCAAGGCCGTGACGATGCCCACAATCGCCGTGGGAATGAGCACGATGGCCACCAGTGTGCCCACGCGCCTGCCGCCGATGAAAATGGCAAAGCTGGTCTTGATCAGGCTGTTGGTCAGGATCGCGCAGGCAATCGCGATCACGGCCACGTTTGCGCCCACCTGATCTTTGGCGAACATACGCGTGACTGCAATCAGCAGCGCATCAACGTCAGACAGTCCGGCCAGCAACGCGGACACATAAAGGCCCGTATCGCTCCAGATGTCGTAGGCGGCAGCCGCAATCAAGCGGATCAATGCAAAGGCCACGCCCAGCTTGAATGCCGCCTGGAGTGAAAACGGGTTGTTGAGCTTGGTCTTGGGTTCTTCGTGCTCGCGCTTGATCATCACCGTTTCGCCGCGCTTGCCGGCCACGCGGTAAAGCAGCGCCGAGCCCAGCACGCCCACGGCCGTTGTTGCGGCGAACACCGGCCAGACATGCTGAACCAACGGCGGGTGAATCATCGCGATGATCACGAACAGGCGCGGCAGCATGATCGTGCAGGCAATTACGATCGCAAAGGCGGAAATGCGCGAGAGCTCCGGCTGCGCCTTGGCCTTGTTCGCAAAAGCAAATGTCACCGCCGTGCTCGAGGCAATGCCGCCAAAGACCGCCGTAACGCCAATGCCCCTGCGCTCGCCCAGAATGCGAACGGCCACATAGCCCACAAAGGAAACCGCCGCTACCAGCACAACAAAGATTCCGATCTTGAACGGGCTGAGCGCCTCATAGGGATCCCAGGTCTGGTCGGGCAGAAGCGGCAGCAATACCACCGCCAGCAGAATGAATCGCACCGTGGCGAACAGATCCTCAGAGCTGACGGATTCGGCAATCTTGTGCAACGGGTCGCGCAAAGCGAGCGCGGCCATGACTACCGCGCCGCACGCTCCGGCCAGAACAGTGCGCCCCTGAAAATCAAGCGGGATGGCTTCGAGAAACGGCACAGCGCCCAGGAAGAAAATGAGAATCGCTGAAAACTCGCTGGTCAGCCCCAACTGCGGCTGTTCAGGGGTGCGCGGAACACGCGCATAGGCGCCAATCAGAAAAGCCGTGACGCACACAAAGGGCACGGCCAGGCCCATGGCGCCAAAGGCGCCGATCGAAAGACCGCTGAGCGAACCCAGAAGTGCGATCAACGGAAACGTGCGGATGCCGCCGAACATCGGCTGCTTTTCAGTGCGCGAGCGCCGCTCGCGCTCCAGGCCCACGAGTGCACCCACGGCCAAAGCCGTGCCAATGCCGACTGCCACCTGTTCCTGCGTGATGTCCATCAGGCTGATTCCCGGAAGTGCGGCGAGAGTGTACCCGTTTCTGTGGCGAAATCAGCCTTCATCGCTGCCAGCACAATGCGCGCGCAGGCCTCGGCATCGCTCAGCGCATCATGGTGCTGTAACTTGATGCCCAGTACGTCACAAACGTGCGCCAGGTTCGCGGGCCGAATTCCCAGCACCTTGCGGGCAAGTGTCACCGTGCACCAGAACGGCTGCGTCGGCGCATCCACGCCAAAGGCGCGGCAACTTGAATAGAGCACATTCCTGTCAAAGCCGGCGTTGTGCGCGGCAAGATAATCGGCGCCCTCAAAGAGCGGTGCGAGCACGGGCCAAGCCTCGCCGAAATCGGGCTTGTCGCGCACGTCCTCCCAGCGGATGCCGTGAATGTGCGTGTACCACACATCGCGCCGCGGCGGCCGCAAGAGCTGCCGCACGCGTCGCTTGATCTTGCCGTTCTCCACGCGCACCAGGCCCAGCGCGCAAACCGCCCCTGCATAATTGCCGGAGGTTTCAAAATCGATCGCGACGAACGTGGGCACCATACATGCATTAAACCATTTCCCGCGACGACTCGACGTGCGTGGAGGCAAGTCAGCGGAATGTTGCTCCAGGCGGTACGCCGTCAGGGCGAGAGCGTCATAGTTTCGTTTCGCGTTACCGTGAACTCGAACACCTTCTCTTTGCGCTCCACGCGATACTTCAGCGTGTATTGGCCTGCCTCGAGATACGGAATGACAGCTGTGCCGTCTTTCTCGAAGTGAACGCTTGAACCGTTCTTCTCATCTCCCTTGTAGAGCTGCGCCCATGTGTAGGGCTTGATTGCAGCGCCATCGAGCTTGACTTCAAAGAGCGGTGGAATTTCGGCTTCGATGGTCGGGGTTTGTTCAGATAGGTTGACTTCCATGCTGACGCCCTTGAAAGCGCTGTCAGGCCTTAGACCGAGGCCAACCCGAACCTTGTAGTGTCCCGGTTGAACGAAGCCCAGTTCACCTTCGAACGTGCCCTCTTTGAAAACGAACTGGTGGGCAGAGTAACTTGACTGTGCGCCATCGTCTGCGAACAGGCCAATTCCAACTTCGCGCTTGAGCTCTTCTGGAACGTTTTTCACGCGCAAGAAGGCTTTCACAGGCTGCTTGAATCTGAACGTCACTTCACCCGGTATCGTTTGCGCGGCAACGACTGCCGAACCAAGACTTGGCAGCGTGGCGCACAATGTCGCCAAGGGATCTTCGTCTGCGTCGCCCATCGTGACTTCATAGTCTGGTGTCAGGCGATACTGAACATTGGAAACGCGCCAGATCTGGAAGTGAAATGCACGATTCCCCTTGGCGCTGAAGCCCACGAACTGTGGCTCCCCGTCGCGGCGCGTGCCGGCAGGAATATCCAGGTTGATCACAAGACAGGCTGAAGGTTGCGGCGCGATAACGTTGAGCTGCACATCGGCATTGTCGGCACCGATCGTCACCTTGCACCAGGCCAGCACGTTGTGGTTCTGCGCAACGCCGACGAGGAATTGCTCGTCCGCCTGCTCCTCGGAAACGTCGCTGAACTTGAAGTCGCCGCACTCGTTGAGCGATGCGTGGAGGCGCTTGCGCTCACGGCGCAGGTCAAGCAGTTCCGTTTCACTCACCCCGTCCTTCACGCGCACCGCAAATACACTGCAGCCCAGCGGCCGAGCTCCCTCGAAGGTGACCGATCCCTGCAAACGCGGCCTGGTGCGCAACGTGAGCGTCACGGCGGGTGTCGGCTTGCCCTCCTCGACACAGATCTCGACGGGTGCGCAATAGGACTCTCTGCCAACGTTGTAGACCGCGAGCGAATATTTGCCGGGGGGCAGGCGCATTGTGAAGGTCTTGCCAACCTCTGCCTGCACGCGGGTGGAAATGTCGCCACGATTGACCGTAGAATGTGCCAGCACGGTGAGCCCTGTGCCGGCTGGAATGGAGTTGGAGACAACGCTGACTTCGACACCGGCGGTGCGCAACAAACGGAACTCCAGCGTGTCTCCGGGCATAGCCTTGACCGTTGTCTTGCCGCCACACAACAGCACGCCGTCTGGATGTTCGCCTGCGAGCACGCCGCCCTCTTTGGGGATGTCGGCAAACACAAAACCACCGTCTGCGCTCGTAATTACGCTGCGCTTTGCTGAGGCGAAGCGGCGTTCGTCGCGAATGAAGTAGCGCAGCAGGGCCTCGAGATACTTCTCTCGGTCACTGAATCGCTCACGCATCGGCATGCTGTCAGAGAAGTGATAGACGGTCAGTTGAAGTTTCAACTCCGCCCCGGGGGCGGGGCTGCCGTTTTCGTCCAGCACGCGGCCCCGGATTTCGCCAGCACTCGGTGGTTTGACGACGTTCTCTTCGGCGTCCCAGCGCCTTAGCAGGGCGCCGAAATCCGTGCCGGCCGGGGCAGGCTCCGAGGTTTTCTCTTCGGGCGGCAGCGGGATGGCCGTTTCTCGCGAAGTTGAAACAGGTGCCTCGGAGACCGGTGCACACGTGGCGCACTTCGACCGATTCGCTGGCACGGGTGCGCGATCCCCTGTCAGCCAATAGCCGAGGAGGACACCCAGGACGCAACCCAAGATCGATGCGCCCAGTGCGACACCGCCAGTTCGGCTCCCCATGGGTTTTTTCTCCAGAACGCGCTTGTTGTTCGATTAAACGATGTGACCCGCTCGGACTCTGCTGAAAACTGCACATTGACGCTTCGATCCCGGTGCCGAATGGCGCGTCAGAATCGTGGCCCTTCGCCTTCCGGCAATTCCGCTACAGCCGTTCCAGCCGCGCGAACTCGAGCGCGAGATTCTTTTCGCCCCAGCCCTGGAAGTTGACCCTTACGCGGGCCTTTGCGCCCTCGCCGGTTTTTTCGATCACGCGGCCGATGCCGAACACGGCGTGGCGCACGCGGTCGCCGGTGCAGAAATCGTTCATCGCCGGCCGTTCGTCGTTCATCGGAGGTGCCTCCGCCCCGACACTTACGGCGAACGATGAACGGCGAACGGTCGTCAGGTGGTCGGCAGGGCCTTCCTCGACGGGTGGCAAGTCTTCATCTGCATTTGACTCGCGACTCGCGACCCGTGACGCGGGGCTCTCTCCAAAATCAAACGGGTTGTCACCCTCGTGCCAGTCATCGCTTGCGGCTTCGCGCTTGGGCCCGTGGCGCTGGCCGCCGCTCCAGCGCTCATGCCAGCCGCCCATGAACGCGTCGCCGCCGCCGAGTTCTTTGGTTTCGCACAGATCGGGCGGAATCTCGCGCAGGAAGCGCGAAGCCGCATTGCGTTGGAAATTTCCGAATTGCTCGCGGTGCTTGGCCAGGCTGAGCGTGAGAAACTTGCGCGCACGCGTGATGCCCACAAAGCACAGGCGGCGCTCTTCCTCCATGTCGCTGTCGCCCTGGATTGCGCGCGCGTGCGGCAGGCAACCGTCTTCCATGCCCACCATGAACACGGCGGGAAACTCGAGCCCCTTGGCGCTGTGCAGCGTCATCAACGTGATCGCCGGGTTTTGCGCGTCAAAATTGTCCGTGTCGCTCACCAGTGCAACTTGCTCCAGCCACGCGCTCAGGTCGAGCTCGGGGTTGGTTTGCTCCTGCGTGCGCGCATCCGAGATCAGTTCCTTCACGTTCT
>Ga0154020_10006832_pt1 | contig 13373 bp, 18 predicted proteins | sample Klosneuvirus_201_FD_109709 | JGI IMG/M metagenome (GOLD analysis project Ga0154020, IMG submission 109709) | Active sludge microbial communities from wastewater, Klosterneuburg, Austria - Klosneuvirus_20160825_MG | ecosystem: Engineered > WWTP > Aerobic digester > Activated sludge | place... | reverse complement strand
GTGACCAGTGAATAATGTTTGGCAATGCACGTGACGCTGAATTAATAGTTAATTTATTAAGTAGCTGTATGAGAACGGAAATTGAGGATTTTCAGCAACGCAAAAAAACATGCTTCCGGAGATGTTCTGCTCAATCTTCCGCTGAAACTCCGCTGAAACCACCGTTCAGTGAATCACCTTATGTCCGTGTACATAACTGGGGGACCTTTTTTAAATATTTTAATTTGGAGCAAAGATTGAGAAAAACTATTTTTTCTTTCAAAACTACCCTTCTAACATGACAGTGGAAACGATAGGAGTAACTTTCGTACAGCAAATGATGCTTTTGGCTGCTGGCAAAGGCAGCGTTGGGTGACCAGGAGAGAGTGGTATAGCATTTAAGGATATCATCAATTGACATATCAGGAATTAGCTGATGGATATCGGCCAAACATTCGAGAACTTCATCCTATCAGAGCAATCGTAAGTATCAGGTGAGCGGTTGGAGCAAGATAGTTTGAGTGTTTACCTGTGTATAGTGAACGCCATGAGGACGCTGAGAGGCCTCAGTTTTTTCCAGAAAGTCGTCCACTAAACCGCAAACAATAAAATACAAATTCACGAGATCAACAGCAACATTGACGCTGTGGTACCTTCGTGAGGAGTGAAGAAGGTCGGGTCCCAGGTTTTAATGCCAGCTCGATCCTCCTCCTCGACCTCGTCAGCGGAGATTTCTAGAATGAGAGTTCGATTGAGCGCCAAAAAGACAAACATCAAGAACACAAAAACTTGCATGTAAATGAGGGGGAAATCGTACCGTCTCCAGAGAGACCACGGAGATCAGCCTGGTACTCAACGCCGAGTCGGGGGCGAAAAACTCGATCTCTCCCGTGATCCCTCTCTACGTGCTCGAGCAGGCATTTGAGGAGGAGAGGGCGGTCCAGGTTGTCGTCATTAGCTATATATTCCTCGAAAGTTTCAGGGAGAATGGGATTCCGCTCCTCGTCGGAAGCCATCTGGGACGGGCTGGTAGAGCCGGCGCCATGACGTGGCGAGGAGCGCTCAGATATTTTAAAAAAGTTGGGGCCAATGTGGAAAGCAGGCAACTCGGCAAGGTAAGTCGTCATAGGCTGGAGATTGAAACTCGTTGACATTCCTGAAATGAAGAGAGTGATCAAGTGTGAGGTCAGAGATTTATCGAGGAGGGCAGAAGCCCCAATCGAATTTCTGTAGTATTCTCACTTTCCCAGAGCATCCTCCAGAGAAACTCGAACTGCCATCATCCAGGAAGTAAAGGGGAGCCCCCACAGCATAATATCAAGGGGTTCAATCAAACCAGAACTGAATTCGAAGGGACAAGGTCAGAGACGGAGGCCGGGGCGGGTGCAAGGACAACGGGGGAAAGAGCACGTCAGAGTGAAAGGCCAGAATGGGAATTCCGAGCAACACCCTTCCGCCACGGCAAAGTCGATATTTCAGCGATTACTAGAAGGAGTTGATTTGACTAAGAAGGTTGTTATGAGCCGAGGAAGGTTAGAAGAGCAACGGAGATTGCAGGAGAGTCGATGTTGCCCAGACAGAAGCCGCATTCCTGAGTGTTTTTGAGACTGCTTTCATCAGTCCGAGGATCTCGAATTAGATTGAGTACTTTAAAATGCTTTCGGTTGCTTGCAAACTCTAATAAAGCAATGGCCAACGACTCCCTCAGAAGCAAGCGGAAGAGAGCTCCAGCGAGTGACTCGTCGAAAAACAAAAGACACTGACCGGAAAACCACCTTCCCTCGTGACTCGTGACGTCAGTTCATGACGGGATTGAGACTCCAGTCGACCTCCGCGTTGAAATACAATTTATATGAATATTTCAACGCAATCCGAAAATAGGTTCACTCGCTCTTTTCCATACGACCAAGTCAACAGCACCACGGCTAACCAACTTGGCTTGAACCTCGAGGGCATTTATTGACAATTTTCAAGAGCTACACGGCATGTTCAGTTGCTTACAGCTTACATCTGATATCCACCGCGGCGGGGGCCAACACCATTATTCTGCAACATAGGGATCGTGAGTCAAAAGTGTGCAAGTCATCCGAAAAAAGCAGCGCGCTCTTTCCTTGGAGTGAGAACACATATAAGAACTATTAATATTAATAATCTATGTTCATACTATGCGGGAGCGAAAAAGGTGTCGACAAAAAGGACGGCGGTGAAGGAACGGCGGTGAAGGGAGAATAGGGAGGCGATAAGAGAAAGAACGTTGGCATTTCGCGAGCGACAGCAGGGTCGATCTGTCAATCGATCGACGACGCCCACGCCCACGAAATAAATAAAAACAGAAAAATATTAATTGTAGTGAATGGATTCGGAGCGTACGCGCATGGCAGTCGACGAGGACATAGAGAAGATGCGGTCTTCTTCGAGGATGCGAGGCTTCTTGTGCGCGTTCATGTTCTTGGGATTCGCTTTCACGGTGAGCAGGTCGCCCCAGCCGCGCACCATATTACCCGAATCGCTCGTGTTCTCCAGATAGGCCGTCTCAAGGGCGTAGATCTGCTGCTCGAGCTTCTTGAGGTCGCCGTTGATACGCTTCTCCTCGCGCAGCAGCGCCTGGAGGTCCTCAGAAGGGTCCAACTGGACGCGAGCCATGTTCACTTATATGACAGAAGGAAATGATGTGGAGAGGATAGAAGCGATAAAGCAGTATGCGCAGGGGAAGGGCTAGCAGATGACCGCGGCATTAGTTGGCGGGCAAAGTTCATTCGCCGGTTTTATTCGCAGGGAGGCTTTGCAGTAGTCTAATCAACCTATTAATATTTCTTATTTATTTAATAAACAACTCATTTCTCAGCGAGAGGCTCACATATACGTGATCGGAAGCCCTCCATGAAGCTCTTCGAGTCGAATGTACGTCGCCGACGATAAATCGATTTCTTTTCTCGAACCCGACCCTTTAGCCGGGTGCCCTGCTGCCCAACATGCCCTGATGGTGACATGTAGCTTTCTGCAGTCGTGGGAGGATTCTTATTCGCGTTTGTGTTCACGCTGGCCGTCGGCTTAGTCCTCTGGGGAACTGGTACGCCAGTTCCTTTCGTCGAGAAAGTTCGTCAAAACAATTCGGCAACCTCTCGCCTCGCCTCGTCTCGCCGAGCCTCTTCCTCGTTCTCTCCTTGTATCTTATTATATATATATATATATATAGAATATTAAATGAATCAATTTTTTCTTCTCTTTTAAGGGCAGCGCCCGTTGTTTCTTCGAGATGCAGTAATCCTTTGCTCGAGGCCCACTTTGAACCCCGTTCCTCCTTTATTCACCTCGATCGATATTAGTATGCATTTGGCCACCAAAGCTGACGGACCCGGATGCGCCTGGCTCCTACCTGATCACCGAGGCTTGCGGGATCACCGACCTCTTCGGCGCTGTCATTCTGGTTCGGCCGCTTTTTATTTCAGGCGATTCTGCTTTTTCCGATGATGTATTGATTTTAGACGATTGTTGGAAGCATCATGGTGCTGAATATGATGGTGCTGTTCTGCTTCATCTTTTGCACACGATGCCTTACCACAAAGCGCGTCAAAACCAAGATGCCTTCTCTGCACGACTCCGTGGCGAACCACAATCATATCTAAATCAGCCGATATTGATGAGTATTCTATTAGAAGGATATATATTAATACCATATTTGTAGCAATTGTCAAATAAACTGCCGGAGTTGATCTTTGGAGTTATCATGGCCTTCATGGCCTTCATGGCCCTCTTGAGTTGCTTTTTGGCTGAGTTATTGCTGCCCGCCGTTGCCGATGGAAACGGAGGGTTCCATATTAATCTCTATATTATATTAAATATATTGAATTTGAAGGCGATTCCCAAGAGAAGATGGAGTCTTCTGCTGGAGCGCCGTTGAGTGCGGCTGGCTCTCCATCCTCTGCGTCCGCCCAGCCCGCTTTTTCCTCGGCTTCGTCATCTTCGACGCAGTTTTCCACTTCACACAAATCCGTGAAAAGTCTAGATGACACTAAAGCGAAAGAGGTGGTGAAGATTTCGCAAAGCTTGGCGTCGAGCTCGACCTCCACCGCCGACACTTCCACTCTCTCCACTGCGACGTACCTCTCTTTTGACAGTTGGTGAAATTCCAAAAGGAACTTTAATTTAATTTATTTATTAATGAGTATCTTTAGAGTAAGCGACAAAAGCGACCACAGGTCAAAGCTCTCCGTGTACCGCTTCGACGACTTCGGCGACGAAGAGGAGCCGCCCCCAGCGAGTGGCCCAGCGGACGTCTACACCTTCTCTCCTTATCTCTCGCTCCCAAGAAAAGAAAATAGCGATTCTTCATCATCTTCACCTTCATCGACGCCGACCAGACGAGCTGCGGCGGACTCTGACGCCGAGCCCTCGCCGAATCTGAAGTCCTCAAAACGGAAAGGAAAAGGCAGCAAGAAGGGCAAAGAGAAAGAGAAGGAGAAGAAGAAATTGACCATAAATCCAGAATCAAATGAGAATTATTATAGCAAAATCTCAAAGACCGATTCGAAGAAGGCGGCGAAGAGGGACCCATATGCCTTCACCCCATACTATGAGCAGCCTGAGCTCATGAGAAAGCCACCCCCTCCCGAGAAACCTATCGAGTCCGCACCAAAGCTCTCCGTCTCCGGAAATAACTATTTCATATCAAATGTGGATTGGAATAAGAGCTTCCAGAGGATTCTCACGATGCCTGACTCGTTCGACAAGTATCAGCAGCTGAGCGCACTCTATCGTGACTTCTGCTATGCTGCTAAGACCTATGGCCGAATCATCATTTCCGAGAAGTTTCTGCCCGATAGCGATAAGACCATCAAACCAGTGGGTGCTGGTGGTGTGGCTGGCGGTGTGAAATATGTCGTGAGCGGCATCCTCTTCAAGTTCGCCGTCGATACCTTCAACTCGGAATACCAGCAATGGATGTATGGCCTCAACTCGAGGGATGACGGCTGCGCCGGTATGAATCATCATTTTCAATTAATTTTCATGGCATCAATTGGATTTTATGATAGCTAAGGCGGCTGGACATGAATTGAAGGGCCTCATCAATATGTTTAACACGCGCCATGTTGCCCCCCGACTCAACTACCCTTTGCTCGCCCTCATCGATTACCGCGGCTATCGGTCCGTCTGTTGTCCATTTCCCTCGTTGAATTGCTCGTGAAATGTTGTTCTTTAGCTTGATTGCTCTCTCAGTACTACCAGTGAGCAAAGAGACGATCATGTACGGGAGCAATGATGGTGCTTTGACCGTCCACGCAGATAACGCTACCCTCAATGAGGAGATGAAGGCCGCTGGCACATTCCTCAACCTCGAGCCACATCATGTCGGCGACCAAGCCATCCCATTGAGCTTATGTGGCGACATTGAGGGCCATGTAGGCCACGATAACGCTTTTTACTGCCTGGACTTTGCTCGCTTGTTCCCCCCTGAGCGTCTCCCTCGTGACGAAGCGGTCAAGTTCGAAAACGGTGGCAAGAATACTTTTCTATTCAAGCTCCTTCGACCCGAGATTGTCAAGACGAATTCTCTCCCTCTTAATTCCGATTCGCTTTCAAACTTTATGAGACGCGATTTGGTCCCCGAGGAGCGCAAGCTCGCTGCGAACGCGGTCTTGTACTCCAGATCGTTTCTCATTTTCTATTTCATCCGAGTTCTGAAAAAAGCTTGATCAAATAGGACCGCCACAGCGAGGATATTGAGGGAGATAATTCCCTCCTTTGCAGCGACTCTAGCAAAGATCTCCCCGGTGGAGCTGCAGAACAAGAGCTATTCGTTGACTGACGAGATCCACCGAGTCGGCATCAATTGCCGCCACCTAGGTCGCCTTAGGGCGGCGATTCCCCCTTCCACTGGGAACTTCAGGCAACAATTTATTCTCAATGAAATCGTCGCTCGCTCTTGTAAGAATATGCTCCGAGCTTTGTACGTTCTTATTCTCTCAGGGCCCCATCGAGTTGCTCTCCTTACCAACGGGTTCTCTTTTCAGGTGGAGGAAGAAGTTAGAGGAGCTGAAAATGCCGAGTAGTGAGCCCTACCTCGACGTTGCCCTCGAGTTCATCAATCGTCTATTACAAAATACTGATAACTTCTGGTCGGAGCCACAGCACATTAAAGACGTCATCCAGAAGGCCTTTCATCATGCCCTCACTGACGCGGAGCTGATCTCATCATATGACCTCCGTCAATCGATTGACCTTCCTGCGGTACTTCCATCGGGTATCCCTTCGACACGAATGCTTTGAACGATTGCGTGTTTCTATACAGGTGTTAATTCGCCTCGAAAAGTTGTCAAGGCTGAAGTTGACAAATCGTTTTCATTCGCTCCTCAAGGCCTCGGTGAAGGCAGGACCTCTTCGATTGCTCAAAGTCGACCTCAAGAACGTGTCATGTGGACTTAAGCAGCTCCCCCTCATGAGCTTGTCGGAAGGTAAGATGCTGCTCATGCAAGCTCAACAGGAGGACGCCAGCCGCGCACAGAACGAACAACTCTACCAGCTCGCTAACGAACGCTTTTCCCACGGTCCTCCTGGTTAAATTGTGATATTATGAATATCTATTTCTCACCATCCCTTTTAATTTCAGGATTGGCAGCGAATGTGAATGATACGGACATCCTCTTTTCGTGGGGGTTGTCATTATTGAGCGAGAGCCAAGTTTGCGACAAGAAGACTTCGCGATTGCTCTTGTACACTCTTCATTCACTCCATGTTCTTATCCAACACCTCATCGACAGTGGATTAGGAGGGAATCGTTGACCAAGTTTCTGAGGGCAAGTGAGATGGCCCACGAGGGCGCCAAGCTTTACCGAGTCCTGGCCCTCGTGTTACTTGCCACGCGCTCCTTGGAGCCGCTGACCTGCTACGAATCGATGCGACAAGCTCAGGAACTTGTTCAACAAGTGAGTGACGTGGAGGCCATCATCCACAAGGCGGACGAGATGTTCCAGTCCGTCACTCCGCTCTCTTCCCTCAGCGAGCTCCCTGCCGTCTTTTTCAACTCGATTGATCCTGAGGTAGCCTTTATCCTCCACATATTGTGCCACAATTTTTACCCGCTTGTTTGATATAGATGGAGGAATGGAAATCTGACCGAGTGAGCAAGGAGGCCCTGGAGAGGCCCATGTGGAGCTACCTAAGCGCCTTCCACTTCCACTTGCTCGCCCTCTCCAGGACGTACTCGGCACGCCTCACCCTCCAAGCCTCCATCTTGTTGCGGTCATATGGAGCGCTCGTGTATCGATCTGGTACGTCTTATCGGACTCATTATATTCTGATTCGCAGTAATATGGCTCTTGTTCATGCAGGAAAACCGGGCGGGGACTCGATCGTTGCTCGAGCTGCTCAACTCTTTGCCCTGGTAACACGGGTGTCGAAGATCACCTTTCCATTAGTGTCCCTCGATCAGACGAAGATCCTTCCTGGACCTGCTGCCGTCTTCACCAAGCGCACTCGCCGAGATACTATGGTCATGGGCTCATCCAACTCGGTCTTCCCTTTCTTGCAGCATTTCTGGTCCATCTCTCTTTCAATCACGATCGATCTCTATCGTTAATTTCCTCAGCTAATCGTCCAGGTCGACCACATCCGTCGAGCAGACAGTAGTTTACGTCATCAAGAAGAAGAAGACTCTCTTCGGCGGCTGGAAGAAGCGCACATCTGCTCTACAAAACTCTAAGCTGGTCTTCAAGACGCTCGATGAAGGCGACTTTGACTCAGAGGTATTCGATGTCAGTGGCCTCAAGTTTGAGCGCCTCAAAGGGCCCTTCAACGGCAGGGCCAACGTCGTCCGTCTCTCCAATACCAACGAAGGTCCTCTCGAATTACAGTATCCTTCTCCATTGATCGTTGGTTAACTGTTTCGCTTAGATGAGCTCTTCGTGTCGTGTGAATCTTCAGCCGAGCTGTCGACTTGGGAGTCGGATCTTATGGTGCTCTTGAGGCAGACCTCCTCTATGAACGAGAAGTTCCTTGCTGAGGTTTGATCCATTATTGCTTCGATTAGATCAATTTCACATCAAGTTCTTCTTATCAGTTCTTCGAGACGGCGATCCGAGACGACAATTGGCTGCTTGAGATTGCTCAGCTCGTTGTGATCCCTAAGCAGCGATTCGTCTCGCCTGTTCTTCTCCTCACCAACGAACGCGCCATGCAAAACTTCTCCACATTTGAGCACCTTGCAGCCGGAGAGCGGGACATTCTCACCGTGAACAGCCCCATTACCCTCGTCCTCGGGTATTACCAATTCGTTTCTTTCTTTCGCTCTAGCTTATATGGTTATTGTAGATTCGATGGATCAGCGAGGCTTAAGGAAATCACCTTCAGGCTCGCGCTTGGCTCCATCCGAGCGACCGCAGTCCCTCTTAAGAAGCAGCCCACAGTGACCTTTGTCAACAAGTTTAATGAGACCAAATCATTGGATGAGCTGAGGGACCTCCTCGTCTCAGCTAATGAAATCGCACTGCTCAATTCGGCCAAGCTCATCCCTAATGGCGAGCTTACGCTCTACTCCGAGTCGGATGGACCCTTTCTGCTTCTCAGTACATCATCCTCATAGTATCCATCATGAAGGACTGTTCTTACAGCTTGTTCGATGTAGAAATCGAACCCCTCGATAACGAATTGGATCCTTCGCCGGAGGTCAGCGAGATCTCCTTCTTGGGTTACGTAAGTCCTCTGTGCGCCCCGAGTGACCTCGACCTCTTTGCTGACGCTGCCTCGGAATCGATTCTCTCCGATTCTTCATCTTCCAATTCGATCAACTACTCCACGGCGCCTAGGTTGGACATTGCTGCCCTGCGATCGCCTTCGTCGTCGCGGAAGGGCTTTGGCGGTCTCTTGTCCTCTTCATTTTCGCGGTCCTTGACAAGTGAGTCCATCTCCTCTTCGGACCATTACGGAGATCATAAAATCACATACAACGGCGGAGGTTTCCCGGGAGATCATATCACGGACGATTTGGATTCGACGTTTTTCGCTGAGGAGAAGAAAAGCCTGGCCATTGCGAGGTCGATCCATAGCCAATGCCTAGCGAGGACCAAGGCGGAGACGGGCGCCAAGCTGAGTGAGATCGTCCCTCCGAATCTCTTCGATCACATGTTCCGCTCCTATGATCAGCTTTTCCTCGCCCTCCAGGTCGCTCTCCATTCTTCACTTTTGTATCGCGCCTTTGATCGCATCTTTGAAGAGAAGCTCCGTGTCTCCTTTGCGATCGAATTACCCCCGACGAGCTTCCCTCCTTTGGTCAAGAGGGCCGACTCGAATCCCTTGTTAGACCAAGCGAGGCAGCTCTTCATCTTGACTCACCAAATGGTTCCGAGTGATCTTGGTGATTTCCGCACTGGGTTCTCTGCTGACACTCTGAGCGCCTTCTCCGCTTATGGGTCCATTGAACCTTTCTTGGAGGCTCGTCTTCTCACCGAGGTTGCCGATTCGAAGCTATACGTCTTCTCTCATGTACGATCTGCTCTTGGACGCAAAATGTGTGTTTGATTTCTTACATATCATTTTCACTTTTTGCCTTTAGATGGTCACCACTCCTTTCCGAGACTTGTCCGAATTTCTCTCGAGGCAATTGGACCAACTCGTCTTTTCTGAGCGCTTGCTGAGTTCCACTTCTCCCGAAGTAACCCTCACTGAGCTCCACCTCGCCCACTCTCCCGTAGTGAACGGCCCCTCGCTGGAGCTCTATGCCAAATACGTCTCGAAGCGTGGCGTCCCATTGCATACGGTCGACTTGTCCTACACCGATATCCGCGTTATTGAGCTTGGACCCTTCGTTCGCTTCATCGGCAGTGCGATCATCTCCTTAAATATCAAAGGATGTTCCAATCTCGCACATCAACAAACAGTTGACCTATTGCTCAAACATTGCCCGAATATTTCTCATCTCTCGGTGTGGGAGAGTATTCGCGAGGGCCAATTGGCTCGGCTCTTGGGTGGTCTTGCCTCACTGCAGTACCTCGACCTCTCGCGATGCGCTCATATTACGAGTGAAGTCTTTGATGCCTTGAAACCTCTCAAGTACATCGACCTCTCGATACTCAACTGTCCTCTCGACAAGAAGGGAATCAAGAGCTACCTCACTCGACATGGCCGCGGACTGGAGGCACTCTTGCTTGTCGCCAACTTTCAGCAGAAACCCGCTGACCTCGTCGATGAAGGCGTCCTCCAAGTCGTTGCCCGTCAATGCCCCGCTCTTCGATTGCTCGATATCACATCGAACTTCCACTTGAATAACAAAGCAATAGAATCGTTACTTCCTCTTCGCGAGCTCGAGGTGCTTCGTATGTCGGGCACATTTGACACATCCGATGGTGGAAAGCAATTAGCTGATCTCCTAGCTGCCAATCGCAAACTCGAATCCATTGAATTCCGCAAGGCCGAAGCTCGCGTACTTCTATCGTTCGCATTGGCTTGCTTCCCACTTGTTATTCATTGTTTCTTGATAGGATTGGACCAAGTTTTATGAAGAGTTGTCCAAGCCGGCACGCGCCCTGAGATCCCTCTGCCTTCGTGGCCTCCGTCTCAAGGAGCCGATGCTGGCCGTCCTGTCCAATCACGCGGCGAGTCTCTCCAAGCTCGATCTCGCCGATTGCGCGCGTACTATGAATGACAATGTCGCTTCGAAGCTGATAAAGTGCACCAACCTCGTGGAGCTGCACCTCGACTACTGCAAGAAGATCTCTAAGGAGACGCTACTTGAGCTTGTGACGGCCATGCCCCGGCTGGTCGTCTTGGGAGTGAGCGCCTGTGCTGTCACCGATTCCTTCTTATCAGCAATTTTCCTCGACCTCACGCCCGAGCAGCGCTTGCAGCGGCGCGCCTTGCACACACTTATCATTGCGCGCTGCAAGCTCCTCACTGAGCGCTGTCTCGACGCCCTCTGCCATGCCTCTCAGCTGCACGTCCTCATCATGTCCAGCAGTCACTTTATCACTCCTGCTGGATTACTTCGGATTTGTACGGCGCTGCCATCGTTGAAGATGCTCGATGTGACATGGTGTCCGAACTTGCCGAAGCTTCCCTCCAAGTACGCCGTGAGCACGAGTGAGGAGGCCTCGACCAACGACATCGCCGCCCACGAGCTTTTCACTGGCCAGCTCACTGCCTTACTGCCTGGCGCCGCTATATATTATTAAGCAATATATATATATATATATACATATTAATTGTTATAACTTTCCTTTTGACTTATCTTGTATCGCTCCATTAGGTGTTCTATGTCGCATGATGATTTCACTCCATCTATTTATCCTGTATCTCATATCAACACGATGGCTCAGAGGTCCATCTTATCGTCGCCATGGCCAATCACGTCGACTTCTTTCTCCTCTATTTTGGTGTCCTCCATTTTCGCATCATCTAATGGAGGAAGAGGAGGGGGAGGTGAAGGAAGTGGAGGGAGGGAGACGATTGGAGGAGCCGCCGAGTGGAGGCCAACAAAGACGAGAGTATGTGCCGCCCTTTTCTCCTCCTTCTCCTCGGCTTCTCCTTCCTCCTCCTTCTCTTTCTCCTTCTCCTTGGTCTTCTTCCCAATGAAACACGCCTTGCCCATCATCCTCCGCGCGTCCTCTTCGTTGCTGAGTACCATCACCCAGTAGTGAGTTCCGAAGTCCTTCTACATGATCATCGAAGTCCTCAGTCGCACATAAGTTCGAAGGTTATCAGGAAAGTAAAAAAAGACGTGAATTGTCCTTCGAATAATATGGTTTGTACAGAGACTTCAGCGAAGTACTAAAGTGAGGGTGGAAGCGTACAGAGATCTCGAGGATGGCAATGTCGGGGTGTGCGGCCGCAACGGCAGTGCGGACTCTCTTGGTGCCGGAGCCTTCGACCCACGAGCCAGGCACCCCTGAGATCCACACTGTCCTCGAGAGCTTTTCTAGAGATCCAAGAGAAGAGAGAATTATATTATGAAAGAGTAAAGAGGTCGAGAGGAAGAAGGAGAGGAGGAGGGACCAGGGGCGACCGATCGCTTCATGGCTTTGAGGACGGGGTCCTCATCGACCTCGGACTTGGCGCGGCCTCGTTTCATCGGACTCGCAAACTCCATCTCTGATGCAGCAGTACTAAAGAGATTAGAAAGAGAGATGAAAACAGACAGATATTGGTGAGATTCCCATTGATGATGATGTGAGGTACAAAGGAGAGGTGAGAGCATGGGTGAGCTGAGCCAAAGTGTCAATCTCATGCTGGTCGACCATCAATGACGCCCTCAACGCACTCGTCCACCTTTTCCGTGCATTAGGTGATAAGATCATAGATGTATATGAAAAATGATATGAGAAGAGTTAAGAGTACCTCCGTTTGCCTTGGGTCTTCTTCGTCTGCTGGTCAAAGGCGATGATTTTCATTAAGAAGGGCGCATAGTCCTCCCGAAGCTCAGTGAGGACCAACCGATTCCTCAGAGCCGACGGCGCCACATTGACGTAGCTCACCAGCGCCTCCAGATTCACCAGATTCTCAAAGCTAGAAAAAGAGGAAAATGTATAAATGGATATATATGATAAGAGAAATCAGAATGAAAAGAGGTGTAGAGGACGTACAAGTTGTGCTGCTCTTTCTGAGGGTTCGTGAGGCGAGGACGCGTCGAGTCAAAATACCTTTTGTCTTCCTCTTCCTCCACCTCCTCCTCTTTCTCATCCTTTGCCTTAACCTCTTCCTTCTTGATGATCTCCATGGTCGATTCGTTGACTAAGGTGCGTTCAGTGAAGGAAATAGCGGAGTGCAACCGTTGCAGCTCAATGTCCGCCAGCATGTCCCCATGGAACGACACGGCCTCCGCATATTGGCAATGCTCCTAATCAAAAAGTAAGAAAACGATTCCCAACTCTTCTCCAAACATTCTCACAAATACATCTAAAATATCGTATCAAAAGTATATGGATGCATATGTATGGATAATTCGACGTACATTGTTGAAAGCGAGCGAGTCGCGATCAGAGAACCAAGAGCTGAGCGAAGCGAGTCGGTCAAAGAGCGAGGCGCCAATCTTGAGTGCTTCGGTGACCTCCACATCGGGCATCCCTCCTTCCACAATCTACCCAACGAATAAATACATAAAATACCCAACGAATAAATACATATAAATAAATCAATCAGCTTAAGATAAAACTCATGATTGGGAACAAAGCGGACCTCATCTTCAATGGGTGGAAGATTTTCTACGATGGCGCTCGCGTCGGGTTTTTTCCTCATAAGAGGGTGGACGAACAATGAGCGCAACCGACCTATCCAACAACACACACATATATTAGAACTTCTAATCAATAAGAAGACGACAGCATATCGAAAATTATCAATAATAAAACGAGAAAACATAAGATATGTGATTTGAAAGAGCGTTACCTGGTGGGGCCTCGGAGGAGGAG
>Ga0154020_10006830_pt1 | contig 13373 bp, 9 predicted proteins | sample Klosneuvirus_201_FD_109709 | JGI IMG/M metagenome (GOLD analysis project Ga0154020, IMG submission 109709) | Active sludge microbial communities from wastewater, Klosterneuburg, Austria - Klosneuvirus_20160825_MG | ecosystem: Engineered > WWTP > Aerobic digester > Activated sludge | place... | reverse complement strand
GCGGCCCGTCGGCAGCCAGTCGAGGGCCTTGCGCAGGTTCTCGCCGACGACGCCCTTCACCTCGCCGGCGTGGGCCATCACGCCCTCGAGCGAGCCGTACTCCTGGATGAGCTTGGCGGCCGTCTTCGGCCCCACCTTGTCCACGCCCGGGACGTTGTCGACCGCATCCCCCATGAGCGCGAGGTAGTCGATGATGCGCTCCGGCGGCACGCCGAACTTGGCCTCGACGCCCTTCGGGTCGAGCACCTCGTTGGACATCGTGTTCATCCAGGTGATGCGCCCGCTCACGAGCTGCGTGAGGTCCTTGTCGCCCGTGGAGATGAGCGTGTCCCAGCCGTGCACCGATTCCGCGTGGCGCGCGAGCGTGCCGATCACGTCGTCGGCTTCCACGCCCTCCACGATCACCAGCGGCCAGCCCAGCGCGCGGATCGTCTCGAAGAGCGGCTCGACCTGCACGGCGAGGTCCTCGGGCATCGCCTGCCGGTTGGCCTTGTATTCCGGGTAGATGTCGTCGCGGAAGGTCCTGCCCTTGGGGTCGAAGACGGCGGCGATATAATCCGAGGGGTAATCCTGCTTGAGCTTCCGCAGCATGTTCACCACGCCGAAGATGGCGTTGGTTGGCTCGCCCGACGGGCTCCTCAGCTCCCGTATCGCGTGGAACGCGCGGAAGAGGTAGCTCGAGGCGTCGACGAGCAGCAGGCGCTTCTTCGTGTCGTTCATCTCACCGCCCGGGGCCCCTCATGCATGACAAGATTCCGAAACCGCACGAATCGCAGGCCGCGCACGGCGTGCAGTCCTCCGCGCGCGAGGCGTGGCGGATGTTCGAAATTATCGCAGAGTTCGTGACCGCCACCGAGCGCCTGCGCTCGATCCACCCGGCCGTCACCATCTGGGGCAGCGCGCGCGCGCAGCCCGGCTCGCCCACCTACCTCCTCGCCGAGGACATCGCGCGCCGGCTCTCGGACGCGGGCTTCGCCGTCATCTCCGGCGGCGGCCCCGGCATCATGGAGGCGGCCAACAAGGGCGCGTTCGCCGGCGCCAGCCCCAGCGTGGGGCTCAACATCCAGCTGCCGCACGAGCAGCACGCCAACCCCTACCAGGACATATCGCACACCTTCCAGCACTTCTTCGCGCGCAAGGTGATGTTCACGAAGCTCTCCTCGGCGTTCGTGATGATGCCCGGCGGCTTCGGCACGCTGGACGAGCTGTTCGAGGCGCTGACGCTGGTGCAGACGGGCAAGGTGCGGCGCGTGCCGCTCATCCTCGTCGGCACGCAGTTCTGGCGCGGGATGACCGACTGGATCCGCGACCGCCTCGCCGCCGACGGCATGGTGAGCCCGGAGGACCTCGACTTGCTGCAGGTGCTCGACGACCCGCGCGCCATCGTGGATGCGATCTTCGACCACTACCACACGCGCGGCTTCGCCCCGACGCCTTCCGAGCGCGAGGCCGAGTACATGCTGTGAGGCTTGCGTGCCGGCCCGCCTGCCCCGCCGGTGCTACACTGGAATCTCCAGACAGGCACCGCCATGCGCCTCCTCATCGCCACCCTCGCGTTCGCTTTCGCCGCCGGCGCCTTCGCGCAATCGCAGCCGCGGCCGCTGCCCCCGGGCACGAAGCCCCTGGAGGAGCCGCCCCCGCCGCCGGCCGTCGTGGAGAGCGACCCCGCGCTCGAGCCGCAGGTCACCATCCGCAAGGAGGGCGACCGCACGATCTCCGAGTACCGCATCAAGGGCAAGCTCTACATGATGAAGGTCACGCCCGCCCACGGCCGGCCCTACCTGCTCGTCGACCACAAGGGCGACGGGCAGTTCGCGCGCCAGGACAACCTGGATTCCGGCCTGCGCGTGCCGCAGTGGGTGCTCCTCGAGTTCTAGCCTTCCGCAACGGGTCGTCCTGAATGTCCGTCTTCACGCCAGTCCCACCCGACGAGGCGCGCGCCCTCCTCGCGCGCTACACCCTCGGCGAGCTCGAGGGCCTCGAGGGCATCGCCCAGGGGATCGAGAACACCAACTACTTCCTCGACACCACCACGGGGCACTACGTCCTCACGCTCTTCGAGAAGATCCCGCGCGAGGACCTGCCCTTCTACGTGGGGCTCATGCACCACCTCGCGGAGCACGACATCCGCTGCCCCGCGCCCATGGAGCTGCAGGGCGGCGGCTTCCTCACCGAGGTGGCCGGAAAGCCCGCCGTGATCGTGACGCGGCTTCCGGGCGTGCCGCACCTTTCGCCCACGCCGGAGCAGTGCCGCACGGTGGGCCGGATCCTCGCCGACATCCACGAGGCCGGGCTCGAGTACGACGCGGGCCTCGCCAACTGGCGCGGGCAGGCCTGGCGCGAAGCCTTCGCGCAGAAGGTGGCGCCGCGCCTTTCGGCCGCGGAAGCCGAGCTGCTCGCCGCCGAGAACCGCTACCAGGCGCTGCACGACGACACCGTGCTGCCGCAGGGCGTGATCCACGGCGACCTCTTCCGCGACAACGTGCTGTGGGACGAGGAGGGCGAGGGCGGCGTGATCGACTTCTACTTCGCCTGCGACGACGTGCTGCTCTACGACGTGGCCATCGCGGTGAACGACTGGTGCGCGGATCCGCTCGCCACGCTCGACCCCGAGCGCACCGAGGCCTTCCTCGCCGGCTATGACGCACACCGCCCGCTGACCGACCTCGAGCGCGAGCTGTGGCCCGTGATGCTGCGGCGCGCGGCGCTGCGCACCTGGCTGGGGCGCCTCGAATACAACCACTTCCCGGTGGCCGCCGAGATGACGATCCCCAAGGACCACGCCTTCTCGCGCCGGCTGCTCGAGCACCACATCGTCCACGCCCGCCCGCTGGACGCGGCCGGGGACTAGCCCCGTGGCGGAAGCCTCGATCCGCGTTCGCGACGTCCGCGCCTCGAGCGGCCCCGGGTGGCTCGCCGGCGGCTGGCGCCACTTCCGCCGCGCGCCGCTCGTCTGGGCCGGGCTCTCGGCGGGCTGGATGATGATCACGCTCGCGCTCGTGATGGTGCCGCTGGTGGGCGGCGTGGTCGCCAACCTCCTGCAGCCCGTCTTCTTCGCGAGCTTCGCCATCACCGCGCGCAAGCAGCTCGCCGGCGAGGCGCCCGAGATGGGCGACCTCTTCCTCGGCTTCAAGCGGCCGCTGCGGGCGCTCCTGAACCTGGGCGCGATCCTGCTCGCGGCCGAGCTCGCGATCATCCTGCTGCTCACGATGCTGGGCCTGCCCGGCGCGGGCGACGAGGAGATCGCCACGGTGGCCGACTACGTCCGCCTGCTGCAGGGCAAGGAGTGGATCCTCGTGGTGGGGTTCGTGCTCACGGCCGTGGTGAAGGGCGCGCTGTGGTTCGCGCCGGCGCTGCTCGCCTTCCACGACCTTTCCACCGCGCACGCGGTGCGCTGGAGCCTCTTCGCGGCGGTGTCGAACGTCGGCGCCATGGTCGCCTACGGCGTCGCGCTCACCGTGGTGTTCGTGGCCGGGGCGCTGCCGTGGGGGCTGGGGCTCATCGTCGCCATCCCCATGATGGTGGCGAGCACCTACACGGGCTACGCGGCCGTCTTCGAGGAGGCCGCGCCCGCGGAGGAGCCTACGCCGGCGTGAGCTTGGCGTACTGCAGCGCCAGCCACTTGGTGCCCTCGGCGCGGAAGCGCACCTGCACCCGGGCGTCCAGCCCGCGGCCCTCGATGTTGATCACCACCCCCTCGCCAAATTTGGCGTGGCGCACGTTCGCGCCGATGGCGAAGGGGTGCTCGTCGGGGCGCGAGGTCTCGAAGCTCGCCCGCGGCGCCGTCGCGTACTGGTTCGCGTCAGCGCGCGGCGCGCGTCCGCCGCCGGAAGCCCAGGTCTCGCCGCGGCCTCCCCCGCCCCACGCGGGCTTGTCCCAGCCGGGTTTCTGCGGCGCGGCCCACGCCTGCTTCTCCGGCAGCACGATCCACTTGCAGAGCTCCGCGGGGATCTCCTCGACGAAACGCGAGACGATGCCGTAGCGCGGCTGCCCGTGCAGCATGCGGCTGCCGGCGTAGGTGAGGTACAGGCGCTTCCTCGCGCGCGTGATCGCCACGTACATGAGGCGGCGCTCCTCCTCGATGCCGCCGTCCTCGTTCAGGCTGTTGTCGTGCGGGAAGAGGCCCTCCTCGAGCCCGCCGAGGAAGACCGCGTCGAACTCCAGGCCCTTGGACGCGTGCACCGTCATGAGCTGCAGCGCGTCCTCGCCGGCGGCGGCCTCGTGCTCGCCGGCCTCCAGGCTCGCGTGCGAGAGGAACGCCGCCAGCACCTGCTGCTGGTGCGTGCCCGGCACCGGCGCCACGTCCTCCTGCGCCTCGCCCGCGGGCTCCACGCCGATCTCGAACTCCTCGTTGAAGAGGGTGGCGGCGTTCACCAGCTCGTTCAGGTTCTCGACGCGGTCCTGCCCGTCGCGCTCGGCGGCGTAGTGGTCCTTGAGCCCGGAGGCGGCCAGCGCCTCGTCGATGAGCTCCGGCAGGGTGAGCGTCTCCGCGCCCTTGCGCAGCCGCTCGACGATGGCGAGGAAGCCCGCGAGCGCCGCGCCGCCGCGCCCGCCCACGGCGCCGGCCTGCGCCGCGCGGGACAGGCTCCCCAGCCCGGCGGCCGCGGCCTCCTGAAGCTGCTCGATTGTCCTCGCGCCGATGCCGCGCGGCGGGAAGTTCACCACGCGCGAGAAGGCCCCGTCGTCGTCGGCGTTGGCGGCGAGGCGCAGGTAGGCGAGCGCGTGCTTCACCTCCTGGCGCTCGAAGAAGCGCAGGCCCCCATACACCTTGTAGGCGATGCCGGCGCGGAATAGCGCGTGCTCGAGGATGCGCGACTGCGCGTTGGACCGGTAGAGGAGCGCCATGTCGGCGAGCGCGATTCCCTCGCGGTGCAGCTGCCTCACCTCGTCCACGACGAAGCGCGCCTCCTCCTCGTCGTTGGCGGCCGCGTAGATGCGAAGCGGCTCGCCGCGGCCCTCGGCCGTCCACAGGTTCTTGCCCAGCCGCGCCTTGTTCTGCGCGATGACGGCGTTGGCCGCGTCGAGGATGGAGCCCTGCGAGCGGTAGTTCTGCTCCAGCTTCACGACCTCGCGCACGCCGAAGTCGCGCAGGAACTCGTTCATGTTGCCGACGTCGGCGCCCCGGAAACGGTAGATCGAATTGTGCGTGACGATGCCGTTCGCGATGAAGTTGTGGGTTCCCCGGATATCGAGGTCGTAAACCGGCTTGCCCTGGCCGTCCACCCGACGAACGGTTTCGACCGTGTCGATCGCGCCCTCGACGCTCACCATCGCCATGCCCGGCCGAACGCTCGCGGCCGTCACGAACGGTAGCGCCTTGCCGTGCAGGTTGGCGCGCTGGATGATCCGCCCACCGAGGGCTTGCGCGGCCGTCCGCGCAAGCGCCATCGCCTCGCCGTAGTCCGATCGCACCGTCTCGAAGCGCCAGCTCCTCGACCCGCGCTTGGCTGCCCGCACCTCGATGCCGGCCCCGGCCAGGGCCTTCCGGCCCGCCTCGTCGTTGCCCATGACGGCCACCCGGTGCATGGGCCTGCCGCCGCGGTGGTCGCCGCAGAGCGTGACGACGATGTTGCGCCGCTTCGAGTCGCGGGACATGGGCACGTGATGAGGTTCGCCAAGGGAGAGGCCCCGATCGGCGAGCAGGCGTCGCGCCGCGCGGGCCGTGTCGAGCTCGCGGTACAGGCGCCCGATCCACTCCGCGTCGTGGACCAGCCCATTGACCGCCTTGCCCTTGCGCGCGACGAACGGCAGGGTCGGCAACCCGTACTTCAGGGACAGCGCGACCTCGTCGTAGCGCGCCTCGTTCTCGCTGGCGTGCGTCCCGACGACCCACACCGCATCCGCGTGCTCCTGGATGGAGCGCTGCCGGTAGCCGACCATGGGCTTTGCCTGGCCGCGCGTGTAGACCTGCGAGGTGCCGAGCCGGTAGCCGACGCCTTCCCTGAACATGAGGTACGTGAAATAGGTCTGCGGCGTCTCGCCGAGGAGGTAGCCGGCGAAGTGGGTGTGCTCCGGCGTGCTCACGACCCGTCGTCCGCCGCGCGTGCGGATTTCCACCAGCTCCTTCCTTGCGGAGCGTCGATGCACGCGCATCACCTCGGCGGGGCGGAAGTCGCCGCTTCCGTAGCACGACATGACCTGGTCGCCCGGCTTCACGGCCGACACGGCCCTGGTGCTTCCGTCGGCCATGGTCACGCGCGTTCCCGCCACGACGCACTGGTCGTCGTCGCCTACAGCGAACACGCACCCGTTCGACCCGGCGAGCATCCGGATCCACTTGTACTGCAGCTTGTTCGTGTCCTGGAACTCGTCCACCAGGATGTAGCGGAAGCGCTCCTGGTAGTGCGTGAGGAGGTCGAGGTTGCGCGCGAGGAGCTCGAAGGTGCGCAGCAGCAGCTCCGCGAAGTCGACCACGCCCTCGCGGTTGCACTGCGCGTCGTAGTCGGCGAAGAAGGCGACCATGCGGCGCGTGAAGTCGTCGCCCGCCTCCACGGCGTTGGCGCGAAGCCCCGATTCCTTGCAGTTGTTGATGAAGTGCTGCAGCTGCCGGGGCGCGAACTTCTCCTCGTCGAGGTTCTGCGCCTTGGCCAGGCGCTTCACCATCGAGAGCTGGTCGCCGGAATCGAGGATCTGGAAGAGCTGCGGCAGCCCCGCCTCGCGGTGGTGCGTGCGCAGCAGCCGGTTGCACAGCCCGTGGAAGGTGCCCACCCACATGCCGCGCGTGTTGATGGGCAGCATCGCCGACAGCCGCGTGAGCATCTCGCGCGCGGCCTTGTTGGTGAAGGTGACGGCGAGGATTCCCGCCGGGCTCGCCTGCCCCGACTGGATCAGGTGCGCGATGCGCGTGGTGAGCACGCGCGTCTTGCCGCTGCCGGCGCCGGCGAGGATGAGGGCGGATTCGCGCGGAAGGGTGACGGCCCGAAGCTGCTCGGGATTCAGGCCTGCGAGGAGGTCGGGCATGCGGCGTGCGGGAGAGGCGGAGCGGAATTATACCGCCGCGCCCGCGCGCTCAGCGCTCCACGACGGGCTCCGCGACGCCGCCGGAAGCGCGCAGGTTCGCGGCCAGCGCCTTCGCGGCCGGCTCGCTCTCCAGCCCCGCGACCACCGTCGCGAAGGACCCCGGGCCCTCCTCGACCAGCCGCGCGGGAAAGCCCGCCGCGCGAAGCCTGCGCCCGAGGGCGAGCGCGTCGTTTCGCTGCGCCGTCCTCGCCGCCACCACGCGCCAGCCGCCGCCGGCCTTGCCCACCGCGCCGCCAGCCTGCATCTCGGTCTCGAGCGCCCACTCGTCGAGCTGCGCCTGCGAGACCTTGTCCACCTGCGGCTCGCCATCGCGCAGGAGCTGGTAGAAATCGAGCGGCTTGTCCAGCCGCACCTCCGGATTCCCGGGCGAGCTCACGCCGATGGCGCCGTCGATGAGGCAGACGAGGTCGCGCTCGTCCGTGGACTTGCCCCAGAGATCCGTGCCGCGGATGCCGATCGTGACGTTCCTCACCCGGATGGCGGGCGAGGCCCCGCGCGCGCCGCCGAAGCTCGTATAGCGGAAAGCGCCGGCGAGCACGCGAAGCGTATTGCGCAGCAGCCCGTCGCTCCGCCCGCGCTCGAACGCGAACACCGCTTTCTCGCCCAGCTTCACGGTGCTGCCGTCGGCGAGCCGCACCCGAGCGCGGGCGCTCGCCCCGGTGCGAAGGCGATCGTTCGGCTGCAGCGCGGTGCCCGGCGCGAGCGGCACGGCGGCGCCGCCCCGCTCCAGCCACGCCGGGTACTGCACGGACTCGACGGAGGCCTGCGGCGCGGCCGCGGCGGCGCCCGCCCACGCGAGGCAGGCGAGGAGCATCGACGCGAAGCGCTTCATGCGAACCTCCCGGGCAAAAAAAACGGGGCGCCGGCGGCGCCCCGAGGTAATGCCCCACTATCCGGGATGCCCCGCAAAGGAAAGGCATCCGGTTGGGGGACAGCCCCTGCGCCGCACAAGTTCCCGCGCACGATAGCACACGGCAAATCAAGGGCTTGGGCGACCCCGCTGCTATAATTTGCGCATCGCACAACGCGCGCCCCCATCGAGAAACGCAATGGATGCCCAATACCAGCCGAAGAGCCTCGAGCCCGCCGTCCAGAAGGCGTGGGCCGACTCGAACGCCTTCGTCGCCCCCGACGCCTCCGCGAAGCCCAAGTACTACAACGTGGGGATGCTCCCGTACCCGTCGGGCAAGCTGCACATGGGGCACGTGCGCAACTACTCGATCAACGACGCGCTGGCGCACTTCCTGCGCATGAAGGGCTTCAACGTCCTGCAGCCCATGGGCTGGGACGCCTTCGGCCTGCCGGCGGAGAACGCCGCCATGGCCAACGGCGTGCCGCCCGCCAAGTGGACCTGGGACAACATCGCCTACATGAAGAAGCAGCTCCAGTCGCTGGGCTTCGCCATCGACTGGACGCGCGAGGTGGCGACCTGCTCGCCGGACTACTACCGCTGGAACCAGTGGCTCTTCCTGCGCATGCGCGAGAAGGGCATCGCCTACCGCAAGACCGGCACGGTGAACTGGGACCCGGTGGACCAGACGGTGCTCGCGAACGAGCAAGTGATCGACGGCAAGGGCTGGCGCACCGGCGCCACGGTCGAGAAGCGCGAGATCCCGATGTGGTACCTGCGCATCTCGCAGTACGCCGACGAGCTGGTGGACGCGCTCGAGGGCCTCGCCTGGCCCGAGCAGGTGAAGCAGATGCAGCGCAACTGGATCGGCCGGTCCTACGGCGTCGAGTTCACGCTGCCCTACGCGCCGGAGACGGCCGCGCGCATGGCCGACGGCAAGCCCGGCCTCAAGGTCTACACCACGCGCGCGGACACGATCATGGGCATCACCTTCGCCGCCGTGGCCGCCGAGCACCCGCTCGCCCACGAGGCCGCGAAGGGCAACCCCGCGCTCGCCGCCTTCATCGAGGAGTGCAAGAAGGGCGGCGTGATGGAAGCCGACCTCGCCACGATGGAGAAGAAGGGGATGCCCACGGGGCTCTTCGTGCTGCACCCCTTCACCAAGGCGCCGGTCGAGGTCTGGGTCGGCAACTACGTGCTCATGGGCTACGGCGAGGGCGCGGTGATGGCCGTGCCGGGCCACGACGAGCGCGACTTCGCCTTCGCGAAGAAGTACGGCCTCGCCATCCGGCAGGTGATCGACGTGGGTGGGCAGGCCTACTCCACCGACGCGTGGCAGCCGTGGTACGAGGAGGCCGGCGCGTGCGTGAACTCCGGCAAGTACGACGGGCTCGCGCAGCAGGCGGCCATCGACGCCGTGGCCGCCGACCTCGGGGCGCTGGGGCTGGGCGGGAAGCGCAAGCAGTTCCGGCTGCGCGACTGGGGGATCTCGCGCCAGCGCTACTGGGGCACGCCCATCCCGATCGTGCTGTGCCCGGCGTGCGGCGACGTGCCCGTGCCCGACGACCAGCTCCCGGTGATCCTTCCCGAGGACCTCGTGCCCGACGGCAGCGGCAGCCCGCTGGCGAAATCGCCCGCCTTCTACGAGTGCCAGTGCCCGAAGTGCGGCGGCGCGGCGCGGCGGGAGACGGACACGATGGACACTTTCGTCGACTCGTCCTGGTACTTCTTCCGCTACGCCTGCCCGGGCGCCACGACGATGGTCGACGCGCGCGCCGACTACTGGATGCCGATGGACCAGTACATCGGCGGCATCGAGCACGCCATCCTGCACCTGCTCTACGCGCGCTTCTGGACCAAGGTGATGCGCGACATGGGGCTGGTGAAGGTGGACGAGCCCTTCCGGAGCCTGCTCACGCAGGGCATGGTGCTCAACCACATCTTCAGCCGGCGCACGCAGAAGGGCGCGATCCAGTACTTCGCCCCCGAGGAGGTCGAGGTGCGCACCGACGCCGAGGGCAAGGTGACGGGCGCCACGCTCAAGGCCGACGGCTCGGCCGTCGAGTACAACGGCATCGGCACGATGTCGAAGTCCAAGAGGAACGGCGTCGACCCGCAGGACCTCATCGACCGCTACGGCGCCGACACGGCGCGGCTCTACGTGATGTTCGCGAGCCCGCCCACGGACACCATCCTCTGGTCCGATTCCTCCGTCGAGGGCTCGTTCCGGTTTCTCAAGCGCCTGTGGAAGCTGGTGCACGACCACCTCGCCGCCGGCGGGCCCGTGTCGGCGCGCGCGCCGGGCGAGCTCCCGAAGGCGCTCTCGGACCTGCGCTTCAAGCTGCACAAGACCATCGACAAGGTGGGCGACGACTACGGCCGCCGCCTGCAGTTCAACACGGCCATCGCCGCGGTGATGGAGCTGCTCAACGCGCTGGGCGATGCGAACGACGGCTCGCCGGCCGGCCGCGCCGTGGCGCAGGAGGTGCTGGAGAGCGCGGTGCTGCTGCTCTCGCCCGTCGTGCCGCACATCGCCACCGCGCTCTGGGCGGAACTCCGCCCCGGCACGCGCCTGCTCGACCAGCCCTGGCCCGAGGTGGACCGCGCCGCGCTCGTGCAGGACACGGTGGAGCTCGTGCTGCAGGTCAACGGCAAGCTGCGCGGCCACCTCGCCGTCGCCGCCGCCGCCACGAAGGAGGAGATCGAGAAGGCGGCGCTCGCCTGCGAGGCAGCGGTGAAGTTCATGGAAGGCCGGCCCGCGAAGAAGGTCGTCGTGGTGCCGGGCCGGCTGGTGAACATCGTTGCGTAGCCGATTCCTCCCTCTCCCTGGGGAGAGGGCCGGGGTGAGGGGCTTGCTCCTCTCCGGCCTTCTCCTTCTCTCCGCCTGCGGCTTCCAGCTGCGCGGGGAGGCGACCATGGGCCTCAAGTCGCTGCACGTCGCGGCGGAGGCACCGTCCGGGGTGGCCACCGAGGTGCGGCGGCGACTTTCGGGCACGCCCGTGAAGCTGGAGACCGACGCGCGAAACGCCGAGGTGCAGCTTCGCATCCTCTCGGAGAGCACCGACAAGACCATCCAGACGCTCACGGGCGCCGGCCGCGTGTTCGACTACGTGCTGCGGCTCACCGTGGGTTTCCGCGCCGCCGACGCCGCCGGCAACCCCCTCGTCGAGCCCACCACGATCGAGGTGCGGCGCATCATCTCGTACTCCGAGACCGCGCCGCTCGCCAAGGAGGCCGAGGAGCTGCTGCTCTTCGAGGACATGCGCCAGGAGGCGGCCGAGCAGATCCTGCGCCGGCTTGCCGTGCTGCGCGCGAGCGGGGCCGCCGCGAAATGAAGATCGCCACGCGCCAACTCGCGCAGCACCTGAAGAAGGGCCTGGCGCCCCTCTACGCGGTGCACGGCGCCGAGACGCTCCTCGCGCTGGAGGCGGGCGACGCCATCCGCGCCGCGGCGCGCCAATCGGGCTGCGCCGAGCGCGAGGTGTTCCACGCCGAGCCGGGCGCGGACTGGTCGAAGCTCGGCGCCTCGGCCGCCAACCTCTCGCTCTTCTCGACCCGCCGCATCCTCGAGATCCGCATCCCCACGGGCAAGCCCGGCGCGGATGGCGGCAAGGCGCTGGAGGCGATTTGCGCGCGGCTCCCCGACGACACGGTCGTCCTCGTGATGCTCCCGGAGCTGGAGTGGCAGCAGCTCAAGACGGCGTGGTTCAACGCGCTGGAGGGTGCCGGCACCGTCGTCGAGGCGCGGGCCGTCTCGCGCGAGGAGCTGCCGCAGTGGCTGGCCGAGCGCCTCGCCGCGCAGCGGCAGCGCGCGAGCGTGGAGACGCTCGAGTGGATGGCCGACCGCGTCGAAGGGAACCTGCTGGCCGCGAAGCAGGAGGTCGAGAAGCTGGCACTCCTGCTTCCCGAGGGCGAGATCACGCTGGAAGCCATCCGCGACGCCGTGACCGACGTATCGCGCTTCGAGCGCGACGCGCTCGTCGACGCCATCCACGCGGGCGAGCCGGGGCGCATCGCGCGCGCCGTCGACTCGCTGGAGGCCGAGGGCGAGCCCCTGCCCCTGCTGCTGTGGGCGCTCGCGGAGGAGCTCCGCCTCATGATGGCGCTCAACGGGGGGGAGCGCCCGCGGCGCTTCCTCGACCCCGACCGCCTGCAGCGCGCGCAGCGCACGGCCCGCCTGCACGATGCCGCGTCCTTCGACCGCCAACTCTTGCGGGCCCACCGGATTGACCGCATGATCAAAGGCGTCGAGACGGGCGATGCGTGGGAAGAGATCCTGGAACTGTGCCTCGCGCTCGCCGGGAAGCCCGCGCTGCGCCCCGCCGCCTGATCCCCGACCGGACACCGGATGAACGACCTGAACACCGCCAACGACGTGCAAGCCCTGGTCGCCGCCCTGGGCCAATCCGCCCGCGACGCGAGCCGCGTGCTGGCGCGCGCCGGCACGGCCGCCAAGGACCGCGCGCTCGAATTCGCCGCCGAATCGCTGGTCGACCGCGAGAAGACCATCCTCGCCGCCAACGCCAAGGACGTGAAGGGCGCGCGGGCCGACGGCGCGGACGACGCCTTCATCGACCGCCTCAAGCTCACGGCCAAGGTCGTCGAGGAGATGGCCGAGGGCCTGCGCCAGATCGCGAAGGTGCCGGACCCGGTGGGCGAGATCACGGACCTGCGCTACCGCCCCTCGGGCATCCAGGTGGGCCGCATGCGCGTGCCGCTGGGCGTGGTGGGCATCATCTACGAGTCGCGCCCCGACGTGACGGCCGATGCCGGCGGGCTCTGCCTCAAGAGCGGCAACGCCGTGATCCTGCGCGGCGGGAGCGAAGCCATCCACTCGAACCAGGCCATCGCCGCCTGCCTGCACGCGGGCCTCAAGGCCGCGGGGCTGCCGGAAGCCGCGGTGCAGCTCGTGGGCGTCACCGACCGTGCCGTCGTGGGCGAGCTCATCGCCGCCGAGCGCTTCGTCGACGTGATCGTGCCGCGCGGCGGCAAGAGCCTCGTGGAGCGCATCTCGAAGGAGGCGCGCGTGCCCGTCATCAGGCACCTGGACGGCGTGTGCCACGTGTACGTGGACGAGGGCGCCGACCCCGCCAAGGCGCTCGCGGTCGTCGAGAACGCGAAGACCCAGCGCTACGGCACCTGCAACACGCTGGAGACGCTCCTCGTCGCTCGCGCGGCCGCGCCCGAAGCGCTGCCGGCCATCGGGCAGATGTTCGCGAAGAAGGGCGTCGAGATGCGCGCCTGCGCCGAGTCGAAGGCGCTGCTGGAAGGCGCGGGCGTGAAGGGCGTGAAGGACGCCACCGAGGACGACTGGTACGCCGAGTACCTCGCGCCCATCGTGGCCATCGCCATCGTGCCGGGCCTCGACGAGGCCATCGCCCACATCGCCAAGTACGGCTCGCAGCACACGGACGCCATCGTCACGCGGGACTGGGCGCGCGCCCAGCGGTTCCTGCGCGAGGTCGACTCGGCTTCCGTGATGGTGAACGCCTCGACCCGCTTC
>Ga0154020_10006829_pt1 | contig 13373 bp, 8 predicted proteins | sample Klosneuvirus_201_FD_109709 | JGI IMG/M metagenome (GOLD analysis project Ga0154020, IMG submission 109709) | Active sludge microbial communities from wastewater, Klosterneuburg, Austria - Klosneuvirus_20160825_MG | ecosystem: Engineered > WWTP > Aerobic digester > Activated sludge | place... | reverse complement strand
CTCAGCAGCAGCGGGTTGCTGTTGCTGACCACATTCTGAAGCTGCGTAATGCCCGGCAGTTCGGTGTAGCTGCGGTAATGGATGCGCAGGTTGCTGGATTTGCTTTTGGCATAAGTAAACATGGCATTGGGCAGTATGTTGTTAAAGGTCTTTTCTATAATCTGCGTGCGCGGAAATGTTTGTTCGCCGGTGAGCACAATAGACTGCACATTGGCTCCCAGATTAAAGGAAATCTTTTTACCCGTGTAGCGATAGGTCATTCCTGCCCGCTGGGCCAACGAGCGGTTATCGAAGGTATTGCTTAAAAGACTGTCTGTAAGAGAATAGGTATTGCTGACGGTATCCAGTCTGGCCGTATACTTCAGCGACTTGTTGTAATTGAAGCCGGGATTATAGGTCAGTTCCAGTATCGACTTTTTCCGGATCGGATGTGTGTAAGACAGGTTGGGGTTAAAACTGAAGGTGCTGTTTTTCTTGTCTGAATTCTGAACAAAGATGTCGGTGTTGAATACCGGCTGAAAATACGTATTACCGGAACTGAGCAGGCTGTATCCGTCGTTTTTGCTGTTGCTGGTGCTCAAGTTCAGCGAAATGGTTTGTCCGGCCTTTTTAAATTTATGCCTGAGCAATAAAGACTGACTGAAACTGTAACCGTTGGATTCCGATTCTGTGCGGCTGTTGGAGCTGTTAATGCGGTCTGCCAGTTCTGAAGGTCGGGTCTGACCCAGAAACAGCGAACTGGCGGTATTGCCCTGCAAGCTGAAGGAAGGCGTAAACACAATGGAATTGCTCGAATCCAGATTGTATTCCAGTCTGGCATTCAGACGGTGGTTGTTGTTCTTTCCGGTTCCGGTATCGCCCTGGCTGTAATACTGATTGGAAAGCGCATCCAGAAAATAGGTCCGGTTTAAAAAAGATGAAGTCTCATTTTTGCTGTTGTTGAAAAAATAGGATGCAGTAAGCCTCATCTTTTTGCCGCTGTAAAACGAATAATTGACACCAAAGGCATTTGTTGTGTTGATACCCCCCTGCTGCCCTACTGTAAAATTGTTGTTTCCGCCCATGCCTCGGTAACCGCCCGGAGGGCCACCCCCGCGCATCATACCGCCTTGCTGGGAAGCACCGGTCAGACCGAGTATGTCCTGAGAACTGAAATTCTGCTGATTGATGTTGTTGCTCATGCCGATCAGCGACAAGCGCTGGGGACCTTTGAATATGTTAATGTTAGCTCCTGCAGCCCAGCGGTCATCTGTGCCGTAGCCGGCGTAAACCTTGCCAAACTGTCCGTTGTTCTTACCGGATTTGGTTACAATGTTTAAAGTCTTCTGGCTGTTGCCGTCGTCTATGCCTGTAAACTGCGACTGGTCGCTCTGACGGTCGAACACCTGCACTTTGTCAACCACTTCGGCCGGTAAATTCTTGAGAGCCGCGGCAGCATCATCGCCAAAAAACTCCTGACCGTCTACCGTAACCTTTTTTACCTCTTCGCCCTGAGCCTTAATCGTGCCGCCTTCATTGGTAATGCCAGGCATTTTTGAAATCAGATTATCTGCTGTAGCATCCTGATTCACTTTATAATTCCCGGCATTGTATTCCAGCGTATCGTTCTTTTGTTTAACCGCCTCTTTGCGGAATACCACCCCGGCGCCTTTTATCAGATCGACCCGTTCACTGAGCACCACCGTTTTGCGGATTAGCATGCCCGAATCGAGATTTATACGCAGGACCACCGTCTCGTAGGCCAGATTGCGGACATACAGCAAGTATGAGCCGCTTAGCAGATCTTTGAATGTATAAATGCCACTGGAATCGGTTTTACCCCCTCTGGTATATGCCGAATCGGGCAGGGTCAGCAAATCCAGGCTGGTAAACGCCAATACCTGATTTGCAGGATTGCGCACCGTTACGTGCAGGCTCTGGGCACTGGCTTCTGTGAAAATAAATATTAAAAAGAGACTGAAAAACAGAACTTTAGGACGGGACAGGAATATAAACATGCTGGTATTAGACTAAGCAAATATAAGGAAGTTTAAACTAAGAAGGGGACAAAAACCAATTTTAATTGTTTAAACAAATATTATGAAGCGCACGACCGAAAATCAGGACTCAGAGAACGCTGTTTGACAATAGTTTCGCACTCCTTCATTTTATTGTCATATTTCCAGGATAAACATCTAATTATCAGAAAATCACGGCAAATTGCCCTAAATTGCATTAAATCTCAGGCGTATGTTTAAAAATCTACTGTTTTGTGTATTGGCAATTCAGGCATTTATGCTGCACAGCCAGTGCTATCCGGTTTTCAGAGATAAAACCATACAACCGCCGCCGCAGGATTCTGGGTACTACCTCTACCCGCCTGAAAACATGCTCAGCCAGCAAATGCTGTATGTTAAGAACCATGGAGGCGCACAAAACAGTTCATTCAGCATCTGGAATGGCACGGAATGGTACAGCACCAAAAAAACAGACTTTAAATACGTCAATGTCAGACTGGTGAAATGGAAAGACAAGATACTGGGATATGGTTACATCAAACACTTCGACGGCGTTCAGGCCCCGGCGAAAAAATACTTTGGCATACTGGAGTATAAAGGCGACCACTGGGATACACTGCCCGGGTGTTTGCTTGACTCAGGCGTAAATTTTGTTGTCAATACCAGCAGAAACAATTTATACCTGAACACAATCAATTCCGGCGAACCCAGAAAAGGCCGCATATACCGGTATCGCGAAGATTCTGCCGGATTTCATAAAATAGCCGATTACGAAGAAAACTATAACCCTTTTTTGCTCATAGGGGGCGACAAACGCATGCTGCTGGCCAACGTTACCAAAATAAACGGCATGGCAGCCAACGGGTTTGCTTATATAGACGATGAAGATGGCATTATCAGACTGAATACAGACACAATTATCGATTACACCAGCGTTTTCGGCATTGATGCAAGCAACGACCACATCCATGGTCTGGCGTGGAATACGGATATTACGCTTTATGAATTTTCAGACAGCCTGATCGGCATCCGTAAAAGCAATCTGCCGGTAGCTCAGGGGTACAACAATTACCTGCAGGTGCATAAAGGCACTGTGGTTTACATGACCAGAGACAACAATAACATCATAAACAACTACAACCTGATATGCCATGCATCGCCGGACTGGATCAGCATACAAAAAAGCAATTTGTACGGGGCGGTCTGGAGCTATCCGATTACTAGCCGACATGGTGTATATGTGGTAGATTTTAAAACCTGGACTGTCAAAGAATTAAAACCCGGTGCAAGGTTAAACGGAAAAGCATTTTTCGACCGCGATTCAAACTGTCTTGTCAGTCAGGCGGATATTCCGCTTGCGTTTGCACAGATTGAAGTTAAATCAAACGATTACCACGTCATCGGGCAAAGCAACGCACAGGGCGAATATGAAGTATTTGTAACACCGGGCAATTACGAAATATCCAGTCCGGGCGCCGGCAAGCCCTGCAGTATAAGCAAAACGGATATCCGCAAATCTGACACCAGTATAAAAAGAGATCTGCCCATCAAGGGAACTTCGCAGTACGACCTGGGCATAAGCATGATGAACAACGACAGAGTGCGTTGGAACACAACAGTTACTTACAACATACTGATAGAAAACACAGGAATGCCCTGCGATTCAGCCTATTTTGAATTCGTTTTAGACCCAAAACTGCGCATCGCCAAAACAGACGGGAAAAGCATGGTGATACACCCGAATCTGGTCAGAGGTAAACTTTACAACATTCCTTTCCGGTCAAAGCAGACATTTCAAATCTATGTGCACATTGATACCGCCAGCACCAAAATTGATTCACTGATTTGCAACCGCGTTTCCGTGCACAATTTTAAACCTGAAAAAGACAGCAGCAATAACCACGACCGGCTGTGTCAGAAGGTGGTATACAGTTATGACCCCAATCTGAAAACGTGTCATACCGATGAGATTCCCGATTCCGTCGGTTCAAGACTGGATTACCACATTGCGTTTCAGAACGAAGGCAACGACGATGCCTGGGATGTTGTGGTGACCGACACACTGCCGCCAGGAACAGACATGGAAACGCTTCGGATAAAAGCCGCCAGTCATCCCTATCTGATGCAAATCAGGGGCAATGTCATTGCCTTTACGTTCAACAACATTTATCTGAAACCGAAATCTGAAGACGAAGCGCTGAGTCAGGGGTACATTCACTTCAGCATCAACACCCGCAATACATTGAATGCCGGCACAAAGATCAGAAACCGGGCATTCATTTATTTCGACCTGAATAAACCGGTTATAACGAATACCGCTGTCGTGTCTGTGGTGTCGCCGGCCAGCAGCATCATACCAATACAGGGTAACAACAACACGCTGAGCCTATACCCCAACCCTGCAGATAAAATCATACGCATTCGAGCCAATACCGACGCCCCTGTTTACATTTACAACAGCTGCGGACAACGTATTTACATGGCTTACCTCCATGACACGCTGCAAAACATCGATGTATCAGCCTGGCCGAACGGACTTTACATTGTGCGTTGCGGATCGCAGTTTGCAAAATTTGTCAAACAGGATTAGCATGGCGACTGTTGCCTGCGCCAAATTCCGGCCGCAAGCAAAAGCTTCATATACCGCCGGAGCGCAAGAGCTTCAGATTACGCACCGCTGTTCCGGTCTCGATTCTGAGTGTGTACAAACCATTCGCCAGAGCAGCCGCATCCATATGAATCTGCCCGTCGTTGACCACGGTGAAAACCGTAGGTAAAATTTTACCGCTTGCATCCATCAGCTGCAGCTTGCAAGTACCATCCAGACCACTTATGGTCCATGATTCTGTTGCCGGATTCGGGTAAACGGAAAATGCGGGTTTTTCGGCAGCACGCAAAGACAGCGGGTTGTGGTATACTACATCCCAGCGCATTACAGCATGGTCGTTGCTGTCTTTTGTGTTTACTACCCTGTATTGAATTTTAGTGCGGCCTTCCCTGCCAAGCGAAAACATATGAAAGGCAATGAAACAATTGGCTGTATCCGGGTTGTAATCGTCTATAAAGTGGCCTGAATCCAGAAGATCGTTGCGGCATTCGGCGTTGAAACAGGCCGTCACGATCCAGTCTGCACACAGCGAATCCGACAGCTTTTCAAAACGGTAGTCGACAGAACGGTAGCGGCCCGTAGAAAAACTGATTTTGTTCTCATCGTAGGTCAGCTCCAAAGCCGTGGTATATACGCGCGAATTGCTGTCGGTAAAGACAATCTGGGCATTTGCCGCTATGGCAAAGCTCAGGTTTAAAATCAAACAGATCAGGGTCGCTTTCATAATGAGGCCCCGCAAATATACAACGTATGCTGTGAAAGTGTGTTTGTTCAGGGCGCCTTTTCCTCGCCCTCCGGGTGCGCTTCGCTCCCGTGCTGCGCACCAGGCCTGCGGTCTCAGGGCGCGGGCATCGCGTAAGGAGAAGGCTCTGATGTCAAGACAGTGGCAAGGCGGCTGCTCCGTATAATCAGGCTATGAGCGATGCGCCTCAATGTATTTAAGTCTTCCATCCAGATAGCCATTGTGCAGATAAACCACCCCAATGCCAAACAACACTGCGGCAAGACCTAAGAGCACATTGTAATAGGCCGGCGCCATCAGCGCTATACGTATAAAAATGGTAACCAGTACAAATGCCGAATAGCGGAACACGTCCGGAAAATGAATCACGTATCGGAACGCCGACAGCATCAGAACGGTATCTGCAAAGATCAGCATCAGGTAAAATCTGTGGTATGAAGGATGGAAATCACCGGTATCCAGGTAATGCTTCAGATCGCCCCAAACACTGTAGAATAAACCTAAGAGCACCCCGGCGGCTACAAGTTTTTTCAGATTGACAAAACGGGTTTTTTCGGTTGCTTCTACAATTTGCCTGTGCTTCTGCAGGCCGTAATACCTGCCAATCAGGGCAAAAATCAATAAAGCCGCCAGAGCGTCAACACCCATGCGCGCTACAGTTCCGGCCTGCTCTTCAAAACCGCTGTCCAGCGAAAGATGTGAGAGTTCTTCAAAAGACGTTCTCAGAAAAATCAGACTCATAATCTGAAACTGCTTACCGATTGAATTGGCGATCGACTGCGGAATGACAAAGGTCAGGCCGATCATTTCGAAAAAAAGCAAAAAATTAAAGCTGAATTCGATGGCATCGGTCAAAACAATTTTACTGAGCAGAAAATGGGTCCCGAACCATCCTGCCTGATTGGCGAAGGCCAGAATCGCTGTGCCGACAAAGACCCCCGTCAGAAAATAGCTCATGTTGCGCGCCGCAACTTTGCTTTCCCATACTTTCTGCAGGCTGTCGAATATGCCTATGGCGCTTTTCATCCTTTATCCGTATTGCGTTAAAGTACAAAGGTCTGCAAACATAAACGGCAACGCAGTAACAAAGGTTGCATTTTAAAATGTCGTTGGATTTAAAAGACCCTTAAAGCATTGAATAAAGTTTGATCTCGATTGAGAATGGGCTTAATTGAAATCATAATGCATTCTTCACGCTCACATTCACGCTCACATCCACTCTCCCTCCCTTATCCGGGATTATTGCGTGATCCCTAAAGGGGGGGCTTAATTGAAATCATAACGCATTCTTCGCTCTCACGTTCGCTCTCACATCCACGCTCCCGCCCTTCTCCGGGGATTACTGCGTGATCCCTGGAGGGGGTGGCTTAATTGAAATCATAACGCCTGCTGCGCAGGCGGTTTTTATGCCTCCGATAAATTTTCGCTCAAGTGCGGAGCCACTTGGCGAAAATTTATCGGGGCATAAAAAAAACCGTTCGCGTTGCGAACGGTTTTGATTTCAGTTGCGGAGAAAGAGGGATTCGAACCCCCGTTAGCTTGCGCTAAAACAGTTTTCAAGACTGCCGCATTCAACCGCTCTGCCATTTCTCCGGCTAAAAACGGAGTGCAAAAGTAAGCAGTTTTTTCTAAATATAAAATTTTTTTACGGGCAAATACAGTGCTTAATGCACTTATTTGAACCGGTTTTCGAGCTTGCGCTTCTCCTGAGCCATGCGCACCACGGTTTTTATGCTTTTGTTCAGCTCAAACCCCACCAGTATGCATAGGGTATTGAAGTAAATAATCAGCATCAGTACGATAATGGCGCCTATGCTGCCATACAGTTTGTTGTAACTGTCAAAGCCGTCTACATAACTCGAAAAGAAATAGGTGGCTGCAATAGAGAGTGTTGTAGAAACAATAGCGCCCGGCGAAAAGAAACGCCAGTTCTCTTTGGCCGAATGACCGAAATAATACAAAGCACTCATAATGAAGAATACCAGTGCTGAAAGCGTCACAAACTGGGTTATGCTCACAAATACAAGCATCACCGCCTTATTCAGCAAACGCATCTTAATGATCCATACCGAAAGCAGATTGCCAGAAATCATAACACTCAGGGCCAATAATATCAGCAGAGAAATTCCAAGGGTAATCAAAATGGATTTGCCCCGCTTCTGAAAGAAATTACGCTTTTTCTTTTCGCCTTCATTAAAGTTGCTGTCGAAGGCAAGCATCATCGAAAATACGCCATTGCTGGCAAAGTATAAAGCCGATACAAAACCGAAAGACAAAAGTCCTGAACGCTGCTGAGATACGATGTCTCTTACAGTACTTCTAACCACCTTATAGGCATCGTCGGGTAAAAAGAAATCCATCTGAAGCAGAATGGTCTTCTGCAGATTAAAACCCGGAATGTGGATGTAGGCAATCAGGGTGAACAGAAAGATCAGCGAAGGAAATATGGCCAGAAAAAAATTCCAGGACAGCGATCCGGCATACAGGTTAAACTTGGGACTGATTATGCCTTTTAAAAAAAACTGGAATACTGAATACAAAGAAGCCCCCTGAAATCCCGGCGGATAAATGCCATCCAGAAAAGCAACACCCTTCTTCACGGGCAACAGACCCATGAACCAATCTTCAATTGATCGTTTTGACTTCTTCTTGTCCATCAGAAACGTATTGTAAAATGCTCTTTTTCCTGCTCCTGCCTGAAAAACACGATGCCCATACCATACAGATCGACACTTACTGTAACTGCAGGGTGGTTCTGTATTTTGCGCCAGGCCAGCAACATGTCGTCGCTCCACCGGATGTCGTCAAATACAAACACAGTGCCCGGATGCGCCTTTTGCAAACAAAACTCAAAATATTGCAAAGTAGGCTCCAGGCGGTGGTTTCCGTCAAAAAACACATAGTCAACCCGCGGCAGCTCCGCCAATACCTTTGGGAGGGTTTCTTCAAAAAGTCCCTCTACAAATTCAACATTGGTAAGCTCTGCACTTTCGATGTTGTGCCGGGCAATCCTTACACTGTCGGGATTTCCTTCCAGACCGTATAACTTGCCATGGGCTATGCCTGCAGCCTGATACATGGTGCTCATCCCCACAGAAGTGCCGATTTCAATGGCAAACTCCGGGTCAAAATATTCGCAAAGCCTTTCCAGCAATTCGGCATATTTGGCCGACTTAGCACTGCGTTTTACCAGGTCTTTCAGTTTAATTTCACCGCTTACACTTCCTGCGCCTATAGGCAGGATGCGCACAGGCGCGTTGCTTTTAAGCATTCTGCTGCGCAAGAGTTCGAACGCATGGTACATCGGTTTGTTTTTGCGGACATTGATAACCCGCGTTACCAGATTATAAACAAAAGGCGAATGCACAGAATGTGCAGTGCCGGCTGTCATAAAATAGATCAGATAATTAACGGCAAATTGAATGCGGTTCAGCATATCATCCTTTCAGAACTTTAGGCCGTATCAGCGTGTTTTCTTAAACGAACGCAGCACTTTCAGTTCTTCCTGCAACCTGGCCATTTGCTGGTTGGCGGCATCAATTTTCTGTTCAATTTGTTTGCGCAGCGCATCTGCATTCTTGGATTTCGCAAAAAACTCAATATTGTTTTTTAAGGTCTCAGAATCTTCTTTAAGCACCCTGATTTTATCGTTTATGGCGCGCTCTTCATACTTAAGCTTGTCGTCGCCATTCGGCGCCGAAGCCAGCATTTCAAAATGTTCTTTAACCCGCAGTGATTTGTTTTCGTCTGCCGATTGTTTGAATTTTTTATAAATGGCATCTACTGCTTTGCTGTACTTATGCTGCAGGTCGTTCTTAACTTTAATGGGCACAAAACCCACTGTGAGCCACTCCTGCTGTAATTTTTTAAGCTGCTCAAATGCAGGTGCACTTTCTTCAATTTCTAACAGCTTCTGAACATCAGCAATGATGCGTTCTTTGACAATCTGGTTGTCCTTTTCGCCGGCATTTTTTTCTTTATAGAATTCTTCCTTGCGCTTAAAAAACTTATCACAGGCCGAACGAAAACGGTTCCAGATCAGTTCGTTTTTACTCTCGTGAACAGGACCAATGGACTTCCACTTTTCCTGCAGTGAAATCAGATGTTTTGATGTGGCATCAAACTGAGTGCTGTCTGATAATTTTTCAGCTTCTTCGCACAATGCAGTTTTAAGGTCCAGATTCTTTTCTTTTCCGCTGTTCAGTGTATCGAAAAATATCTTTTTGTTGTGGTTAAACAGATTCTGGGCTTCTCTGAAACGCCTCCATATCTGGTCGTTAACGCTTTCGGGTACCGGACCTATGGTTTTCCATTCTGCAAACACCGCAGCCACTTCCTCGGCTTTATCCTTCCACATTTTAGGTGTGCTAAGCGGCAACTGGTTTACATGTTCCACTTTTTCACACAGTACCTTTTTCAGTTCCAGGTTTTCATTGCGTTTCGCTTTAATAACCTCAAGTGCCTGACGCTTGTCGTTCAGTACATTATCTGAAGCTTCTTTAAAGCGTTTCCAGATTTCCTCTGATGCCTCCTTTCCGGGCACGGGACCGGCGTTTTTGTATTCTTCGTGGTACTTATTCAGCAGTATGTGAGCCTTCTTAATCGATTTTTCTTCGGCCAGTGCGGCTACCTTTTTTATCAGTTCTATTTTTATCTCCAGATTCTTTTGTCTGTCTTTCTCCTTCAGCTCATTGTTGATGGCGTGGTTGTCATAAAACTTGTCCAGAAACAAACGGTAGTTCTCCCAGAGCGACTGCATGTGCTCTCTTGGCACGGTGCGTATCTGACGCCACTGTTTCTGAAGTTCGAGCACTTCTTTGAAAACCGACTCGGTTTCATCTTCTGTTGACAGAACCCTCAGGCGTTCTATAATGGCTTTTTTGGCCATTAAATTCTTTTGCTTTTCTTCTTCTGCCTGTTTCTTTTCTTCTGCGCGTTTCTCGAGGAAAGTGGTGTATACTTTGTAAAATTTCTCCTTTACTTCATCGTAAGGTGGTTTGAATTCACGCACATCGTGACCGGCTTCAGCCCATTCTTTTATCAGAACAGTTCTTTCCGCTTTAATGGCATCGTCAAAGAGCACGCGAATCTTTTTGAAAATATCATGCGCTTCTTTAATGTTCGGATGAAAAACAAGCTGCTCTGCTTTATTCAGGAAATCTGCTTTGCTGAACCCGGAATAATCCGTCATATCGCGTTTTTCTTCCTCGATGTCTGCAAACTCATCGTGTTCCTCATTGTCACCCTTTTGTTCCAGGTGTACGATTTTGTGTGCTAAAGCCTGCTCATTGGCATCAATATGCTGATCATCCAAATGCTTGTTTGTCTCTGTCATTAATAAAATTGTGAAGTAAAAAAAAGTGGCGTATTTCTGTGTTAAAACGTTGTTTAATACATTGTTGTATAGATAGAAGTCATGTATTTAATGGAGTACCCACGATGTGATGACAAAGATAAGTTAATCGGTTTCACATTTTCAAATGTTTTTTTGTCAAAAAATCAGCGTCCCCTGAGCAGCATATCGGCCAGCCCGGGCTTGTTCACATGGCTGCTGCGCTTGTTGTTGGTGAGTATAACCATACAGGCTTTACGATCAAACCGGTTCCAGAACGAGGTCCAGAATCCTCGCCACCAGCCGTTGTGATAAGTCCACTGCCCGCCGGGTGTTTTCATCAGTCTGAATCCCAGCCCATAGCTACCGCCGTATACATTGTGGGCATAAGAAGGCTCCTGCATCATCTGCAGAAATTCAGGCTTCAGCAGGCGCCCTTCTGAAAGTGCCAGATGAAACAGGAAAAGATCTTCGACGTTGCTGAACAAACTTTTATCGCCCAGAATTCCATCCATGTAATACTTGCCACTGTACTCGTAATGGTCGTAGCGGCCTGTCAGAACCTTTGCCTTAACCCTTGCAGGTTTGTGCCCCATGTAAAAGGAATTACGCATACCGGCCGGCTTAAAAATACGGTCTTCCACAAAGCTGTGGAATGCCTTTCCGGAAACCTGTTCCACCAGCACTGCCAGAAAGGCAAAATTGGTATTGCAATAGCTGAAACTCTTATCGGGTTCCATATAAGGCGCCGGTTTGCTGCGCAGCATAAAACTGTAAAAATCGCGGTTACTCATATAGCGCGCGGTGTCCTTCCAGAATGTATCTGTGTAATACATATAATTGGCCAGTCCGCTGCGGTGGTTCAGCAAGTGCCTAACCGTAACATGCTGGTATGGAAAATCCGGCAAATAAAGCGTTACAAAACTGTCCAGCCCGATTCGCCCTTCCTGAACCAACAACATTACGGCGGTTGCTGTTACGGTTTTGGAAACAGAAGCCAATTGAAAAACATCGTCTGTCTGCATGCGTTCTTTGCGCTTCAAATCGCGGAAACCGATGGCTTTTTTATACAAATGCCCGTCTTTATACAGCAATATCGTGCCGTTGAAATCGGGTGTAAAAAAGGTTTCAACACTATCAATAAAGCGGCGTGAAAATGCTTTGTAGTTTTGCCTGGGTGCATAGAATCCATCGCTTGCTGAGATTTGTCCGGATGTTTTGCCGGTTTTTACCGGGTCACAGGCTGTAAGCAACAGCAGTGTATACAGAATGGTGCAGGAAATTTTAAAAAAGCGCATTTGAAACAAGGGCGAAAAATAGCCATTGTAAACAGATTGCCCAAAAATAGATATCCCAAAAAAAGATCCCGGACCATGTGGCCGGGATCTTCATTTAAATGGATTCAGCTTATCTGACCTGATAGAAATATTCTTTGCCGTTAATGGTGGCTTTGGCCGTCAGATCGCAGGCCTGGTTGTTGAACGGATCATAATCGATGGCTATGGTTTTACCCGATGAGGTGTTGGTAAGTGTTATTTTACCTTTCACAAAAGTTCTGGCACAACCAAGTTCAACTTTCTTCAGCAGAGGTACGTCGATGCTTACTGTAAAATTTTCGCCACTTCTGTTTACGCCGCTGGCCTGACCGGTAATCTGAAACTGATCGCCCAGAATGCCGGGACCGGCATCTATCAGTTTTGTAATGGTGCGGCTGCTCTGCCACGCCACAGTGCCTTTGTCGTTTATGGCACGTGCATTGGTAACATCTATGTGCAGGGCTGACTGAGACAGGCGGGTCAGTTTCATAGTGCCGGTAATATTGGTCAGACTGACCCCGTCGTTGCCTGCATAATACTGGTCGGCATCGCCAATGGTAATGGTTATTTCAGCGCTGTCCAGAAAATAGCGTCTGGTAGAAGCAATGTGTACTTTACCTGCCCGGTATCTGCCATCTGCACAAAGCAATCCTTTTGGCGAGCTGCTTTTGAGCGGACCGAAATCGATGGTGCATTCCACGCCATCGCCGTCGGTATAGCTGCTGTCCTGAAATACCACAAGCGCACCGCTTGGCAGTATTGTATTTCCGGCTCTTGTGCGCCGGTCGTTGCTTGAAAAATCATCGGTCAGATCGAACAGCGATGTGAATTCATTCTCTGCGGTTGAATTGTCTTCTGCTGAAACAATCGTTTCAAGTGTTTCACCTTTGTCTTTACGACATCCGGTGCTTAAGAGGCTTAATGTGCCAAAAATGGCAATGGCCGGGAATAAAACTAAATTTCTCATGTGTGTATTTTAAGGTTTAAATGTGTACGTTAGACTTGCGCTTTGCATCAGGGTTGCACCGCCTTGTCAATATTCTCAAGAATAATGCCGCAAATGTGGCGGATCTGGGCTTCATCTATAATCAAAGGCGGAGCCAGTCTGATTTTATGCTCCGCATATAAGAACCAGTCTATCAGCAGACCGTCTTCCACACAGGCGTCGATGACGGTTCTGCAGAGCTGCGGATTTACCAGATCAATCGCCAGCATCAGCCCCATACCCGAAACTTCCCGTATGGCCTTATGCTGCAGCAGCGTTCTGAACAGGGTTTCTTTCCATTTAACTTCTTCTGCCAGCGCATGCGTATATATAAAATTCAATGCCGCCAGTGAAGCTGCACAGCTTACAGGGTGTCCGCCAAAAGTGGTGATG
>Ga0154020_10006828_pt1 | contig 13374 bp, 12 predicted proteins | sample Klosneuvirus_201_FD_109709 | JGI IMG/M metagenome (GOLD analysis project Ga0154020, IMG submission 109709) | Active sludge microbial communities from wastewater, Klosterneuburg, Austria - Klosneuvirus_20160825_MG | ecosystem: Engineered > WWTP > Aerobic digester > Activated sludge | place... | reverse complement strand
TAAGTACACGCCTAAGGCCTGGTACAAATCGGGACTTACTTTCTTTAAGACAATCTCTACTACCTGCACTAAAAAAGCAATCACCAAAATATAAGTCACCGTTTGCATGTAAGCAATGTCAAGTGGAATGAGAACATAATGCTGTACCAGATAGGTCATAATGGTTGAAATGGTCATAACAAAAATTACAGCACCACCCATGCCTACTGCCGTGGAAGTGTTCTTTGAAACTCCCAGGAATGGGCAGATACCTAAGAATTTCGCCAGAACAATATTATTAATGAAAATGGTAGAGATTATAATAACAAGATATTCCATAATCGATCAATTAATGTTTTACAGGTTTCTTTCTTTTCATCCAGGCCATAACGGCAATTATAAAACCGAGTGTAATAAATGCGCCCGGAGCCAAAACAAAAACCAACATGCCATCGGCATCTATCAACTTAAATCCAAAAATGGAAAGGCTGCCCAATAACTCACGAATGATTCCGAGCAAGGTAAGCGCGAAAGTAAATCCTATGCCCATGCCTAATCCATCGAGGGTACTTGCCCATAACGTGTTTCGTGAAGCAAAAGCTTCGGCACGGCCCAGTACAATACAATTCACTACAATAAGAGGAATAAATATACCCAGTTGTTCATTTAAGGCTGGGGTGTAAGCAGCCATTAATAATTGTACCACCGTTACAAACGAAGCGATGATTACAATAAAGGCGGGTATGCGCACCTTATCGGGAATCAGATTCTTTACTAAGGAGATTACTGCATTTGACATGACCAGCACAAACAAAGTAGCCATACCCATCCCTAACCCATTGACAGCCGATGAGGTAACGCCCAGCGTTGGACATAGTCCAAGTAAAATCACAAACACCGGATTCTCGCGGATGATGCCCTTCAAAAAGTTTTCTTTATTGCTTAGCTGCGTTGCCATAATTCATAGATTGAAATGTTTCGTAAGCCCGCTGAACTGCTTCTGAAAATGCGCGTGAACTAATGGTGGCACCTGTAATCGCATCGATGCTACCACCATCTTTCTTAACCTTAAGATTAGTTGATGCAGGATTTTTATTTAAAAATTGATCAAGAAATTTCGCACCAGTCATTTTTGATCCTAGCCCAGGTGTTTCTTTGTGTTCAATAACTACAGCCCGCTGTATCTCGCCTTGCATATTAAATCCAATCATTAACCAGATATCCCCAGCATACCCTTTACTTGATTTCGTTTTTACCGCAATCCCAATTAATTGACCGCCTTTCTTTGCTGGAAAAAATTCAAGGCTATCCGATCCATCTGGGGTGGCAACTTTAAATTTTTCTGTAACCGGATTATTGTCATAGCCTTTTACAACGGCTTCGATTGCCCGTAACTGTTTCTCCATTTGTGCTTTCGCGATAGGCTCTTTCGTCCACTGAAAAACATAGCCTAACGCCAAGCTACCCACCAGCGTAATTACCGCCAGGGTAATGACTAAGTTTAAGAAGGTAGATTTTATTGTAGCCATATTCAATTGTAAACTTTACTTACCCTTTTTAGCCTTTGTGCCATATCGGGGTTCTTTGACATACTTATTGATCATAGGTACGAAAGCGTTCATAATCAAAATAGCAAACGAAACGCCTTCCGGATAACTTCCAAAGAGTCGGATTAAAACAGTTAGTACGCCTATACCCACACCAAATAGAATCATTCCGCGATGCGTAAAGGGCGAGGTTACATAGTCGGTAGCCATAAATACTGCGCCTAGCATAATGCCACCGGTTAGCAAGTGAAATAACGGACTAACATATTTTGTTGGATCTACTAGCCAAAATATTCCTGTAAACAAGGTGATGGTTATAAGCATAGATACGGGAATATGCCATGTAATTATTTTACGATATATCATGTATACCAATCCAAGTAAAATAGCGAATGCCGATACTTCTCCAAGGCTACCGGATTGTAATCCAAAAAAGAAATCGGTATACGAAGGCATCTCACGCATTAACACATCTACAGAAGTACCTGCGTTAACACCTTCTTTTAAAATACCAAGGGGAGTTGCGCTGGTTACCGCATCGAATGATAAGGTGGCTCCTTTAACAGGCCATGAAGTCATTTGAACCGGGAATGATAGGAGTAAAAATACACGACCCACTAAAGCCGGATTGAATGGATTGTTTCCTAAACCACCAAAACTCATTTTAGCAATTCCAATAGAAACTGCGCTTCCAATAAAAATAATAAACCAAGGTAAGTTGCTGGGTACATTGAACGCCAACAACAAACCGGTGATAACGGCCGATCCATCGTATATCGAACTAGCGCGCTTTAATAGATATTTTGAAATTCCATACTCAATGCCTACACAAAAGAACACGGATAAAAAAGAAACATAGAGTGCGCCTATCCCAAAATTATAGATTGAAAAAAGTAGCGCTGGCACCATGGCGATAATAACACCGCGCATAATTTGAGGTACAGTAAGTTCGGTGTGTACGTGGGGCGAGGGTGAAACGGTAAGAAGACTAGCACTCATACTTTCTTCTCTTTTCTGATTTGTGTTTTACCTAACCGGATATAATCCAGAATAGGACGATTGGAAGGACAAACAAAAGAGCACGAACCACATTCAATACAATCCAGAATATGTTCTTCTTTAGCTCGCTGACTATTCCCCTTCTTTGACATAAGCAATAATCGATACGGCTCGAGACCCATGGGGCAGGCTTCAATACACTTACCACAATGCAAACAATTATATACTTCTGCGCGGCTAGCTTCGTCTTTGGGTATTAGTAAAATACCCGAAGTTCCTTTCGCAACCGGCACATCCAGATCGGCAATAGCTTTACCCATCATGGGGCCACCACTCACAATTTTACCGGTGTCTTCCGGTACTCCACCGGCCGCAATTAGCAGATCAATAACCGGAGTGCCTATACGAACCAAAAAATTAGATGGTTGCTTAACGGATTTTCCCGTAACGGTAACCACGCGCTCAATTAAAGGTTTATTTTTTTGCACGGCCTGATAGATCGCATAAGTTGTTCCCACATTATGAACAATCACCCCAACATCCGAGGGAAGACCACCAGAAGGAACTTCGCGATTCAACAACGCCTGGATCAACTGCTTCTCTCCACCTTGCGGATATTGCACCGCGAGTGCTTCAACTGTAATTCCCAATTCATTCTTGAGTAATTCCTGAAACAGTTCTATGGCATCTTGTTTATTATCTTCTATTCCGATAATAGCATGTTGAACACCTAAAGCCTTCATCAATATTTTAATTCCAACAATAATCTCTCTGGGCCTTTCAAGCATAATGCGATGATCGGCCGTAAGGTAGGGCTCACATTCAACGCCATTGATCAACAAATAATCAACGTGCCTGCCTTCTGGCACACTTAGTTTTACATGTGATGGAAATGCCGCACCACCCATGCCTACTATGCCAGCATTCATGATACAGGTTACAATTTCCTTGGGCTCGGATTTAATTTCTTCTACCAGTAGTGTTTCGCTTCGGTCAATGCTTTCTTCCCAATCATCACCTTTTACGCGTATAGAGATAGCCGTGTGTTTAAACCCACTGCTATCCATTACTTCTTCTATTACTCCCACCCGACCAGATGCCGATGCGTGGATGTTGGAAGACACAAAGCCTTCGTGTGTGGCAATTATTTGACCCACTTTAACCATATCGCCTCGCTGTACAACAATTTTAGCGGGTGCCCCAATGTGTTGGGTAATCGGAATGGTTACGATTTTAGGTAAAGGCAAAGGTGTAATAGCGATACCAGCCGAAATTTTTTGATCGTCCGGATGAACACCACCTAATTTAAAAGTTTTATTCTTGCGGAGTTTCATCGTCCTTTTGTTTTTCCACTTGCGCGGCAAGTTTCTCTTCTTCTTTCTTTTTGCGGGCACGTTCTTCCCGCTTCAGTCGCTGCTCATTGGCCGACTGAATCTTTTCGGGAGTTACATTTGCCGTAATGATATTGTGAACATCGCATGTATCGACACACTCCATACACAGTTTGCATTTCTCCGGATCAATCAGCGCCAGGCTGTTATTCATGGTAATGGCATCGTAGCGACAAGCCTCAAAGCATTTGCTGCAACCTGAGCAGGCTACTGCACATTCTTTGCGCGCGGTGCTGCCTTTTTCTTCATTAAGACAAGCAATATAAACTCGTTGGTTTTTTTTGCCCATCGGCCAGAGTTGTAGGATATCTTTTGGGCATTCCTTCACACACGCGTTGCAGGCAGTACACTTATCTTCGATTACCACAGGAAGGCCTGTCTTCTCATCCATGTACATGGCTTCAAAATCACAGACATCTACACAATCGGCCATACCTAAACACCCGTAGGCACAACCCGTATCTCCACTGTATAAGGCAGCTGCAATTTTGCAAGACTCGGCACCATCATACACATTGGTTTTCTTTCGATATTCAAACGAACCCGAACAGCGGACTACCGCAACATAAGGATCTCGTTCTACTGCTTTTATGCCCAGTATGTCACCAACTTGCTTCATTACAGCATTTCCACCAACCGGGCAATGCAAAACAGAAAGGTCACCTGCATCAACCACAGCTATCGCAAAAGCATGACAGCCTGGGTGTCCGCAGCCACCACAATTTGTACTAGGCAGTACAGCTTCCACTTTAGCTATCCGATCATCTTCTTGTACGGCAAATTTTTTAGACACAAAATAAATTACCACGGCAGCCAATATTCCTATTGCTGTTAAACTGATAATCGTATAGAGTATAACCTGATTCATCTTTTCACCACTTCAAAATTGCATTGGCCTGTTAAACTTTTTTTAAATAGGTAGATCATAAAAAAATAAGGTAGCAGCACAAACAATGAGGCAAGTCCTGCCATCCCCTCGCTATACCCCGCGTTGGCCACGAAGAATAGAGCCAACATCATAAGCACAAACGGAAAAATATATAGAAGCATCACGGCTTTATATCCTGATGTGGGGTTCACTTTAACAAGTACCTCATCTCCGACATGGAGGCTATTTTCATTAGAAACTAAATTAATCTCCTTTGCTTTTGAACTTCCCAACATACATAAACTGTTATGGCAACCCGAACAGTCGGATCCGATCAAAGCTATTTTAAGATGACCTCCTTTGGTGTCAATGACTAATCCTATATGCTCCAGATATTCAGATTGGGTTGTCATATAAGTACCGGTTTTGATCTTAATCTATTTCGCACCGGGTATTTCTCCAGCATGCGCATACTTGTACGAACAAGCTGTCCCATAGTTTCCTGGCTCAAAAACTCATCGTCCTGATAAAGCTCAGCCAATTGATTTTTAAGTTGGATTATATGTTCTTGTTTAGATAGTTCATCTTGTGCCATAGAATCCAACAACGAATTAAGTTGGCCATACGAAGTATTGACTCTGTTTCGAAGGCGCATGCGCTCTTCTTTTTGATACTGTAATTCCAATATCGGAGACATCGTTTTAATACCTAAATCAATAATCGGATTATTCTCTTTGAAATATTGAGGCATGTAAATACGACAGCTTCCTTCATAACATTCCTGATCAAAATCAATTGAACGAAGTCTAAAATGCAGTTCATCAAAATCAGGAATAATCTCTACAACAAAATTATCTCTGCGCATATCACCGAGTAACTGGACCAGGCTGCGTTCATTAAACTTCACAAACTCTTTCGCTATTCGAATCGGATTGTAATTTTTGTTTTCCAGCAGGTAATGATGAATAAAGGTATCTCCCGGAATTCCCTGAATATGTTCTTCCAGGAAGGTATCGCCTTTCACCAGATAATTGATTTTGTTCGGGGAAAGCAAATGCTCGAGTTCCATACCATAAACACGCGATGCATCGGTTTGCTTGATATAGAAATAATCAAACAAATCATTCAGCTTATTCACAATGCGAATTCGGAAGGGATGCGTATTGGCATACAGGCAATAATCAACCCGATCAATAAAAAGGTGGTCGATCACAGAGGTATCGCCACCCACTTTTAATTGCGCATAAACCTTGCGTAAACCTTCATGAATAAATTCTCTGTCAGATTCAGAGTAAATCATGGTTTCCCATAATGTGTCTTTGCCTCTCTTATCGAAGAAAGCCAATGTACTATTGGCGTGTGTCAGGTCCTGATACGAAATAGGCACATCAATTTCACGGTTCGTAACTCGCAGGTAATTTCGCAGCGAGTTACTAACCGGATAGATGGGCTTCTTGAACCTGATCTCAGCCATTGTATTTGTTATTGAAACTCGGGTTTAATAATGCCTACCCACTTCTCAATTCTTCCTGCAGTCAGGTCCTTTTGGTTATCTTCATCGATTACCAATCCAAGAAACTTGCCATCCACTACACCCTTCGAAGCTTCAAAGTTATAACCCTCTGTTGGCCACTGACCAACCAGCGTTACACCTTTATCTTTAATTCGGGCATGAATAATTCCAGGAGCATCAATAAAAGTATCTGGATAGCCATCCGCATCACCTAATCCTACATAAGCAACTTTCTTCCCGGTATAATTGACATCCTGCAATTCATCAATAAATGAATCCCAATCCTCTTGTAACTGACCTATCTCCCAGGTCGGACAAGCCAGAATCAAATAGGGATAAGGTTGCATATCATCCGCTGAAGCAGAGTTCACGTTATGTAAGACTGCCACCGGCTCCCCGCCTAATAAAGCTTGTATTTGGGTAACAACCCGTTCGGTGTTGCCATCTGTTGAGCCATAAAAGATTCCAATTTTTGCCATAGTTTATCTAAAGTTTAATGTTATTACTGTTCAATGTCTTCTCTGTTGTCTTCCAATTCGCCATGCTTGGGATGATATTGCATAAATATTTCTGAGCGCATAAGGATATCTACATATTGTGCCCGTTTATAGGCATAGGGGTCGATCATATTTTCTTTTGATAGCTTACCTTTAAATTCATTGATAGAGGAGTATTTTTTCTTTTCCATCCACTGTTCAATTTCATGCAGCATAGTTTCCACCACATGGATACCTCGCTTGTAGATAGCACTTACAACCTGAACGGCATCGGCCCCAGCCAACAACATTTTAAATACATCGGCACCTGATAAAATTCCTGTATTACTGATTATGGTTGCATCAATCTTACTATACAACAAACCCGCATACCGCAGGGCCAAACGGTTATCATTTTCACTACTGAAATTGTAAGGATAGTGATGGATTTCTTTATCAATGTCTATGTCGGGTTGAAAGAGTCTGTTAAAAAGAACGAAGCCGGAAGCACCCGCTTTATCCATTTCTGAGATTACTGAAAGCGTGTTGGTATAAAACGGACTCAGTTTTACAATAACCGGAATGCGAATGGTCTTACAAACACTCTTGAGAACATCCAATTGCTCACTTATTAAAGCAGCGCCATCCGTTTCAAAGCCTACTTCGCTGGTATAGAAATTTAATTCCAGTGCATCGATACCCGTTCCGGCCATCTTCTCTGCATACTCTACCCAAGTATCGCGATATACGCAATTCAAACTACCAATCAGCGGAATGGAAACTGCACTACGAGCTTGGCGTAATCGCAGTAAATGTTCGGCCGGACCCCCATGTTTAAGTTTCGGAAAGAATGAATCATGCTCCGAATCCCAATTACTATAAGCTTCCTGCTTATTTTCCATCTCCAGGGATTCCAACTGGATTTGTTCTTCAAATAGCGACTTATATACAATCGCAGCAGCACCTGCTTTTTCTAACTTCACCAAATTATCTATATCTGAAACCAAGTTGCTGGCACCCACTACGATAGGGTTCTTTAATATAAGTCCACAATAATTAGTTTTTAAATCGACCATGAGTGATAGGGTTATGGTTGCGTATCTGATAAATGTTTAATATCACTAAACCGTTGCTCGTTATCTTTTATAGCCAGCTTACTTAGTCTATCTGCTTCAACCGGGTTCGAGAAGTTGAGGGTTTTGTATCGGATCTCTTCTTCCAGGTAATCTTTAAATGTTACTGTGTCTTCGGTAGCCGGTATATCCCAACTAAATGGATTTTTACCTTCGGCCCGCAATTCAGGATTGAATCGATACATAGGCCAGTAACCTGATTTAACAGCCTTTTCAGATTGCTTCTTCGCATACTTCATATCATACCCATGGGCAATGCATGGTGAGTAAGCAATAATGAGCGATGGTCCATTGTGTTTCTCCGCTTCCACAAAGGCAAGCGCTGTCTTGTCACGATCCATACCCATATTAACCACGGCTACATACGCGTTGCCATAGGTTGTCATCATCAAACCCAGATTCTTTTTGCTCAGTTTTTTACCATCCGAAGCAAACTTGGCTACAGCACCGCGTGGAGTTGCTTTAGATGCCTGACCTCCCGTGTTGGAATACACTTCTGTATCCATCACCAGAATATTTACATTTTTATTTGAAGCCATCACGTGATCAAGTCCACCAAACCCGATATCATAAGCCCAACCATCACCACCAAAAATCCACACGCTCCTGTCAACAAAGTAATCTTGCAGTTCTGCCACTTTGTCAAGAAGTATTCGCAGTTCTTTCTTGCCCGAGCTTCTTTTACGTTCCTCACCAAGAAAATTCTTAATAACATCTGCGTGATCTTTTGCTTCCCGATTAACTTCATCAAATAACATCAGCCCTTTTTCGAGTGCGTTACGCAAAGGGGCATTATTCAATAAGGGTATCAACGCGATAACATTTGTCTTAAGCTGTTTGCGATTTGAGTCCACAGCCATGCGCATACCAAATCCATATTCTGCATTATCCTCAAATAAAGAATTAGCCCACGCAGGTCCTTTGCCCTTACTATCTTTTGTGTAAGGTATGGTTGGAAAAGTGCCTCCATAAATTGAGGTGCACCCTGTGGCATTGGCAATCATCATTCGATCGCCATAGAGTTGTGTTACTAAATGGATGTAAGGAACCTCACCACAACCCGAACAACTCGGAGGATATTCAATATAGGGCTCGGCAATGTAAGGCTCCTTCACAAAATCAAGTTTATCAATCCATATAGCGGGATTACCGGGTACGCCCCGATATTCCAGTTTCTTTGTACCCGTAGGTACAGCACCGTTTAACGGCATTCTCGAAACCGGAATTGAATCACCTTTTAGTCTTAGGATTGGATCAATCACTAAATCAGCAAACTCTCCTGAACCGGCTGGTACCAATTCTTTTATCTCTGCATATTTATCAGCTTCGGTGGGAATAGGAACTTCTACAATTGCTTCGCAGGTTACATCAATCGCCTTCCAATTCATCTCAACAATTTCCATCCCCTTACGGGCAAATTGTTTTTCAACATGCTTCTTGATTAACGCAATCGCTTCTGCTTCCGGCACGACACCCGATACTTTAAAGAACGCTGTTTGCATGACTGAGTTAATTCTTCCACCCAAGCCAACGCTCTTGGCAATTTTTGATGCATCGATGGCAAACACTTTTATTTTTTTCTTCCAAATTGTTTCCTGCATGTCTCGTGTGAAGAGTCGGAAAATATTCTCTGGCTTCTGACTACTATTAATGAGAAATGTTCCACCTTCGGTTATACCTTCAAGAATATCGTATTGTCCGATATATTGTGGTCGGTGCAGGGCAACAAAGTCAACTTTATTTAACAGGTACTCAGATTGAATTGGTTTTTTACCAAAACGCAGGTGCGATACTGTATAGCCACCAGATTTATTTGAATCATATTGAAAATATCCCTGAACAAACAGGTCGGTACTTTCGCCAATAATTTTAATAGCACTTTTATTTGCGCTAACGGTTCCATCCGATCCATATCCCCAGAACTTACACCGAACAATTCCCTCCTGCTCGGTATCAATTTCTTCCTTTACGAGAATAGATTTGTGCGTAACGTCATCGTTTATACCAACTGTAAATCCGTGCCAGCCATTGCTATCCAGATGATCGAACACCGCTTTCACCATAGAAGATGTAAACTCTTTCGAGGAAAGGCCATACCGGCCACCGATGATTTGAATTTCAGGTCGGGTACGCAGTGCGGCAACTACATCCAGAAAAAGCGGGTCTCCTAGCGAGCCAGGTTCTTTGGTTCGATCTAACACTGCAATTTTCTTGACAGTTGCCGGTACAACATCCAGAAAATCTTGCAAACTGAAAGGCCGATATAACCTCACTTTGATAGCGCCTACCTTTTCACCTTTAGCAATCAGATAATTGACAGTCTCTTCAATGGTCTCAATAGAAGACCCCATAGAGATAAGAATTTTAGTAGCCTTGGGGTCGCCTACATATTCAAATAGTTTATAGTAACGGCCAGTCTTCTCTCCAAACAAATCCATGTACTTCTTCACTATGCCAGGACAGGCATCGTAATATTTATTCACCGTCTCGCGGCCTTGAAAATAAACATCAGGATTTTGTGCACCTACCTTACAAAAAGGAGCCTCTGGTTTTAATGCATTGTTTCGGAAAGCTTCGACATACTTCATGTCGAGCATATCATGCAACAAACTATATTCTATAGGAACAATTTTTTGTATCGAGTGCGAGGTGCGAAAACCATCAAAGAAGTGGAGAAAGGGTATTTGCGATTCTAACGTGGCGAGGTGAGCAATTACTGCCAGATCCTGTGCCTCCTGCACATTGCCTGACGATAACATAGCAAAACCGGTTCCGCGGGTAGCCATTACATCTGAGTGATCACCAAAAATTGAAAGCGCCTGGCACGCCAACGATCGGGCCGACACGTGAAAAACCGTTGGTATCATTTCGCCCGCAATTTTAAACATGTTGGGCACCATTAACATCAGGCCTTGCGAGGCAGTAAACGTAGTGGCCATGGCACCACCAGTTAGTGCTCCGTGAATGGCACCAGCCGCACCACCCTCCGACTGCATTTGAACGACATCCACCCGCTCACCAAAAATATTCTTACGCCCTTCGGCTGACCAGGCATCTGCTTTTTCACCCATGTCCGAAGAGGGTGTTATTGGGTAAATGGCTGCTACTTCACTAAAAGCATAGGCAATATTGGCAACGGCAGAATTACCATCCGTATTTATATAATTGAGTTGGGTTTCCATGGCTTTAAATTTTGTATTGGAAATTTAGTCTCTGATTATTCTCCACGTACTGTCGAGAGTCAGTGTCAATTATGATTTTTATCAGTTTAGCCTATGACCTGATCCATTGACTTTTAGCATCCCAAGTATGACTTTTGTTAAAAAAGAAAAATGAAAAACTTTGTAACAATTCTATTGGCAGGCGCTACGGTACTAATCGTTAGCGTGGGTTTGCTCTACGGCTTAATCTCATTCTTTCCCGTCTTGATAGAAGAATACTATAGCCCGGTATTCCGTTCCAATTCGTTTAACACCGATTGGTTGTTCTATCTGCACCCCTTTGTCCTAAGTGCTGCTATTTTATGGTTTTGGAATCGATCTAAGGAATTAATTACCGAAACCGGGGTTGTCAAAGCACTGAAGGTTTCTTTGACTTATGGATTGGTTGCTATGGCACCCGTACTGCTATTAACATTTAGTGCTATTGATATCTCCGTCTTTATGGTGGTGACATGGCTTGTCTATGGAGTCTTACAGGCTCTGCTTGCATGCTTGGTGTTTGAATGGCGAAGCTAATTTTAAGGGAGTTATGTCGGTCTCCTTTAAACAAAAAAGACCTCAGATATCTCTGAGGTCTTTTTTGTGACTATTAAAGAAATTATCAATCCAATAATCCAAGCGCTTTCATTCGCTTTTCTATACGAGCTACATCAGATGTCATTTCCAAGTCAGCGTATATGATATACAAAGTATCCAAAACTTTTTCATCATCGGGGCTAAGTTTTTCGCAATTTGCCCAATACGGAAGAGCTACCCGAAGTTTATCCTGATACTCTTTATCCAACTTTAACTTCTTATTGAAATCTTCTTTTGAATTACCCAGTTGATTCATTTCGGCCTTTATCGTTTTGGCATCCTGATAGATCAATTGTGCCAATTCTAATCGAGGCTCAAAGTAGGTTGGATCAATTTTAATAGCCTCCTCAAACCATTTTTTAGCACCTGCCGGATCTTTTAGTTCATTGCATATAATACCTACAAAATAGCGCGATTCTTTATTTTGCGGATCGGCTGCGGCTTGTTTCATCATGAGTTCCTTCGCCTCAGGTAGCTTGTTCATCTTTACATACATATCCAATAGAAACTTTGGATACTCTGTGTTATTTGGATACTTAGCTACTAGCTCTTGAGAAAGTTTTAAAGCTGCCTCATTGTCCTTCTTCTGATCACGGTAGATGCTGAATAGCATGACATAGGCATCTGGGGAGGTGCCTCCTTTTTCCTGATATTCACTGATTATCTTAATTGCCTTGTCGTACTCGCCTGCAGAAGGTGCAAAGAAAACTCCTGCATTCATTAGTATGGACGTATCGTTAGGAATAAAGTATAAAGTGCGCTCGGTAAGTTCAAATGCTTTTTTATAATCCTTGTCATCCTGATAAGCAGAAACTGCATGGGTAAAATAGCTTTGAGCCAGGTAAGCACTTACCTGATCATTCATTATAGGAAACCCAACAGCATCTTTTAAGAAGGCTGGTGTCTGGTCTTTATCAATTGCCTTTGCTTTGTCGAATGATTCTTTTGCCGTGGGGAATCCATCGGGTACCACAGCTTTAGCACTCTGCACTTTGGTTGTATCAAATGCTGCATAAATTACGCCTCGCAAATACCAGGCTGTTGCCGCATTCTTAGAGGGTCCGCCCTTCTTATCCACCATGTAACCTTGGTTGGAAGTAGTAGCGTCAATAATTGTCTTGGCTTCTTCATATTTACCAGCACGTAATGCCTTTTCTGCATTCGAAGTACTGGGTTTAATTTCTTTCTGCGCCAATGACGGAAAAGAAATATAGCCAATTAGAAAAATAAAAATTACACTCTTTTTCATGATCAAGTTAAAATTAAAGTTTAAGTCCAGGTAAATGTCTATTCTTTTTCAGGTTCGTTAGCTTCTGCTACATCTTCACCTTCTATTTTTTGAATTTTTTCTACGGATGATATCTCATCATCTTCATTCAACTTAATTAATCGAACGCCTTGTGTGGCCCTACCCATCACCCGTAACTCTGCAACACTAATTCGTATACTAATTCCCGATTTGTTGATGATCATCAGATCATCATTATCCATCACGCTCTTAATCGCAACAAGCTTGCCAGTTTTTTCGGTAACATTGATTGTTTTTACGCCCTTTCCGCCCCTTTTAGTAACACGGTAATCATCAATTAAGGAACGTTTTCCATAGCCTTTCTCTGATACCACTAGCAAATTAGCATTTTCGCGGCTTAGGCAAACCATTCCAATAACTCG
>Ga0154020_10006827_pt1 | contig 13375 bp, 12 predicted proteins | sample Klosneuvirus_201_FD_109709 | JGI IMG/M metagenome (GOLD analysis project Ga0154020, IMG submission 109709) | Active sludge microbial communities from wastewater, Klosterneuburg, Austria - Klosneuvirus_20160825_MG | ecosystem: Engineered > WWTP > Aerobic digester > Activated sludge | place... | reverse complement strand
CGTCCATCCCCGGGCGTTTGAGCGGCGTGCCTGCAGCCGCAAGACGCGCCGGCTGCGGAAGCGTCCCGTGCGTGGTCCGGTACGAATCCAGCGCCGCCGCACGGCTGGTGCCGTAGGACCCCACGCCGCGCAGGCCACCCGCGGCGTACATGGGCGGGTAGACGTAATGCGGCGCAAAGAGCGCATTGGCCACCATGTTGCCCGCCATGGCCGCGGCAAACGGGGTCCAGAAGCTCTGCTCCTGACGCACCACGGTGACGCCGCGGGCGCCGGTCACGGGGTCCACGCTCTCCTCGGTGACGTTGTGGACGTACGCAATCTGGAAGTCCGGCGTGAGGTTCAATGTGGCCGCTTCACCGTCCATGGTCAGCGTGGATTTCCCGCCCGCTGCAAGTGCCGCGTCATCCAGGCGCGCCATCTTCACATCATCGGACTCAAACACCGGGCGGCTGCCGGCCGGCGCGTCCAACAGGAACACGCGGTAGTCACCCGTCCCGTCGTCATATTGGACGCTTTGCACGTTGTACGTGCCGCTGGGGAGCGCCTTGGCCACCGCGCGCTGGGCCGGGGCGCGCAGCGCAGGCCGCTCCACCACGTCACACGCAAACGCCGACGCACCCGCCACCGCAATCACACCCATCCACATCAAAACACCGCGGTTCATGGTTCTCTTCCATCCTTCCGTGCATCACAGGTCAACCAACTCCGGAAACCGCATCAACAACGCTTCATCATCATCTGGCAACGGCGCCACGTGCAGGTGCCACAACGCGGCCTGCCCGCGGTGGCGTACGGCCATCATCCCGGCCAGCGCGTCACGCACGCCGTCCAGGCTGTTGACGGGGCGCTCCAGCACCGGGTCTGTCCCGGCCAGGCCCACGGTGACCCCCACCACCAGCCACCGCGGCTCTTCCAACGCCGGCAGGTCCTCATACCGCGCCGAGAGCTGCGCAAAACTGTTGGCGCCGTGGTCGCCCGCTTCCTCCTCGGACTTGAACGTGGCCGTGTCCAACGCCGCGGCGTGCCAGGCACCCTGGTGCTCCAACAGCAGGCCTACCGCGCGGGTGGCCTCCTGCTGGGTGGCTTCAAACGCGCCATCTGCCTCCAGGATGGCCGCCTGGGCGGCACCCAGGGCAGACGCCAACCCCGGCGCCTGACGCGCGTCCAGCGCCACAAGCAGCGTGGACACACAAAACTTTGGCTTGCCCCACGGCAATTTCATGGCGCTCCCTGTGCACCCCTAGATGCACACAAAGTCTGCCGCACGCAACATTGATTTTTTGGATGGATTGCCCAGGCCCCGCTGGGGCGTCACAGGGACATCATGTCTTCCACCGTCTTGAGCAGCTGGACGCGGCCCGCCATGACGGGGCTGGTGCCATCCAGGTAGCGCGCGGTTTCTTCCAGCACGTCCTTGAGCGGGACCACGCGCACGTTGCGGTCTGCCGTGGCCTGGCCAAAACCGCCCGGGGGATCCCAGCTGAGCATGACGTCATGGGCGCCGGCTTCCGCCGCCAGCATGGCCGCGTACCCCAGGCGCTGGGCAATGAGCCGGTCCAACGCGCTGGGATTGCCCCCGCGCACCACGTGGCCCAGCACCGTCTCCCGGATGTCCACGCCCGGCGCGTCCACCTTGAGGTGCTCCTGCAGCCGGTCCCGCAAGCGCGCGGCAGAGATGGGAACACCTTCCGCCTTCACAATGAGCGCGCGCCGCGAATGGCCCTTCTCAAACACCCGCCGCAACACCGTGCGGCAGCGGTCCACCAGCTCGTCCTCGCTGGTCTTGTGTTCGGCGAAGAGGATGGCATCCGCCTCTGAAGCCAGGCCCGCACGCATGGCCAGAAAGCCGCAGTGGCGTCCCATCACCTCCACAATGAACGCCCGCCGGTGCGCGCGCGCGGTGTCTGAGATGCGGTCACACGCATCCACAATGGTGTTCACCGCGGTGTCCACGCCAATGGCCATGCCGCAATGCCCAATGTCGTTGTCAATGGACGCAGGCACGCCCACCACGCGGCACGGCTTGTCCTTCCCCAGCAGGTGCGCGCCCGCCAAGGACCCGCTGCCGCCCACCACCACCAACGCGTCCAGCTTGAGCGCGGCAATCTGCTTTTTGGCCAACACCTGGCCTTCTGGCGTGGGAAACACCGCGTTGCGCGCCGTCCCCAGCAGCGTCCCGCCCATGCGCGAAATGCCGTCCACGCCCTGCAGGTCCAGCTCCGGCGCGTTGCCGGAAATCAGCCCGTCAAACCCGTCCCGGATGCCCAGCACCGTGTGCCCGCGGGCAATCCCCGCCAGCGTTGCGGTGCGCACCGCCGCGTTCATCCCCGGGCTGTCCCCGCCACTTGTGAGTACCCCAACCCTCAGGCCCATGACGTCCCTCCCGCGTTTGGTTGTGTTGGTGTGATGCGTGGCGGGTGCCGCCTCTCCAAAAGGCGCACGTGCGCCGTCACTTCTTGGGAATGGCTTTGAGCAGTGCCTTGCCGTCCTTGACCACCACCTGGAACTCCACGCTCTTGGCGCCGTGCTGCTGCTTGATGAGCGGCACCTGTTTGGCCAGCTGCGCCTTCAGCGTGTCAAAGTTGGTCTCCGTGGCGTCACCAATCTTCTTGCGCGTGTCAGACAGCGTGCGTTCAATGCGCCGCAGGTAATCATCTGAAATGTCACCCTGGGGCCGGGCGGCGGCGGCGGGCGCGGTGGCGGGGCGCGCGGGTGCGGCAGCAGCGGCGGGGCGTGGCATGGCCGCGTTGGGGGCGGCCGCGGGACGTGGTGGCTGGCTGGTGACCGGTCCCATGGCCGGCTGCGCCCGGGGGGCCGCACCGGGGACGCCGGGGGTCACCGCGGGCCGCGGTGCCATGGCGGGGGAGCCCACCGCTGCCGTGGCCGGTGCACTGCCAGGCGCCGAGCTGGGCGCGGTGCCGCGCTGCAGGAACGTGGCGGGCATGCCGGCGGGTTGCGCCGGGGGAACCGGTCCACCGGGACGTGGCGGTGCGGCCAGTGGTGAGGGTGCGGCCGGCCGGGCGGCCATGGGCGGTGGGGCGGGGGCCGCAGCAACGGGGCGCGCAGGTGCCACGGGCGCTTCGTCCACTTCGTCCACGCTGAAATCTATCTCCTCCAGCTCCAGCTCCTGGATTTCCTCCGCCGGCACCGGTCCGGCCGAAACCTGCTTCTTGCGCAGCCCCACCTTGAACCGGTCCCGCTTGTAGGTGCCTTCCTCAATCTGCGTGAGGATGCGGTTCCACATCTGAACATACGTCTGGTACTTGGACCACAGGTTGTTGAGCTGGAACTTGGCCACCGTGTTGCGAATGGCCCCGCTCTCCTTCAGACGCCGCAGCTGGCCCACGTAGTTGGCGCGCTTTTCCTGGGGAGGCACGCGCTCGTTGCCCATGAAGTACTGCTCAAAGATGAGCCGCAGCTCTTCCAGGCCGCGCGCCATCTCCGCCACCATCTCCTGCTGTTCCTTGGGGAGCGCCCGCTCCGGCGTCCGGTCCGGGTTGCGGTCCGGATTGCGGTCCGGACTCTTGGGCTTTTGTTTTTGTTGCTGTTTTGGTGGCGGGGGCGGCATGGAGTGGGGCAGGCTAACAGGCGGCTTGCGGCCGGGGCAACCGCGTCACGGCAAGACGCCCCAAAGGGTCCGGTGGCAACGGTGACGTCGGAAGCGGTGACTCTGTGGGACACCCACTGCCATCTGGACAGCCCGCGGTTGGATGCGGTGCGGTCCGCCGTGGTGGACCGCGCGCTGCAAGCCGGGGTCACGCACGTGGTGATTCCCGCGGTCATGCCGGAGACGTTTGAGCGCACCTGGGAGGTGGCCCGCCACGCCGGTGGACTGCACTGCCTGGTGGGTGGGGGCATCCGCCCGCAGGTGCCGCCGGAACTTCCGCAGGCCTGGGATGACGGCGCGCTGCGTGCCGTGGAGGCCGCGTGTGACCGTCACCCGCCACAGGCCATTGGCGAATGTGGCCTGGATTACCGCGTGGACCTGGAGCGCGCACCCAAGGCCCGGCAGATGGCGGTGTTGCGGGCGCAGCTTTGTATGGCGCAGGTGCGGCGGCTTCCCGCGCTCATCCATTGCCTGAGCGCCCACGACGATCTTTTGCGCGTGTTGAAGGACGTGGGGCCGCTGCCGGCGGGCGGTGTGCTCCACAGCTATTCCGGCAGCGCCGAACAACTGGCGCCCTTTGTGGCCATGGGCCTGATGGTGTCCTTTGCGGGGCCCGTTGGCTGGGCCAACGCGCGCAAAGCGCCCAAGGCCGCCGCCGCGGTGCCCGCACACCTGCTGCTGCTGGAGACGGACACGCCGGACCAGGCGCCTCAACCGGTGCGTGGCGCGCTCAATGAGCCGGCTCATGTGCTCCATGTCCTGGCTGCGCTGGCGCAGGCGCGCGGTGAGGTGGCTGCTGCCACGGCCCGGGTCACCACGGACAACGCACGCCGCCTGTTTGGCGCACATCCACCCGCTGCCGGTTGAAGGTGGGGCCACCGGCAAGCACACTGCCGCCCATGCCTCGTCTTTCCATGGTGGTCTGGGTCTGTTGCACCGCAACGTTGGCGCACGCCGGAGGGGAGGTTGCGCCCACCCTGGAACCGCGCAGTCCCGCGCGCGTTCTGCTTGGCGTCATGGACACGCCAGACGCCACAGAAACCTCCATCTACAACGTCACCAGCAAGACCGCGGTCCCGTGGGTGCGGTTTGTCCACCCGCCCGGCGTGATGCCGGTGGGCACGTGGGACCTGACGCGCAAGGTGGGCTGGCTGGTGGTGGTGGATGGTCCGGGCCGCGCGCAGGCGGCACGCCTGGTGCGCGTGGACGCGCAGGGAGAAACCCGCACGGTGCTGGCGGACCTGGAGCTCCAGCGCCCGGTGCTGGCCACCGACGGGAGCGTATGGGTCACCACGCGGCGGGACAACGCTGGCGTGTTGTGGCGCATCACCGCCGCTGGCGCGGCCGAGGAACTTTTTGTGATGCCCGGCACCTTTGTCACCGCGGCGGGCCCGGGGCCGGATGGGACGGGATGTGCGGCGGTGCAGGATGGACGCGTGGCGTCTTTGTGGTGTGGCGCCAAGGGTGTCTCCCAGGCGGTCCAGACGTTTGCCGGTGTGCTGCGTGACGTGGGCGCTGCGCGTGAAGGGTTTGGCGCGGTGGCCGTGGGACGTCAACGGTGGGACGTGGGTGGTTGGACGCGCGCGGGATTTGTCCCGGTGGCGTCGGTCCCGGGGCCGGTGGACGCGGTATTTGGCCAGGGTGTGTGGCTGTTCAACGGCGGGGCAGGGCAGGGTGTGCTGGTGGCGCGAGGCACCAAGATCCAACCGTGGCTGGCGCGGGACGGTGAACGTGCGGTGCCCTTGGCGTTGTCCGCGGATGAAGCGCTGGCCGTGGTGCGGTTGGACAGCACGGGTCTGGACGGAAAAAGTGATGCGCGTGCGCCAACGCAGTACCGCGTGCTGGACGTGAAGACGGGCAGCGCGTGGCGGCTCAAGACCCATGGCCGGGTCACGCATGTCTACGGCGTGTCGTCGGTGGGGGGGTCCCCATGAGGGTGCTGCTTGGACTGGCCACGGCGCTGGTGGTGTGGCTTCCCCTGGACGCAATGGCCCAGTGCACCAACCTCCCGGCGGGCTGCCCCACGTGCACCATGTGCACCTACCCGCCTGCAACCGGGACGCAGCCCAGCCTGGCCACCATCAACGGGTTGATGGAGGAGCTGGCCAGCAACAGCCTGGGCAGCCGGGGTCCCACGCTGCGCAGCCAGGAACAGGGCGCCACCCGCACCGGCGGCACCGCGCAGTTCCCGTGTGTGTTGTTCAAGGCCGTGGGCGTGGTGGAGAGCAGCTGGCGGCAGTTTTGTGACGCTGGAAGCACCGTCATCAGTTTTGATTGTGGCTACGGCATCTCGCAAATCACCAGCGGCGTGTCCAACTACACCAACCGCGTGGCCAGTGAGCCCGCATGGAACATGGGCGCCGGCGCGGACATCCTGTTGACCAAGTGGAACGCCGAGACCACCTACGGCGGGAAAATCAACGACAGCAACCCCGTGGTGGTGGAGAACTGGTACTACGCGGCGTGGGCCTACAACGGCTTCACCAACGGCAACAATCCCAACAACCCGTCCCACCCCGCCAACCGTCCTCCCTACGGTGGCCCCGGCGCGTTGTCCCGCGGCAGCTATCCCTACCAGGAGCTTGTCTGGGGAAGGATCCGCTATCCGCTGCAGGATGCGGGCGCCAACGTCTATGAGCCGGTGACGGTGACGTATCCCAACCTGGCGGATATTCCCCCGCCACCGTCTGGAACGTCCCTGTTTGAACAGGACATCACCATCAACCCCCAACACGCCAATCCCTGCGTGGACCCCTGCGCGCAGGGTTGTCCAACGCCACGGGAACTCATTGTGGACAACCTGGACCCGGGCTTCTCCATCACCGGGACGGCACTCACCGCCGCCACCGGTGGCTATCTGGACAGCTTCAACCACGCGCCCGTGCAGCCCGCGGGCGCACCCACCGTGGTGGCCACGTTCACACCCATGCTCCCCGCCAGCGGTGTGTGGGAGGTTGCGGGCTACATTCCGCTCACGCCAGCCACGTCCCAGGACATCCCGGTGGAAGTTGAAGGCGTGGGCGGCGCGGTCACCTGGCGCATGGACCAGAGCGTGCGTGGCGGGGTCTTCCAGGTGTTGGGGAGCGCCAAGTTGCGCGCGGGCCACACGCTGGTCCGCGTTCGCAATGACAGCGGGGACACCGGTGAAGACGTGGGCTTTGATGCAATCCGCTGGCGGTGGCTCAACGCGGGCGGCGCAGCGGGGCAGGGTGGTGCGTGTGCTTCCAGCGCGGATTGTTCCGGCGAGCTGATGTGCGCTGGTGCAACGTGCCAGCAACCCTGCTGGCTGCAGCCGTGCGCGGCCGGCGTGTGCAATGACGCCACGGGCGTGTGTGATACCGGCGGGGGATCCTCATCCACGTCAGGTGGACCGGGTTCATCCGCAGCGCCCTCATCCGCAGGCCAGGGAACTTCCAACAGCGTCACGTCCGGCGCCAGCAGTACCGCCGGCGGAACCAGCGGCGCGGTGGTGACCTCCAGCAGTGGCGCGGCAGCGCCGGAGTTCCAGGAGCCAGAACGTCCTTGGTGGCGCCCGGCGTGTTCCCACTCCAGCGTGGGCGAACGCGCGCCCTTTGGCGCGTTGTGGGTGCTGGGGCTGACGTTGCTGCGGTGCCGCTCAAACCGGCGGCGGCGCTGAGCCCACCGCGCGCGCCCCGCCCAGCACCACCAGTTGACCACACGCCGCGCCCGCGTCCACGCCGCGCGTCTCCCGCGTGAGGCACAACAGGCCACCGGCCACCACGCGCGCTTGGAATGCGCGCACCCGCGCATCATCCGGCCGTTGGTAGCCCGCGTCATCCACGGGATTGAACGGCAGCAGGTTGATGCGCGCGCGCACGCCGTCCATCAGAGCCACCAGACGCTGCGCGTCCTCGTCAGAATCATTCACGTCACGCAGCAGCACGTACTCAATGAAAAAGTGCCGGTTGGGGTCCCGTTTGCTCACGTCACGCATGAACGCGCACAGCGCTTCCAGGGGCCATTTGGCAACCCGGGGCATCAACGTGGTGCGCAGCGCGTTGGTGGTGGCGTGCAGGGACAACGCAAGGCACGCGCGGCTGCGCTCCACAAACGTCTCCATCTTGGGAAGCACGCCGCTGGTGCTCACCGTGACGTGACGCGGGCCCAGGCTCAGCCCATGTTCCAGGACCTCCACCGCGGTGAGGACTTCGTCCAGGTTGTCCATGGGCTCGCCCATGCCCATGAAGACCACGTTGGTTGCCGGTGCGCCCTGCGGCGCGTGCGCCCGCGCCAACAACACCTGCGCCACCATTTCTCCGGCGGTGAGCTGGCCCGCAAAGCCCATGCGCGCGGTGGCGCAAAAGTCACAGAACCGCGTGCAGCCGCTCTGGCTGGAGATGCACACCGTGGAACGCCTTGGATTGGGGATGAGCACCGTCTCCAACGCCAGCCCGCGCGCATCCAGGCGCCACTTGAGTGTGCCGTCCCTGCTGCGGCGTTGTTCGGCCACCGTCAGGCGGGGGAGCACCGCGCGCGCCTGCAAACGCACCAGCGCGGCGTGCCCGGCCTCCGGCAAATGGTCCGGCCACGCCGCCGGAATGCCACCCGCGCGTAGCCACCGCCACACCGCCCGCGCGTGCGCCTGGGAGGGTTGGCCCTTGGCGCCCGGCATCAGCTGCGCCAGGGCCTGCGGCGTGAGCGCGGTGATTTCCGGGAGCGGCGTGGATTCCACGGCGGGGACATCACAAAATTGCGCGCGGTTGGCAACTGCCGCGTCACACCAGGACAAACTCCACCTGCGCACCCGCAGGCACGCGCGCCAGCGCCGCCAGGGACGCGGGTTCCACCACCGCCACCACGGGGTAACCGCCGGTGGCGGGATGGTCCGGCCCCAGGATCATCGGCGTCCCGTCGGTGGCCACCTGCACCGCGCCACGGCACATGGGGGCCGGGAGCAGCCCATCCGTTCCGCGGCGAGGGAGGGGCGCGCCTTGGAGCCGAACACCCAGACGGTTGCTCTGTGGTGACACCCGCCAGGGTCCCCGCACCAGCGCCTGCAAGGCGTCCTGGTCCAAAGCGGGGTGGGGTGGCGCGGGCCACACGCGCAGCGGGGACAAGGGTGTGGACCATTGCGGCTGTTCTGCCCACGTCACGCGGGTTCCTATGTCAAAGGTGTCTCCGCGGCGCAGCGGCCGCCCGGCCAGGCCGCCCAACCCGGACGACGCGAGCGTGGCGCGGGACCCCAGCACCACCGGGACCTCAACGCCACCTTCCACCGCCAGGTAGTCCAGCGCTGCACGCACCCGAACCTGTTCACCGGGATGCAACACGTGAACGCCCGTGGAGTCCGACGACACGGTGACCTTGCGCAGCGCTTCCAGCGTCACGTCAGCATGCCAGACCTCCAACGCGGCGGCGTTCCACGGCTGGTCCAGGGCTGCGTTGCGTGACGCCAGCAGCGCTGCATCCCACGCCCCGGATGCGGGAATCCCCTGCGCCAGCACGTGCGGGCGCCCGGCGTCTTGCACGGTTACCCAGCCCAAGGAAGCAACCACCTTGAGGGCGGGAAATGCCGGCGCGGTCCAGGGCAGTGCCGCCGCCGCGGGTTGTCGTTCCTCGGTCGGCACGAAGCGCACAACGTCACCTGGCGCAAACAAACACGGTTGTTCGCGCGCGGGGTCAAAAAGCGCCACACCCTGCGCGGTGCCCAACAGGTGCCACCCACCCGGAGAAGTACTGGGGTAGATGCCGCCCATGGGGCCGGCCATGGCCACGCTGTTGGCCGGGACACTGGGGCGCGGCGCGCCGCGCCGGGGCATGATCAAGCGCGGGTCCAGGCCGGTGAGGTACGCAAAGCCCGGCAAGAAGCCCAACAGCTCCACCAGGTAGTCCGGCGCCGCATGCAGGCAGATGACGTCGTCCGTCGACATCTCGCAGCGCTGCGCCACCTGCCCAAGGTCCAGCCCATCATAGGTCACGGGGATGACGTGCCGCACCGGCGCACGGTGTGACGCGCTGGGAATGGTGACGGCGTCCAGATGCGCGGGACCATCCACCCAGATGGCGTGCGCGCCCGCGGTGATCCTCGCTGTGGGCCAGCGTTGGAGCGCGGCCTGTGCCGCCGCTGCCGCGTCCCGCGCGTTGGAGAACGGTGCGCACCACCAGAGGTTGGGGCCACACCGCAGCGGTCTCACCGCGTCACCAAGAGGCCAGCATTGGCCAGCGCGTCCCGCACCGCCGTCACCACGGCAAGCGCGTTGGGCGTGTCCCCGTGGACACACACGGTCTCAACCTGACCGCCCTGCGCCAGGCGCACCGCCTGTGCGGCGCACGCAGCCGGGTCCAACAGCAGTGCACCGGGTTGCCCGCGCGCCAACAGGCCACCGTCGGCGCGGTACGCACGGTCTGCAAAACCTTCCCGCGCGTAGCCGAGCCCACGTGCGGCACACAGGCGCGCCAGGGCACCAACCGGTGGGCCCACCAGGGTCACCGCGGGAAGGACCCGGTCCACCGCATCCAGCAACGCCTGCGCGGTGGCGGAGGTGCTCGCAGCGTCGTGGTAGAGCGCGCCATGGGGCTTCACCGCCGTCACCGTGGTGCCCTGCGCCGTGGCGGTGGCCTGCAGCGCCTCCAGCTGCGTGACCAACGCGCGCACAAGGACATCCTGCGGGAGCGTCATGGAAACGCGCCCAAAGGAGGCACGGTCCGGGTAGGACGGGTGCGCGGAGAGCCGGCACCGGTAACGCACGCAGCGGCCTACGGCGTCAGACATGGAGGCCGCGTCCCCCACGTGCCCCCCACACGCCACGTTGGCCACCGTGCAGCAGGCGTAGAGGGCTTCCGGTTCGTCCGGGAGCTCTCCAAGGTCCATGTTGAGGGTGACGCCAACCATGCGCACACGGTGGCCAAACACGCTGGCGCTTTCAAGAGGCCGTGGTGTTGGCGTACACAGCTGTTGCGTGCGTGACCTTCTCAAGAGACTGGCAAAAGTCCCCGTGGCCGTGGTGGGTGACGTGGTGGTGGACCGCTACGTCTTTGGTCTCACCACCAGGATCTCCCGGGAAGCCCCCGTTCCCGTGGTGCTGCATGACCGCGAGGAAGTGCGCCCCGGCGGCGCAGCCAACGCCGCAGTGAACGTGGTGGCGTTGGGCGCCCGGGTGGTGCTGCTGGGCGTGGTGGGGAAGGATGCCGCGGCTTCCCGGTTGCGTCTGGCCATGCGCAACAGCGGCGTGCGTCTGGCGTGGATTGTTGAGCCGGGACGGCACACCGCAGAGAAAACCCGCATCCTTGCAGGCGCCCAGGGCACCCGGCAGCAGCAGGTGTTGCGCCTGGACCTGGATCCCCGCACGCCCCCGTCGCCACGCAGCATCCAGGCGTTGGAGCGTGCCCTGCGCGCCGCGGTGAAGGCGGGGGCGCGCGCGGTGTTGCTCAGTGACTACGGTGGCGGGCTCATGGAGACCTCCCTGGTGGGCACCGCGGCACAACTGGCGGCGCAAGGCATTGTGGTGGTGGTGGACAGCCGTTACGGCCTGCGCCACGCGCGGGGGCCGTTTGTCCTCAAGCCCAATGCGCCAGAACTGGCAGAGCTGGCCGGTTTGCCCGCCGAGACCGGCGCCCAGGTGGCCGCCGCCGGCACCAAGGTGATGCGCAAGCTGGGCGCAGTGGCCGTGGTGGCCACGCGCGGCCGGGACGGGATGGTGGTGCTGCAGCGGGGGCACGCACCGGTGGAACTGCGCGCGCACGGCAGCGGCGAGGTCACCGACGTCACCGGTGCCGGAGACACCGTGGCGGCGGCGCTGGTGACGGCGTTGGCCGCGGGCGTTCCACTGGCGGATGCGGCGCGCCTGGCCAATGTGGCAGCCAGCGTGGTGGTGCAGAAGTTGGGCGCAGCCACCGCAACGCCCCAGGAAATCCTTCATGCCCTGGAGCTTTCATGAAGCCGCTGCTGGCCCCACGCCTCACGCGCCAGGGTCTGGCTGCGTATGCGCCCGGACAGCGTCCGGCGGGCAAGACGTTGGGGCTGTGCAACGGCGCTTTTGACCTGCTGCACGTGGGCCATGTGCGCTACCTGCAAGACGCGGCGTCCCGGTGTGACATCCTCGTTGTCGCCGTCAACAGTGATGCCAGCGTGCGCGGGCTCAAGGGCCCCACGCGGCCCGTCATCCCCCAGGATGACCGCGCCGAACTGGTGGCCGCCATCTCCGGCGTGGACGTGGTCCACATCTTCCCGGAGTCCACCGTGGAGCCCGTGCTGCGGCTGTTGCGGCCGGACTTCCATTTCAAGGGGACGGACTACACACCGCAAAGCGTGCCCGAGGCGGAGCTCGTGGCGTCCCTTGGTGGCCAGGTGGTCATTGTGGGGGACCCCAAGGATCACTCCACCACGCAGCTTGTAGGGAAGTTGGGCCGGTAGCGCGCTGGTGTGGCAGCATGGACACCGTGGGAAATTTCTACGTCAACCTGGTGCTGAAAGCGGACGCGTCCCACGTCCTGGACGCGCTGCGCTCCCTGCGCCGCACCGCCCTGGTGGCCGCGGTGCCGGAGCAACTGGCAGTGGTGGTGGACAGGCAGTGTGAACACCAGGACCTGGCCCAGCTGGAAACCCTGGCCGTCACACTGTCCCGGCGCCTGGAGTGCCCGGTGGTCTCCTGCGTCAACCATGATGATGATGCGCTCATCCTGGCCCTGCACCGGGGTGGCGTGTTGGAGCTGCAATGGGGCTGGCGTGCCTGGTGGGCCCCCCAGAATGTCCCGCGCGGCTCCCCCGAGCGGTTTGTGGCTGCCGTGCGTGGTGCCTTGGGCACCGTGCCCCGGCCCATGGTGCGCCACGGTGTTCGGGGCTGGCTGTGGACCCGTTTTGTGGCGGTGGCCGCGCACCAGCAGCTGGCCGCCCGCACCGGGTTGCCGCCTGAGAGTGTTGGGGCCGGGTACGACTATGTCCAGCGGGGAGACGTAGCGCTGCGTCCCGGCATCCGGTTTGTCCCGGCGTAGTCAGGGCAACACATCATCACCGCCGCCGCCCTGCGGGGAAGCGCCAGGCGTTCCCTCGTCAGGGTGGATGACCGCTGCGGGCGGCAGGGACTGGGATTCCAGGGCCCGCGCACGCTCCAGCATGTTGTCCAACATTTCCAGCATCTCCTCCTGCTCCTTCTCATTGCGCGTCATGTCCTTGAGCAGGCGCTCGCCTTTTTTGTGCGCGGCCATGGAGCGTGGCGGGGGACCCACGCTGTCCCGGTATTGCTGCACCTGCGCCAGACGCGTGAGCAGGCCGGTGAGCACGCGCTGCAACTGCTCGCGCGCCTCGCCGTTGAGCCACGTATGGGGCACCTGGGTGGCAGGCTCCAGTGGCCGGCTGATGGTGACCCGTGGCGGCTCGGCGTCATCCGCCATGGGTTCATCAATGCGCACCCAGATGAACGGGTCCGCCGGGTAGTTGGGGCCCATGACCTTGAAGCTGAAGATGTCATCTTCGGTCAGGCGCACCCGCACCAGGCGCCGCCCAAAACGGATTTCCTGGATGGCGTTGGGCCCGGTGAGCATGGCGGCCAGCGCGGCGCGGTTTTCCGGCGTCAACGTGGCCAGGTTGGGCAGCTGGGGGCGGGCGGGCCGCGGGGTCAGTTTGTCCATGAGCGTGCGCAGCTCATCAATGCCCACCGCCAGGTTCATGGCCGCGCCCTCGCGGAACCCCGCGTGGAACAGCGCCACCAGCTCGTACTCCCCGGTGACACAGCTCACCGCCAGCATGGGGCTGCCGCTGTTGCCCTTGTTCACCAGCGCGTCCAGCGCCACGTCGGTGTGGTTCCAGCT
>Ga0154020_10006826_pt1 | contig 13375 bp, 2 predicted proteins | sample Klosneuvirus_201_FD_109709 | JGI IMG/M metagenome (GOLD analysis project Ga0154020, IMG submission 109709) | Active sludge microbial communities from wastewater, Klosterneuburg, Austria - Klosneuvirus_20160825_MG | ecosystem: Engineered > WWTP > Aerobic digester > Activated sludge | place... | reverse complement strand
TTGGTGGTGACCACGACGAGGTCGCCGCCCAGGACGCCCCAGCGGTCGACGAAGAGCGAGCCGCGCATCAGGCCGTTGTTGTCGCCGGGCAGATCGACCCACGGGTTCATCACCGTGTTGCCGCCCGCGGTGATGCGCACGATCTGACCGTCGACGCCGTTGCCGACGAAGAGGTCGCCGGCCACGAAGCCGCCCGGGTTGCCCGAGCGCGCGGTCGCGATCTTGACCTCGTCGGTGAAGCCCGAGACGGTCGAGAACGGCTGGTGCACGCCGTCGGCCTGCACGCGCTCGAAGTTGAGCGGGGTGCCGGCGGAGTAGTTGACCGACATGACGACCGAGCGCGTCGGCTCGTGATAGTCGATGCCGATCGGGCTGTTGAAGGTGGTCGAGATGGCGGTGAACTTGATGGCCGGGACGGGGCCGTTGTTGAGCGGATCGCGCGAGTTCGGGATGGTGTCGTTGTCGAGGTCGCCGTTGCCCTCGTCGCGATCGGGCAGGGTGTCGCCGTCGCTGTCGAGATCGAGGTAGTCGGGGGTGCCGTCGCCGTCGGTGTCGGTGGGGCCGCCGGGGGCGAAGCGACCCTCGGCGGTGTCGGTCAGGCCGTCGAGGTCGCTGTCGGTGATCAGCGTGGCGTCGGGGCCGGCGGCGTCAGGGTTGCCGCCGCCGCCGTCGGGACCCGGGCCGGCCTCCGAGGGGCCGCAGCCAGGGGCGATGGCGACGGCGAGGGTGACAGCGAGGATTCCAGCGAGGCGTCGTGCGTGGTGCATGGCCCCATCATCGCACAGGGCCATGGGGCCCAGGGTAGGGCGCTATTCTTCGGGGTCGACGCCCAGGGTCTGGATGCGTGACAGCAGGCTGGTGCGCGGCAGGCCGAGCTCGCGCGCGGCGCGGGTGACGACGCCGCCATACTTGCGCAGGGCCGCGCTGATCAGGCGGCGCTCGGTGTCGTCGAGGGCGGCGCGCTCGGCGACCAGCTTGTGCCAGGCGTCGGGCAGCGCCGCGGGCTCGGGGCTGCTGGCGGCCGGCAGCGGCGCGCTGCCTCCGGCGTCGCTGGGCAGCGTGAACGAGGCGGCGCCGAGATCGGTCGGCTCCAGGTGCTCGACGCCGAGCATGGTGGCGCCGGGGTCGCGGGCCAGGGCGCGCTCGCGGGCGCGGCGCACCACGGCCTCGAGCTGGCGCACGTTGCCGGGCCAGGCCAGGGCAGGGGACAGGAGCAGGCGACGCAGCTCGCGGCCCAGGCGCAGGTCACGCGCGGGGTCGAGGCGGCGCAGGGTGGCCTGGGCCAGCGCCGGGATCTCGTCGCGCCGCTCGCGCAGGGGCGGCACGCGCAGCGTCACCCCGGCCAGGCGGTAGTAGAGATCCTCGCGAAAGCGGCCGGACTTGACGGCGGCTGGCAGGTCGCCGTTGGTGGCGGCGATGATGCGCACGCTGGCGCGGCGCGGCTCGGCGCCCTGGTGGCCCAGCGGGCGATAGGTCTGGAACTGGGTGAAGTCGAGCAACAGCTGCTGCGCCGCCGGGGGCAGGTTGAGGATCTCGTCGAAGATGAGGGTGCCGCCGTCGGCCAGCTCGACCAGGCCGATGCGACGGGTCACCGCGCCCGAGAAGGCGCCGCGCTCGTGGCCGAACAGCTCGGAGGTGATGGTGTTGAGATCGTCGCTGCTGCCCAGCATGGCGCGCACCACGGGGCGGCGGCCCGAGGCCTCGGCGATGGCGCGCGCCAGCATGGTCTTGCCGGTGCCCGACTCGCCGAGCAGCAACAGGGACGAGTCGCCGCCCAGGCAGCTGTCGATCTCGCGCCGGATGGGCGCCATGCTGGGCGGCCACAAGAGCTCGTCGAGGCTGGGCTGGGGGTCGCGCTCGCGCACGGCGGCGGCGCGCAGGTCCTCGTTGGCGACCGCGAGGCGGCGCTCCAGCTCGAGCACGATGGAGACCAGGTGGGTGGCGGCGTCGAGCAGCTCGCGCGAGCTGTCACCGAAACTGCGGGTTTGATCGCGAAAATCGACGTAGAGCACGCCGCGCACCGGGCGCTCGGCCTCGCCGCCTTCGCGCCAGGCCACCGCGCGCAGCGGGGCAGCGGCGGCCAGCGTGATGCCCAGCGAGACCATCGACTCGGAGCCGGAGCGCGCCGCGGGTTCGACCACGATGGTCTGGCCGGTGCGCTCGACGTGGTCGACCACGGTGCGCGAGATCTCCTCGCGCTCGTAGGGCGACAGCATGCGGCGGGCGCCGCGGGCCCGCACGATGTGCAGGCCGCCGGGCACGCTGACCAGGATCAGCGCACGCGCGGCGCCGAGCTGCGCCAGCAGGGTGTCGAGGCACTCATCGAGCAGGCTGTCCTGATCGGCGCCGGCCACGGTGCGCTCGAGCAGGCGACAGATGGCGCGCCATGGCGCAGGTTCCGACAGGGATTCGCCTCCCGCGGGGGGCTCGGACGGCGCCATCTCGCGATGGTAACACCGCCCAGGCTGCTACCATGGCCGCATGCAGGTGCCGGCGCGGCTCGGACCCTACCTGGTGGGTGAGCGCCTGGGGGCCGGCGCCATGGGGGTGGTGCACCGCGGGCGCCATGAGGTGACCGGCGTCGAGGTCGCGCTGAAGACGGTGGCGGTGCCGCGCGAGGGCCATCTGGCCAGCCTGCGGCGTGAGATCCAGGCGCTGTCGCGCGTCGCGCACCCGGGCGTGGTGCGCTTCGTCGAGCATGGTGTCGAGGCCGGCCTGCCCTGGTGTGCCATGGAGCTGGTCGAGGGCGTGGCGCTGTCGGCGCTGCCGCGTGATGCGGCGCTGGCGGCGCTGGCGCGCTGCTGCGAGGCGCTGGCGTTCCTGCACGGCGAGGGCATCGTGCATCGCGATCTCAAGCCGGCCAATCTGCTGGTGCGCGCGGACGGCAGCCCGGTGCTGGTGGATCTCGGGCTGACGCGCTGGTTCGCGGGGCAGGCTGACAGCCGCGACGGGCTGGAGATGGCGGCGGGGCGCGCGGGCAGCCTGTCGTACCTGGCGCCCGAGGTGCTGGCCGGCGAGCTGGCCGACGCGCGCGCGGATCTGTATGCGCTGGGCTGCATGCTGTACGAGGTGCTGACCGGGGTGTTGCCGTTCGTGGGCGCGACGGTTGCGGAGGTCGCGCGGCGGGTGCAGGGCGAGGCGGCGCGGGCACCGTCGCTGGTGGTGCCGGAGCTGGGGACGGCGCTGGATGGGCTGGTGCTGGGGCTGCTGGAGAAGACGCCGCGGGCGCGGCTGGGGCATGCCGAGGATGTGGCAGCTGCGCTGGGAGAGTGGCTGAGGAGCACGAGCACGAGCACGAGCACGAGCACGAGCACGAGCACGAGCACGAGCACGCGGGCGCGGGCGTTCCTGTTCCGGCCGCCGTTCGTGGGGCGCGGGGCGGAGGTGGCGGAGGTCGAGGCGGCGCTGGCGCGGTCGCCGGTGCTGCTGGTGGGCGGCGAGAGTGGCATTGGCAAGACGCGGGTAGCGCTGGAGGTCGCGCGTCACGCCGAGGCGCGTGGGGCGCACGTGCTGACCGGCCACTGTCCGGAGCCCATCCAGGGCGTGGCGGGGACGCTGGAGCCGCTGCGCGCACCGCTGCTGGCCATCGCAGATCGCTGTCGCGAGTGGGGCGCCGCCGAGGCCGCGCGCATCCTGGGCCCGCGCGCGGCGCGGCTGGCGCCGTACCAGCTGGCGCTGGCCGAGCTGGGTCCACCGGGCGCACCACATGCGGGCGAACATGCGGGCGAGCGGCTGATCGAGGACCTGGTGGCGACCTTCCGCGCGCTGGCCGAGGACGCGCCGCTGCTGCTGGTGCTCGACGACCTGCAGTGGGCCGACAGCGTGACGCTGGAGCTGGTGCGGGCGCTGCATCGCGCTGGCACGCGGGGCGCGGTCAGGGTGCTCGGCCTGTATCGCACCGAGGCGGTCGGGGCGGCGCTGGCGACCGTGCTGGCCGAGCTGGGCGCGACGACACTGGCGCTGGGTCGGGTCGACGAGGCCGCGGTGGGCGAGATGGCGGCCGGCATGCTGGCGCTGCCGGCGGCGCCGCCGGGCTTCGCGCGCGCGCTCAGCCAGCAGTCGGAGGGCAGCCCGTTCTTCGTGGCCGAGTACCTGCGCGTCGCGGTGGCCGAGGGCCTGCTGACCCGCAGCGCAGGCGCCTGGCGGCTAGCCGATGGCGCGCTGGGCGACGCCGCGCTGACCGAGCTGCCGCTGCCCGGCACGCTGCGCCAGCTGGTGGCTCGTCGCCTTGACGGGCTGTCAAGTGATGCACAGCGCGTGGCCTGCGTGATCGCGGTGCTCGGGCGTCGCGCCGAGCTCGAGGTCATCGCCGAGCTGTGCCCCCCGGAGCTCGACCTGCCCGGCGCCACCAGCGAACTCATCGCGCGGGTCACCCTGGAGGACGACGGCAGCGGGCTGCGCTTCGCGCACGACCGCCTGCGCGAGGGCGCCTATGCGCGCCTGTCCCCCAGCGAGCGCAGCGCCCTGCACGGCGCCGCCGCCGCCGCCCTGGCGCGGCCGTCGCGGCGCACCCGCGACACCCTGGCCGCGCTGGCGCAGCACCTCGAGCGCGCCGGCGACCCCGCCGGCGCCATGACGACCTACCTCGAGTCGGCGACCCGGCATCGCGAGAGCGGCGCCTACCTGACCAGCCTGGAGATGGCCGACCGCGCGCTCGCGCTCGAGGGCTCTCCCCAGGGCGGCTACGATCTGGCGCGGGTCCGGCGTGCCGACATCCTCGGCGTGCTGAACCGCTACGGCGAAGCCTCCGACACCATCGCGACCCTGCTGGCCGACGAGGCCCGGCTCGAGCCGGTGGTGCGCGCGCGCGCCCACGGCTGCGCGGCGCTGGTGGGCAGCGTGCGCGGCCAGGTCGCCGAGGCCGTGCGCCATGCCCAGCTGGCCGTGGCCAGCGTCCCGACCGGCGACCACGAGCTGCGCTTCAAGATGACCAACATCTATGCCCAGGCCCTGGCCGCGGCCACCCAGCTCGACGCCGCCGCCGAACAGCTGCGCAGCGCCGCCCGGTCGGCGGCGACGCTCGATGATCCCGAGCTGATCGCCGCGGCGAACTCCAACCTCGGCATCGTGCTGCGTCGCACCGGCGATCTCGACGGCGCCGAGGCCGCCTTCGAGCACGCCATCGCCGCGGCCCGTCGGCTGTCCGGGCACCCCACGCTGGCGGCACCTCTGTGCAACCTGGCGCGTGTGCATGTCCTCCGCGGCGCCACCACGCCGGCCCGGGCGCTGCTCGGTGAGGGCATGGCGCTGGCCGAGTCGAGCGGCCAGCGTTCGGTGCTCGCCAACGCGCGCCTGACCCTGGCGGACGCGGCGTTCAGCGACGGCGACCTCGAGACCACCACCGCGCTGGCGCGCCAGGCCCTCGCCGAGACGCCCAAGCCGCTGACCCGCGGCGCCGCCCTGCGCCTGCTCGGTCGCGTCGCCTTGGCCCGCGCCGACCACGCCAGCGCCGCGCGCGAGCTCGCCGCCAGCCTCGACATCCTGACCACCCTGGGCGAACGCGACTACGAGGCCGAGACCGTGCTGACCCTGGCCGACCTGGCCATCGCGCAGGGCGACCCCGCCGGCGCCGTCACGCTGCGCACCCGCGCCCGCGAGCTGTACCTGGCCGCCGGGCTACCGCGCCGTGCCGCCGGGGTCCTGGCCGACTGACCCTCCGTCCGGGTCAGACCTCCTCGTCGTCCCAGTCGATGTCGTCGGTTTCCGGCCCGGTCGTGATCACGTCGTGGTCGTCGCGCTTGCCGTGGCGGCTCTCCTCGCGCGCCGCCACCTGGGCCTCCTCCCACTTCATGTCGCGGTGCTCGGCGACGATGGCGCGGGCCCGGTCATCGATCTCGTCCTGGCTGGCGGTGGGCGCCGCGCTGCTGGCCGGTTCGGGGCTGCGCTGGAACACCTTCTTGCCCGTGGGCTTGCCGTCGGCGCCCACCTCGTCGACCACTCGCCCGACCTCGACGTCACGTCCATCCGGCGTGCGCCGCATCATCCTGGCGCCCTCGGGCAGCGGTGACGGCGAGGCGGTGCGCTCCTGGCCCGGCATCGCGAGGTTGCCCTTCCGGTTCTCGGCGGAGTAGCCGTTGCCGGTCTTGGTGTCGACCCAGTCGGTGCGCCGGCGCTCCTCGATGAAGGGGAACATGTCGAAGCGCCCGAAACCGTCTTGTTCCTCGTTGTGCTGACCGTCCACGGCGGGATTTTCGGAGCGCGACAACTCCGCCGTGGTGTGACCCTTGCGCAGCATGTCGGGCACGAACAGCAGCGGCTCGCCGGCTGCGGCCCGACGCTGGTTCTCGCGATCCAGGCGCTCAGCCTCGGCCCGCGCAAAGGCGTGCATCTGGTGGCCCAGCGGCACCGCGCTCTGGCCAGCCTGCTTGGGCGTGCTCGCGTTGTCGGTGTAGTAGGCGCCCTTGGCGAGCACGGTCGGATCCCACTGCTTGCCCGTGAGCACGACGGCCCAGCTGTTCATGAAGTCCATGCCCAGCGCCGACAGCGCTTGCGGCAACAGCTGGCGTCCGGGGCCGCTGCTCAACGAGGGATCCGCGTGGTCGCCACCCATGGTGGGCGTCCACTCACCGGTCAGCATCTTGAGGGCGTTCCCGGGCGCGATCATCTTGCGCACGTCGCTGTCGCGGGTCTGGTACAGCGCCACGTTGATCGCCAGCGAGCGCTGCATCTCTGCCTGAGTCATTGGCCGCCGCAGGGTGCCGTCTGCGTTGATGTGGGCGGTGCTGCTGCGCGCCTGCGCGCCAGCGTCGGCGTCGAGGTCGCTCTGGGTGAAGTGCTCGGCGATCTCGCTCGGGCTGAAGCCCATGTAGAGCAGCTTCTTGCCCGGGTCCATCTTGGTCATGTCGAGGCCGGCAGCGGTCGCGCGCTTCTGCAGCGCAGCGAAGTCATCCGCGGTCGGCACCTTCTTGCTGTCGCCGTCCATGCCCAGCGCGCCGCGGAAGTCCTTGGCCAGCTCGGCGGCGGTGGGGTCCTTGGCCAGGGCCTCGGCGTGCTTCTCCATGCCGATCTCCAGGGCACGCTGCTGCTTGACGCGCTCGACCAGTGACTTGGGCAGCCCCTCGCCGGCCGGCAGGTCGAGCGCCTTCTGGCGCTCCATGATGGCGCGCGCATCGGCCGCGGTGGTCGCCTCGCGCATGGCCTGCCTGAGATCGTCGGGTGTCTCGTTCCAGGCCGCCAGCGCCTTCTCGGCCTCGGCCAGCCGCTTGGTGCGCATGCCGCTGGGGCCGTCCTGGTTGTCGGTCAGGCGACGCAGCTTGTCGTCGAGCTGCTGCTTCGCGGGCGACTTCGCGCCATCGAGGCGGCCCATGTTGTACTCGCGGTTGCGCTCGTCGAGCGCGCGCACCTCGGCCAGGTGGTGCAGGTCGTCGTCCGACAGCTTGTCGCCGCCGGGCAACGACCTGAGGTCGTCGGCGTGCAGATCGACCCGCTTGGCCAGCGCCAGATCGACCTCGGCCAGGCGGGGCCGGTCGTTGATGTCGGCCAGGGCGGCGTCGCGCGCCTTGCGGTCGACCTGGTTGTCCGTCAGCTCCGGGTTCCTGGCGCGGATCTCGGCGGCCTTGCTGTCGATGCGGTCCCGATGCGCAGCCTCGTCATCCGACAGCTGACTGGCCCGCACGGGGGCAGGCGTGGGCGCGGGCTGGTCGCCCTGGACCCCGGCGTCGGCGTCGGCGGGGGGGCTATCGGCGGGCTTGGCCGCAGCCGCATTCTCCGCCTTGACGGTGGCACTGTGCTTGTCGTGGGCCTGGCCGCTCTTGGCCGAGCCCTTGGCGCTCTCCTTGAGCAGCTTCTGTAGGAAACTTGTGGCCTGGTCCATCCCGGACTTGCTGGGGTCGTAGTTGAGGGCGCTGTCGGTGACCGCCTTTGCCACACCGCCCACGGCACCGTTGAGCCGCGCCGCATTCTTGGTCGCGAAGATGGCCTCGCCCTCCATGTTGCGCCCACTGCCGAAGAGGTCGCCGGTGATGCCGCTGGTGATCTTCGACGCTGCCGAGGACAGGCCGCCCTGTGCAAAGCCGGTGCCGAAAGCAGTCGCCCACTGTCCCATGTCGCGCATGGCCTTGAAGTCGATTCCCGAGGTCAAGCCACTCTCGAGCGCACCCTCGGCCGTCTCCCTGACCAGTGGGTTCTTCAGGGCCGCCTTGACCACGTCGGCATCCATCGCCTTGCCCACCACGAGCTCCACCACCATGACCCCGACGTCCTTGGCGATCTCGTCGGTGCCAGTGCGCGCGCCGTTGCAGTTGACCTTGGTGGCGATCTTGGCCAGCGCGCCCAGGACGGTGCCCGCCTGGTCGAAGCCGGTGGCCATGGTGACGCCGACCTCGACCACGGTGCCGATGGCCTCGGCGCCCGAGTTGACGACCTTGTTCTTGTTGTCGGTGAAGGCGGATTGATCGCCCGCCATGCACTTCATGTCGCGAATCAGCGTGGCCTGCTCGTCGGCGCTCAGCGTGCCCCCGTTGGCCAGCTTCTTCTCCATCGCCTGCACCGACTTCAGGCGCTGCTCGAGGATCTTGCCCTGGTCCGAGTACAGGTCGGTCGCGGCGTTGCCGAGGTCGTTGCCGAGATCCAGATCGTCCGCATCGCCGACGCCTCCCTTGGCGGCCAGGTGCAGATCCTTGACGCGCTGGATCAGCTTTTCAGGATGCTCCGCCGCCATCTCCTGCAGCTCCTTGGGCGGCATCGCGGCGTAGTTGCCCTCCAGCAGGATCGCGAAGTCGCGCTTGTCGCCGACCGAGGTCGCCTTGCTGAGCATGAACTCCTTCAGGTCGCCGTGGCCGGCCGCCTTGAAGGCGGCGGCGAAGTCCTCCATGCCCTGGGGCGACTTGTCGGCGCACAGCTCCTTCATCTTGTTGACGTCCTTGCCGAACCCCAGCGTGGTGTCGGCCGCCTGCATCATGGCGTGGACATCGCTGACCTTGCCGAACTGGCTGCGGTCGCTGCTGACGTTGTACTCGTCGCCGTCGAGCTGCGTGCGGCGCCACTTGTCGAGCCCGCCGCGATTGGTGGCCGCGAGCTCCTCGTCCATGCGGGCCTCCAGACGCTTGCGCGTGGCCGCATCCTTGCCCTCGAGGGGGCTCGACATGCCGTTCTCGTCGTCGTCGAGGATGCCCTCGCCGGCCGCGATCATGCGCATGGCCGTGCCGCCCTCCATGTCGCCCATGGCGTACAGGTCGAGCGCCTTCTTGGTGCTGCCAATATGGATCCCGGCCTCGTCGAGGTCGTAGCCGAACAACTTGCCGTCGCTGGTCTCCTGGTCATGGATCTCGAACACGCCCTGCCCGGTGCTCGCGCGCAGCTGCTGATCCATCAGCTCGCGCTGGCGCGGGTTGGTCAGCTTCTCCTCGGCGTCCAGCATCGCGGCGTCGTTGGTGCCCCAGTTGGAGGCGATGGACAGCAGATCGTGTTCGCGGCGCTCCTGCTTGGCCTTGATGCGGTCGGCGTCGGAGCGGCCGGTGGCGTCGCCGACGGTGTCGGACATGGCCTGCTGCAGCGCCTCGAACTTGCCGCCATAGGCGGCGCGCTCGACCTTGACGGCGGCGACCGAGGCCGCGCGCAGGTCGGGATCGGTGATCGCCTGGGCGTCCATCATGTCGCGGTCAGCGCCGCTGTTCTCGCTACGGTTGAGCTTCTTGTAGTCGATGCCCTGGTGCTTGCACTCGGCCTCGAACTTCGCCAGGTCCTTGGCGTCCATGCTCTCCATCGCCTTTTGCCAGGCCTCGGTGTTGGTGCCCAGGCCGTCGGCCGCCTGCTGGACCAACGCCAGGGCGGCCTTGGTCTTGTCGCCGGTCAGCGCTGCCTTGGCAGCCTTGCGATCCAGTCCACCGAGGCGGCTGTCCACCAGGGCGTCGAGGTCGCCGTAGCCAGCGTCCTTGAACTCCTTCTTGAGGATGGCGGCGTCCGCGGGCTTGAGACCGATCAAGAGATTTGTGGTCTCGAAGTCGTTGCCGACACCCTTGGACAGCAGCGAGGCGTTCAGCACCGCGGCCTTCTTGAACATCTCGGCCTTCTTGGCGTCGTACTCGCCCGGCTTGGCGGTGGCCTGGAACTTGGCGCGCTCGGCCTCCAGGGTGTCGTCGAGCTTCTTCTTGGCCTCGGCCTCGGCGCTGTCGAGGTCGCCCTGCATGCCGGCCATCTCCTCCTCGCTGACATCGCCCTTGATCAGCTCGGCAGGCTTGGCGCCGGTCTGGTCCACGACGTTCTCGGTCAGCTTGGCCAGCCCACCGGGGACCTCCTTGATCTCCTCGTACGCCGCGATCTTGCGCTCGCCGTCGTCGCCCTCGAAGATGGCGACGTTGGCGGTGTCCATGTCCCCGCGCTGGTAGGCCATGGCCTCCTTGACCTCGGCCGCATTCAGGCCGCTGCCGGTGGCGCCGCCGCTGACGCAGGCCTGCTCCAGGCTCTTGCCGGTCTCGGCCTCATAGGCCTCGATCAGCTCGGGCATCGAGCCGTCCTGCGCGTGCATGCGCAGGATCTCCTCGACCTTGACCTCCTTGGTGTTGCCGATCGCGGTGACCTCGGCCTTGATGTCGCGCACGGCCAGGCCGATTGAGAGCTTGCGCGCCTCCTCGGTGTCGCCCTCGAGCGCGGCGCGGTAGAAGTCCTTGTCGGCCTTCTCGTCCTCGTCCTTGGAGTCGAGATCCTTGGTCAGGTCGCTGCCCAGGCTGTGGGTCTTGCCGTCGCCGTCCTTGTATTCGTAGAGCTCCTCCAGCTCGTCGATCTCGCGGCGGCTGAGGCCGAGCAGCGCCTTGCGCGCGGCCTGGTTGCCCTGGGTGCCGTCCTCGGCGGCCTGCTTGAGGATCTCGGCGCGCTTCTCGAGGTCCTTCTTCTGCTTCTCGATGGCCTCGTCCATGGCGGTGCGCGCCTCGGGCGACAGCTGGTCGAGCATCTTCTCTCGCGCCTTCTCGCCGTAGGGCAGGGCGTTCAAGGCGGCCTTCATGGCCTTGGGATCCTCGACGGCCTTCTCGGCGGCGGCGGCGGCGCCGGTGATCTTGGCCTCGCGCGCCTCGTCGGCCTTCTTGTCCGCCTCGATGCCGTCCTTGGCGATCTGCCGCATCTCCTCGGGCAGCTTCTCGATCACGGCGGCCCGGTCCTTGGCGGGGATGCTGCTCAGCGCGTCGACCAGCTGCTGGGGCTCGGGTGGCGCGTCGTCATCGAGACCACCGCCGGAGCCGAAGCCGAACAGCTTCCGGTTCTCGAGCGTCTCCAGCACCTCGTCGGCGCCCTCGCTGGCCTTCTCGTCAGAGATGGTGGCCTCGGGGGGCGGAGTGGTGTCGGTGTCCTGGTCCTGCATGGGACCCACGACCGGCTGATCCTCGAACTCGGTCTTGGTGCCGGCGTCGCTGTCCTGGCCATCCAGCGAACCCACGCCGACGATGTGGTCCTCGAACTCGGTCTTGATGCCGGGCTCGCTGGCCTGGCCATCGATGGGACCCAGCGGGCCCGCGATCATGGCCTCGTACTGCAGGGTGGCGTCGACGCTCTCGTCGCTGGACGTCTCGTAGCCGGCGCGCAGAGCGTCGGCCTTGTCGGCGCCGAGCTTGCTCAGCAAACCGTCCATCGCGGGCATGCCGGAGTCGGAGGCGCCGCCGTCGATGGGGCGCAGGTCGTCGAGCTCGCGGGTATCGATGAGGCCGAGGGGCAGCGCGGTCTCGGTCGCGGTCTCGGCCTGGTAGGTCGCCTTGGCCGCGGCCTTGGTGGCCTCGCTCTCGTCGATGTGGGCGATGATGCGGTCTTCGTTGCTGGTGATCTCACCGCTGGCCTCGGTGGCCTGGCCTTCGATGGTGGCGACCGCCTCGCTGGTGGCGTCGGCGACGGTGCTGGTCGCAGCCGCGGCGGCCTCGGTGCCCTTGCTGGCGCCGGCCTTGATGCCCTGGGTGATGCCCTTCCTGATGCCGTGGGTGGCGCCGGCCATCTCGGCCTCGAAGACGGTGCGCAATTCGCTGCGCTGGGTCTCGGTCAGGGCCTCGATGGCGACGGTCTCGGCGGCGGTCGTGGCCTCGAGCGCGCTGAGCTCGACCGCGGCGGTCTGGCGCAGCTCGTCGAGCTTGCTGGTCAGCTGGGTGGCGACGTCGGTCACCGCGCCGGTGAGGTCGTCGAGCAGCGAGCCTTCTTGCTCGGTCTTCTGCGCCTCCACGGCCTCATTGGCGGCGGCGGCGGTCTCCATCACGTGCTGGGCCTCGGCCTCGGCCTCGGCCAGCAGCGCGTCGGCGGCCTGGTTGGCGGCGGCGATGGCGGCGCTGGCGGCGGCCTCGGCCTGCTGGATGACGGCGCTGGCCTGCTGTTCGCCGGCGCTGACCGCCTGCTGGTACAGCGCCTGTGCGGCGCTCTGGAGGCCCGCGGTCTGGGTCTTGGCAGCCTCGGCGTCGAGCTGGCTGGCCTCCGCCATCTTGGCATCGCGGGCGGAGGCGCCGCGCTGGCTGGCCTCGCTGCGCGCCTGGTTGGCGTCGCTGTCGCCCTTCTGCCGTAGCGCTGCGGCCTCGGCCTCACCCTTGGCGCGGGTGTCCTGGGCGGCGGCCTGGGCCTGCTCGAGGATGCGCGCGCGCTCCTGCTCGGCGTTGCTGGTCTGGGTCTGCTTCTCGGTCGCGGCCATGCCGGCGACGGCGGTCTGCGCCTGGGCGGCCTTGGCGGGAGCCGCGGCGCCGGTCGCGCTGGCGGCGGCGGTGGCGGCGGCCTCGCCAGCGGCGCGCGCGCCCTCGATGACGGTGGCCTTGGCGGCGGCGCCGGCGGTGGCGGCGGCGGCGGTGGCGGCGGCGTCCGCCTCCATGCTGTCCAGATCGTAGATGAGGCCGGTGGGCAGCTCTTCGGTCTCGCTGCTCTGTTCGCCGGTGACGGCGTCGATGATGGCGCCGGTGACATCCTTGACCAGCTCGGCGGCGGAGTGCAGCGCGTCCGCGCTGCACAGCTGGGCCTCGTTGCCGACCTTGGCGGCGCTGGCGGTGGCGTCGGCGGCGATGCGCGCCTGCTCGGCGCCGGCGCCGGCGTGCACGGCCTGCTTGCGCGCATCGGCTGTCTGGCCGGGCGCCTGGGACGCGGCATCGAGGGCGCCGACGTTGCCGGCGCGGATGGCGTCGGGCGCGGCCGGGACGGCAGGGGCCTCCGCAGCGGCGGGTGCAGCGGTGCCGGCAGCCCCGCCAGCGGAAGCCGCTGCGCGAGCCGGTGCCGGTGCGGCCGCCGGCGCGGCGGGTGCCGGTGCGGCCGCCGGCGCGGCGGGTGCCGGTGCGGCCGCCGGCGCGGCGACGCCACCAGCCCCGGGAGCGGAGGCAGCGGCGCCAGCGCCTGCCGGAGCGGAGGCAGCGGCGCCAGCACCTGCGGTTGCGGTGGCAGCGGACCGCGCCGGTCCTGCTGCGCCAGCTGCTGCGCCGGCGGCGGCGGC
>Ga0154020_10006825_pt1 | contig 13377 bp, 9 predicted proteins | sample Klosneuvirus_201_FD_109709 | JGI IMG/M metagenome (GOLD analysis project Ga0154020, IMG submission 109709) | Active sludge microbial communities from wastewater, Klosterneuburg, Austria - Klosneuvirus_20160825_MG | ecosystem: Engineered > WWTP > Aerobic digester > Activated sludge | place... | reverse complement strand
TGAACGTGAAGTTCGATGCCGCGTGCGACTTGTACGATTTGCCCGACGCCTTGAGGCCGTCGGTCGTGCCGGCCTTCAGGGCGTTGCTGTGGATGATGATGTTGTCCTTCGCCTTGATCTCGATGTCGCCTTCGCACTCGATCTGCACGAGCTTCTGCGGAGCATCGAGGACGATTTTGTTCTTCTTCGACTTGTCGACGATGATCACCTTCTCGGCGCCATCCTTGTCGTCGAAGATGATGCGGTGACCGGCGCGTGACTTGATCAGCTTCGTGTTGTTCTTGCCGGTCTGGTTGACCTCGACCGGCTCCTGCTTCTTGCTCCACAGCGCACCGATCACGATCGGGCTGTCGATGTCTCCGTGCTCGAAAACGACGAGCAGCTGATCGTCCGGCTCCGCGAGAAAGTAGGTGCCGCGATCATTGCCGCCCATCGGAATCGCGATGCGCGCCCAGTACGTCTTCTCCTCCTGGTTGAGCCAGGGGAACTTCACCTTCACGCGATAGCCGGGATTGCCGTCGCCTTCGGTGTTCTCCACGCAGATCGCGTGGTGAACGCCACGCAGCTTGTCCGCGCGGACAGCAAGAGGCATCACGCGATCGATGGGGAGGAACGTCACGGGGTCGTGGCCTTTTCCGCCGATTAGGCGATCTTGATCTTCGGTGCGTCGTAGCTGCTCGGCGAGCCCGACGAGATCGTGGCGCTCGAGCTTCCGTCGAGCTTGGTGTCACCGCCGACTTTGACGTCGATGGTCGTCTTCGCGTTGATCTTGATGTTCTTGCCGGCCGTCATCGTGAGCTTGCCGTCTTTGCACGTGATCTCGAGCTTCCCTTCCATCGTCGAGAACGAGACGCCCTTCTCGCCGGACATGGACGGCTTGTAGATCGCGCACACGTTGGGGCCCGCTCCGTCCTTCGCGAACTCGCCGACGCCGAGCATGTTCTTTGCCGTCTTATCGGCGAACACGACCTTCACCTTCCCACTGTCGTCGAAGATCAGGCGCGAGCCGCAGCGGCTGCGATACCCGCGAAAGTTGTTCTTGCCGTCCTCGTTGGGCTCCGGCGAGAAGTCGGGCGTGCTCCACACGCCACCGACGATGATCGGTTGGCCGACATCACCGGCGATGAACATCACCACGACGGCATCGTCGATCTCGGGCACGTTGTACCAACCGAACTTCTTGCCTTCCATCGGCGTGAGCAGCTGCGCCCACGCACTCTGATCGGTCTCGCCATTCGCGAGCCACGGGAAGCGAACCTTGATCCGATCGAGGTTCTCGGGATCCTTGTTCTGCGTGACGATGGCGTAGTGCAGTCCGTACTGCACCTCGTCGAGAGAATCGACTCGTGGACCACCGGCACGCATCGGTTACTTCGGCCCCTGTGCGTCGCGAGCGAGCTTGAGGATCGCGTGCGCGGGCTTCGCACCTCCGCCGCCCTCGCCCTTCGTCTTGTGACGATGGGTGACGCCCATGATCAGGTACGGCCCGTTGAACGGGTCATCCTTCTTCTCGGCGTTCGCTTCGATCGTGACGGTCTTGCCGAGCTCGAGCTTGGGCTCAGTACCCTTCACCTGGGCTTCGCCGGTGATGTACGTGAGGCACATGTCGATCATGCGCGCCTTGGCGAGCGCGTCGGCTTCCTCTTTGCTCGTGATCGGGTGATCTGCGACGAACGTCTCTTCCTTGCCGTGGTCGTTGGCCGCCGCGCTCGCGTGCTTGCCGCCGAGCTGCGAGCTGGTGTTGGAGTAGCTGCCTTCGATCAGCTCTTTCTTCTCCGGGTTCCAGCCGCGAACGGTCACCTTCTTCACGACGCCGGCCGAGGACAGGCGCGGCGCGAACGACATGAGCTGCGCGTCCTTCGCCGCCTTCGCCACCTTGAGCGTGATGCCGCAGGTCGCGCCGAAATCCGGCTCCTTGATGAACACCTTCGTGTCGATGCACCACACGTGACAGCCGAGGCGCGCCGCGCGGACGCGGATGAACTCGAGGTCTGTCTGGTTGTGCTGATAGACGTGCTTGTACTTGATCGACTTGTCGTGCTTCCACTCGAGCGTCAGTCCGGCATCGCCGACGACCGCCTTGAGGACTTCTTCGTCGCTCTTGTCCGTCCACGTGCGCGACTTCCGGATGCGCAGCAGGCGATGCAGCTTGTTCATGCAGCGGATCGTGATGCGTGACTTCTCGCCGAACGTCGGCTCGAGGCCCACGATCTCGCCCTTGAAGATCGACGTCTTCTCGTCGCCGACCTTGATCTCGACGGACGCGCCGATCTTCTTGTCGGTGTACTTGTTGCCCTGGTTGTTGAGGACGATCGTCGCCATGTCCGGCTGGAACATGTCGCGCTCGACGACGTACTCCTGGAAGTGATCGTCCGGAACCTCGGCACCGTCGACGAGCACGTCGACATTCGGTGATGAGGACTTGTTCTCGTCTGCTCCCATTTCAGGTCGCTCCGCCCGCTCCGCCCGTCGCGGCTGGCTTCTTTGCCGACACCGCGTTCGCTTCCTTCAGCTTGACGGTGCACGTCGCGCGAAGCGGCACGCCGTCCGACGAGAACATCGTGTACTTCGTCGAGATGTGCTCGATGACGCAGTCGAAGCGCGGCAAGCCTTTCTTGCCCCAGCTGACGGTGCAGCGGTGCGGACGACGCTCGTCTTCCTTCTCACCTGCCGCCGTGATGACCGACGCGAGATCCTCGAGGATCTTGATCTTCGGAGCGACGCTCTGGTTCTTCTCGAAGCCGTCGAACAGCATCTCGACGGTCATCGTCCGCCCCTCGGCACCCGAGAACTCGAGGTGAATACCCTCGTTGTTCGTCTTGTTCGCCTGGTTGGCCTTGGTCCACGGGATGACCTTGTCAACCTGCAGCTCCTTCGGGTTGTACTGCGCCTCGACGTGGAGGCCGCTCCGGTCGACGCTGCCGATGGTGAGTTTTTCTTTGGCTGCTTCGAAACTCATAGGTAGGGCTCCCCGTTACGCGAACGTGCTGCGTCCATCATGATCAGAATCTTCGTGTAAACCTCTTCGGCGATCGCGTCGACGTCAGCGTCGTCGCCCTTCTTGCTCTCGCCCTCGTCGCCGCCACCCGCGCTCGGCGAGGTCGGCGCCGCCGCCACCGCACCGGTTCGAGACGCCGCGGCGATTTGCGTCTGGGGTGCGTTGTTGACGAGCGTGAGCTCTGCCATCGAGAGCGTCTCGGTCCCCATGCGCTCGCCGAGCATCTTGCGTGCGGCCGCTTCGAACCACGCTGGAATTTCGGTCTCGCCACCACCGTGACGACCCGCCGGACGTCCCGGTTGCACGAGCTCTTGCGCGGCGCTCGGCGCGCGCTGCGACATCGGAACCGACGACGATCCCGACGACGACGACGACCCCTGGGTCGACCCGAGCGGAACCGACGGCAGTGCGACGGCGCTCACGTACGCGCCGAGTGCTTCTCCCGCGCGTGACGACAGCGGCGAGAGTCCCGGACGGCCTTCGGCCTGGAGGAACTCCGTCGCGATGCCACCGAGGCCCGGGCGACGGAGCGCCGCACGCGCCGCGATGCCACGCGGCGTCTTCGCGCCGAGCTCCGCTTGCGTGTGAACCGCTTCTTCCGTCGACATGCCTTCCGTCGCGTACACGACCGGCAACACGTCCCACACGGTGGCCGCACGCTCGAACGCGGTGGGCGGCGCATCGTCGCCGCGTCCGGCGAGCGCGAGTGCGCGCGCCGCGCGAGCCGCGGGGGACAAGCTCCGACCGCTCGGCGATTGGCTGAGCGCGACGTACAGCGCATCGAAGCGCGCGCGACGCGCGGGCGCGATCATCGTGCTCGCCGTTCCCAAGATCTCGGTCTCGTCGGGCTCGCCGGGCGAGGTCGACGCTGGCCGCGCCGCCGCAGCCCCAGCAGCCCCAGCAGCCCCAGCAGCCGTCGATGCGGCGGCTGCCGCCGGTCCCACGGTAGGCATGCTCGGCGCGATCGATCCAACGGGTTGTCCCGTGACATCGTCGGCGGCAGCGCCGCGCGTGAACGCCGGACCTTCGTCGAGGGCTGCGTACGTTCCGATCTCCGTCACCGCCTGTGCGGCGAGGAGCTCGAGCGCCGCGACCGACATCGACTGCTCGCCATCGGGCGCCGAGGCCGTGAGCCCGAGCGCGGCGACCGTCGCGGCCGGCCACAAGAATGCTCCGCGCGGCATGCGGCGCTCGACGCCGAACGCGTTGTGCGTGGCATTGCCGATGAAGCTCGGTAGCGATTCTGCGGTTCCCGGGGGCAGCGACGCCATCGTCGACGGCGTCGTGGACACGCTCGGTGCCGCTGCACCTGGCGTTGCTGCCGGAGCCGGCGCGAGGTTCGCGACAACGTCACCCGTGCGCGACGGATATGCGGTGGTCACGGCGTGACCACTCTCGCGGCGCTGTGCTTCGATCGCCATCGCGCTCACGAACGTGCGATCGACGGTGTTCGCCATCGCGGTGAGCTGGCCCGGGCCCGCGAGTGCGAGCCGCGAGGCTTGCGCCGCTTCGGCGGGGCCGAGGCCATACACGCGCGCTGCGAGCACGAGCTCGGGCGGGACAAAGTCGAACGAGAGATCCGCTGTCGAGCGCTCGTGGGCGAGCGAGTAGCCGAACGCGCGATCGGCGATCGCACCCGGCTGGGTCCATCCACCGATCGTGCTCGGCTCGGTCTCGCCGACCATCGGCATCGACATCGACTCGATCATCGAGCGCGCGGGCGACGGTGCGGCCATCTGCTGGCTCGCGATCGATTCGATCATCGGGCTCGAGACGGCGGACGTCGGCGACGCGCCGACCTCACCGGTCCACGAGAGCAACGCGGAGCGCAGCGTGGTCAGCGGCGCCATCTCGGCGCCACGCGCCATCGGGCTTGCTGCGATCGGAGTCGCACCGACAACCGGCGCGAGCGGCGCATCGCCCGACACCGCAGTCGATGGTGCGGTCGGCGACGGGGTTGTGGCGTCGAGAGCATCGGGCGCGACGTATGCGGCGTCGAACGCCGGCACCGCACGCTCGATCGACGGTGCATCGGTGCGCGCGTCCGCAGCGGACGACCACTGCGACCACGCAGGCATCGGGCTCGACACGGCGAGCTCGTGCGACGACGGTGCGAGTAGACCCGCGAGGTACGTCGCCGACAATCCACTACCGAACAGCGAACGAACATCGAAGCTCTGCGCCGAGGGCAGCGCGAGCACGTGACGAAGCGCGGGCGCGAACGGCGACGATGCCAGCTGCGCTGCGAGGCCGGCGCTCGGCGCCGACGGAACCGCGTGCGCGACATGGTCCGCATACGTCGGACGTTGCTCTGCCGCTGCGCTCGGAGCGATCGCGGGTGCAGCCGTCGTCTGCTGCGCGACCGACGTCGGCAGCTTGCGATTGCGCGTCGCCGCGGCCGAGATCTGCGCGAACACGTCGTCCGGCGTCTCTGCCGAATCGTCGAAGCGCTGCATCGGCGGCGGCGCCGGCGGGATCAGCGTCGGCAAGCGCACGGGCGCCGACGGGGTTGCCATCGAGCTAGACGCGATCGCCGGAGTCGCCGCCGACTCGCGCGTCTGGGGGCGCTCGCCGTCGAACATCGCGGAGAGGAATACGGTCTCGGGTGCCGCGCTCGCGAGCTGCGTGAGCGGCGCGTTCGACGACGCGAGCTGCATCGCCTCGAGCGACCGCGGGTTCGCACCCGCGAAGCGCGCGAGCCAACGATCCGCCCACGCGACGTGGGTGAGCGCTTGCGGAGCTGCGGTCGTAGCCGCACCGAGCGCCGACGTCGGCGCCATGCGCGACGGCGTCGACGAGGGCGCTACGGTCGACGCACCGATCGCGGTCGGCGTCGTCGCCGGCGCGATCCACGGCAACGTCGGTACGCGATACGCGCGCTCGGGTTGCGGGCGCGGCAGCGCCGGAGCTTGCGACTGCATCGTCTGGATCGGAGCCGCGCTCGGCGCGAGCATCGTCGGACCGTGCGCGCGATCGACCGCCGATACGAGGCCGCCGATTCCGGCGGGCATCATCAGGCGCGGACCACGCGTCGGCTCGAACGCGGTGTTCGTTGCCGCGCCGCGAGCGATCAGCTCGGTCGCGCGAAGCGCTTCGTTGACCTGGGTGATTGCGCGAAGCGCGCCACCCGGCTGCTGGAAGCCTTCGGCGAGAACCGATGCGAGCTGCGGAGGCAGCGTCGCGATCGCGGCGAGGACCTCGGCAGGCGGCTGCACCGGTGCCGCGATCGGCGCCGGCTGTTCGGGACGCTCTTCGAGCGTGCGCGCGTGAACCGCTGCTTCGGCGCGCGCACCTTCGTGCAAGCGCTGGGCGGCGACACGCTCGGCAACGCGCTGCATGACGCGCTCTTCGATGCGCGTATGTTCGGTGTCGACCGCGGCCGGTTGGGCGACGGGCGGCGCGACGGGGGTCGCTACCGTCGGCGCTTGCGTTGCGATCGGTGCTTGCGTCGCGATCGGCGTCGGCGCTGGCACTGGCGCCGGCGTCGGCGCCGGCGTCGTCGGCGTCACGCGCTGCTCGGTGCGCTGGCGGATCTCCGCCTCCACGCGCTGCGCGACTTGCTGCTCGGCAACCCGTGCCGCGACAATTTGCTGCTGCTGCGCGATCGCCTGCACCTGCGCCATCTGCACGCGCTGCGTGTGCAGGTCGGTGGCGACCTGCTCGGCCATCGACATCGCGGGTGTCTGCTGCTGCGCAGGCGCGACATCGTCGTCGGCCCTCGGCGACGGTGGCGTCACCATCTCGGGCGCGCGCGTCGACGCTTGCGTCGGCACCGCCGGCACTGACGCTCGCTCGAGCATCGTGGTCAGCACGGTGCGAAGCGCCGGCGTGATCCGGCCCATCTGCGTCGCCATCGCGGGCGAGGTCTGGCTCGGTGCCGACACGAGCGGTGCGACCGCGCGATTCATCAGCTCGGCGGCCTGCACGGCAGCGAGCGAGACAAGCGGCGAATACGCCTGCGTTGCGGGCGCCGAGAAGCCCGCGTCGCGCTGCATCGGCGCGGTCGGCTGCGCGATCGAGAGCGACGGCGCGACGTACTCGTACAGCGCCGACGGCATGACGCTCGTCGACGGGCGCGCCTGCGGCGGCGCTTGCGGAGCGACGTACGTTCCGCGCGTGGTCAGCATCGACGGGCGCGATTCGCCCTCGCTGGGCTGCGAGCTCTGGCGAGCTGCGGCCATCCAATCGAGCTCGTCCTGATACCAGGGACGCGGGAACACCCACGAGACATTCTGCGTCTCGCGCTCGTTCGTGCGCGCGTGCGCCGGCGACGAGAACATGCGCAGACCCATCGAGCGCTGCGACGTCTCGAGCCACGGCGCGACGAGGCGATCGACGAAGCCGAGCGAGCGCATCGAGCGCACGCGGTTCGCGTTCGACTCAGGAGCCCAGCGCTCGACGTGCCGATTCGCGATATGCATCGCGCCGCCACCCGTTCGAGTCGTCCATGCGGGACCCGAGAGAGCAGCGGTCAATGCGCGAGTGTCGGGCTTTTCAGCCACCGGGCTGCACCTTCGCGCCCGAGCCCTTCTCCCACTTCAAACCTTCGTGCGCGATCTCGAGCGTCTCGATCGCGAGCTCGCTCTTCGTCGCGTCGAGCTCCGAGAGCTCCCACTTCGATGGCCAGCCCCGATAGAACGTCCACTTCGCCTTCTCGCGAAGGTTGCCATCGAGCTGCACGATCGTGCCGCTCTCGATGCGCTCCTTGTTCTCGGTTCGGTTGAGCCAGGCCTCGCGCCACTTGAGCAGCGCGGAGTCACCGGTGTAGCCCTGCTTGAGGATCAAGTTCGACCACTTGGTTGCCCCGACGAGCTGCCACGTCGTGTCGTTCACGCCGCCTTCGCGAACGGGAACGATTTCGGTCTCGTACTTGAGACCACCGACGCTCTTGAAGAACGCCACACCCGTGTCGCCGCCTTTGAGGTTCAGCGTGACGTGGAAGCAGAAGACTGGAAGTGGTTGGGTGCGCGCCATGGGATCGATGCTCCTACGTCGTCGACTCTGGACCGTTCATCGTTTGTGTCAGGGAGATCATGATGAACTCGGCGGGAGAGACGGGAGCCACGCCGATGTCGCAAATCAACATGCCTGAATCCACCTGCTCGGGTGGGTTGTTCTCAGCATCGCATTTTACGAAGAACGCCTGGTCTGGATTCCCTCCAGCCAGCATCCCTTTTGCGTGGAGATTCGAGAGAAAAGCCGAGGTTCGCTCCTTCACGAGATCCCACGTCTTGTGGTTGTTCGGTTCGAAGGTGATCCAGGCATAGCCGGCCTCGATCGACCGACGTAACATGATGAAAAGACGTCGAACTGGGATGTAGCGCCACTGTGGGTCCGACGACGCGGTCCGGGCGCCCCAGGGCCGGACGCCTCGTTGGAGGCGGAACGTGTTCACCGCATCGCTGTTGAGGAGGCCGATGTGGTCCTCGGTGATCCGGAGCGCGACGTCCTCGGCCCCCGTGATCTCGAGGTTGGCGGGAGCGTTGTGGACGCCTTCGGTCAGATCTCGGCGGGCATAACAGCCGAGCAGGTGTCCCGACGGCGGCACCGTCCGGACCTTCTCCTCGTGGGTCCGCACCCGGAGCCACGGCCAGTAGTAGGCGCAGAACGAGCTGTCCGTGCGGCGACGCCAGCGCCGAACCCACTCGACGTCCTTGCTCTGCGGGATATCGAGGACTGCGAAGCGATCCTTCTGGTTCTCGCAGATGTTGATCATCATGTCCTGCAGCCGCTGCGCCTTGAGCTCACCGGCCGGACCGGGCTCGCGCTCGTACAGCCACATCGCGTCGGGGATCGAGAGCAACCCGACCTCCTCGTTCGCCGCGAGTCCGAGCAGACCGATGCGTTGCCCGGGACCGAGATCGTGCCCGACGTAGTCCTCGGGCGTGATCGCCTCGAGCCCATCGCGTCCACCCGAGAGCCGTGTCATCGCGAGCGGCTCGGGCAAGTTGTGCGGCACCGGAGACTTCGTCTCCATGTCCTCGATGCGAACCAAGCGGCTGCGTTGCGAGACCACGCGCGGCGCGTAGTTGCGCGACGTCGGATGCATCTGCAGGCCCTTGAACACCTCGCGGCGATCCTTCATCGCGAGGTGGAGCTCGAACGTCATGATCTCGAGGTGCGTCGGCGCCGCCGCGCGATGGCGGCGGTTGACCGGCGTCGACGTGCTCCACTTGACGAGCTTGTCGCTGACCTCGGTGATGACGATGTAGTCGGAGTTCTCGCGATCGTAGATGCGAACGAGCGATCCGACCTCGAAGCCACGCGTCGAGTTGACGTGTGCTTCACCCGCGCCGATGTCGAGGTCACGCGTGAGGAGTGCTTGTGCGCCGGGAGAGTGCACGCAGCGAAACCAGATCGTGTTGCCCCACGCGCCCTCGTTGAGCGCGCGGATCTTCAGCGACGGCTTGCTCCAGTCGTCGACCTGGATGTGCGCGGCACACCCCGCGTGCTCCGGGCCTTCGCTCTCGCCCTCTTTCGGCATGTGAGCGACGCGATTGATCCAGCAATCGTCGCCGCCGTTCTGAAAGAAACCGAACACGGCGTCCGACGTGTACGTGTCCGTCATGTAGCCGTACGTCTCCACGAACTCGTCCCAGTTCTGGAGCCTCGTCGGGACGTTCATCGGACCCTTTTGCGTGGTGCCGACGAACCCCGCGATGCGCGTGTTCGCGATCGACAACGGTGGCGGCGCCACCGAGTCGAACGTTTGGTAGATGCCAGGTGCTCTCGGATCTGCGGACGGTCGCATGCGCATAGTCAGATACCTTCGTCGTCTCTAGCGCCGGCGTGCTTCGTTGATCTCGCGGTTGATGCGCGCGATCTCGCGAAGCCACATGTGACGCTCTTCGTGTTCCATGTCGAGAATGTCGTCGGCGGACCAATGGAAGTGGTACGCGATGTACGAGATTTCTTGGTAGAGCTGCTCGCGCGGATAGGTAGCGACCGCCGCCCAGTTTACCCCGGGCCAGACTGGCCACTACCTCCATCCTCGGCGAGCACCGCACCGGTAACCATATCGATGTCCATCTCGTGCTGGCACTTCGGGCACGTCACGTGGTGCTTCGGTGCCCCGCCCTCTTCGTTGATCTTTCGATAGAACTCTTGGAGGTACGCGAGGTCGGTCGAGAACAAGTTCTCGACCGTGTCCACCGAGATGCTCTTGAAGTCACCGAGCTTGGTGATCACGCGAGAGAGCAGAACGATCACGAGGTATGCGCGATTGCTCTGCACGCGATAGTCCTGCAGCGGCAGGATCTCGTCGCGAGCAGTCGCCAATCGCATCACCCCTTCGCGGTGAACGTTGCCTTCCTGATCGACGAATCCGCGCGGCAGGCGAAACGGAAATTCAGTCTTGAACGCCATCGGCCGTGTGTCCCTCTTCCTGTGCTCGCCCCGAGCGAAATGCCCACCCCGAAACGACCGATGCGGGCACCCTCGCGAGCGCCCGCATCGTACTTCGAGAGGTCAGCTGTTTCAGCTGACCACGACCGCAATCTCAGGCGTCGGTGTAGTTCAGGTTGAACTTCATCTCTTCGACGTAGAGCGTGACGGTGAAGCGCTTGATCGACTCCGAGTTCGCCGTCGACTCGGCGTCCTCGAACTTGGCCAGACCGCAGTGGATCAGGTCGATCCAGCCGAGCTCTTCCTTCTGGTCGGGGCCGAGGAAGACGATGCGACCGTTCTTCTCGTTGTCGTCGAGACGGAGGCCCTTGACGAACCACTCGTTCGCCCACTTCGCCCACTCTTCGTGCTCGCGATAACCGCAGGTGAACTTGACCTCGGGGACCGTCACCTTGGCCGGCGAGATCGCCGCCCACTGGCCTTCACCGACCTGGTCACGGACAACCGAGCACTTCCAGGTGAAGGCCTCGATCGCGTTGACCGTCTTGGTCGGCATGCCGTCGATCTCGAGCTTGAAGTTCGAGGCGACCCACGCCTTCTGCTTCGGCGCGATCTTCGACTTCAGCGACTCGCCGCCGGCCTTCGACCACTCGATACGCTCGGCGTCGAACCCGATGGTGAAGTACGCGTTCTCCTTCGAACCACCGTCGAGCTTCGGGACACCGACCGAGGTGATGAGCGCGTCGTGGAACGTGAGGGTCGACGTCGCCTTGTAGTCGAAGTCGGCGGCCGTGAACGCGCCCGAGCGGTGCTCGTACTTCTTGTCGAAGGCGAGCTTGATCCACTCGTACATGCCTTTGCCCATCGCGATACCCATCACCACGCTCGCCTCGGTGGGCTTGATCGTGCCGATGTTCTTCTTGACGATGTTCTCGGGGCCGAGGTCGTGCTCGATGACCGTGCCTTCGAGGTTCAGACCGCTGAACTTCTTGACGAAGCCAACGTTGTGCCCGGCGACGTCGAGCATGAAGCGTCCACCGGTATGGTTACGAGGATTATCAGCCATTCGTGTTCCCTATCTCCTGTGAGTCATTTGCCGGCCCGGCAGAGAGAGCATTGGCGGCCACAACGCGAAGCCTTGTGGTCACCAACGATCCCCGTACACGTTATCGAGTCTTCACCCTCAAGCCGTCAGGTCCGTTCAGAGCCGTAATGCTGCTGAGCGCCCGCTTTGTGGTTGCCTCTTACGAGGTCGTCGTGGGGTTCCTTCCCACTCCGAGCACTGCCCGACCCAGATGATCTGCGTCGGGCAGTAGTCGGATACGACCTGGACTACTCTTCCACGCCGCCGCCGGACGCCATCTGGCCAATCCGGAAGATCACGAACTCGGCCGGCTTCACCGGGGCGAGGCCGATCTCGACGACCAGCTGACCCGCGTCGATCACCTCGGGCGGGTTGGTCTCCTCGTCGCACTTGACGTAGAAGGCCTGCTCCGGCGCCGTGCCCATCAGCGCGCCCGTACGCCACAGGAGCGTGAGGAACGACGTGATGGTGCGCTGCACGCGCTTCCAGAGGCGATGGTCGTTGGGCTCGAACACGACCCACTGGGTCGCGCGCTCGATCGACGCTTCCACCATGATGAACAGGCGGCGAACGTTGATGTAGCGCCAGCTCGGATCCGTCGAGAGCGTGCGAGCGCCCCAGATGCGGATCGCGCCGTTCATGAAGCGAATGGCGTTGATGCCCTTCGGGTTGAGCAGGTCTTGCTCGCCCTTCGACACGTTGTACTTCATGCCGAGCGCGCCACGAACGATCTCGTTCGCGGGAGCCTTGTGAACGCCGCGCTCCGAGTCGGTGCGCGAGTACACGCCACAGATGTGGCCAGACGGCGGAACGAAGATGTTGCCCTTGTCCGGGTCATAGACCTGGATCCACGGGAAGTAGTACGCGCCGTACTTGGAGTCGCGCGGCTTCGGCAGCTTGTCGACGCCGCCGTTGATCGTCTCGGGCGAGTCGAGAACCGCGAACCGATCCTTGCGCGTCTCGGCGTGCGAGAGGAGCGCGTCCTGAACCGCAGGCGAGACCTGGCCGGGAGCCGCGATGATCGCGATCTCGTCGACTTCCTCGAAGCACTTGAGACCCGTGCGCGCGCCCGGTCCGCCGTCGCGACCGATGTAGAGCGCTTCACGTCCACCACCACCGGTGGCGGGCGCCGCGGCCTTCTCGTCCTTCTTGTCGCCGGCCGGAGCCGCCGCCTTCGCGGGCGTCGCAGCCGTCTCCGGGCTGCCGACGTTGACGACGAAGCAGCGCGAGCCGCCGTTGTTGAAGAAGCCGTAGATCGCGTGCGCGAGGTGCTCGCTGCAATCCTTGAAATCGCCGAACGTCTTCACGAACTGCGACCAGTTCGTGATGAGGACGGCCTCGTTGAGCGGTCCCTTCGAGGACTCACCGAGGAAACCAACGGTGTTGGTACCTACGGCCTCGATGGGCTTGGATCCGCGATCGACTTCTTCGACATAAATGCCTGGGCTCAGGTAGCTGGTAGCCATTCGCTCTTCTCCTTGTACAGAGGTGCCGGTGGTCTTCGCCCGGCTACCTCACCCGTGTGAATCACGCGGGATTTGGACTTCCACTCGTGCGTGCACCATGCGCGCACGAGCATGAAAACGAGTTACTTCTTCGTCGCTGCGCCTCCGAGATCGAGACGACGCGAACCGAGAAACGGGTTACCGCTCGGTCCCGTCTCCGAGATCCGAGGGTCGGTGATGCTCTTGTATTCGAGCTGGCGCGACTGCACGCGCTTGAACTCGTCGAGCTGCATCGGCAGCACGGGCACGGCGGTCCATGCTTGGATCGCGGGGCGGATCGGCTGCTGGAGGCTGCCCCAGAATCGCGACAGCGTCCCTTCATCGAGACGCGACGACATCAGCCAGTTGAGCTCGAAGTCGTCTTCGAACGAGATGCCCTTCAACCGCTCGCGCTTGACCGCGGCGTTCTCGAGCAGCGTGCGAATGACGAGACCGAGGAGCAGCTG
>Ga0154020_10006824_pt1 | contig 13380 bp, 10 predicted proteins | sample Klosneuvirus_201_FD_109709 | JGI IMG/M metagenome (GOLD analysis project Ga0154020, IMG submission 109709) | Active sludge microbial communities from wastewater, Klosterneuburg, Austria - Klosneuvirus_20160825_MG | ecosystem: Engineered > WWTP > Aerobic digester > Activated sludge | place... | reverse complement strand
TGGAGGAGACGCGCGAGGAGTTCGCCGCCGCCCGCAAAGCCGCGCAACAGATGCGCCGCCGCTACGGGGTGGATGATGCGATCTACGAACCGCGGGTGACGTCCGCGATCTCGGGCAATGACGTGGCCTTCACGCTCTTTTATGTGGCTCACCACCGGAAGTTTTCCGAGGTGCGCAATCGGATCGATCACCGGTTGATCGAGGAGCTGACCCGCTATCCGCATATCCAGTTGGCGGTGACGAGCATTCAGGTTTCCCACAGCGATCCGCCCCCGTCAGCGCCGGCGCTGAAGGATGTCGGACGGACCGCGGTTATCCCGACGACCGTGGAGGCGATTGGCCGGGCACCCACGATTCCGCCGGATACGATGGGCTAGGACTCAGCTGCACGGCACCCGCCGCGCGACGCAACGTGGCGGGTGCCGGCACGGTTCGCCGCCTCCCCAGACTCAGGGAGGGGAAGTGGGTTCGGGATTGTCGGCGCGGATGACGACGCCATCGCGGAAAACAACCTCGCGTTCAGTCGTCACGGGAGGGCGCACCATAATCGGCGCGGCAGAGACCCCGCTGCCGCCGGTACCGATACTGACTCCGCCTGCTCCCACTCCCACGCCAATTCCCGGGTTGGACCGACCGATGCCGCCCGACGGATAGCCCGACGGATAGCCGGACGTAATTGGGCTTGTGGAGGGGTAGATGTAGTCCCCCCCACTGGTCGTGCGATAGATCCAAATTTCGTCCTCGTGAGGACCGTTGGAGCGGGACAGGACCTCCGAGGGCTCACCCCAGGAAACCACGACCATTTCGCCGGTCATGCCCGGCTCCACCTTGCCATCGAGGACCGCCTGCTTCACCTCGAGCGGCCAGGATTCGTAGAGTTCCCGGCTGCTTTCAATCCGACTGAATTGTGGACTTGAGCAACCCCCCAACCAGCCCGTCGCCAGCAACGTTACCCAGAAGATTCGTTGATTTGCATTCACGGCAGCTCCAACGATGCACGAAAGCCCGCGCGCGTAAAGGGCGCGGGACAAAACAGAGGCACGGGCGTGGCCCGTTCGCCCCAGCCAGACCGGCTTATCGGGTAGACCCTGTGCCGCGAGGAACCGGCCGGCGTACGGGAGGTCCGCTGGGGGACAGGTTAGTTTCGCAGCAAATCGAACGGGGGACAGTCCAGTTTCGCGCGGGCGGGAAGGGACAGGTTAGTTTTGTAGGTTTCGGGGGCTCGCAACGGGGCTGGGTCGATTTCGATTCGGCAGGTTTCTTTCGAGAGCAGGCTTGACAGTGATAAACTATATGCGTAATCACTCATATATATTCATACATCGTGAAAACTGATTCCCTTATTCGTCTCCTTGCTGGTGTCGTGGTGCTCCTTGGGACCGTGCTCGCCTGGAAAGTCAGTCCCTGGTGGCTGCTCTTGCCGGGCTTTGCCGGCCTCAACCTGATCCAGTCCGTCTTCACCGGCTTTTGTCCCCCGACTTTGATTCTGCGGAAGCTCGGCTGGGTTGATGCCGAGGATGTGATCCACTGGGGCGGGAAAAAGGGCTCCTCCTAACCGCAAACCATTATGAGTCCTACTGTTCGATTTCTCCTGACGCTTCTAGCCGGTGTGGCCCTGGGATCCGCCCTGGGTTACTTCGGTCAATGTACATCCGGCACATGTCCGCTGACCTCCACGTGGTGGCGCGGGGCGCTCTACGGGGGTGTCATCGGATTGTTTGCCGCTTTCGCCCAGCGGGGTGACTGAGGCCAGGTCGACGTTCCTCGCTGGGGACGCCGTTTGCCAACGCTCTCCCTTCCTTCACCCATGTCCTTTCGACTTCCCTCCCTCTTTGGACTGATGTTTCTCGGGTCCGTCGTCCTGCAGGCGGAACCGTGGTCGCTGGACCGCGCGGTCGCCACGGCCTTGGAACGCAGTCCCGATGCCTCGGTGGCTCGTGCCCGGGTTGAGGCGGCGCACGCCTTGGTAGATCAGTCGGCGGCTGCCTGGATGCCGCAGTTATCGCTGTCCGGCCGCTACACGAACACGAACAGTCCGATGATGGCCTTCGGTTCCATCCTCAACCAGCGGGCCTTCGACTTCGGCCTTGATTTCAATCACCCCGGCAGGATCGACAACCTCAACGCGACGGGCACGGTCGCCTACAACCTTTACAGTGGTGGGCGTGCCACCGCGGGTCGGAATGCCGCCCGCGCCGGCGCGCAGGCCGCGGAATTCGATCTCCGTACCGCGCAACAGCAACTGGCCACGGAGGTCGTCCGGGCCGCGCTCAATCTCCGCAAGGCCCGCGAGGCGGTCGTCGCCGTCGAAGGTGGGGTACGTGCCTACGAATCGGCCGTTTCTGCCGCCCGCGCGCGTTTTGAAGCCGGTCAGGTGCTCAAGGCCGATCTGCTCAGCCTCGAGGTGCTCCTGGCCCAGACGCGCGAAAACCTCGGCACGGCCCGCAATGGCGCCGCTCTCGCCGCTCTCGCGTTCCAATTTGTCCTCGGCCTGGAGCCGACGGATTCGCCGGTGGAACTGCTCGCCGACGATCCGGCCTTGGCGCGTCTGACTTTGCCCGATACCCGCGACTTTTCCCAGCGTCCGGAAATTCTTGGCCTCCAGGCCCGGGCCGCGGCTGCGGAGGCGATGGTGGAAGTCGCGCGGGGTGCGCGCCGACCGACCGTCAATGCATTCGGCAGCTACCAGTACGACCATGGCTGGAAAACGGATCGACACGGTGACAGCTGGCTCGCCGGGCTGTCGGTGGACGTGAACGTCTTCGATGGTGGTCAGACCAGCGGCAAGGTGCGTCAGAGCAGCGCTGAGCTGACTCAGGTCAAGGAGTTGCTGCGCAAGGCCACGCTCGGGATCGGCCTCGAGGTCGAGCAGGCGCGCCTGGCGCATGCCAATGCCGTCGAGCGTCTCAGCGTTTCCGCCCAGGTCGTCGAACAGGCCGAAGAGAGCGCAGGTCTTAGTCGGATACGTTTTGAACGGGAAGCCCTGCTCGCCGCCGATCTGATCGGTGCGGAGAGCCGTCTTCTCGAAGCCCGTCTTCGCCGCACCGTCGCATCGGTCGACGAGCGCTTCGCCCTCGTTGAACTCCGGCGCGCCCTTGGCCTCTCGCCGCTCCCGCAATCCTGAGCCCCCCTTCTTTCCATGTCTTCGTTACGATTGATCCTTCCCGCACTAGTTCTCCTCGCCGGCTGCGGCAAATCCGTGACCCCGGAATCCACCGCGGTCGTCGCCCTGCCAGCGGTCAAGGTCGGCGTCGCCACGGCTCAAGCCGCAGAGCGGCGCGCCGTCATCGAGGTCACCGGCACAGTCCGCCCCGCGCAGCGCGCCCAGATCGCCGCCAAATTCATGGGGGCGATCCAGGAAATGCCGGTCAAGCTGGGGCAGCGGGTGGCCGCGGGTGATCTGCTGGTTCGGATGTCCGCCGGCGAAATCACCGCTCGCGTCGCCCAGGCTCAGGCGCAGTTCAACGTCGCGCGTCGCGACTTGGAACGCGAACGTGGCCTGCTGGCGAAGGGTGCCAGCACCGCCGATATGGTGCGCGGTCTCGAGGATAAATTCACCATGACCGAGGCCATGGTTCGGGAGGCGGAGGTCATGCTTGGATACGCCGAGGTCCGGGCTCCGTTCGCCGGAGTGGTGGCCCGCACCCTCGTCCATGTCGGCGACCTCGCTTCGCCCGGTTTCCCGCTGCTTGAGCTGGAGGGTGCGGATAATTTTCAGGTCGAGGTGGGGCTGCCCGACTCGCTCGCCGCCCAACTCGCGCTCGGAGCGACCTTGAAGGTTGAAATTCCGGTCACGGGTCTTTCGTTCACCGGCTCGCTGGCCGAACTCTCTTCCGCGGCCGATGCCAACAACCGCACGGTTTCCGCCAAAATCGCGGTGCCTGCCGGGAGCGCGGTTCGTTCAGGTCAATTTGCCCGCGTCCAAGTTCCCGGGGCCTCCGTCCGCGCACTGCTGGTTCCGGCCGCCGCCCTCACCGTGCTCGGCCAGATGGAGCGTGTCTTTGTCGCCGGAACCGATCGCCTGGCCGTGCTCCGCATCGTCAAGTCGGGTGCCACCCAAGGTGATTTGATCGAGATTCTCTCGGGTCTTGATCCGGGCGAACGGGTGATCGTGAACCCGCCCGCGACCCTCCGCGAAGGTCAACCTCTCGAGATTCTCCCGTGAGCACTAACTCGCCTTTTCCCAGCCCGGCGAAGTACGGCTTCTCCGGTCGCATGGCGTCGATCTTCATCGACTCCAAGCTGACCCCGATTGTCGTCGCGGCGTCTCTCCTGCTCGGTCTCTTCGCGGTGCTGATGCTGCCGCGGGAGGAGGAGCCCCAGATCAAGGTGCCGATGATCGACGTCATGGTCGGCATGCCCGGAGCCTCCGCCCAGGAGGTGGAGAACCGGGTCACCCGCCCGATGGAGAAACTTCTTTGGGAAATCGCCGGGGTGGAGTACCTCTATTCCACCGCCAGCCCGGGTGGCAACATGACCATCGTCCGGTTCAAGGTCGGTACCGACCTCGAGAACGCCCTCGTTCGTCTCAATCAGAAACTCCAGGCCAACTTCGACCGGATCCCGCTGGGCGTGACTCCGCCCCTCGTCAAACCGCGCACGATCGACGATGTTCCCATCCTCGCGGTAACTCTTCACAGCGCGCGCTATGATCACGCCACGCTGCATCGCCTCGCGACTCAGCTGGATGACGTCGTGAAGCAGATCCCGCAGGTCGCCGAGACGACGGTCATCGGTGGTCAGCCTCGGTCGCTCCGCGTTCAGCTGGACCCGCAGCGACTCGCCTCGCGCAATCTCAGTCCCAGCACCGTGGTTCCGCTGCTCCAACAGGCCAATGCCCAGACCCACGCGGGTTCGCAGGCATTTGGAAATGTCGAGACGCTGCTGCAGGTCGGAACGTTTTTCCGCGATGCCCGCGACGTCGGCGCGGTGGTGCTCGGTGTCCATGACGGACGTCCGGTCTATCTGCGGGATGTCGCGACGGTCATCGATGGCCCCGCCGACCCGGTGGATTACGTTCTGTTTGGCCGCGGATCGGGCGCGGGGGGGGCGGTTGAGTCGGAGGGTTTGGCGACGCGTAATCCCCCGGCCTCAGCGAGGCCAGTTACAATGGAGGCGACGATGGCTGGAGGTGAGGAGGCCGCCGTCACCCTCAGCATTGCCAAGCGTCCGGGCGCAAACGCGGTCGACGTGGTCACCGATGTGCTGGCCAAGGTGGAAGCGCTCAAGGGCACGCTGATCCCGGCCGACATCAGCGTCGCGATTACCCGGGACTACGGTGCCACCGCCTCCGAGAAATCCAACGAGCTTCTCCTGCACATGGGCATCGCCGTTTTCGGGGTGGCCGTGCTCATTCTCCTTTTCCTCGGCTGGCGCGAATCTCTCGTCGTGCTGCTCGCGATTCCGGTGACGCTCGGCCTGACCCTGCTGGTCTTCTATCTTTATGGATACACGCTCAACCGCATCACGCTGTTTGCCCTGATCTTCTCGATCGGCATCCTGGTCGACGATGCAATTGTCGTGGTCGAGAACATCGTGCGCCACATGGGTCTGCCGAGCTGCCGCCGCAAGCGACTGCTGCAGATCGCCATCGAGGCCGTGGATGAAGTGGGAAATCCGACGATTCTTGCCACGTGGGCGGTGATCGCCGCGGTCTTGCCGATGGCCTTTGTCAGTGGACTGATGGGGCCCTACATGCGTCCGATCCCGATCGGTTCGAGCGCCGCGATGGTCTTTTCCCTCCTGGTCGCCTTTGCCGTCACCCCGTGGGCAGCGTTGAAGCTCCTCCGGGGCCATGGTCCGCAGCCTGGGGCCGCGGCTTTCGTCGATGCCCCGCCGAGCGAGGAGATTGAGGCGGCGGACGAGAAGGTTCCCGAAACCTGGTTTACCCGTCTCTATCAGCGTTTCATGCGCCCGCTGCTCGTTCACCGCTCGTGGCGCTGGATGTTTCTCGCGGTTGTAGCGCTCGCGACGGTCGGTTCGATGGCGCTGGTGGGTGTGGGCGCCGTCAAGGTCAAGATGCTGCCGTTCGACAATAAGTCGGAGTTCCAGGTCATCCTCAATATGCCCGAGGGCAGCACCCTGGAGCAAACCACCCGGGTCGCTCGCGAGATGGCCGCAGCGCTGCGCGTCGAGCCCGAGGTGCGTGATTACCAGGTTTATGCGGGGACCGCATCGCCGTTCAATTTCAACGGTCTGGTGCGCCATTACTTCATGCGGCGCGGGGCCAATGTCGCCGACATCCAGGTCAATCTCGTGGCCAAACACGAGCGCAGCGCCCAAAGTCACGCGATCGCCGGACGTATCCGACCGCGCTTGACGGAAATCGCCGAGCGTTACGGGGCGGCGGTCGCCGTCGCGGAGGTGCCGCCGGGTCCTCCCGTGCTGCAGACGATCGTCGCCGAAATCTACGGCCCGACGGAAGAGTCGCGCCTCAAGCTCGCGAGCAAGGTGCGGGAGATCTTCCGCGCCTCGCCCGGTGTCGTTGACGTCGATTGGTACGTTGAGGAACTGCAACCCAAGACGACGCTCAAGATTGACGCTGAAAAGGCCGCAATTCATGGCATCACCGGGGCCGCGATCACGCGCACCGTGCAGATGGCGGTTCAGGGTTATCCCGTCACGCCGCTGCACACCGGCACTTCGCGCGAGGACGTGAATATCGTGCTCGAGTTACCCCGGACCTACCGCGCCCGGCCGGATGATCTGCTCTCCCTTTCGGTGCGCTCCGAGATGAATCCCCAGGCTCCCTTGGTGCCCTTGCGCGAGCTCGTCACCCTCGTGACCTCGCCTGGTGAACGGAACATCTACCACAAGAATCTGCAGAACGTGACCTATGTCACCGCCGACGTGGCGGGCATTGTCGAAAGTCCGGTCTATGCGATCCTGGCGATGAACCAGGAGTTGGCGAAGCTCGACGGTCGCGATTTCGGCGGCACCCAGCCCGGGCTGAAGATCTACAACGCCTCCATGCCGTCGGATGATCGCGAGCCGGCGATGAAATGGGACGGCGAGTGGCAGGTGACGATCGAGGTATTCCGCGACCTTGGTCTCGCGTTCGCGGCGGTCTGCATCCTGATCTACATGCTGATGGTGGGTTGGTTCAAAAACTACAGCACGCCGCTGATCGTGATGACCGTGATTCCCTTCTCGCTCGTCGGCATCATGCCGGCGCACGCGCTGATGGGGGCTTTCTTCACGGCCACCTCAATGATTGGTTTCATGGCCGGCGCCGGCATTGTCGTGCGGAATTCGATCATCCTCGTCGACTTCATCGAGCTCCGCTTGAGCCATGGTCGCCCGTTGGCCGAGGCCTGCATTGAGTCGGGCGCGGTACGCTTCCGTCCGATGATGCTCACCGCCTTCGCGGTCGTGGTGGGTGGGCTGGTGATCCTGGCTGATCCCATCTTCCAGGGGCTGGCGATTTCCCTGCTCTTTGGCGCGATTGCCTCGCTCGTGATCAGCCCGCTGGCGGTACCGCTGATCTACTTCATGACCCATGCTGGAAAACACGCCAGCCCGGTCGTAGCTTCCGCCGAGAAGTGCGACGTCGCCTGATGAACCTCTTGAAAATGGCCAAAGCCCTCTTCACCTCCGCCCCGCGGGTTACTCCGCTTGATTGCGCGGCGCGCGTGCGCTCCGCCGAAGCCCTCCTGGTCGATGTGCGTGAGCCCGGCGAGTGGCCGGACGGCGTCGCGGAACACGCCGTGTTGCTCCCCCTGAGCGATCTTACAGGTGCCCGTATCCACTGGAAAGCATTCCTCGCGGAAGCGGCGGGACGCGAGATCCTGGTGTACTGCCTCTCGGGCGGGCGCTCGGCGATCGCGGCGCGATTGCTGGTCAGCGAAGGGCATCGGGCCGCCAACACGGGAGGGCTGAGTGAGTGGGCGTCGGCGGGCTGGCCCTTGGTCAAACCCGGCAAGTCCGGCAAACGCGGGCGTTGAATGCTTTGATCGGATCCCAGGCCGCAATCTCCCGTCTCCCTATGAAATCCAACGTTGGTAGCATCGACCGCGTCATTCGTCTCATCGCCGGCTTCGGCATTCTGGGCGCAGGTTATTATTTCAAGTCGTGGTGGGGCCTGCTCGGCATCGTGCCGCTCCTGACTGCCACCTTCCGTTTCTGCCCGGCCTATCTTCCCTTTGGCCTGAGCACCTGCGCCCGGCCCGAGCCGAAGAAGTGAAGCGTTGGCCACGTTGTAGGCGGGGTCGCCGACCCCGCAAGGTGGGCGCACGCCGATCCCTGCGTCCTTCGCACTCCCTGCGGTGCACCATGCCGGGTCAAACCACCTCGTGACTGCCCCCGCTCGCCCCCCGCCGTTTCCCGAGTTTCTCGCCCGCCACCGCTGCATCCTCGGCGAAGGGGCGGTGATTGAGCGTTTGCGCCGTCAACCGGGGATCGTGCTGGATCCGTTCCTCGTCAACTCCGCTTTCATTTACAACCCGGCCCACCGGGAAGCCTTGACCGCGATCTACCAGCAGTACCTCGACATCGGTCGGGAGCGCGACTTGCCGTTGCTCATGTCCACGCCGACCTGGCGGGCGAATGCGCCGAACATCGCGGCGGCGGGACTGTCCGGCACGAGTGTCAACGCCGACAACGTTCGCCTGTTGCAGGAGCTCCGTGAATCCGCCGGAGCGTACGCCGCGAAGGTGGTGATCGGAGGAATGATGGGCTGCCGCGGAGATGCCTACCGACCGGAGGAAGCCCTTGAGGCGAATGAGGCGCTGGCCTTCCATGCGTGGCAGGCGGATCGACTGGCCGAGGCCGGGGTGGATTTTCTGCTCGGGATCACCCTGCCGGCACTCAGTGAAGCCCGGGGGCTGGCCGCCGCCATGGCCGGCACCGGACGACCCTACGTATTGAGTTTCGTCGCACGCCCCAACGGGACTCTGCTCGATGGAACGCCCCTGGTGGAGGCGGTGGCGACGATTGATGGATCAGTCCGAGCTCGGCCGACGGCGTATTTGATCAACTGCACGCATCCGGACTTCGCCCGCGCTGCGCTGGCTCACGTGGAGCAGTCGTCGGCCGAGGTGAGACGGCGCTTTATCGGGTTGCTGGCGAACACCGCCGCGCTCAGTCCCGAAGAGCTCGATGGTCGCGAACAGTTGGTCGGAGAGGAACCGGCGCGTTTCGCCGAGACCATGATCGGCCTGCGCCGGGATTTCGGTTTCCAGGTGCTCGGCGGTTGTTGCGGCACGGACGACCGGCATATCCGCTGCCTGGCCGATCGGCTGCGGCAGGAGTGAGGCGTGTCCGCGGCGGAAGTTTTCCGGCGAATGGACAGCCCTGAACGAACAGCGCCTCAGCGCAGCAGCGAAATCAGCTTCGCGCGGCTGTTGATTTCCAGCTTGGCGAAGACGGACTGAATCTGGTTCTTGACCGTGCCGATGCCCTTGCACAGACGCTGGGCGATTTCCTCGTTGCTCAGGCCATCGCGCACGAGCAGCGCCACTTCGCGCTCCCGCTGGGTCAGACGGGTGAGCACCGTCACCTGGCGGTCCATCGAGGCCGGAGCGGAGGTGTCGAGGGAGGTGCGGTTGACGATCTGGGCGAAGAGATTCGGACGCGAGAGCAGGGGATCATCGAGCGAGAATAGCGAGAGGTCCGCCTGCATGTGTTTCAGCACCGGGTGAATCAGCCGGCGACGAATCGGAGGATGATGACCATCCGGGTCGGCCAGCGCCGCGGTGTAATGCAATCCCATCAATTCGTGGTAAACCTCGAGGAAGGCGGGCGGAACGGCGAATACGGCCCGTCCATTCAACTGACGCGCAGCCGCCTCGCCATGGTTCCAGACGGCGCACGCGTCAAACGCCTCGTGGTTGGCGAACACCAGTTCGTGACGCGCATTCACCAGCAGGATACCCTGGGGCAAGAGGTTGATGAACTGCTGCAGGCTGTTGCGCGCGATCGTCTCCTCCTCGTGTTTTTCCAAACGACGCAGGTTGCGGTCGAGCACCGGATGGAGCTCAAGCATCAAAGCCCGCTCCGCTTCGCTGAACGGAGCCTGATTGGGGGCGCGACGCAGACAGAGGATGCTCTTCCGCTCACCGCGCTCCCAGAGCGTGAGACCGAGGAGTTTGTCCCATCCCTCCGGGATGAGCACATGCTGGAAGAAGTCCGTGCGCTTGAGTTCCTGCCGGTCGGGCACGATGTCGTCCAGACTGTACAATTTGACCCCCGGGTGGGCGTCGAGCCAGGCGTGGGTGGGCGTGAGTTTGGCCCGCGTCCTCCACCAGTCGGCGGGGCGACGTGACGCCTGCGAATGCAGGGTAAGGGCGCCGGGATTGCGCTCCTTGGCGTCCAAAAAGAGCGTTGCCGAGTGATGATTCGGAATCCCCTGCTGCAGGAGCCGGTGCAAGGCCTTCCAGAGCTCCGGCACGCTCGCGGCGACCTGCATGTCGACCAGCGAGCGTCGAAGTTCCTCGTCGTTCAGGCGGAGCGACCGGTCCATGACCTCCAGCGCGGCACCCGCGGGAGCGGGTGCCGGAGCCTTGGCGTTCGCCGGAGGCTTGGACTTTCGTGGCATGGACGATCAGCCGCGTTTCTTCAGATCGGCGGCGCCCTTTTCGACAATCGCGGGATCGACCTTGATCCCGGCCTTGGCCAGGGCGGCGTCGAGGATGACCTCACCCGCCATATAACCGACCACGACGTCGACCACCTTGCCGGTGCGATCGATGATCACTTGGGTCGGAATGCCGGAGACGCCGTAGAGCGCATAGGAGGCACGTCCAGGAGCCCGCTCGGCCTTGTCATGGGTCCAGATGATGTCGGGATACTTGCCTTGGTTGGCCTTGACCCAGCGATCGAAGGCCGCGCGGCCATCGCTGGTGCAAGCGGCGAGGACGACGACACCCTGATCCTTGTATTGGGCAGCGACCGCCTGGGTGTGGGGCATGGCGGCCAGGCAGGGTCCACACCAGGTGGCCCAGAAGTCGAGCACGACCACCTTACCCTTGAAGTCGGCAAGTTTGTATTCCTTGCCGGTCAGATCGGTGGTGGTGAAGTCGGGGGCGATTGCTCCGACCTGGATGCGTTCCTTGCGGGCTTCCGGTGCCGGAGCCTTGGACTCCTCGGCGGTGAAGACACGGCTGGGCATGTCTTCCGGGGCGAGTTTGACGCCGGCGCGGAGCAGAAGGTTGGCGAGCGAGTCCTTGGATTGTGGCCCGGAGCCGACGAAGAAACCGAGGAACTTGCCCTGCGCATCGACGACGTGGGCATGGGGAATTGGACCCATGGCCCCGCCGGTGAACGCCATCGGGATGACCTTTTTGAAATGGGCCTGTTGCACGGTGCTGAAGGCCTTCTTTTCTTCAGGATTCAACTCGGCGAACGGCTTGTCTGGCGCGGGCGCCTTGCCGGCCGGGTCGAAGATCACCGGGAAAGACAGCGCCCCGGCGTCCGTGGTGTGCCACGCCCGGAAAGCCTCGCGGGACTCGTAGGCTGCGAGACCGACAAAGAGAACGCCTTGCGACGCGTATTTGCGGGCCCAGGCATCGAGGAAAGTCATGCTTTCCTTAGGCAGGCCGGTGCTTGCGTTCCAGACGTTCAGGATGGTGATCTTGCCCTTGGACAGCGTGCTGAAGGTGACGGGTTCTCCCTTGGCATCCTCGGCCGTGAAGTCGGGAACGGACTCGCCTTTGGCCAACTTTCCGTAGCTCTCGCGGAATTGCGGTTTGGTCGCGGCCTCGGCGATGGCGATCGCTCGCTCCTTTTCCTTTTCCGCAGCGTCGGCGAGTTGGGTCTTGCCCTTGGTCACGATCGCGTCGTCCACCTTGATCCCGACGCTGGCGAGCGCGGCCTCGGTGCGGGCGTCGTCCTTGCCGCCATTGCCGACGATCGTGGCGGCGATCCTGCCATCGCGGCCGATGACGAACTGGCTGGGAATGCCGACCACGCCGTAGTGTTTGGCGGAGGCGCGGTCATCGAACGTGGCGGAACCGCGCTCGTTCGGATCGAAGACGAAAATCATGTCGGGATATTTCGACTGGTTCTTCGGTATCCAGTTCTTGAATTGAGCGATCGTGTCGCTGGTGCCCGAGGCGAGCACCACCACGCCCTGGTCCTTGTAACGGGCGGCGATGTCCTGGGTGTGCGGGAAGGAGGCGATGCAGGGGCCGCACCACGTCGCCCAGAAGTCGAGCACGACCACCTTGCCCTTGAAATCGGAGAGACGCACGTCCTTGCCGTCGACGTTCTTCATCAGGAAGTCCGGTGCAATCGCGCCGGCGCCGAGGGTGGCGGGTTTCGCGGGGGCGGCACTGGCGGTGGCTCCGGCCATGGGTTTGATCGTGGCCGCGGCCATCATGCCGCCGGCTGCCGGGGCGGCGTTGGCGGCGCGGTGGGCGTCGAACGCATCCTTCACGAGAGCCAGGTCGGGCGCGGTCAGCTTCATTTTGCTCCGGGCCAGCAGTTCCCGCAGCCAGCCGGGGACGGACTTGCCCATGCCAATGATACCGCCGACGAGTTTTCCTTCGGGGCTGACCACGCAATAGGCGGGGTACATCCCGACGCCAAAGTTCATCGCCGAGAGGCTTTCCATGAACGCCTTGCCGGACGGATCCCAGCTGACGGGGTGGCTGATGGTCGCCTTGTTCTCATCATACCATTTGTCGAACTCGGCCTTTTCCGTGGCCAGATTGATGCCCCAGACCACAAGTCCCTGGTCTTTGTAGCTCGCATTGATCGCGGCGACATCGGCATTGGGTGCACGGGCGCCCGTCGTAAAAGCGATCAGGACCGGTTTGCCGCGGAACTGTGAGAGTTTGACTTCCTTACCCGCGCGGTCGATCGCGGTGAGGTCGGGCACGTCGGCTCCGGCGGCGAGGCTGCCGAACTTGCTGTTAGGCAGTGAACCGACCGACATGGCCATGGTTTTTCCCAGCGCGGGAATCGACTTCGGTGCCCCCACGGGTTCGGGGGGAAGGTGCGAGGTGTCGATCGGCAGACCGCCCTTGGCCAGCAGACGGGTCACATGCGGGTTTTCGCCGTTGCCACCGCCCGAGGTGGTGCCGACTACCCGGCCGTCCTTGCCGACGAGGAAGAGGGTGGGAAAGCCGGTGACCCCATACTGGGTGTTGAAGACCGATTTGTCCCAGCCGTCTTTGCCGGCAGGATCAAACGCTGTGAGGAACTTGTACTTTGAACCGTTGCGCTGGACCCACGAGTCGTAGTTGGCCCGGGTGTCACTTGAGCAAATGGCGAGGATGACGAAGTCATTGCCGGCAAACTTGGCCGCCAGTTCACTGTTATGCGGCATCGAGGCGACGCACGGCCCGCACCAGGTGGCCCAGATGTCGATCAGGACCAGCTTGCCGCGGAAGTCGGACAGTTTCATCGTCTTGCCGTCTGGGCCGATGACGCTGAAATCAG
>Ga0154020_10006822_pt1 | contig 13381 bp, 9 predicted proteins | sample Klosneuvirus_201_FD_109709 | JGI IMG/M metagenome (GOLD analysis project Ga0154020, IMG submission 109709) | Active sludge microbial communities from wastewater, Klosterneuburg, Austria - Klosneuvirus_20160825_MG | ecosystem: Engineered > WWTP > Aerobic digester > Activated sludge | place... | reverse complement strand
GTCTGGTTCTCAAGTATTTATAACAGCTGATTACAAGTACCATCAGTTCTTTGATGCCGATGGTAAGATCATTATTGCCGATATCGGACATTTTGAAAGCGAACAGTTCACAATGGACCTATTTAAGTCGTTTATTCTGAAAAAATTTTCTAAATTTGCCGTCCGTTTGACAGAGGTAAAAACGAACCCGGTCAACTACCTTTAAAAGTAGTAGGTTTTGTTCAGATTTATTTCTTAAAACTACAGTAATTTTTCAGAAGGTGGACTTCTGAATTTGACTAACTAAAAATAATTATCACAACGTGAGCCTATCAAAAATAGCTAAAGGGAAGATCAAACAAAAAGAACAGGTTGCATTCAAGCCTCGTAAAATTGAAAAGATCATCGACGTAAATCGTCTCGAAAAAAAGCTGGAAGAAATTATGGCATTGGACCATAATGAATTTTCAGTTGAAGAGCGTTTGAAAGCTTTATACGTGTTACAGGAGATCGATTCTAACATTGACAAAATTCGTACGATTCGTGGTGAATTACCAATGGAGGTTGCAGATCTTGAAGATGAGATCGTTGGATTGAATACACGCATCACGAATATCAACGAAGAAATAGCAAACCTGACCGATCAGGTAAATAAAAAGAAGCAAGCTGCTAAAGATTCAAAAGAGCAGATCAAAAAATACGAAGCTCAGCAGGATAAAGTGAAAAACAACCGTGAATTTGATTCATTGAACAAAGAGATCGAATTCCAAAATTTAGAAATTCAATTAGCTGAAAAGCGCTCAAAAGAATTTGCAATCGAAGTTAGTACTAAGAATGTAATTCTAGAAGAGACTCAGAATATTCTGAATGATCGTGAATCTGTTTTGAAATTAAAAGAAACAGAATTGGCAAGCATCGTTGAAGAAACAAAGAAGGAAGAAGATCAATTAGTAAAGATAGCCGCTAAAGCACGTACGATCATCGATGAGCGTCTGCTTACTGCATACACTCGCGTACGTACGAATGCAAGAAACGGTTTAGGTGTTGTAGCCATTCAGCGTGATGCTTGTGGTGGATGTTTCAATAAGATCCCGCCTCAACGTCAATTGGATATCCGTCAACATAAAAAAGTGATCGTTTGTGAACATTGCGGACGAATCCTTGTAGATCCAAAAATTGCAGATGAAGAAACAGTAGTTGCTGAATAATTATCTAATTAAAATAAAGAAAAGGGATTTCATTTTTATGGAATCCCTTTTTTGTGAGTATTCTTTTTTAATTTGCAACTGATTTGCTAAGTAACCTTCATTTGATCATATAATATAGTAACCTGAATGAGATTTCTGATTATTATTTTCTCCTTTATTTTGCTTTCGAAATCTTCGTCAGCTTATTACGAATTTGATGCAAATCTGAAATCAGCCTATTCGTCTATCATTAGTTTTGATTTTGAAAAATCAAAAACCCTTCTTTTAAAAGAGAAGACGGAAAAGCCGGGTAATGATCTTGTAATTTTATATTCTAATTATGTTGATTTTCTTAAAGCATTTATCTCAGAAGAAGAAAAGTATTTTGACGAATTCAAAAAAAAATCGAATGAGAATCTAAAACTCCTCGATAAAAGAGAGGAGAATATAACATCGCCATTTCATCACTATGCAAAAGCTGAAATTCTAATTCAGCAAGCACTGGTAAAAGTTAAGTTTCGCGAATATGTTTCTGCCGCGACTGATATAAGAAAGGCTTACAGATTGATTGAAAAGAACAAACTTGCCTATCCGGAATTTTTACTCAATAACAAGCTCTCCGGATTTTTAACAGCCGTAATAGGAGCAGTGCCTCGTGAGTATCACTGGTTGGTCGAGATTGCCGGCATGGAAGGTTCTGTACCCGATGGGACCACTGAATTGAAAACGCTTTTCAAGACATTGGAAAAATCTGAATTCAGTTGCTACAGAGAAGAATTGTTATTCTATCTGAGCGAACTCTATATTACTTTCAATTCTAATGAAGCAGATCTTCTCGAATGCATGATTTACATGCGTCCATATGCTGCAGGAAGCGCTTTGATGAGATACAGCACTTCAGCTATCCTCATGAAGATGGGAAGGAATGATGAAGCATATGATTATCTAAAGGATCCTGCGGCTTACAACACCGGATTTCCATTTGATTTCATGTACTATAAGTTAGCATTGTGTAAACTTCGCAAACTGGATTTTTCAGCAAGTAAAGACTTTGAAGAATTTATCAAACGATTTAAAGGACAGAATTTCATTAAGTCGTCTTATCAAAAACTTGCGTGGATCGAATCACTGCAAAATAATCCACAAGGTTACTATACATATATGACAAAATGCAGAAGTCTTGGAACTGCATTCATCGATGAAGATAAAGACGCCCAAAGTGAAGCTGCAGCTATCGATATAGGAAACAAATTGTTACTTCGTGCACGATTGTTATTCGATGGTGGTTATTACGACAAAGCACAGCTAGAACTGGCCGGTATGCCTGTCGATAGTTTCCCAAAGTATAAGGATCAATTGGAAGTCACCTACAGACTTGCAAGAATTTATCAGAAGACTGGGCAGGAGGAGAAGGCAATCGATCTGTATCAGAAAACAATTGACAATGGGGCATCTGCCACTTTTTATTTTGCAGCGAACAGCGCATTGTTACTGGGGATGATCTATGAAGATAAAAATGATCTCGATAAATCAGAAAGCTTTTACAAAAAATGCCTTTCAATGGAGCGTCATCAATATCAGAATAGCATCGATCAAAAAGCACAGGCAGGACTTGACCGAATAAAAATTTTACGGAATCCGGAGTGATTTAAAATTTATACCCACACGTCACAGTAAAATTATGAGTTGTAAGATCATTTTTTACCCCGGGAACTGCTTCTAATGATAGAGTATAAGGTTGATAATATTGGTTACTTTGACTATGTAGATATCCCAGATCAATAGAGAAATTCTTTTCTTTAAAACCGATACCTGCTGAGAATCCTCGTTTACTGTAATCGCTATCTCCATTGGTCACTCCCGGTTTTATAGGTGAAGTCATATAAGAAACTCCGCCACGGAAAGAAATGTTTTGATATCTCCATTCTGTTCCGGCGCGGAATGTATGTGCAACATCATATTTCGATTCAATGTTCCTGTTTTCATCGAAGAAAGCGTAGTTAGGTGAATTGAAATGTGCAGAAGAATAATCGATAAATTCATAGTCGAAACCGAATACGCCTTGTTCACCAAAAATGAAACCTAAACTTCCAAGCGCTTTAAATGGTGTTGTCATATCATAGTCGAAACTTCCATCCGGTGAATCTTCATAGTAAGATTGCCCACCTATAAATCTACTCGTCATGAAATTTTTATAGTAGTCATGCATAGTATACCATGTTGGAGTATGAATGGCAATACCAAACCGAACTGCATCCTGCGGACGATAGATCATTCCGAATTTGAAATTTACTCCTGTACCATCGGTCGTAAAATTTTCTTCGAATTGATAGTTCCTCAAGGAATCAATCACATTTGAATTTGTTACTTCTTCGAAAATAGATGATTCTGTGTAATTGATTGAACTGATTCCCATCGTTACACCTAAATAAAGTTTGTTGTTGTAATTTCCGCCAAAAGTAAAAACAGTTTCGCCTTTTGAACCTCTGGTTTCTTTACTCATTCGTTGTGTCTGGCCATATTCTGAAATTGCCGGGGTATATTGTGTCGTGGCAGTATCGTTGTCAGGGTTGATGAGATAAGTGTAGTATGCAAGGTATTCATAGAAACTATTCAGATCACTGTAGTTTTGACTTCCTGCTTCTTCCGCAAAATGATCTAACATTGAATTATCCTGATTCTTGCCTTCGAATCTCATATATGAGTTGTAATTATCCTGGCGATTATAACCGAATCCAAAGCTCCAGCTTTTCCATCCATCGCCTTCGTTTCTGATTTTGTTTGTTAGGATAAGTCCTGCATTTCCAAAGTTGAAATTTGTTTTGTTTGCACTTGAAGTGTTTCCACTAAATGTAGATTTTGTAGTGGCAGTAAAAATTGAAGGAGTAAAGGAAATTTCAGAACTTCTGTAGATCCCGATTCCGGCCGGATTGGTCGATAACACTGAGAAGTCTCCGCCTAAAGCCCCGAATGCACCTGACATTGCTGTGTAACGCGCCGTTCCGGTTATTGATGTTCCTGAGTATCTGAATGCATCAGCATCGGTTTGTGCAATTACAGAAACTGTAGTTAGAAGTAGTGAAGTACCGACTAGGATTGACTTAACAATTCTTTTCATAATTGATTGTATTGAGCTTTAATAAAAAGAGCCCGCATGTAGTATAGTTCTCTCTCTTTTTCCATGCGGGCTGTACACTTTGGGTTAATTAAAATGATTATCTTCTTTTTCCACCACCACCATTTGAATTACCTCTTGAAGGAGATGAATTGGATGGTGTTGAAGGTGATGAAGGTGTTGAACGGGATGGACTTGAAATTGAAGGGGAAGACTGAGATGGCATTGAGTTATTTGGTGCCGATTGAAAAGAGTTCCCTGACTTTTCTTGCTTGTACATCTTTGGTTCATTACGTGGAGAAAAGATAGGAGTCTTTGTTTCATTACGCGGACTGGAATTCATATCTTTTTTCGATTCCCTTTGAGGGGTGTAGTTATTTGTACGGGGAGTAGTATTGCCCGATTGCGATTTGTTCTGTTGAAATGTTTCCGGACGAATGTTGCCAGAATTGCTTTTAGAGTTTCCATTTTGGTTATTATTAAAATTGTTCTGAGGTGAATTTTGATTTGGACGAGTATTCTGATTGTTCTTTGATTGAGAATTCGAAGGCTGCATATTATAGGACTGGTTATTGTTTTGACGCGGATTATTTTTAGGCGTTCTGTCCTGTTGCATATTGTTGTTCGGTGTATTGTTCTGCGGACTTTGATTGAAGTTGTTATTATTCTGATCACGCTTTGAATCATCACGACTTGGAGTCGGATTAGATGGAGTGTTAGAAGGACGAACAGTTGGATTTTTAGTTCCGTTTTTCGAAGGATTGCTATTCTGCATCTGATTATTTTTCGGTTGATTCAAATTCCTGTCATTTACATTTTTTCCACCTTTATCATTAAGTGTAGGGTTTGTAGGACGAGTTTGAGAATTGTTATTGCCTTTTACAGTTCCGTTTTCAATTGCAGGATTTGTATTTTGTCCTTTACCATTTTGAGGTGTGCTTATATTTCCTCTTGGGTCAGTTGTCGTATTTGGTATATTGTTTTTAGTACCTCGACTGTCAAGAGTTGCAGGTGATGAACTCGAAATTTTTCCGGACTGAACTGCCTGTTCGTATTTTTGACCAATTGTACCTGAACTGCGTCCTGCGCCCGAACGAGGTGTGTTGTCGCCAACTGTACCACGAGGACCATAATAATGACTGTAATCGTCGTATGAATTATAGTAGTAAGGATTTGTATTTCCACAATAGTAGCCACCGTAATATCCACCATAGTAACCACCATAATACCCTCCATAGTAAGGATTATAACCGTAATAAGGATTGTAACCGTAATAAGGATTGTAACCACAACCACCATATCCGTAACCATAACCATATCCAATACCTACACCATAACAAAATGGTTGAGAATAGTAATAAGTTGGAGCCCACCAGTTATATCCAAGATAAATACTTACTCCCCATGAAGAAGGGTAGTAGTCATACATATATGAATTAGTATAGTATGGGTCGTAATAAGAATAACCGTATGCAGGAGTATAAAAACGACGGATACGTGATGAATATTCGTAATCGTAATAATCGTCGTAGTAGTTGTTCGTTATATATGTATTGCCTTGTCCGTCTGTACTCTGAGAAGAGTAGGACTGATTATTTGAGTTTTGATCAGGTGAATAATAATCTTGATTCTGATTCTGATTTTGGTCAGAGTAGTTTTGATTGTTTCCCTGGTTTGGATCAGAAGTTTGTCCGGATTGATTATCCTGACTATAATTATTGTTACCCGTGCTGTAATCGTTTGGCGATGCAGCCGGAGTAGTTGGATATGTTTGTTGAGCCGGAGCCGGTTCGTTTTTACTTGAATAATAAACATCGTCCGGAGGGGTAGTACCTGCATGATAAGTTGAAGAACATGCTGAAGCCGAAAGTATGATGGCTAATCCGATTAGTGTTTGAAGATTTTTCATTTTAATTCTTACTTTTGTTACCGACGATTTACAAACACCGTACCAAAATCAATATGAGTAAAGCACTTCCTACCCGAGCAGATAACTATTCCCAATGGTATCAGGACCTTGTTGTTAAAGCGGATCTGGCCGAAAATTCGGCCGTCCGTGGTTGTATGGTCATTAAGCCATATGGTTACGCAATCTGGGAAAAGATGCAGGCTATTTTGGACAAAATGTTCAAGGATACCGGCCATTCTAATGCCTATTTCCCGCTTTTTATTCCAAAATCCTTCTTTGCCAAAGAAGCATCTCACGTAGAAGGCTTTGCCAAAGAATGTGCCGTTGTTACACATTATCGTCTGAAAAATGATGGAAAAGGCGGAATTATGGTCGATCCGGATGCAAAACTTGAAGAAGAACTGATTGTTCGTCCAACTTCAGAAACCATCATTTGGAATACTTATCGCGGCTGGATAGAATCTTACCGAGACCTACCATTACTGATCAATCAGTGGGCAAATGTTGTTCGTTGGGAAATGCGTACGCGATTATTTCTTCGTACTGCTGAATTTTTATGGCAAGAAGGTCATACTGCTCATGCAACTGCGGAGGAAGCTATTGAAGAGACAAGAAGAATGCTTGATGTCTATTCTGAATTTGCTGAAAAGACACTTGCAATTCCTGTTCTTAAAGGTGTGAAAACTGCTAATGAAAGATTTGCCGGTGCATTGGATACCTATTGCATTGAAGCTTTGATGCAGGATGGAAAAGCATTGCAAGCGGGAACATCACATTTCCTTGGACAAAATTTTGCCAAAGCTTTTGAAGTTCAATTTACCAATCGTGAAGGGAAAAAAGAATTTGTCTGGGCGACATCATGGGGAGTTTCTACTCGTCTGATGGGTGCATTGATCATGGCGCATAGTGATGATCAAGGATTGGTGTTACCACCAAAACTCGCTCCTATACAGGTTGTGATCGTTCCAATTTACAAAGGTGACGACCAATTAAAGTTGATCACTGCTACTGTGGATAAGATCATTACTGAATTAAAAGCGAAAAATATTTCTGTTAAGTACGATGACAGAGACACCCATAAACCGGGCTGGAAGTTTTCCGAATATGAATTGAAAGGAATTCCTGTTCGCATTGCAATTGGTCCTCGTGATCTTGAGAACGGAACTGTTGAAGTCGCTCGTCGTGATACGAAAGAAAAATCAGTGATGCAATTAACAGATCTTTCTATCAAGATAGAACACTTGTTAGAACAAATTCAGGATAATATCTATCGTCGTGCTTCTGATTTCAGAGAAACACATACATTTAAAGCAGATTCATACGATGAGTTCAAAGCTAAATTGGATGAAGGCGGATTTGTAATGGCGCATTGGGATGGAACTACTGAAACAGAATTAAAGATCAAAGACGAAACGAAAGCTACTATTCGTTGCATTCCAATTAATAACAAACAGGAATCCGGAAAATGTATTTATACCGGTAATCCTTCCACGCAAAGAGTAGTCTTTGCAAGATCTTACTAAAAGCTAAAAATGGCTGAAGGCAAGTACGATAAGATTGTTGAGCTTTTAAAAAAGAAAGTTTCGCTCAAACAAGAAGTCTATTCGAAAACAAAAGATGTTTTTGAAGAGCTTCGTACGATGCTTATTGAAATAAGTAAAGATCTGACAGCTCAGGTAAAAGGTTTTGATGGTAACCTGGCAGTTTCATTTAAAGACACGAGCGAATTCGAAGTTGAGTTTACATTGGCCGACGAAACATTACTTTTTGTAATGCATACAAATATTTTCACATTTGATAGTACACATGAAGTATGGAAGTCGCCTTATGTTCAGCAAAACAAAGACAATGCTTACTGCGGAAAAATATTCATCTACAATTTTCTAAGTGATAGTTTCAAATACAATCGCCCCAACGACATCGGATATCTTGTTGGAAGAATTTTTATCAATAAGGAAAAACATTTTTTTGTTGAAGGCAAAAAACAACTGAGCTATTTATACAACGATTTTTCATCTTCAGTAATGGATCAGGAGTGCCTGATGAAAATAATTGAGTCGGCAATTCTATATAGCCTCGACTTTGATCCATTTACTCCTCCATTCGATCAGCAAGGTCAGATTAGTGTTGGTGAAGTGATCAATGCTAATTTGCAGTCACGAATTGCTACCGGTAAACGATTGGGTTTTAAGTTTCAGTCAGATAGTAATTTTTGAACCTGGTTCCGTGGCAAAATTAGTTGTAACATGATATAAGTCAGGTTTGATATTGTATGCAAGAGTAAATTGTAAATTAAATTGTAACAATATTGTAAAGTTATCTGGTTTGATTTAGAATAGCGCCATAGTCCATGTTCATTTGTTTTTTTAGATTTGAAAATTACTTATGTTTACGTACCCTATGGTCAGCATTTAATTTTGTATAACGAACACGTTTATTTATGTATGTTTTAATGTCCGGATTTTTTAAGAATAATTTTAAGTATGTTATTTTGGCCGGAGTCATTTGTGTTCCTCTCTTTGGGCATTTAGGTTCATTGCCAATTCATTTATGGGATGAATCTCGTCTTACGATGAATGCCTATGAAATGTACAATAATAAAAATTGGATTGTTACTTTTTATGAGGGAGCACCTGATCTTTGGAATACCAAGCCTCCTTTTCTGATTTGGTGCCAAGCTTTGCTAATGGGTGTTGTAGGTCCGAATGAACTCGCGATTAGACTTCCTTCTGCAATTGCCGGATTACTCACTTGCCTTGCAATTGTATTTTTTTCAAATCGATATTTAAAGAATTTCTGGGTTGGATTTATTTCAGTTGTCATATTGATCACATCTCGGGGGTATATTTCAGATCACGGAACAAGGACAGGTGATTATGACGCAATGCTTACTTTATTTACAACTCTTTATTGCTTTTCCTTTTTCGCATATTCTGAAACTAAAAAGGTTAAATATTTATATTTTTTCTTTATAAGTATGACTCTCGGTGTTTTGACAAAATCGGTAGCAGCATTATTCTTTACACCTGCTATTTTTATTTTTGTTTTAATGCAAAAACAATTATTTGAATTGCTAAAGAATAAACATTTCTATTTCGGACTTGGCATTTTTTTGTTTTTTACATTTGGATATTATTTGCTACGGGAAATGGTTTTGCCGGGCTATCTGGATGCTGTTTATATGAATGATCTGGGTGGGAGATTTTTTGAGGCAATTGAAAATCATAAGCAAGATTCATGGTTTTATTACGACAATATTATTTCATCTCGTTTTACTCCATGGTATTTGTTCTTGCCTTTTGGTATACTTACCGGGGCTTTGAACAAGGATGAAAGAATCAGAAAGTTGTCATTGTACTTTGGATTGTTGATTCTAACATACTTTATTGTTATATCTGGCTCAGAAACCAAACTTGATTGGTATGATTTGCCATTGTATCCGTTTATTGCATTGCTTACATCCTTATTCTTGTATTTGATATTTGACGTGATTAGTAAGATTGAGTTTGTGAACCAGTTATTGAAATACAACTTTTTACCTTTTGCATTTGTTTTTTTTATATCGATAAATCCATATCGTGCTACAATTGACAGAGTCTATTTACCAAAGCCAAAGCCCGGCAGCTGGCAAGCCAATTATTTTGAATTAAGTTATTACATGCGTGATGCTATCCATGGTAAGCATGATGTAAGTGATAATAGAATACTCTATGAGGAATACAATGCACAATTGCAGTTATATGTGAAAGTGCTAAGATCAAAAGGACAAGTTGTAAAATTCATAGGTCGAAATGATATTCAGCCGAATACACTTGTATTAGTTCAGGATGATGCATTGAAAGAGTATCTGACTGATAATTTTAAAGTAGAAAAAATTGAAGTAGCCGGAAATGTAATTAAATACAAAGTTCATGAACAGAGAAGATAAGAAAGAGGTAGATCTTTCAGTTGTTATTCCGGTTTATAGTGAGGAATTGGTTATTGATGAATTGTATAACCGATTATCAAGGGTTGCATCAAAGATTGCATCGAACTATGAACTTATTTTTGTGAATGATGGTAGCAAAGACAATTCACTGGCAAGTCTTATTCGTTTGGCCAGAAATGACAACAAGGTATACTTTATTAATTTCAGCAGGAATTTCGGACATCAGATCGCAGTAACAGCTGGGCTGGATCTGTGTTGTGGCAAAACTATTGTCATTATTGATGGAGACTTGCAGGATCCGCCGGAATTAATTGAAGAAATGTTTGCAAAGTATAAAGAAGGATTCGAAGTAGTATACGCGCGAAGAACGGAGCGCAACGGCGAAAGCTGGTTTAAAAAAATCACTGCAAAATTATTTTATCGCATTCTCAGAAAATCCACAAACATAGAAATACCTATAGACACAGGCGACTTCAGGTTAATTGATAAAAGGGTAGCAGACTATTTGAAATTAATGCCTGAACAGAATAAATTTTTGAGAGGACAGATCGCTTGGCTTGGATTCAGACAAACGCACGTTCTTTTTACGAGAGAGAAACGCAAATTCGGAAAATCAGGGTATTCTGTTACTCAAATGTTACGTTTTGCAATGGATGGAATTACCGGTTTTTCCGATAAGCCATTGTCACTGGTTACCCGATCAGGATTTTTCATTTCATTCCTGTCATTTATAATTATACTTTATGCAATCTATTCACACTACTTCCTGAATAGAACAATTACCGGTTGGACATCTTTGATAATCAGTTCTATGTTTGTTGGTGGAATCCAGTTGATTTCAATTGGCATTATTGGTGAGTACATCAGTCGTATAAACAAGAATGTAATCAACCGTCCTCTTTATATTATTGAGAGCACGAACATCAAATCGAGCATACAAGTTTTGAAGTAGGACCTAGGGTTACTTGAAAATACCAATGATCAGGGAAAAAAATCTGCGAATTTATCTGCGCCTTAATCTGCGGGAAATATTTTATCGACAGAGAAAATAAATATCCTAATCAATCGCAATCAATTTGATCTCAAAATCTCCAACAGTAATGATCCTGTCTTTATAAAGACCGCCAATCGTCCGTTTGAAATTCTTCTTACTCATCTTCAATTTAGTGTAAATCGATTCAGCCGGACTTTTGTCGCCTAGGTCAAGTGTTCCATTATTTATTTTGAGATGATGCAAGATGACAAGTTTGTTGTCTTCTATATGATGATAACCGATAGGCTGTAAGCTAACATCAACTTTTCCATCGAAACGGATATTCTTGATGTATGCACGACTGATATCGCCGGGACGAACATCACCGAAAATTTCATTGTTGAAAATGAGTCCTTCGAATTTATTCTCGATGATGACTTTGTATCCCAGATCTGTTTTTTCTGCGATCAGGATCTGTACTTCATCGTCAACTTCCAGGTCGTGTTCTTTTTCAATATAACTTCCCCATTTAGTGGTTGCCGTTATTCGCTCTGAATGGTCATCGATAAATAAATGAACTAAATACTGTTTCCCGATTTCCATATCCTCGCGCTGCTCTGCATAGGGTACAAAAATATCCTTCGCGATTCCCCAATCCATGAAAGCGCCATGTGTATTCACATCTTTCACCGTTAAAAACACGAAATCGCCAACACTTGCAAAAGGCTGAAGAGTGGTAGCTATAGCTCTATTATCATTGTCCAGATAAACGAAAACCGTGATAACATCGTCAACTTTTGGGTTGCCTTTCACATATTTTTTTGGTAGAAGCACGTCAGATTCGCCATCAGTCAGATAAAGACCGATCATTGCCATGCTTTTTACTGTTAAATCGTTGTATTTGCCAATTTCCATGTTAATAATTTGTGAGGCAAAGGTAGTCTTTTCATGGAGTATATTTCACGCGGCATAGCCACAAGCAGATTTGAGCCGAAGACCCATTATATTCGAAGAATATCTGCATACAAACTTGACCTTTAATCTTTGACCCTTGACCTGATTTTGCCCACCATTTCCTTCGGAAATTGCCCTAAAAATCACTACTTTCGCCGTTCAATCATTAATCCAAGAATATGGAGTTGGAAAAAGAAATATCCAAACGCAGAACCTTTGCAATTATCTCTCACCCCGATGCCGGAAAAACGACATTAACGGAGAAACTTCTGCTTTTCGGTGGTGCCATTAATACAGCAGGTGCGGTGAAAAGCAATAAGATCCGCAAAACTGCAACTTCTGATTTCATGGAAATTGAGAAACAAAGAGGAATCTCTGTGGCGACATCGGTGATGGGCTTTGATTATGCAGGAAAACGAGTGAATATATTGGATACTCCCGGTCACAAAGACTTTGCGGAGGATACATACAGGACACTTACCGCTGTCGATTCCGTTATTCTAGTTGTCGATTGCATAAAAGGAGTAGAGGAACAAACGGAAAAGTTAATGGCCGTTTGCCGGATGAGGAGTACACCGGTGATCATCTTTATCAACAAAATGGATCGTGAAGGAAAGGATCCTTTCGATTTGCTCGATGAATTGCAAGATAAGTTAAAGATACATGTTCGTCCGCTTACTTGGCCGATTAGTCAAGGTGAATCTTTTCAAGGTGTTTACAACATGTACAAAGGCGAATTGAATTTATTCGAGCCGAACAAGACTGGTATCTCAGAGAACAAAGCAAAGATCGTTGAGTTAAGTGATGATGGAATAGAAAAGTTTGTCGAAAAAAAATATGTAGATAAGTTACGTGAAGATGTTCATTTAGTTGAGGGTGTATTTGAGCCGTTCAACAAAGATCTTTATCGTGACGGATTGATCGCACCGGTATTTTTCGGTAGTGCTGTAAATAATTTTGGTGTTCTTGAATTGCTGGAAACGTTTCTTGAAATTGCTCCACAGCCATCATCACGCGAAGCGGAAGAGCGAATTGTAAATTCAGAAGAAAATAAATTCTCGGGTTTTGTTTTTAAGATTCATGCCAATTTAGATCCGAATCATAGAGATAGAATTGCATTTTTAAGAATTTGTTCAGGGCGATTTGAAAGAAATAAATTTTTCTTCCATACCCGTTTGGATAAAAAGGTCCGCTTTACGAATCCTACAAGCTTTATGGCCAATGAAAAGACATTGATCGAAGAAGCTTTTCCCGGCGACGTAATTGGTTTGTATGATAACGGAATTTTTAAGATCGGCGATACCCTTTCAGAAGGCGAGATGCTACACTATAAAGG
>Ga0154020_10006821_pt1 | contig 13381 bp, 6 predicted proteins | sample Klosneuvirus_201_FD_109709 | JGI IMG/M metagenome (GOLD analysis project Ga0154020, IMG submission 109709) | Active sludge microbial communities from wastewater, Klosterneuburg, Austria - Klosneuvirus_20160825_MG | ecosystem: Engineered > WWTP > Aerobic digester > Activated sludge | place... | reverse complement strand
GCCCCGATGTTCCGCCCGGTGGATTCCGCCCGCGCGACGCGGATCGAACGGGCGGCTTCTATCAGCCCGTGCGCGTCGACACCGCCGCGCTCGCGCCGCTCTCCTTCGGCCTCTCGCGGATCATTTGCAACCTCGCGAACGCGACCCCGGAGGCATTCCGCCAGTACTCCCTCGACTACGTCGCCAACAGGAACCCGACGCTCGACGCCCCGATGATCGATGGCGCGATCGTCGACGCGACGACGCGCGTTGGCGCCGACACCGACGTCACGCTCACCGCGACGTGGTCCGTCGACAGCGCCGAGGGCTACCTCTACTACGATCGCGATCGCCAGGCGCTCGTCGATCGCCGCGAGTCGCTGCGCATCTCGTGGTTCGCGACCGGCGGTGCGTTCCCCGTCGATTCGATCGCGATCGACGAGGGTGCCGCGGAGACATCGGAGACGATCACGTGGCGCACACCGGGCTCGATCGGTCCCGCAACATTGTGGCTCGTGCTCCGCGATGCGCGCGGAGGCACCGCCGTCCAGTCCGCGACGATCGCTATCGAGTAAAAAACTGGGGACGGACCCCAGTTGTTGGTCTACGTCTCCGCCGCGATCTCGTCTTCGATGATCTGTGCGCACAGGTCGACACAGTCATCGCAGATCACGTGCTGCGGTCCCTGCACGAACGCGCGTCGCTCGTCGACACCGCAGAAGTTGCAGCGCGATCCTTTGGCGTTTCGCTTCGGGGTTCCCGTGCGTTGCTTGGTCACGGGATCGATCGGCCAGTCCTTCGCGATGATCTCGAGGCACAGACCGACGCACGAATCGCAGATGTAGACCTTCGGCCCCGAGATCAGCTTCTTCACGTCGCGGCGATTGCGCAGGCAGAACACGCACGCGAAGCTCGGATCCGGGTTCAGGTCGTACAGCCATTCGTTCACGTTGCGCGCGAGCGTGCCGAGGGTGGTGCTGACAAATGAATCGTTCATCGACGACAGGAGCCGCTGCATGTCGAACATCGCCGGACGCGCTTCGTCGAGCGCCGCTTGCCACCGTCGTGCGTCACCGAGCGAAAGCGCGAGCCAACCGCGATACGCGGCGCGCGTCGCTTGGTTCGCGTCCGACGGATCGCGGGACAGCACGCGCTCGAAGGCACGCAGCGCTCGGTGGTGGTGCTCGATCGCGTCGTCGTACGCGCCGCGCCGGCGGGCCGCGAGAGCGCGATCGTGATGAGCACCCGCGATGAAGTGCAGCGTCTCGAGGTGGTCGGCGTCGAGCTCGTACATCGCGAGCGTCACGGCGTACGCGTGGTCGCGCTCCTCGTCGGTCTCCGACGCTTCTGCTCGTTTGCGCCACGCACGCGCGAGCTCGCGCTGGATCTGGGGATTCTCGTCGAGCTCGGCGTAGATCGAGATCGCGCGATCGAGTGACGCGCGCGCTGCGGGGAGCGCCCCGGTCTCGATCAGCCAGCCGCCACGATTCGAGTACAGCCGCGCCTCGTACTGCGTCGGCGAGAGGTGCGGGTTCGCTTCACGCAGCGCGATCGCTTCGGTCCACAGTAGGTTCGCGCTCGCCGCGCGAGGATCGCGATCGAAGTGATAGACGGCAATCTCGTTCGCCAGGAACAGCCACAGCTCGATTGCGTCGTCACGATCGTCGTCGACCAGCTTCGGTAATGCGCGCTTGACCACGGCGTACGCCTCGCTCGCAGCATCGGCGGCCGCGTGCGTCTCCCCGCGATCCTCGCAGCGATCACGCAGCTCGCTCCACATCCAGGCGATGTCGAGCAGCTCGCTGCCTATGATCGGAAGCGCGGTTTTGTCGCCGCCGAGGAAGCGAAGCTCGAGCGCCGTGAGGCCGCGTTCGCGCTGGCCGATCCGCTCGCGGATCTCGTCGTCGCCGAGCCTCGCGAGCTCGCTGTAGAGCTCGTCGTCGTTGTCGTCAGTGGCCTCGGAGTCCACTCAACGCTTGTCCCAACGACCTTCGACCCAGACGTAGTAGTTGCCCTGCAGCTCCCAGCGACCATCGACCCACGTCGAGTTCGCGCGCTGGCGCTCCCAGTGACCTGGCACCCACTCCCAGTTGGAGTTGAGCCAGTTCCAGCGACCGCGCACCCAGATGTAGCCGGCGCGCGGAGTGCCCTGCGAATCGGCGCGCGGCGGCGGCGGCGCGGCGGTCGGATACATCCCGCCACCACGCGGCGTGTCGCTGACGACGACGCCACCCGACGAGCCCGAGACATCGCGGCCCGGCGTTCCCGTCGGCTGCTCGCGCGGCGGCGGCTGACGCGGCGGCGGCGGTCCACCACCACGCGGCGTATCGCTGACGACCACGCCACCGGACGAGTTGGACACATCGCGGCCCGGCGTTCCGACCGGCGTGTCGGTGGTCGTGGTCACCGTCGTCGTCGACGTCACGACCCAGTCACCATCGATCCAGTGCCACGAGTTTCCGCGGCGCTCCCAACGTCCCTCGTTGTAGCCGTAGCCCGAGCGCTCGCGCTCCCAGTGTCCGGCAACCCACGCCCATTGTCCGTTGCGCCAATCCCAGCGACCGCGGATCCACACGTGACCCGGGTTGGTGGTGACGACTTCTTGTTGCGGAGCCGGTGGCTCTTCATAGACGACCGGTGTGGTCGTCGCGCTGACGTAGCCCCGGCCACGTACAACACAACCTGGTGCAAAGATCCCCGATGCCGTTGCGAGGCACAGGGCAGCGATCACAGTACGGGTGCGAGTCATAAGGTCTCCTTATTGACGTTTCGGGTCCTTGGACGGCCATGTCCCCGAATTCCTTCAAGCACGGGAGCATCCTCCCTCCCGCTCCGCGTGAACGCTACACATCGAGCGCACTTACGGGTGAGGCGCAACACGCTCATTTAGTTAGCGTGAAGCATCACTTTCGTCGCGACGCGTTTGGCGATTTGGGGTCTGATGCCGGCGCCATGCGAACCACGTTGCTCGCGCTCGTGTTGCTGGGGGCGGTCGGTTGCGGAGGGTCCTCCGATTCACCCGATGCTGCTCCAGCGATCGATGCGTGGCCCATCCCGGCCTTTCGCAATCCGCTCCCGTCCGTCGCCGACGCGGATCTCGCGACGCAGTCGCTGCAGATCCTCGGCGCCGCCGTTCAAGGTGCGGTCCCGCAGTCGTGCAACAGCTGCCACGGCGTGACGAAGCAGAAGCTTCGCTACTGGCGCGCGTTGTCGGACACGTCGATGACGAGCTGCCTCACGGATCTCGCGCCGACGGATCAGCAGGTCGCGCTGAACATGATCAATTGCGTCCGCGAGATGCCGTCGATCACGACGAGCGATTACAAGGCGAAGAACCTCGGCATCTACGCGACCGCGTCGAAGCTGCCGTGGTTCGAGTACGTGTTCCACGTCGCGTATCCCGAAGGCCACGCCACGCAGCTCGCGGAGTTCCAGACCGCGGCCGGCATGCCCAAAGACATCACGCCGATGACGCAGGACCAGTTCGACATCGTCGCCGAATGGTACGCGCGCGGACTGCCGGGCCTCGACGAGACGCTCGTGACCGACCCGCCGCCGTCGACGTGCGACAACGGCATCTCCGTCGATGTCGGCGCGCACGTCACCGCGATGGCGACCACCGGTTGGCGCGCGGTCGATCGCATGAACAACATGTCGATGCACGGCTGCGGTACGGCGACCGATCCGCTGCAGTGCTTGCAGACCTACCCCGCCGCGACGGCGCAACCGTACGGCGCGGGCTGGGAGCTCCCCGGCAAGGGCCACATCCGCGTGCTCGCGGACAACACGTATGTCTCGTCGTACTGGACGCGCAGCTCGCCGGACGGCCGCTTTGTCGCGCACGGCGTCGCCAACATCCAGGGTTCGTACGTCATCGATCTCCAGCGCAACGGCATGCTCGTGCCGATCGACACCGCGTACGACCCGGCGTTCTTCCCCGACAACTCGGGCTTCGTGTTCCAAGGCGGACCGCGCAACACGTGCGCGATCAGCGTGCTCACGTCGAACCCGGCGAACATCACCATGAACGAGGCCGGTTGCCGCCGCATCACGAACATCGGCCTGTACCAGCACGTCGGTCAGGGCCTCGGTGCCGGCGCGGACTACTTCGCGCTCGATAACGAGTTCGAGTCCGACGATGGCGGCAAGCAGCCCACGCGCAAGGATCCCGACGCTTCGTTCAGCTCGCAGGCGTACCTGTCGTTCACCGCGCTGATCTTCAACGGCACGCAGTTCGTTCCCAAGGGCACGGTCAACGTCGACACGCCGTTCGAAGGCGACGCGGTGCTCTCGCACTCCGCGAAGCTCGTGATCTCGCGCGTGGCCAACCCGCAGGAGGATCAACTCGGCTACGTGCTCCGCAAGGTGGTCGCGACGCCGTCGGGTACCTCGTACGCATACTCGACGCCGGAGATCGGGCGCTACTGCATCTCGGGTGGCAAGCCCGGGTTCTCGTTCGACGAGCGCTGGGTCGCGTTCCACCACTACGTCACGAACGCCGACGCCGTCGAGCTCGGCTTCACCGGTCCGTCGGATCCGGGTTTTGCTGACTACGTCACGAAGGGTGCCGCGAACCTCTACCTACTCGAGCTCACCACGGGCACGCGCATCCGCATCACGAACATGGCGCCCGGGCAGTACGCGCTGTTCCCACACTTCCGCGCAGACAACTGGCTCTACGCGCAGGTGCGAGATTCGAACCTCGGGCACGAGTACACGATCGCGCACGATGCCGCGCTGACCCTCGAGTAAGCGTTCTGATACCCTGGGGCCGGGCGGCTCTGGGTGCGCTTCCTTCTCTCTTCGATTCGGTAGCGCATCCGTTCTCCGCCCACCCTTCTCAATGCAAGCGATCCGGACGCTGCTCCTCGCACGCACGCACATCGTCGTGATGGACCCGGATCAAGTCGCGGATGCCGCGACGCGTCCGATGACGGACGGAGATCTCGAGAAGTTCGAGGACGAGCTCGCGCAGCTCGGCTTCGTGATGAGCCTCGACCTCGCGATGTCGATCCGACGCTTGCCGAACCAAGCGATCCAGGAGCTGCGCAACTGGATGTTCGACACGCTCGCGAAGACGGTCGGCGCGCATCGCCCGCACGTGCCGCTGTACCGCGCGTTTCCCGAGGGCACGCCGGCAAACACGAAGACGCTCCTCCTCAAGCGAATCCTCACCTGGCTGCTGACGAACCCGGCCCAGCCGTGTCCGTGGTGCGGCGAGATCAAGAACGTCTGCGCGCTCGATCCGTGCGGGCACCTCGTGTGCCGCACGTGCTGGGACGGCGGCAACTACACGGGCTGTCCGATCTGCCATCGGCGGGTGAACATGCCCGATCCGTTCGTGACGCCCACGCCGACGGCGACCACCGAGCGCGTGCAACGCGGAGATGGACAGCTGCGCCTCGTGCACCTCGCGTTCGATCTCGTCGCGATGGCCAAAGACCGCTTCGGTCGGCTGGTCGCGCGAACGACACCGCTGTCGCCGGACGATCGTGCGGAGGTCGAAGCGATGATCGACACGCTCGGCCCGACCGCGGCGACGTGGCTCCCCGACAAGGTCGCCGTGCGCGAGACGATGGCGATCTGTGTCGCGCGGCTGTGGATGATCTCGCCGGATCGCCACGCGATGCTGCGCGCGACGGCGAAGCACCTGCGCACGGCCACCGACGTGCTGCGCGTCGCGGTCGTACTCCTCGGCGGCCAGCCCGGACTCGACGAGCCGATCGCCGGCGGCAAGCTCGGTCCGATGTCTCGTGGCCTGCGCCGCTGCGTGCTCGAAGCGCTCGACGCGATCGATCCCGAGAAGCTCGTCGACGACGTGCGCAAGCACCGTACGGTCTGGCAACGCGTCGGCGAGAAGCTGCACCCGTACGAGCTCGCGAAGCGGTATCCGAATGCCGCGCTCGCGTTCGCGGTGGTGCGCAAGACGAAGATCAGCACGGCGACCTTCGGCAAGACGCTCGTCGCGCAAGCCGGGCAGCTCGGGCGCGCGCGCGTCGAGGATGACGAGCTGCGCATCACGTCGTGGTCCGGTGTCGTCGAGGATGCTCTGCGCGTGGGCGATGCGCGCGGCGCGGTCGAGCGCCTCGCCTCGCGCCCCGGCGATCTGCTTCGCCGCGCGGATCATCTCGTGCGGTTGGCGCAAGCGAAGCAACCCGAGGCCGTGACGCAGGTCGTGCGCGCGATCCAGACCGCTGCGGTGAAAGGTGCGCCCGGGATGTTGCTCTCGCTCGGCTCGCACGTGGTCCGCCGGTCGGCGCCGTGGCCGCGCCGCGTGTTCCTCCCCAAGGGCGAGGCGATGAAAGCGTGGAGCACGCCGGACCTGCGCGCGCCGCTTCCCGCCGACGCGATCGGCGCGATCGCCAGCGTGGTGCGCGAGACGCTCGTCGCGCGCGCCGAAGGCCGACGCATGTTTCCGCGCGGCGTGATCGATCGCGGGCTCGTGGATCTCCTCGTGCCGATCGGCGAGCGCAGCTCGTCGAAGTCCAAAGTCGCGTGGCCGCGCGGCAGCGAAGCGAGCATCCCCGACGGCGAGAAGCTGCGCTTGTTCCTCCACTGGGAGCAGCCGCCGCAGAAGCGCGTGGACCTCGATCTCTCCGTCGCGTTCTACGACGCCGAGTGGCGTCACGTCGGCACGTGCGACTACACGAACCTGCGCATCGGCGACGCCGCGATCCACTCCGGCGATCTCACCGATGCGCCCGCGCCGCTCGGTGCATCGGAGTTCATCGATCTCGATCTCGCCGCCCTCGCCACCGATCGCGCGCGCTACGCGGTGATGGCGGTGTTCTCGTTCAACGCCGTCGCCTTCGACCGACTGCCGTTCGGCTTCGCGGGCCTCATGACCTCGCCGGCCGAAGGCGTGCACTTCGATCCGCGGGCGGTCGCGCAGCGGTTCGATCTCACGGGGCGATCGGTGATCGTCGTTCCGCTGACGATCGATCTCGCATCGCGCCGCCTGCGCTGGATCGATGTCCACATCGCGAGCTCCAGCGATTTCAACGATGTCGGCGGGAAGCGCGCCGCCCTCGCCCATCTCGGCAAGGACTTCGAGAACCTCGTCGGTACGGGCGCTCGACCGACGCTGTGGGACGTGGCCGCGATCCACGCCGCCGCGCGGGCCAACGTGATCTACGTGCGCGAGCGCGATGGCACCTTCACGCAGTACCGGCGCCGCGAGCGCGAGAGCTCCGTGCTGCGCCTCGCCCGCGTGCACGCCTCGGAGCACGACGGCGCGCAGCCGCAGATCGCGCCGACCACTGCCCCCACGTGGTTCGCGCTGCTCTCCGATGACATCGTGATCCCCAAGGGCAGCGAGGGATACGTCCTCGATGCCCGCCGCACCGGCGCCGATGGAATCACGCGCCTCGCCGCATCGGATCTCGTCGCGCAGCTCGCGGCGAAGTAGGCCTCCGGTGTAACGTTCGCGGCGGAGGGATTGCGATGAGTGGTGGACTGAATCCAGCCGACGCGTACGACCAGTACCTCGGCCCCGCGATCTTCGCGCCGTTGTCGGCGTTCGTTCTCGAGAAAGCCGCCGTGCAGACCGGCGAGCGCGTGCTCGATCTTGCATGCGGCAGCGGCATCGTCACGCTGCAGCTCGCTCCGCTCGTCGGCGAGACCGGCAAGGTCGTGGGTGTGGATCTCTCGGCTCCGATGCTCGCCGTCGCGGCGGCGAAGGAGAAGCCCGCCGGCGGCCCCGTCGAGTTTCGCGAGGGCAACGGCACGGCGCTGATCGACCTCGATAACAGCAGCTTCGATGTCGTGATCTGCCAACAAGGCCTGCAGTTCTTCGGCGACCGCGACACCGGTGCGAGCGAGATGCGCCGCGTACTGACGTCGAGCGGCCGCGCGATCGTCGCGTGCTGGAAGAGCCTCGAGCACCAAGCGCTGTTCCAACAGCTCGTCGAGACGCAGTCGCGCCAGCTCGACATCCCGATCGAAAAAGCGGGGATGCCGTTCTCGTTCGGCGATCCCGACGCGCTGAAGACGACGCTCGAAGATGCAGGCTTCGAGACCGTCGAGATCGTGGAGCACGAGATCACGGCGAGGTTCCCCGAGCCCGGCGAGTTCGTTCGGCGAATGACCGCCGCGGCGGCCGCCGTGATGCCGCAGTTCACGGCGATCGATCTCGATCACGCTACCGCGTCGATCACGAACATCCTCGCGCCGGTCCTCGCGCACTACACGAAGGACGATCACGTCGTGATCACGATGAAGACGAACGTCGCGATCGCGAAGCGGTGAGGCGATCGCCTCTCGACGTTTTTGCTCTAGCGACCCGTGACGCGATGCGTTAGGGTCGGCCCACGGTGGCCACTCTCTACGACAAGAGCTTCGATCGTGACGCGTGTGGAGTCGGGTTTGTTGCGGACATCAAGGGCATCAAATCTCGCAGCATCGTCGACGACGGACTCGAGATCCTGCGGCGCCTCTCGCATCGTGCGGCGACCGGCGCGGATCCCGATACCGGCGATGGCGCGGGCATCCTGATCCAGCTCGCGGATCGCTTCTTCCGTGCGGAAGCGGCGAAGGCCGGGCTCGATGTTCCGAACGGACGGCGCTTCGCCGTGGGCCAGGTGTTCTTGCCGCCCGATCCCGCGCAGCGATCGGCGTGCGAACAGATCCTCGCGGACGTCGTCACCGAAGAAGGCCAACGCGTGCTCGGCTGGCGCGACGTGCCGACCGATAGCGCGCACACCGGCACGGTCGCGCGCGGCGTGATGCCCGTGTTCCGCCAGCTCTACGTGCGCATGCGCCGCGTACCGCCGAGCGCGTGGGAGCGGACGCTCTACGTGATCCGCAAGCTGGCCGAGAATCGCGTGCGCGAGCGCGGCGCGGATCCGCACGGCTACTTCCATGTCGCGAGCCTCTCGACGGAGACGATCGTCTACAAGGGCTTGCTCCTGCCGCGGCAACTGCCGCAGTTCTTCTTGGACTTGAAGGCGCCCGAGCTGGTCAGCGCGATCGCCGTTGTGCACTCGCGGTTCTCGACGAACACGTTCCCCACGTGGGACCTCGCGCAGCCGTTCCGCTACATCGCGCACAACGGCGAGATCAACACGCTGCGCGGCAACGGAAACTGGATGCAGGCGCGCAAGAGCCAGCTGACGAGCGCGAAGTTTCACGGCGGCCTCGAGCGGTTGTTCCCGATCATCGTGCCGGGCAAGAGCGACTCGGCACAGTTCGACAACATGGTCGAGCTGCTGACGCTCGGTGGGCGGACCCTGCCGCACTCGATGATGATGATGATTCCCGAGGCGTGGGAGGCGGGCAACGTCGACGAGGATCGCAAGGCGTTCTATCGCTACGCCGCGTCGCTCGTCGAGCCGTGGGACGGCCCCGCGGCCATTGTCTTCAGCGACGGACAGATCGTCGGCGCCACGCTCGATCGCAACGGGCTGCGCCCCGCGCGCTGGACGGTGACCACGGATGACCGCGTGATCCTCGCGTCCGAGGTCGGCGTGATCGACGTGCCACCCGAGCGCGTGCGCAGCAAGGGCCGCCTGCAGCCCGGCATGATGTTCGTCGTCGATACGGCCGAGGGCCGCATCGTCGACGACGCGGAGCTCAAGCGCGATGTCGCGGGCCGGTTCCCGTATCGCAAGTGGCTCGAGAAGAACGTGTTCGAGATGCACGAGCTCGACGACGTGCAGCCGCAGGAGGGTGGCAGCGCGACTGTGATCGGTGGCGAGACGCTGTTCCGGTTGGCGCGCGCACACGGCTACACCGACGAGGACGTGAACCTCATCATCGAGCCGATGGCGAACACGGGCAAAGAGCCCGTGGGATCGATGGGCACGGACACGCCGCTCGCCGTACTGTCGGATCACGCGCCGCGACTGTCGGCGTACTTCCACCAGCTGTTCGCACAGGTCACGAACCCGGCGATCGATCCGATCCGCGAGGCGCTCGTGATGTCGCTCGAGACCACGATGGGTCCCGACGGCAACACGTTCGACGAGACGCCCGAGCAGTGCCACCAGTTGCGGCTGCGCGGACCCGCGATCGACAACGCGGACCTCGCGAAGATCCGCGCGATCAAAGAAGGCGTGTTCGAGCCGATCACGCTGTCGATGGTCTACCCGGTCGTCGACGGCGAAGACGGACTCGCGGCGGCGATCGCGCGATTGCGGCGCGCGGCCGAGCTCGCGATCGACGAGGGTCATAACTTGCTCATCCTGAGCGATCGCGGCGTCGATGCGGCGCACGTGGCGATTCCGGCGGTGCTCGCGTTGTCGGCGGTGCAGCAGCACCTCGTGCGCGAAGGCACGCGCATGCAAGCGGGCCTCGTCGTCGAGACCGCGGATTGTCTCGAGGTCCACGACCTCGCGCTCTTGATCGGGTACGGCGCCGCTGCGGTGAATCCGTACCTCGCGCTGGATCTCGTGCGCGAGCTCGTCGCGCAGGGTCGCGTGCCCGGTCCACCCGAAGCCGCGATCGCGCGCTACCTGCACGCGTTCGACGAGGGACTCCTCAAGGTGATGTCCAAGATGGGCATCTCCACCGTGCAGAGCTATCGCGGCGGCCAGCTGTTCGAAGCGGTCGGCATCGACGCTGGCGTGATCGCTCGCCACTTCACGGGCACCCCGTCGCGCATCCAAGGCCTCGGGCTCGAGGAGCTCGGCATCGAAGCGCTCGCGCGACACGATCGCGGCTTCGGCGCTGCAGCGCAGGCGATCGCGGACGAGCTACCGGTCGGCGGGCTCTATCAATGGCGCCGCCGCGGCGAGCCGCACAAGTGGAATCCGTCGACGATCGCTACGCTGCAAGCGGCGGTGCGCACCGGCGACCGCGAGCAGTTCATCGCGTACGAGAAGCTGTGCGACGACGAGGACGCCGCGGCGGTGACACTGCGCGGCTTGCTCGCGCTCGCTCCGACGCAGCCGATCGCGCTCGACGAGGTCGAGCCGGCCAGCTCGATCGTGAAGCGCTTCGTCACCGGCGCGATGTCGTTCGGATCGATCAGCGCCGAGGCGCACGAGACGCTCGCGATCGCGATGAACCGCATCGGCGCGAAGTCGAACTCCGGCGAGGGCGGCGAGGAGCCGCATCGCTACGAGCTCGACGAGAACGGCGACTCGCGGCGCAGCGCGATCAAGCAGATCGCGTCGGGCCGGTTCGGCGTCACGACGCACTACTTGGTCAACGCGGACGATCTGCAGATCAAGGTCGCGCAGGGTGCCAAGCCCGGCGAAGGCGGCCAGTTGCCCGGCAACAAGGTCGACGAGCGCATCGCGCGCGTGCGGTGGTCCACGCCCGGCGTGACGCTGATCTCGCCGCCGCCGCATCACGACATCTACTCGATCGAGGATCTCGCGCAGCTGATCTACGACCTCACCGCGGTGAACCCCGCCGCGCGAGTCAGCGTGAAGCTCGTCAGCGAGGTCGGCGTCGGCACGATCGCCGCGGGCGTCGCGAAGGCACGTGCGGGTGCGGTGGTGATCGCGGGCTATGAAGGCGGCACCGGCGCCGCGCCGCTGTCGAGCATCAAGCGCGCGGGCCTGCCGTGGGAGCTCGGCGTCGCCGAGACACAGCAAGTGCTCGTCGCGAACCGACTGCGCGATCGCATCCGCGTGCAGGTCGACGGTGGCCTGCGCACGTCGCGCGACGTGATCATCGCGGCGCTCCTCGGCGGCGAGGAGTTCGGCATGGCCACCGCGTCGCTGATCGCGACCGGCTGCATCATGCTGCGCAAGTGCCACTTGAACACCTGCTCGGTCGGCATCGCCACGCAGGATCCGTTCCTGCGCGAGAAGTTCATCGGCACCCCCGAGGACGTCGTGAACTACTTCACGTTCGTCGCGGAAGGCGTCCGCCGGCACCTCGCGGCGCTCGGTGCGCGAACGCTCGACGACATCGTCGGACGCGTCGAGCTGCTCCAACCGCGCGGCACCACGCACTGGAAGGCACGGCTCGTCGACTTCGACGCGATCCTCGCCGGTCCAGCCGCCGACAGCGACGAGCCGCGCAGGTTTGCCGTCGCGCAGCCGCACGACATCTCGGATCACGTCGATCACGATCTGATCCGTCGGTCGCAACCGGCGCTCGTCGGTGGCCAGAGTCCGAAGACGGTGGAGCTCGCGCTGCCGATCGATAACTCGCGGCGCGCCGTCGGCACGCTGCTGTCGGGCCACATCGCGCGCTTGCACGGTGCGAAGGGGCTGCCCGACGGATCGATCAGCGTTCGACTCTCGGGGTCGGCGGGGCAATCGTTCGGCGCGTTCCTCGCGCCCGGCGTGACGCTCGAGCTGTGCGGTGACGCGAACGACTACATCGGCAAGGGCATGAGCGGTGGGCGCATCGTCGTCTATCCGCCCGCGACCGCGCGGTTCGCGCCCGAGCAGAACGTCATCATCGGCAACGTCGCACTGTACGGAGCCACCGCCGGTGATCTGTTCGCGTGCGGCCTGGGTGGCGAGCGCTTCGCGGTTCGCAACTCGGGTGCGCGCGCCGTCGTCGAAGGCGTCGGCGATCACGGCTGCGAGTACATGACCGGCGGCGTCGTCATCGTGCTCGGTCCCGTCGGGCGCAACTTCGCGGCGGGCATGTCGGGGGGCACCGCGTATGTCTACGATCCGAATCAATTGCTGCGGTCGCGCGCGAACCTCGAGATGGTGGAGCTCGAGTCCGTCGTCGACGAGAGCGACATGTGGCTCGTCCACTCGATGATCGAGCAACACGTGCGGTTCACGGGGAGCCCGCTCGGCCGCCGCGTGATGGACAACTGGGAGCACCTCGTCGCGCGCTTCGTGAAGGTCATGCCGACCGACTACAAGCGCGTGCTGCAACAACGACGCGCGGCCGCACGCAGACCGTCCGGTCTGCACGTGGTGCCGGGAGGTCGGTCGTAATGGGCAAGCCCACCGGGTTCATCGAGTGGCAGCGGATCCTGCCGAAGAAGCGTCCGGTCGCCGAGCGCGTGCGTGATTGGCACGAGGTCGAAGGCGTCCACGGTCCGCTCGAAGACGATCTGATTCGCCACCAAGCGGGTCGCTGCATGGACTGCGGCGTCCCGTTTTGCACGCAGGGATGCCCGCTCGGAAATCCGATCCCTGATTTCTCCGATCTTGTCTTCAAACAGCGCTGGCATGACGCTCACAAGCGCCTAGCGGCAACCAACGATTTCCCCGAGTTCACGGGTCGCCTATGCCCTGCCCCGTGCGAAGGCAGCTGCGTCCTCGGCATCCCTGAGTCCGGGGTCGCACCGGTCACGATCGAAGCGATCGAGAAGGCTATCGCCGAGCACGCGTTCGCCGAGGGCTGGATCACGCCGCGACCGCCGCGCACGCGCACCGGCAAGCGCATCGCGATCGTCGGATCGGGCCCGGCGGGCCTCGCCGCGGCGAACCAACTCAACCGCGCCGGACACACCGTCATCGTGTTCGAAGCGGCGGCGAAG
>Ga0154020_10006819_pt1 | contig 13382 bp, 8 predicted proteins | sample Klosneuvirus_201_FD_109709 | JGI IMG/M metagenome (GOLD analysis project Ga0154020, IMG submission 109709) | Active sludge microbial communities from wastewater, Klosterneuburg, Austria - Klosneuvirus_20160825_MG | ecosystem: Engineered > WWTP > Aerobic digester > Activated sludge | place... | reverse complement strand
TATGCTCTCAAGCGGTTCAGCAATGGCATGCGTCTCGATCTGTCGATGAACGTGAACAACCTCCTCGACGAAAAGGAGATGACGGTTGCCGCGTACTATCCGGAGGGACGCACCGTGCGTTTCACCGCGGGTCTGCGCTTCTGATTTCAACCCGCCGGCGGCCATGCAGGCCTGGAAAGTTTTCCAGGTCCCATGGTTTGCCGGCGGTGTAATTTCGTCGCCGCACGCGTGTTCCATTCGATTCCGTGGCGCCGGCAACACGCGGCACCCACCCGTCCGACTCATTTTCACGACTCGATCCCTCCTTCAGCCTCGGCCAGATTGATCATGCACTTCCTGCGCGCCCCGTCCGCCGAAACAATGCCCAGTCACTCCTCACGCCGCCCGCTGACGGCCGCGGCCCGGATCGGCGCCCTGACAGCGATGCTCTTTTTCGGCCTCACCGGAGTCGGTGCCGAAAACGCGATGCCCAAGAACGTCCAATTCCAGCCCGGACAGCCGTGGCTCGACACGCAGGGCACCCACCTCAACGCCCATGGTTTCTGCATCCTCGATTTCGGCGGCCGCCACTATTGGTATGGAGCTCACAAGATCGCGGGCAAAACCGAATCCGAGAAAAACGAGGCCGGCGTCCGCTGCTACGTCAGCGACGATCTGCTCAACTGGCAGGATGCCGGGCTCGTGCTGTCGGTCTTCGCGCCGGGTGCACATCCCGAGCTGGCCAACGCCTCCATTCTCGACCGGCCCAAGGTGATTTATCACGCCGCGACCAAGAAATTCATTCTCTATTTTAAACTCTACCCGCCCAAGTCGCAGGGAGGTAAATCCGGCACGGATTACGCCTACGTCGGAGTCGCGACCGCCACGCAGCCAACGGGACCCTTTGACTACCAGGGCCGCTTTCTCGGGGGCAACAGCCCGAACGGCACCGGTGACTTCGCGATCTTTTCGGATACCGACGGTTCAGTTTACCACATTGCGGTGCGCAAGCCGGATAAAGCCCAGGTGTGCGGCCGCATGTCTGCGGATGGTTTGCGGCCTGCGGGTGAGTACGTGGAACTGGCGGGAATCACCCGCTCGACCGAAGCGCCCGCGCTGTTCCGTCGTGGAAACAAAATCTACTTCCTCGGTTCCGGCAGCAGCGGTTGGGCGCCCAACGCCGCCCGCATGTTCGTGGCAGACCAGGTCACCGGACCGTACCGGGACCTCGGCAATCCCGCCCGCGGCGTAAATCCCCACAACCATCTCGGCCCCGATAAAACCTTCGGCGGACAAAGCACGTTTGTTTACCCCGTCGCCGGCCGACGCGATGCTTGGATCGCGATGTTCGACATCAATCTGCCGCAGAATCCGATCACGTCCGGCTACATCTGGCTCCCGATCGAATTCGATGGCGACCGCCCCGTGATCCGCTGGCGCGACCAATGGGACCTGTCGGTTTTCCCCAAGGGATAATCGCAGGACCGAATTCAGGCAGGATCCCAGCTAGGATCCTGCCCGCCGGATGGGAGAGCGCGCCGCAAACCCACGTCCGCGTCAAGGCGCGCGGAGACTTCGGCAACGGGTGCGGAGGCGGTACGCTTGACCAAGGCGGGCGATCGTACAGCCTTGACCGGCGTCCCCATCCAGGGGCTATCCAAACTCCAAGCGCCCCCTGCCACCCCGCGGACCCGGCGCCCGTGCCTGACGAAGCTGATTCAACCCCCGCTTGCCATGACTTGGAAAATCGAAATCACCGAACCCCACAGCGGCGAACTAGGCGAAGCGATCGACCACGCCGATCATTCGTTCGCAATGGAGGAGTACTCCTATGAGCAGGGCCGCGTTCTGGCGGTCCACGTCCACCGCGCAGACGAGGGCGCGGAGTGGCATATCTTCACCGACCTGGACGAAGGGCATCGCTTCAAGATCCCCCCGAGCCGCTACCGCAAATTGGCCGCGGGGTAGGCCGCCTGCCCTTCACCTTCCTCGTCGCCCCCGGCCCGCACTGCCTGCGATGCCGCCGGGGCCGGGGAACCTTGCCCGCTGCGAACCGCCTGGGCTTTGCCGACCACCCTTCCAGGGACCTTAACTGAAGAGTAAACCCTTGAGCCGGTAGGCAGCGGGACGGTCAATCCGTGAGTCTGCTGCAGCTCTCAAACACCACCTCATGGAAACGAGCCGACGCAAATTTCTCGGTCAGGCGGGTCTGGCCGGTCTGGCCTCGGCGACGCCCTGGCAACTTTCGGCTGCGAAGGGACCAACCGGATCGCCCATGACGACAAGTGACCCGCAGATCGCTCCAACGCCGCAGCAGAGAGCCTGGATGGATCTGAAATTCGGCATGTTCATCCATTTTGGGATAAACACGTACTACGACAAGGAGTGGAGTGACGGCACCCTGGATCCAAGGGCGTTCAATCCTGATGCACTGGATACCGACCAGTGGTGCCGGACCGCGGTGGAGGCGGGAATGAAGTACATCGTGCTGATCACCAAGCATCACGACGGATTCTGCCTCTGGCCAAGCAAACACACCGCCTATTCGGTGGCTTCTTCGCCATGGAAGGGGGACTTGGTGGCGGCAGTGGCCAATTCGGCGGCCAAATACGGTCTGAAACTGGGGCTTTATTATTCGTTATGGGACCGAAACCAAAAGCTGCACGATACCGATGAACCGGCTTATGTTGACTGGATGAAAATGCAGTTGGAGGAACTGCTGACCCACTACGGCGATGTGGTGGAGTTATGGTTCGATGGTTTTTGGAAGAAACAGAACCATGGTTGGGTCAAGAAGCAGGAAATCGACGGCGAAGCCGGGTTTCAGGAGAAGAAACACGAACGCGATCTGGCCTTCATCCACGCCTGGCGGATGGAAGGCACTTTCCGCTGGCAGATGGACCATCTGTACCAATTCATCAAGAGCCTACAGCCCAACTGCCTGGTGATGAACAATGCGACGACCTCCTATCCCGGAGTGCCGTTGCATCCGGTTGATATTCGGAGCGGCGAGAAATACACCAACCCCACCAAGAACGATGTGAAGGTGTGGGACTGGCTCAACGGCAAGGTTTACCTGCCGCTGCAGATCGAAACCACGATGTCGGTAAAGGGGAACGAGCAGTTCAAATCGGGCAACTGGTTCTGGCATGCGTCGGACCACTCGGTGGCCTCGAAGGAAACCATCCTGAATTACCTGAACGTTTCCCGTCAGATGGAAGCCAACCTGCTGCTGAACTGTGGCCCGATGGCCAGCGGAAAACTTCGTCCTGAGGATGAGAACGTATTGAGGTCGCTCTGATCCTGCCAGGGTGTATCCGTCGCACGCGCCGAAGCCGCATTTGTCGTCCATGCCCCGCTGTTTTGTGTCTCGCTGGTACCCCGCTCCCGGGTTACCCGCGTATTCCGCACCCCCACCGACACCCCGCATTCCAAAACCGGCGATGTTCTCACGGTCGAGTTCACGCTTGCCGGGCAACGTTACCTCGCGCTGAACGGCGGGCCGGAGTTCTCCGTCAACCCCGCAGTCTCGTTCCCGAATCACTGCCGGAATCAGGCCGAGGTAAACCGGATTTGGTCCAAGATCAAACGCCACGGCGGCACCGAAATGGCGTGCGGATGGATCCGCGGTCGCTGGGGTCTCGCGTGGCAGATCGTTCCGGTCAGGCTCGAGCAGTTGCTCAAGGGCCCCAACCGCGAGCGGGCGAAACGGGCCGTGGAGGCGATGATGCAGATGATCAAAATCGACATCGCCGCGCTCGAAAAGGCGGTGAAGCGCACGAAGTGAAACAATCCTAACCGGGAAGAACGGGCGCGGCTGCACTCCCAAGAACGCGTCCGTCAAAGATCTCGGGCTCGGAATTCAGATATAGGGTGTCAGCCCCTGAAGCGGGTGGCTTGCGTCGCGAATCGTGCTCACGCATGTCACTCATCTGTTTTTTGTTCAGTGTTTAATGGACGTCACGTTCTTCATGAACAAGCCGTCTGGGACACTCGCCGGGAGCATAAGCCTCCGTCATTAGCGGCCAACGCCGAACGAATTTGTCCCCAAAAGGACAAAGATCGGCGGCAGCCATTATCAGAAGGCGCGCCAGCACCCAGCCTCGGCCGCTTCTACTACACATCCGCCCCATAAGCATTTGGCTTGCTCAAGCGCCAGCCGCCCAACTCAGTTCAATCGCAAGCGAACCGCTTCATTTAAATCCTAGCGGTTCACGTCTTCGATCTTATGAGACCCAAATTGATTGCGGCGTTCGTTGCTCTGCTGATCTCCGTTTCGCTCTCTCTCTTCTGGCTCAAAGCACCGTCCCCAAACAGGTCTCCCCGTCCTCCGAAGTCGGCCATTTCAGGAGCCTCTCACGACCGCGCGGTCCAGTCCGGCACGAGCACGGCGGCGCCACGACCCGAGTCGGCTCCGCCCACCGCTCCGTCCGATCCGCCGTACGTCCTCGTCGGCCACGCCTGGACGCTGCTGGCGCCAACGGAAGGCGTGAAGCTTGACCCGAAAAGTACCGCCGCCCGCGTCGCCGCCATCACCGGACGCCCGATTCGGGGGCGTTCAGCATTGGCCACGGGCCTGCCCTACGCCCAACTTGAAAGGCTGCGCCAAGGGGACTCTCTCCAGATATCCCTGCTGGGAGGCGACTCCACTTTGGGGCTTGTTCATTTTGTCGGGCGCGACGACGCAGGTTGGATCCGCGTCGCCGGGGCTTTGAGCGGGCCGCAAAAAGGCAGCTTTATTTTGGCGGGTAATGCCAGGACCAGTGAGGCGCTTCTGCAGCTGCCCGAGGAAGGACTCGCCTACGCCCTCGAGCATCAGCGCGATGGAAAAACCGTGCTGGTGGAAAAGCCGTTGTCACAGGTGATCTGTGAGGACCTTCCGAAATTTCAGGGTTCCGGAGAAGGCTCCGCCGATACCATCCGCATCCAGGCGGTTCCTCCGATCCTGAGCAGTCGCCCCTCGGCGACCGCGGTCATCTATCTCGATTTTGACGGTGAGACGGTGACTGACCCGGCGTGGAACAGTGGATTCACGATTGTGGCAGAGCCTTCGCCGCTCTCGCAGAGCCAGATGACGGAGGTGTGGAACCGGGTGAAGGAAGACTACCTGCCCTTTGATGTCGACGTCACCACGGACTTGTCACGCTACGAAAGCGCGCCGGTCGGGCGTCGCATGCGTTGTATCATTACCCCCACGACGACGGCGCGACCGGATGTCGGCGGCGTCGCCATGCTGAACAGCTTCGCGATGGCGGGTACCGGCCTCTTTTCGCCCACTATTCCATGCTGGGTGTTCAATGCCACCCCGCGATCCATTGCAGACACCGTGTCCCACGAAGTCGGCCATACCTTTGGTTTGCGTCACGACGGACAGCTCTCACCTGTCGAAAGTTACTATGAAGGGCATGGATCGGGCTCGACCAGTTGGGGACCCATCATGGGCATACCTTACTACCGCGAGCTCTCGCAGTGGAGCAAAGGTGAATACGCGGGCGCCGACCAGCCTCAGGATGACGTCGCCATCATCGCCGCACCGACCAACGGATTTGGCTACGTGTCAGATGAGGCGGGTGGGAGCCGTGACTCCGCAATCGATCTTCCGGCGCCCAATGGTGTAATCAACCACGCTGGTATCATTACTCAGGCGTCTGACGCGGATTTCTATGGCTTCAACGTCGCCGCCGGGCAGATCTCGATCATCGCGCAGCCCGCGGCCGTGGGGCCGAACCTTGACCTGCTCATCGAACTCGTGAATTCCGAGGGCGTCGTGCTTGCCTCCTCGAATCCCGACACGGGGTTGAGTGCGAGCATCACTTACACCGGAGCGGCGGGGTTCTACTACCTGAAAGTACAAGGTACGGGCCGTGGAGACGTCCTCGGCACCGGTTACTCCTCCTACGGCAGCATCGGTGCATATCGACTCTCCGGAACCCTCCCAGGGGCAATCCTGACGCCCGTGGTCAGCAGCCCGAGTTCCGTCAGCGGATTTGTCGGAAAGGCTTTCTCGTTTCAGATCACTGCCAGCAATAATCCCGCCACGTTCACCGTGACCGCAGGCACACTGCCAGCCGGTCTGGCCCTAAACGCGTCCACGGGAGAAATCTCGGGAGTGCCGACGCAATCCGGCTTCAGCTCGGTCACGATCGGAGCCGGCAATGTCACCGGGGTGGGAACTCGCGCGATGACGTTCGCGATATCCCGGCCCGTGACCCTGGTGGAAGCCCTCGATCTGCCCGATCTGGTTTGGACCACCTCGGGCGACCAGCCTTGGAATCCCCAGACCATCACCACCTCGGATGGCGTGGACGCAGCCCAGAGCGGACCCATTGGGGGCGGCCAGAGCAGCAACCTCCGGACCACCCTGGTGGGTCCGATCACACTCTCCTTCCGCTGGCGAACGGACTCGGAGCGGGGCTACGACTTTCTCCGCGTCTACGTCGACAATGTGGTGCAGGGTGAGCTCAGCGGTCGCACCCAGTGGGTGGAGAAATCGATCAGCATCCCCAGCGGTTCCCACGAGGTGGAATGGCGGTACCGAAAGGACAATGTGGTGAACGAGGGACTGGATACGGGTTGGCTTGATACGCTGGTCATCCTGCCTCCCTTGCCTCCGGCTTTCACCAGCGCCGCCGCGGTGGCGGGCACCGTGGGCCAGCCATTCACCTACCAGATTGCTGCCACCAACTCTCCCACCCGCTTCCACCTGCTCGCGGGAAATCTGCCCTCCGGGCTCTCGCTCAATTCCGCCACCGGACTCGTTTCGGGAGCCCCCTTGAGCGTGCAATCCTCAACCGTTGTCCTGGGCGCCACCAACGTGGGAGGCACCGGCATGCTGTCCGTGACGCTTTCGATTTCACCCACCTTCATACCTCTGGGCACGGCACTCGACACCAGCGATCGGGTGTGGACGACGGGCGGCGATGCGCCGTTTTCAGGACAAACGCCCGTGACATTCGATGGCGTGGACGCGGTTCGCAGTGGGAGCGTGACCAATGAAAAGCAGTCGTGGATGGAAACCACCGTCACGGGACCCGCCGTCGTGTCGTTTCGCTGGCGGGTGGATAGCGATGAAGGCGCGGACTTTCTCAGCGTTCTGGACAATGGCTTGACCGTCGCATCCATCTCCGGACTGACGGAGTGGGCCAGCCGGACGATATCGGTCACCGCCGGCAATCACACCTTGCGTTGGGTCTATCAGAAGGATGCCGCACGCTCCGTGGGGGAAGATGCGGGCTGGGTCGACACGGTGACGGTGGCCTCGGAATCCACCCGTATCCTCACGATCACGGGTGATCTCGTGTTTGGCAGCGTGATGGTTGGCGAGACACCGACCCGTGACCTCGCGGTTGTGAACACGGGAAATACGCCGCTGACCGTGAGGTCAATCTCGTATCCAGCTGGCTACTCGGGAGAGTTTTCTGGAACGATCGGGCCCGGCGAATCCCGGAATATCACCGTCACCTTCACCCCCGGGACCGCGCGTTCCTACACCGGAACGCTGGTGGTCAACTGTGATCTGACGGCGGGGGTGAAGACGAAGGCGGTGAGCGGAACGGGAACGGTGCCGCCCCCGGCGAATGATGGCTTTGCCGCAGCGCTCATCCTCGAAGGAAGCGAAGTGTCCGTCGCATCCAACAATGCCGGTGCAACCCGTGAGACCGGAGAGCCGAGGCACGACGGCTTTACCGGAGGCAAGTCCGTCTGGTGGCAGTGGACCGCGCCTGCCTCCGGTACCGTTGCGGTCAATACAATTGGGAGTACCTTTGATACCGTGCTGGCGGTCTACACGGGAACCACCCTTGGAGGCCTTGTCGCCATCGCTTCGGATGACGAGAGCGGCGGTGACTCGATGAGCAGCCTGACTTTCAACGCCACTTCCGGCACCACCTACTTCATCGCCGTGGATGGCTTTTTGGCGGCATCCGGAGGCGTTGTGCTGCACCTCGCTCAACTACCTCCGACTGCAGCGAACAACATGTTCCTCTTCGCGACGAACCTGACAGGCACGACGGCGCAGGGGATTGCATCCAATTCCACCGCCAGCCGCGAATTCGGAGAGCCCGCCCACGGAGGACAGACCACCGGAAGGTCGCTCTGGTGGACCTGGACGGCACCCACCAGTGGGCGACTCCTGGTCAACACCAATGGGAGCCGAATCTACACCATCCTCGCCGTCTACTCCGGCACTTCGATCTTCGGCCTGACCCCGCTCGGCTTCAATCTGGAGAGCGGAGTCGATGGCTTCAGCGCTTTGTCGATCCCGGTGGAGGCGGGCACCGTGTATCGCTTTGCGGTCGATGGCCAGTCGAACGGCGCGGGCCTGGTCATCCTGAACCTGGCCTTGGTCGATCCACCGCCTGGTGATCGGTTTGTGGACGCTCCGATTTTGACGGGAACCAGTAGCAGGGTGACTGCCACGAGCCGGGGCGCCTCGAAGGAACCAAACGAGCCGGAACACGCTGCCACCGTCGGGGGGAGCTCGGTCTGGTGGCGGTGGACCGCCGCCTCCAACTACACGGTTTCGTTAAGTACCGATGATAGTTCCTTCGACACCGTGCTCGCCGTGTACACGGGCGCTTCAGTCGACGCACTCACTCCAGTGGCCTCCAATGATGATTCAGGTTTCTTCACAGGGACGAGCTCCCTGGTATTTAATGCCATCGGGGGAACCGAGTATTTTGTCGCCGTCGATGATCGGGATGGAATCGGCGGCGCAGTGACTCTGACGCTGGCGGCGTCCATTCCCCCTGCCAACGATGACTTCGCCTCCGCGCTTACTCTGCAGGGTGAAATCGTATCCACAACGGGCACCAACCTCGGAGCATCGCGGCAGGCGAGTGAACCCAGCCATGCCAGCAGCTCTGCCACGGCTTCTGTCTGGTGGCGTTGGAGCACGCCCACTCCGGCCCGCGTTTCACTGACGACCGCAGGCAGCGATTTCGACACCGTCTTGGGAGTCTACACGGGGACTGCGGTCAATGCGCTTTCCATGGTCGCCAGTAACGACGAGGAAGTCATCGGAGGTGCGGGCACCAGCGCGGTGAATTTTACGGCGGCGGCAGATACGTCTTACTGGATTGCGGTCGACGGTTATCTGGGGGCGACGGGGCTGATCAACCTCGCGCTGAAAGCGGACAGCCTCGAGACGCCCGCCATCAGCCGTCAACCCGCCAGCCTCACGTTGTCCGCCGGACAAAGCGCCTACTTCACGGTGATCGCGACGGGTTCCGCGCCACTATCCTACCAGTGGCGCAAAGGCGGCGTGACCCTTGCGGGGGCCACGACCTCGGCTTATGCCATCGGGGAAACGGAAATCGCGAATGCAGGTGAATTCTCGGTGGTGGTGAGCAACAACCTCGGCAGCGTGACGAGCGATGTCGCCACGCTGGTGGTCACACCCGGTCCGGTTCGTCCGGGAATCCTCACCCATCCCGCGAACCAAACGGTTTCGAGCGGCCAGAGCGTGAGCCTGGGCGTCACCGCGGACGGCACGGGACCTTTGGCGTATCAATGGATCAAAGACTCGGTGAATATCACGGGCGCCACCGGTTCAACGTTGGTCCTGGGCGCGGTCGGTCCGGGCGATGCCGGCGTCTACTCGGTGGTGGTGACCAATGCCGCGGGCAATACGACCAGCAGTCCCGCCACGCTGACCGTGAGCTCGACGCCGGTGGCTCCGATCATCCTGATCCAGCCCGCCAGTCAGATTGCCGCAACCGGGGAACCCGCCGAATTTAGCGTGCGGGTGTCGGGATCGGCCCCCTTCACCTACCAATGGCGCAAGGACGGCGTAGAGCTGGGCGGCGCCAACGGTTCGACGCTCCCGCTGGCCGCCGTCCAAGCGGCAAACGCCGGTGCCTACACCGTGATGGTGGGCAATGCGGCGGGAACGGTTACGAGCGCGGTTGCGACGCTCACGGTCGGGCCAGCCGTCGCCAGCCGGATCAGCAATGTATCGGTACGCGCCACGCTTGCTGCGGCTCAAACGCTGACGGTGGGTTTCACGATGACCGGAGGTACCAAACCCATTGTTGTTCGAGCCGTGGGGCCCGGCCTCGCGGTGTTCGGAGTACCCGGTACGATGCCTGATCCAAAGTTGGCGTTGTTCAACGGCAGCACGCAGGTGGATGCGAACGACAACTGGGCCGGGCTGGCCTCCCTCAACACGGCGTTCGCCACCGTGGGCGCTTTTCCGCTGGCGGCGAACAGCTTCGACGCGGCCCTGTTGCGCAGCATTGAGGGTGGGCGGACCCTGCAGATCAATGGCGGCGTGGGTGGCAATGTGCTGGTCGAGGCGTACGACTCCGCCTCAGGCAATGCCATTCGATTCGTGAATGTCTCGAGTCGCAGTCATGTCGGCTCGGGGGCGGATATCCTCGTCGCTGGCTTTACCGTCCTTGGCACCGCGCCAAAGACGGTGCTGATCCGGGCGATCGGACCGACACTCGGGGTGTTCGGCGTTCCCAACGTTCTCCTTGACCCGAAACTTGAGGTCTACTCGGGCACGAACCGGATCAACGGAAACGACGACTGGCCGGCGTCCCTCATCGCCACGTTTTCCCAAGTGGGCGCGTTTCAACTACCACCACAGAGCAAGGACTCCGCGATCGTGCTGATCCTCGCTCCCGGCGGCTACACGGTACAGGTCAGCGGTGCTGACGGAGGGACCGGCGAGGGACTGGTGGAAATCTACGAAGTCCAACCCTAAGGCCCACGACAACGAAGTCGCCCCCGCGGTTGGCGCCGCGTTGCAGGCGGATTACACGACGAGCTCGGTCAAGCAGAGGTTATCCGCAGATTTCGGAAGATGTTCGCAGATGATTCTCCGACCCGCCGAATCTGCGGGAATCTTCCGTCGACTGCGGGTCACTCTTCTGAGTTTTCTGTATCCTCTGGCCACAAAAATCGTAAGGAGCACAAATACCGGAATTCGGATTCCCGACCCTCGATCCTTTCTCACGCAGAGGCGCAGAGACGCAGAGTCCGAACGTCCACTTTCCGACCTCCGCGTCTCTGCGTCTCCGCGTGACCACCCTCAGTCAGCCTTTATCCGCTGATTTCGGAGGATGCTCGCAGTTGTTTTCTCGGAACTTCCGAATCAGCGGAAATCTGCCGTGATCTGCGGATCACTCTCAGGGGATCGGACTCCCTGATTTTTACCGCGAAGGGATTGCTGACCCTCCGTTCCTCGGGAAGCCTTCGGGGTGTATGCAAAAACTCACCCCATGCCTCTGGTACAATGGCGACGCCGAGAAGGCGGCCCGGTTTTACGTCTCGCTGGTGCCCCGCTCCCGAATCACCCGCCTTTTCCGCACCCCCACCGACACCCCGCATTCCAAGACCGGCGAGGTTCTCACGGTCGAGTTCACGCTCGCCGGGCAGCGTTTTCTCGCTCTGAACGGCGGGCCGGAGTTCTCCTTCAATCCCGCAGTCTCGTTCCAAATTCACTGCCGGAATCAGGCCGAAGTGAACCGGGTTTGGTCCAAGATCAAACGGCACGGCGGCGTCGAAATGGCATGTGGATGGATCCGCGATCGCTGGGGCCTCGCGTGGCAGATCGTTCCGGTCAGGCTCGAGCAGCTGCTCAAGGGCCCCAACCGCGAGCGGGCGAAGCGAGCCATGGAGGCGATGATGCAGATGATCAAAATCGACATCGCCGCGCTCGAAAAAGCAGTGAAGCGCACGAAATGAAACAAGCCTGACCGTGAAGAACGGGCGCGGCGTTGCATTCTCGGGGGCTTTCGATCCTTCTGGATCAGCGCATCGCGCCTGCACCCCATTTCGCGACATTCTCATGCCTCTCCGCTTATTCCTCGGTCTCGCCACCTTCGCGCTGGTACTTGCCGCGCCAGAGGGCGGGGTCCGCTTGTCGGCCACAGGAGCCGTCGATCCAGGCATCGAGCTGCCGATTTCCGTGCGTACCCACGTGGAGCGGCCCTTTGGTGGGTTCCGACGCAAGCCACCCCCGGTGCACGGCAAGACGTATGCCCTCATCTCGATCGCCCAAACCCAGGAAGCCCCACCGATCGTAAAACCGATTTCCGAAAATGCGATTCTCGCCCATCTTCGGCTGGTGCTGGGCCGACAGGGCTTTCGCGAGATCGCCACCGGCGAGGCCCCGGAGATCCTGCTCACCGTGCACTACGGCCGTGGACTTCTGCGCAATCCTTTCATGCGGGGCGCAATCGAGAACACCATGACCGACCCTCCGACCATCTCGATTATCGGAGCCACCCCAGAGTACCTGAACAACTCTCGACAGGCCGGCTACGAGTTGAAACGGCAGAAGGCGCAGGCGGAAAAACTCTTCATCAGAGTAACCGCGTGGGCTCCTCCGCAACCCGCAGCCGCCAACGGCAAGAAGCCCGAGCCCCAGGTTTTGTGGCACACCACCATGATCCACGACGACGCCCGTCGTGATCTTAACCTGGTGTACCAAGACATGCTCGAATCGGGCGCTCCCTTGTTCGACAAAGAGCTCAAGGTCGAAGAGGTGGAGATTCGAAGACCCAGTCGCCAAGGCACCGTCGAGGTGGGCACCCCTGAAGTGGTCGCTCCCCCGACCGCCACGAAGCCTTGAACGTCGGCTCCCATTAACGTCTTCGGGGTGAAAATCGCAGGAGGTATTCGAGGGGCCGCAGACCCGTTTCCGCCCTGGGCGGTCCCCCACCACACTCCATCGAAGTGGGGAAAAGCGATCTTGCCTGAACGCGGTGTTACCCCAAGGTAACACCATGCCCTCCTTAACCATCACTCTGAAGGTTCCAGCGGCAAAGAAACGTGCGCTGGTGGCCAGCGCACGCCGGGAAAAGAAGAGTCTAAACGCGTACCTTCTCAGTCGGATCGATGCACCCCGGGCTCCGCTCTCCAGCATCATCGACCGTTACGCTGGCATAGTGAAATCCGGCAATGGGAAGCTCTCGATTCGTGAAGGTCTCGAAACGTAAGCCCTCCCATCTCGTAGACGCGGGTCCTTTGGTGGGGTGGCTGGACGCTGACGACCAATGGCACGCCTGGAGCGTTCAGACTCTTCGGCTGCTGGACGGCCCGCTGATCACCACTGAGACAGTTTTTTCCGAGGTGTGCCATCACTTGCGCGGATTCCGTCCGGCCTTGGCGGTTCTGCTGGCGATGGTGGGGGAGGAGGATCTCTTACTGGAGCCGGTCGCAGGCACCCAGAGCACTCGGCTGGCCGAATTGCTGCACCGCTACCCGAGGATGGATCTGGGAGACGCAACCCTAGTCGCTCTGTCAGAGACCTTTCCAAAGATCAAACTGGTGACGCTGGATCGCCGGGACTTTTCGGTCTATCGGCGCACCGACGGACGGATGGTACCTTGCATCCTGCCGGCGGTCGAGTGACCGGCTTGAATAAGAAGGCGGGACCGATGGGTCCCGTCGCG
>Ga0154020_10006818_pt1 | contig 13383 bp, 12 predicted proteins | sample Klosneuvirus_201_FD_109709 | JGI IMG/M metagenome (GOLD analysis project Ga0154020, IMG submission 109709) | Active sludge microbial communities from wastewater, Klosterneuburg, Austria - Klosneuvirus_20160825_MG | ecosystem: Engineered > WWTP > Aerobic digester > Activated sludge | place... | reverse complement strand
GCGAGAAAGGCATCACGATTAAACCGATTATCCGGTTGCAGTAAAATTTACCAACTTTCCTCCAAATAACTTCAATTGGATTTTGGGTAAAACAAACAGGAAGAATGCATTATGGAAAATAAACAAGAATCTCCACCGCCTTATTCAAATTTCGATCAGCTATTGATCAACGGTCAATGGCGGCACGGCAGGGGAACAAAGGTTCTAAGCGATTTGAATCCATACAATGGCACTATTCTTGCCGAAATTCCACATGCCAATCGCGATGGCATGGATGAAGCCTATCGTGGTGCCGCAAAGGCGCAGCACGAATGGGCGGCATTACTGCCGGGCGAGCGCGCAGCCATCATGCGTCGCGCGGCGCAGATCATGGAAGCGCGGCGCGAAGAAATTGTGTCATGGATCATTCATGAGTCCGGTGGCACGCGCATTAAAGCCAATCTGGAATGGAATGCCGTGCATGGCGTACTGCTCGAGGCAGCCACGCTGCCTTATTTGGTGGAAGGCCGGATTCTGCCCGCCGATATTCCCGGCAAGGAAAGCCGCATGTACCGTAAACCCGTCGGCGTTGTCGGTGTGATTAGCCCTTGGAATTGGCCATTCCAGCTCACCGCTCGTTCCGCAGCACCCGCGCTCGCGGTCGGTAATGCTGTCGTGGTCAAGCCAGCCAGCGATACTCCGATAACGGGCGGATTGTTGTTTGCAAAAATCCTTGAAGAAGCAGGATTACCTCCAGGTGTACTCAGCGTTATCGTGGGCGCAGGCAGCGAGATTGGCGATGCCTTTGTCACTCACCCTATTCCTCGCGTCATATCGTTTACCGGCTCGACGCCCGTTGGCCGCAATATCGCAAAGCTAGCAGCTGAAGGCCCCATGCTAAAGCGGCTTGAGTTGGAGCTGGGCGGGAATGGTCCGTTCGTGGTATTGAATGATGCCGACTTGGGGCAAGCTATGGAAGCTGCCGTGTTTGGTAAATTTCTTCACCAGGGCCAAACCTGTATGAGCGTTAACCGCTTCATTATCGAGGATCGGATTCACGATGAGTTCGTCGAACGCTTTGCCGATCGTGTGCGCCAATTGAAAGCAGGTGACCCGGATGCGCCTGATACGATGATCGGACCCATTATCAATAAATCCCAGTTAAGTGGCCTGCAACAACGGATTCACGATGCCATTTCAGCAGGGGCGCATCAAATGGTGGGCGGCGAAGCGCAAGGATTAGTACTTCCACCGCATGTATTTTCTCAAGTCACCAATCAGATGCCGCTGGCGCAAACCGAATCATTCGGCCCTATTGCACCAGTGATACGCGCACACAATGAAGCCGATGCATTGAGTATCGCCAATGACACCGATCTTGGGTTGGCTGCCGCGGTGTTTACGCAAGATGTCGAACGCGGCCTTCGATTCGCACAACAACTTGAATCCGGCATGGCGCATATCAATGACCAACCGGTCAACGATTTACCTTATAACCCATTCGGAGGTGAAAAGAACTCAGGCGTCGGCCGTTTCAATGGTATCTGGGCTGTCGCAGCATTCACGACTGATCAATGGATCAGCGTTCAGCATAAACCGCGTCACTACCCATTTGACGCGCAAGTCATTAAATAATTTCGTGAGAAAAAGACGACTGTTAGGTAGTAGAAAGACTGAAACCATCTTCCAGATATTTTATAGCGATCATGATAAGTTGGCTAATTATTATGACAACGCAATCAAAGAAATGACCACGAAAGCCACAGAAAAAAAGAAAACCTTACAACACTATGAAGATAAGAGTCAATACACCATGGAAGAGGAGGACAGGATTTCCAATCACATGCCACGGCCAATTTACGCTATTATAAGCAAGTTGCACAAGAAGCACAAAAACAGGCTCATTTTCATCGAAAGATAGCGGCAGAATTGTTACAATGCGAATATGCAAAGTCGACAGCAGCACTTGGCCAACTCGGCGATCATGCAAGCGAAACCGAGCTAAATTCTGATGTTAACAATTTGTAAACACCTAAAAAATTGACTTTGACTTTGTATTTAACAAGATAAAGAACCGCAGTAGGAATATTTGATTCAAAGCAGAGCGTTTTCAAAATGCCCAAGGCAATAAAAACCTTGGGCATTTAATTTTCCTTACCGGTACCTAATCATCCAAATCTAATCATGCAGTTCTATATTGACTGAATATTTGATCAGACCAGAGGTGAGATCACTATTGATTTAAGAATTTAATCGTCAAAGATTTCAACCAGCTTGTCATTTTCATCGACTTTTATCTCAATTTTCTTGCCGTCAGCTTCATAAATGACAATACTTCTTTCTGTTTCCTCTCCACTTTTAAAACTTCGCCGCTTTGTGCGTGCTCAGTGATTGATTGCTGTACTTTGGTCAATACCTGAGACCATTCAACTTTCTCTTCATTACAGCCAGCATAAACTTAAAGTCGGGAATGTCAATGGTATCAGCACAAAAATTGCGAACGCCTTAATATTTATTATGATTCTCTTTTTTATTTACGATAATGTAACTAAATTTCAGTTGCTTGATTAAAATTAAATAATGATTGAAGATTTAAATCCGCATTAGCGCGCATCTCAATGCTACGTATCGCACGAGCAATGCATTGTTAGATATTGGAGAAGAAGTATTTTTTGCATTGAAGACTGATGATTAATACACTGAAACCAAAATTGGCAAAGCGGATGGGATGCCGATGGTAAAGATAACATTCCTGCATGAATCAAATTTTTGAGTGTTCTCAACGCTCTTCGGTATAGAGAAATTGTCGCCTGTAGATTTCGATAACAGGCTGCCTTGAGCTGAGTCAGAGCAAGGCGGTGTCACTGCAATATTCGTCTCAAGCCTAATTACGACAATTCATAACAACCCTCATTTAGGAAATAAAATGACTATAAAACCAAAGATTATAATTTCGTCGCTCGACGCAATAAGACTGGAAAAGCTTTTGGACGCATTGCCCGATTCCGCATTCCCAGACAAAGACGATTTGGAGGCTGAACTTGCCCGTGCTGAAGTGGTAGATCCTAAGGAGATTCCGTCAACCGTGGTGACAATGAATTCAACCGTAAGATTCAGAATCGAATCTACTTCCCAAGAGTTTTATTTAACTCTGGTATACCCAAAAGATGTTAATACCAGGGGTGGTACAATTTCTATACTTGCGCCGGTAGGAAGTGCGCTGCTTGGTCTTTCCCAAGGTGATGAAATTGAGTGGCCGAAGCCTGGCGGCGGAGTGTTGCAAGTGCACATTGAAGAAGTCACATATCAACCAGAACGATCCGGTGAGTATCTTCGCTAAAGGCTCCTACTCGGAGCCTGGTGTATCCTGTTATTTTAATGGCCGTTAGCCAAATTTAGCAGTAGCCATACTATTTCCTGCGATTCTGTTTTAACCAGTTAATCTGAGACACGGTGGTGTAACTTGGATTATCGGGGGTAGTCAGAAGAAAGAAGCGATAGGTAAGTTTCCTAGCGGTGGCTGGGCACGTATCGATCCATCAAAGCAAGCAAATGAAAATCCTGTCGCCCTTGGATACTATGGTATTGGTGGATATGAGGAATCGAACCCACAGAGATTAAAAAATAAACACGTCAAGGTTTGACATCATTTATAGTTGGCATATTATTAAACCATATGGTTTAATGTTTATTAGATTACGATACGGTTTTTCAGGCGCTGATTGATAAAAACGGCATTAGAGACCAAGTAGCGTAAGCGAATGTTAAAAACCATTAGCAGTGTCGCAGCAGGCTTAACTCATAAAGGAGTGCTAAACAAATATGAATACGCCAATAATAAAAAAAGATATTGTTAACAAGATTATTACTGTGGAACGAGTTTTTGTCGCCCCCAAAAACCGAGTGTGGAAGGCGTGGACAGATAGTGCATGGCTTGATAAATGGTGGGCCCCAAAACCTTGGACTGCTATAACCAAGTCTTTTGACTTTAGCGAGGGTGGGCATTGGCATTATTGTATGTCTGGTCCAGGGGGTGAGAAGATATGGGCGTGGATGGAGTTTGAGTCTATTGAACCAGAAAATAGTTTTACCGCACAAGATGTTTTTTGTGATGACAAGGGTAAACTAAATGAAGAAATGCCTAGAATGCATTGGAAAAATGAATTTAGAGATAATGGTGAGGCTACAACAGTTCTTGTGACGATTACTTTTAATACCATAGATGATATGGAAAAAATTATTGCAATGGGCTTTGAAGCAGGATTTTCACTGGGACTGAGTAATCTTGATGAAGTTTTAGGTGTTCAACCCGGCGGGTCCCGCGGCTTAACATTCGGCGACAAAGGAGAACACGTATTGAATCAGACAGTCATACCGCAGCTGCGGATAACGAATGCGGCAGCTAGCCTGTCGTTTTACGTCGACGGTTTGGGCTTCGTTGTTGATTGGAAGCATCAGTTCGAGCCGGGATTCCCTCTATTTGTGCAATTAACCAGAAAAGATCAGACTATTTTTCTTACGGAGCATACTGGGGACTGTCAGGTAGGTGGTGCCATCTACTTCGTGGTTCCGGATGTTGAAGATTGCTATCATGAATTCACTAATCGTGGCATCACCACTATTGAATCGCCCCATGACACTCCGTGGGAATCTCGAGAAATGGTGGTAACAGACCCGGACGGTAATCGTTTGCGATTCGCAACGTATGTTGCTGCCTAACAATCCATTCAAGATGAAGTCTTATTATTAAGCAATCATATAACCAATTAATTTTAAAATATTATGTCAACTGTCAGTATCTATCTAAATTTCAATCGCACTACCGAAGAAGCCTTTAACTTTTATAAATCAGTTTTTGGGACAGAATTTATGGGCAATATTGCTCGTATGGGTGATGTTCCATCACAAGATGGAGCGCCACCACTAGCCGAAGCTGATAAAAATTTGGTGATGCATGTGGCCTTACCAATCTTGGGTGGCTTTTTGCTAATGGGAACAGATGCTTCAGAGTCAATGGGCTTTAAGCTAGTTCAAGGTAATAATGTTTATATCAGTTTACTACCGGATACACGAGCAGAGACCGACAAACTTTTTGCTCTTCTTTCAGAAGATGGAAAAATCGGAATGCCACTGCAAGAAATGTTTTGGGGTGATTACTACGGCTCTTTAACTGATAAATTCGGCGTGCAGTGGATGTTCAATTGTAGTGAGAAGAAGTAAAAATAAACAAACAGGAAACTTAAATTAGGTGAGGCCAAACTTTGCGTATTTTGTGTGTTTAAGCAATGACAACACAAAATTGAACGGGAAGCAGCTGTTAAGAGCCAGCGTAATCAGTATAAGAACGAAGGATGGACGAGTTCACTTGAAAAACTCTCGACTAGCTTAAGGGAGAAAACTTAATAAATAATAAAATATAAATTATATGCGAAGACTTGTTACCTCAATATTCATGAGCTTAGACGGCTATATAGCGGGCCCAAAAGACGAAATGGATTGGTTCACTAAAAATTTCAACGACGAAATAGGTGAAGAATTGCTTAGTCAGCGTGCACAACAGGACACGGTGCTGTTGGGAGAAACAACATATAAATTCTTTGCTGATATCTGGCCGGAAGAACCTAATACAGATCCTTTCGCAAAACACATTAACCAAGTCAAGAAAATTGTCTTTTCAAAAACCCTCACATTTGCACCTTGGGGACAATACAAAGCTGCGGATATCATCAACGGTAACACCTTGGAAGAAATTAACAAATTAAAAAAAGAGCCTGGCAAAGACATTGTCATCATAGGTAGCGCCAATCTGATTCAAAACCTCGCAGCCCTTGATTTAATAGACGAATATCAGATCATGCTTGAGCCCATTATTCTTGGAGGCGGCAAGCCATTGTTTTTGAATTATAAGGATCCTGTAGATTTACAGCTATCAAAATCCAGGGCATTTACCAATGGTGCTGTCGCGCTTTATTATCAGCCAATAAAAAATACATGAATTATGCGTTTCCTGACACTTAGTATCCATTACTCCAAGCCTGAACATACAGAAGAGCTTTTTGAAGCTATAAAGAAAGTGGCTGATGTCGCTCGTGATCTTGAAGGAATTGTTGCAACTGGTGCGCATCTTAAGAAAGGGTGGTTGTTTTGATGCTCTGGGAATCTCCAGAGCCGCCAATAAAAGCAAACAGGTGCTGAAACACTCATCATGCAATCAGCATTGACACAATAGAGCGACAGGTACCTAAGAATTTCCTGAATCTCGTTCGCTTTGTCTAATAATGATGAAGATGTGTGCGCACAAAGGATAGGTAGAACAATCTCGATGAGATTCACTTGTATATTACGTCATCTATCTTATATAACTGGCTATTTTTAACTATATGGTTGAATATTCACTAAATTACGATATGGTTTTTCAAGCACTAGCTGATAAAACACGGCGCGACATTGTGTGCCGCACACTAGGCTCCGACTGTACTATTTCAGAACTCTCAGAGAGCTATCACATGAGTTTTGCGGCAGTTGCCAAGCACGTTAACGTGCTTGCACGTGCACATCTTGTGCACAAAGCGCGGCATGGGAGAGAGCAAATTGTGCAAGCAAATGTTAAAACCATAAGCAGTGTCGCAGCAGTACTTGTCACATATGAAAACATGTGGGTAGCGCGATTTAATCGCCTCGACGAATTGTTGCAAGAGTAGCACCCAATAATGTGAACTACCGCATGCTAACATACCAATCAAACAGGACTCCAGATTAGCAAAATATTCGCCATCTCGCTTCGGCAACCACTTATGCAGAACGGTCTTACCGTGCATATCCACTCCATGAATCTGAAACACTTCTTTAGCCAAATCAATGCCTATCGATGTAATCTTCATACCGTACGCTCCTTCCTATTTAGTGGGCTTTATTGCGCCACTAATTTGATATTTTGATGCGTTTAGGATAGTGGTGGCGCTCAGCTGCATGATCAGCTTTTGGCAGCTCGCATGCGCGATTAATTGGCTGGCTTAGAGACTATTCACGATCTCTGAAAAAAATACTTAAGCTGGATTTCTAATATCTGTATTTTGATCGCCTTAAAATTTATTTAAGCCCAGAAACAAAACTATCGTACTGCGGCAATATGTCACATGTTTAAAATCCTTCATCGCAAGGATAATAGTTTGCATTATTAATCGCCGGGTTAATTTTTCCTTACTATCATTCATAGTTTTTTGATTATCAAAACATTTTCATGAAAACGCCTTCAACCACGACTATCAGTACGGCAGTAATTGATGCATATTACCGCGAGCATCATAGTTGGTTGGTTAATTGGTTAAGGAAAAAAGTAGGTTGTCCACATCAGGCTTCCGATCTTTCCCATGACACTTTCGTACGATTGCTTTCACTGCAGCAATTGCCCCACCTGCTTGAGCCTCGAGCCTATCTGCTGGTTACTGCTAATCGACTGATGATTAATTTGAACCGAAAACATAAAGTCGAGCAAGAAACCCTACGCTGTTTGTTCACCCTAACATTTGAGCAAACCTGCCAAGATGTAGCCTATGTTTTCGCTGTACGCCAGTTGCTAGAACGGACTCTACTCATGCTTATTGAAGAACTTGATGAACGATCACGACAAGCCTTTGTGATGGCGCGTATTGACGGAATGACTTATGCCGAGATTGCTCGGGTCATGAAAGTATCTGAAAGCCGGGTTAAACAACATCTCGTCAAGGCCCTTGCTTACTGTCATCAGCGCCTATATCAATTTAAAGCAGAGATGTATGTCTAAAGTAGATGGAACGAACAGCACGTCTCTGAGTGAACAAGCCGCTGAATGGGTCATTCTTTTATCTGACGGTGAAATCAGCCATGAGCTGCGCACTGATTTTGAAACCTGGCTAGCACAAGATTCGCGTCACAGGGAAGCGTACGAGCAGGTTGATCATCTTTGGCAAAGCTTAACTCCCCAGAAACGTCAATCGCGAAAAGGCATCAAGCTCGTTTTAAGTATTGTTCTACTTCTGTGCGGTCTTCATGGGCTTCCACTTTCTGAATGGTTAGCAGATGAGCACACCAGTATTGGTGAAATCCGTCGCATTGCTCTGACAGATGGCAGTCATATCACGCTCGATAGCAACAGCGCGGCAGATATTGCATTCGATACGCAACAACGACGTATCATCCTGCGCCGAGGCCGTCTGCTAGCGGAAGTGGCACCGGATTTCTCCCTCAGTCAGCGGCCTTTCATAGTAGAAACCCGCGATGGCACCGCTCAGGCATTAGGAACGATCTATACCGTTGAACAATCAGACTATGACAGCATCGTCAACGTCATCGAGTCGCGGGTTGACATCGCAAGCCACGCCCGGCCACATCAGCCGATTACCTTGCAGGCCGGACAAAGCATACACCTAGATAGAAGGCAGCTTTATCAGCCTGAAACTACCTCCACCTCTGCCACCAGCTGGACGCAAACCAGGCTGATTTATCAAGATGCCTCACTGGATCAGATCATCAGCGATCTTGCGCGCTACCAAATGGGTGTGATTAAAATCAATGAACAAGCAGGTCAACTCCGATTCACGGGAGTTTTACCCGCTGACGATGCGGAAGCAGCATTGATTATTCTAAAAGACGCATTACCGATTCACATCAAACAGTATGGCAGATGGCTGGTCTGGATTGATTTGCAAAAGTAAATTACAAATAGGCTTCGGCTATAATTCTTAAGTTTCCAGAACAAAATCCCTTTCTAACCAAATAACTGTTCTCTCTTTCTGACATCCATCTCCCCGCAGTCGACTGCGGGGAGATGGTATTTTTTGCTTCTCGAAACCATCTACCGAAAAAAATTTTATAAAAGCTACCCGAATTGTCGGCTCGCTTGTCATGGGTAATAGAAATATTAATTTCTATTCAATAATAGGAAATCCCATGGCACTAAAAAATAAAATAGCTTCAATATATAGCAATAGCACCGTTTTCCTAAAACCTGTTCTATTCATATGTTTGGTTGTATCAGTAAATGCTTCGTACGGGCAATCAGAAAACGAGCAAGCCATTGAAATCAATATTGCCCCACAACCACTCGGTCAAGCGATCACGCAACTTGCCACGCAGACGGGTTTGTTGATCGGGATGGATGCCAGTCTGATTGCAGACAAACAAGCTGCTGCATTAAAAGGGCGATATACTCCGGCTCAAGCAATAGTGCGACTCCTAAGCGGCAGTGGACTTATAGCAGTTGAAACTGCATCCGGCCGCTACATCGTGGAATTGGCACCAGCGGACCCGCAGAGCAAAAATAATCCAGACCGGGTACGGTTACCTGAGATCACAGTGACCAGTTTATTGGATAGTAATTCACCCTACAATACGAGTTATCTCCGCTCCAAAGCCACCGCTGCAACTAAAACAAACACGCCGGTCATAGAGATACCCGTATCAATTCAGGTGGTACCCAGAGCAGTATTGGACGACCAAAAATCGCTCACGCTAAAAGATGCTTTGCAAAATGTCAGTGGGGTGCAAGCAACACCTACACTTGGCAATGACACAGGATTTAATATCCGCGGATTCAGAAACGATAGTAATTACCGGAATGGATTGATTGCCAATGGAGGGAATGCCAATTTTCCGACAGCCTTTGACACCGCCAATCTGCAATCCATCGAGGTACTCAAGGGGCCAGCTTCGATTCTTTTTGGACGTATAGAGCCGGGAGGGATGGTCAATATCACAACTAAACGACCGCTCGCTATACCTTACTACTCATTGGAGCAACAGTCCGGATCTTACGATCTTTATCGTACGCAGTGGGATGCAACCGGGCCTGTCACCAAGGATGGCTCTTTACTTTACCGTTTCAATGGTTCTTACCTAAATAGCGAATCCTTCCGCGAGGCCATTTTTAGGGATCGCATCATGGTGAGTGGCAGTTTGACTTGGCGTCCTACTCAAGCAACCGAATTGACATTGGAAGTGGAAGGGATCCATCAGAAAGGGCAGGTAGATTTTGGTATACCGGTCATAGGCAGCCGACCAGCGCAAATACCGATCAGTCGAACCTTTGGTGATCGCAATGATCCAGTTGATACGGATGCCAAAGTTCATGTGGGAACCGAATTTACGCATCGGTTTAATTCCAACTGGCTCGTCCGGAATCGTTTTCTGATGACGGATATAGATCAGAATCAGACATTCTTCAACCCCGCACCGGCTTTTGGGGATGCATTGCGCGACAACCGCTTTCTTGATCGCAATATCTTCCGTCAACGGCACCATCTGCAGTCATATGCGACTAATCTGGATTTGAACGGAAATTTCGGTCTTGGATCGACCCTTCACGAGGTATTGCTCGGTTTCGATTATCTACACTCTCAAACCAATTACTTCATGGCCGGAGAATTCAGCACTCCCGCTCCCGCGCTGACAGTTGATATTTTCAATCCGATGATCACGGCTACCGATCCCTCAATAATCAGGCAAACGCTGCAGGAGAACAATCGTTACAACGCCTTCCAGGATGAATGGGCCGGGGTGTATTTTCAGGATAGGATCACGCTTTGGAATAAACTGCATATACTTGCTGGTGGACGGTATGACTGGGTATCTGCGGGTCGTAGCTTCAGTCCGGCTTCATTCTCGGAGGCTGAGAAAAATGTCCTAAGACGCAAGGATGAAGCCTTCAATCCAAGAGTCGGAATACTCTACCAATTGCTAACGCAAGTCAGTTTGTTTAGCAACTGGACAACTTCTTTCGCTGCCAATAACGGAGTGTCAGCAACCGGTGCTAGTTTTGATCCGCAAATAGGCGAGCAATTTGAAGCAGGAATCAAGACCGCGCTTTTTAAGGAACGGTTAATCACAACTTTGGCCTTTTATTACTTAACCAGGGAAAACATTCTAACCCGAGATCTGAGTACGCCGGATCCGCTTGACAGTATTGCGGTTGGCAAGCAACGGAGCAAAGGGATCGAACTGGATATTTCCGGACAAGTCACGGAGGAATTGAGTGTAATCGGCAGTTATGCCTACACCGATGCTGAGATCATCCGCGATAACTCGGGCTTTCAGGGCCATCGTTTACCGCAAGCTCCCAAACATGCGGGTAGTGCATGGCTACGCTATATCGTGAAAAAAATCCATCCGCTCAATGGCTTTAGTTTTGGGATAGGCGTATTCGCCGTTGCTGAGCGGGAGGGAGATATTCAGAACACATTTAAATTACCAGGCTATGCCCGTCTGGATGCATTTGCCGCCTACAGCACGAAGTTGGGTGCAACGCGTCTTACAGCGCAAATCAATGCTCGGAACGTCCTTGATGAACGATATTACGAATCAAACGATCCAGCTTCTAACATCGGGCCTCGACTGGGTGTCTATCCAGGCGCTCCTGTAACCGTTCTGGGTTCATTGCGTCTCGAATACTAAATTCACACAGTGATCTATCAGTTTGTAACCCATGCGCCTACTTCGATGACACAACCTACGCCAGAAGTATAGGCAGTATAAATCAAGACATAGGGTTGCATGTTCTGCGCAACTAACCTGACAGGTGCCTCAAGAAATAAAAAAACATGTCCGGTTTAGGTTGTTTAAAGATAGTAGATATATATCAAGAAACTCTAGTACAGGAGAAGCAATGACACGTCAGTTTTGGGTTCAAATCCACCGTTGGGCAGGACTGAGTATGGCTGCATTTCTGATTATCGTGGCAGTAACAGGGAGTTTGCTGGCATTTTATCCTGAACTGGAACGCTTGATCAATCCTCAGCTCTATCCCAAGCAGGTTTTGGAAAACAAATTGGATATAGCTACGCTCGCGGAATTAGCACAACAACGGGTTCCATACGGCCAGGTAAACGCGGTTTTAATGGAAGCCAATGAGGAATCTACCGTGATTAGCATGAATGCTCGGCCAGATAGCAGCGGTCAATTGAGCGAACTTGGATTTGATCAACTGCTGGTTGATCCTTATACCGGAGAAGAGTTAGGCAAGCGTCAGTTTGGTGCGATTTCCGAAGGCATGATCAACTTCATGCCCTTTATTTACAAAATGCACTACAACCTAGCACTGGGCAATTTTGGTATGTGGATCCTTGGTACTTGCGCATTGATCTGGACGCTCGATTGTTTTATCGGCTTTTATCTGACATTGCCCCAAAGGCGTAAACCACCTTCCCCCCTGACCTCTCTCCCAGTAGGAGCGGAAAATAAAAACATCTGGCTGCGTTGGCAGCCAGCCTGGAAAATCCGCTGGAAATCGAGTCGATACAAACTCAATTTCGATCTACACCGTGCCAGCGGCTTGTGGCTTTGGCTGGTTTTACTCATCTTTGCCTGGTCTAGCGTGTATATGAATTTATGGGACACGGTATATACCTGGACGACCCGTACTGTATTCGATTACAAAGCGCCTTGGACCGAGTTTCCCAAACTAAATAAAGTATTGGAAGAACCCAAAGTAGGTTGGCGTCAGGCGCAAATGATTGGCGAGCAGCTAATGGCCGAACAGGAAAAGGCTCATGACTTCACTGTCGAACGGGTTGTTGCATTAATACTGGATCGTGAGCGTGGTATCTATCATTATGTCGCCCGGAGTTCACGCGACATTCAGGACAGACGGGGCGGCACACGTGTGTTTTTTGATGCTGACACAGGTGAGTTCAAGCTGGTTTTATTGCCGAGCGGTCAATACAACGGCAATACTGTGACCAGCTGGCTTTATGCCTTGCATATGGCGAATATTTTTGGACTATCGTATCGTATTTTCGTATGCGCGCTAGGTCTCGTCATCGCGATGCTGTCAGTTACCGGAATTATCATTTGGATGAGGAAACAACAGGCACGCGCCGGCAAGCACTCATCGTGAAATGAATGGAGCTCCGCCCTCTCACATATCTCACTTACAAAGCGACTACGAGAGTTGTTGAAAAAATCGAGTTATATTTGTATGCGATTTGGGACAATTGTTTGATACGTGCAGGGCGATAATCGGAAGATATGCGCCTCCTAGCCCAGCCACCGGAAAGAGGGAAACACGGGAGTCAAAAATAGTCTTGATGAAACTATCTCAATTTAGTACCGCGTCAACGAGTTTCGATAATGAAAATTGCCAAAGAATCCATAAATTTCGTGAGCAATTAGTTAAGTTTCTAATAGAAAATGGACTGCCCCGATTGAAGCAGCACAACACTACTATAAAGGTAACCTAAAGAATGGGTTATGTTGACAAGAGAGATGAACTCGCTACAGTAGGCAAGCATCAGAAGCCGCTACTGAGATATTTGTTGGGTGGACGTTGTGCCAGAAGGCAAAATTACTTATTTCCCAATAACGGTAAAATGCAAAAATAACGAGACGGTTATTTTCTCAGGGATTTTATGACCTACGTGTAAAGTTCGAGAT
>Ga0154020_10006817_pt1 | contig 13385 bp, 10 predicted proteins | sample Klosneuvirus_201_FD_109709 | JGI IMG/M metagenome (GOLD analysis project Ga0154020, IMG submission 109709) | Active sludge microbial communities from wastewater, Klosterneuburg, Austria - Klosneuvirus_20160825_MG | ecosystem: Engineered > WWTP > Aerobic digester > Activated sludge | place... | reverse complement strand
CTCGGTAGCACTAGATTCCGGCTGCCACACAACCACCCATTCACAGCTTTACCATGTGGATGCTAACAGCGATATCATCGATTCTCCCGGAATCCAGGAGTTTGGCTTGAATCATATTAAAGATGAGAATCTGGCATGGGGTTTTATCGAGTTTCACCCATACATCGGACAATGCAAGTTCAGTGATTGCCGCCATACCCGCGAACCCGGCTGTGCCGTGATGCAGGCAGTACAAACAGGAAAAATCCATCGCAAGCGATTGGATATTTATCATCGATTGTTGCGACATGATAGCTTCGATACAAATGAGTAAAAAAAGCACTGAATAACTCACTGCTCTGGTAAATTTGCACTTCACGTACAATAATGCGTGATTATTGACGCAATGAATCCTATCCGGCAAGATACGGTATAAATAACAGCTCACTATCGACGAGGAGCCTGTCTGACTGAAGCAATCGTAGCGAGACTATGCAAATAAAAAAATTGAGGAAATATAAACCGTTTTCCCCATTTGCGCAGTAGATTGGCCTTAAGTCCGACAGACTTCCAGGAAAGCTGTTGTCAATGCTCCCAATCTTTTCAACTCAGCTATCCTATGACCATTACTCCAAATCGCCAGTGGGCGCTAATCGCAGGCCCACTGCTTGCGGTCGCATTAGCGGCTGGATTGAGCCAGTTCGGCTGGGAAACACAGGCCTGTTGGACCGGTGCCGTAGCAATTCTATGCGTGGTATGGTGGATATTTGAGCCCATTCCAATTCCTGCAACGGCCATCATTCCTCTGGCGGTTTTTCCGCTCACCGGTGTTTTGCCGCAGGAGAAAATAGCCGCCGCCTATGGCAGTGAACTGATTTTATTGATGCTCGGTGGATTCATCTTGTCGGCTGCGATGGAGCGTTCCGGTGCGCACCGCCGGATTGCGCTGGGCATGGTCAATGTAATTGGCGGAACCAGTAGCCGCCGTATTGTTTTGGGATTTATTGTCGCAGCTGCCGCGTTGAGCATGTGGATATCGAATACCGCAACCACGTTGATGATGCTGCCGATTGCATTGGCCGTCATCGCGCAGAGTCCCGACAAGAAACTGGCCATACCGTTGTTATTGGCAATTGCCTATGGCAGCAGCATCGGCGGTTTGGGTACACCGATCGGTACGCCACCGAATTTGGTATTCATGCAGCAGTACGAGAGTTTTACCGGAAAAGTGGTGGGTTTCTCGCAATGGATGAGCTGGGGGCTGCCCGTCGTTGTGATTTTTATACCGATAGCCGGGCTATGGCTTACACGTAAGCTGGATTATCGCGGAGAACTGGTGATTCCTCCAGCTGGCGATTGGCGGCCGGAAGAAAGCCGCGTGCTGATCATTTTTGGTTTGACCGCGTTGACCTGGGTAACACGTCTCGAACCGTTCGGTGGCTGGAGCTCCTGGTTGGATCTCAAAGGCGCCAACGATGCGATTGTCGCGTTGGTCGCTGTTGTCATCTTATTTCTGGTTCCCAATGGTCGCGGCGGCAAGCTGATCGATTGGGAATCTGCGGAGCGTGTTCCTTGGGGCATCCTGATTCTGTTTGCTGCGGGAATTTCAATCGCCCAGGCTTTTGTCGAATCCGGGTTATCTCGTGCAATCGGTGATCAATTGGCGGTTCTAGCCAACCTGCATCCGCTCGTGATGATCACGACCATCGCGCTGATTGTCACATTCCTGACCGAAGCCACCAGCAACACCGCAACCACGATCCTGTTAATGCCCATCCTGGCATCTGCCGCGCTCGGCGTAGACATCGATCCCAGTCTGCTGATGGTGCCCGCCGCGATGAGCGCGAGCTGCGCCTTCATGCTGCCAGTCGCCACTGCACCGAACGCCATTGTATTCGGTAGCGGCCATGTCACCATCGCCAATATGGTGCGGGAAGGATTGGCGTTGAATTTTATCGGAGTTGTAGTGATTACACTGGTTTGTTATTTTCTGGTTGCGTAACTGTCTATACAAAATGACGCAAACAATGTTCCAACTCTCACAGGCTTGCGACTGATGGTTGGTGTTCCGGAATACAGCACATGACTCGATCACATGAAAATTGCACACCCGGATCGCCCGATTATGTCTTATGAAGAATTTTGACTTTGTTATTCGCTAAAAATACCCTTCGGATAACACCCAGGCTTTCCACCCGGCTAAACAGAGTAATGTGAAGAATGCCGCCACCATATCATCAAACATAACACCAAAACCGCCTTCCAGATTGCGGTCGTAGTATCGAATAGGCTGCGGTTTAACAATATCAAACAGGCGAAACAAAATAAACGCGGCTAACTGCCATGTCAGACCAGCCGGCGTAAAGTATAGAACCAGAAGAAATGCCACGGTTTCATCCCACACCATGCCGCCATGATCCGAATCACCCAGAGCCTTCCCGCTAAGACCGCATGCCCAGATGCCGACAATGAACATGATGTCTATCAATAATAAAAGATAAATTGGGCTGAGATAGTGATTAAGTAACCAGAATAATGGAAATGCAACCAGTGTTCCCATGGTGCCCGGAGCGATGGGACTTAATCCGACACCGCCTGAGAAGGCAATGAAATAGGCCGGATGACTGTATATTAAAGCAAAATCCGGTTGAAATTGAGTAGACTCGTCACTCGACAAGTCATAAGCCTTAGGCACTGAAGTGGTCATATCCTTTGGTCTCCAATGTGATTTCGCTCCCCTTGGCATCTTTCACAATCAATCCCTCCCCAGAAAAAATTTCACCGATGCGAGTAAGGGGAATAGCCAATTCAGCAGAAAGATTTTCAATTTTCCGGCAATTTATTTTCGGGGCTGTAAAGCATAATTCATAATCATCTCCACCGGTCAATAAACAGTTCATTACCAGAGGTTGTTGCAAGTATTTTTTTAATACCGGAGAACATGGGATGTCGGTCATATTGATGTAGGCCGCCTTTTCAGAAGCGGCCAAGATATGTTCCAGATCCGCCACTAATCCATCGGATATATCGATAGCGCTATGCGCCAAGCTGATCAAACGTTGCCCTAACCCGACCCTTGCGGTTGGTGTCAGTAATGCGGGCAAGCATTCCACTAGCTCGTTGGGTTCCAGGGTTATTTGCCGCAATTCATGGTTAAGCGCTAAGGCAGCATCGCCTAACCGGCCGGAAATCCAAATATCATCATCCAATTTGGCACCGCTGCGACGCAATGCTTTGCCTACTTCAACTTCACCTATAATTTGCACACCGATATTCAATGGCCCGGAAGTTGTGTCTCCACCGATTAACTCCACCTGATAAGAGTCTGCCAGTGCAAAAAACCCCGCACTAAATTCACTTAACCATGTTTTATCATGTTGCACCAAATTATCCGGCACCGTTAAAGCCAGCAATACCCAGCGTGGCTTTGCTCCCATTGCAGCCATATCCGAGAGATTAACCGCCAAGGATTTGTATCCGAGTTTATAAGGATCAGCATCCGCAAAGAAATGTTTACCACACACCAGAGTATCTGTTGAAATAGCCAATTCTGCGTTGTCAGTGGCTTTAATTAGTGCAGCATCATCACCAATTCCCAGCACTGCTTGAGTTGCGGACCGTTTAAAATAGTGACGAATAATATCGAATTCTGAACACACGCTGTATTAATACTAAACTTGATTTCTTGTCAGCCTGGGTGCTGCAATCTCAACAGCGCGCAATTGAATGGCCAATTTATCCAGCACGCCATTCACATATTTATACCCATCACTGCCACCATAAGTTCTGGCCAATTCTATTGCCTCATTGATAATTGCGCGGTAAGGAATCTCCAGATGATGCATTAACTCAAAAGTACTCAATAATAAAATCGCAAATTCCACCGGACTTAATTCATTCAAAGGACGGTCCAAGCTGGGCTGAATACATTTTTCCAATCCTTCAATATCCTTTAGCACACCTTGCAACAAGTTAGTGAAGTGTTTCTCATCAACATGCTTAAACTCTTCGGATTCTCGTAATTGTTGCTCAATAAAATTAGCTGTACCACCAGCAACCCGCCATTGATAGATACCCTGCAAGACAAACTCGCGTGCAATCCGGCGGCGGCTTTTATGCTTATCCGTTCTTTTGTTTGTGGTGGAGTCTGTTTCGGTCAGCGTGCTACTCATAAATCGATTTCATCAATTTTTATATGCAAATTAGCCATTTCCAATGCAACCTGCGCGGATTCCATCCCTTTCTGGCTCATTCTGGCAATCGCTTGATCGTCATTATCAGTAGTCAATATTCCATTGGCAACAGGAATTTCTGTTTCAATCTGCACCATGATTAAGCCCTGCGCAGATTCGTTCGCAACGACTTCAAAATGATAGGTATCCCCTCGGATCACGGCACCCAAGGCAATCAACGCATCAAACTGATCGGACAAAGCCATTCTTTTTAATGCCAGCGGAATTTCCAGCGCTCCGGGCACTGTCACGAGCAGTATGTTCGAATCTTGCACGCCATTTTTCTTAAGCTCTGCAGTACAGGCACTGAGTAAACCTTCCCCTACATCAATATTAAAACGGCTCATGACAATGCCGATACGTAGTTCAGTTCCATCCAGATTCTTTTCAAACTCAAGAATATCATCATAGTACGGCATATCTGGCTCCTGTATGTCTATTGATTAATCATGATCAATTCATGATCAAATAAAATTTAAAGTTTATAGCTTGTGCGTATCCACGTAACTGGTTACTTCCAAACCGAATCCTGTCACACTGGGCATTTTTCTCGGTGTTGCCATCAATCGCATTTTTCCTACGTTAAGATCTTTCAGAATTTGAGCGCCAATACCGTGATCGCGGAGATCCGTCTTAACGGGGCCGGGAAAGTGAGATTCTTTTAATTGAACCCGTTCGATTAATTTGGCTGCACTTTCTTTGCGATGCAGTAGAACGATAACACCCTGACCTGCTTCAGCAATCAATTTCATGGCTTCATGGATGCTCCAGGAATGCGTATTGTCATAAATATCCAGCAGATCAATGACCGATAGCGGCTCATGCACGCGCACCAATGTTTCAGTTGTTGGGGTTATTTCACCTTTAACCAGAGCCAGGTGTGTTGTATTGGCTATTTCATCACGATAAGCTGTCAGCAGAAACTCACCATGCAGTGTTTGAATTGCGCGTTCAGCGACACGTGTTACCAGGCTTTCAGTCTGACTACGGTATTGAATAAGATCGGCTATCGCACCAATTTTGAGCTGATGTTTATGCGCAAACTCAATGAGATCGGGTAATCGCGCCATGCTGCCGTCATTCTTTAAAATCTCACAAATCACCGAAGCTGCAGTCAAACCGGCCAATCTGGCTAAATCACAACCCGCTTCAGTATGACCCGCGCGAACCAGAACACCCCCTTTCTGTGCCATCAGTGGAAAAATATGCCCCGGTTGCACGATGTCTTGTGGCTTGGCATCCGCTTTTACGGCAACTTGAATAGTACGCGCACGATCAGACGCAGAGATGCCCGTCGTGACCCCACTGGCTGCTTCAATGGAAAGAGTAAAATTGGTGCCCAGGGGAGCACGGTTGGCAGACACCATCAAGGGTAAATCCAACTGGTGGCACCTTGCCTCGGTAAGGGTTAAACAGATCAGTCCGCGGCCATGGGTAGCCATAAAATTAATGGCCTCCGGCGTAACAAAATCGGCAGCCAGAACCAGATCTCCTTCATTCTCGCGATCCTCTTCATCAATAAGAATAACCATTTTACCCAGTCTAAGATCGTCAATAATGTCTTGGATAGCACTGATTCTCATCTCTGTTTAATCTCGCTCAACTTTAAATATTTAATAATCTTGCCACATATCTCGCCAGCATATCTGACTCCAGATTTACACGCATTCCCGGCGCGAGTTCCTGCAGCGTGGTCGCCGCCAGGGTATGCGGAATGAGGTTGACAGAAAACTCATTACCCTCAACCTGATTAACTGTCAGGCTCACTCCATTGACGGTGATGGAACCTTTATGGGTAAGGTATCGCAATATTGCTTCTGGCGCTTGAATGACTAATACAAAACTCTCTCCAATAGGCTCGAATCTAACTACTGTTCCAGTAGCATCCACATGACCACTGACCAGGTGTCCGCCCAACCGGTCAGATAAGCGCATGGCTTTCTCCAGATTAACGCGCATGCCAACCTGATCCAGACCCCTTGTACAGTTGAGCGTTTCCTGCGAAACATCAACGTCAAACAGCCCGCCGGTCACCGTTGTAACGGTAAGGCAAACACCATTCACAGCAATACTGTCACCCGCCATGACATCGCTCAGATCCAAATCTTCAGCAGAAATCGCCAGAGACAATCCGCAATCATTATGTCCTCTTATAGGACGAATCTGTGTTATCTCACCCACTGCTTGTATGATTCCGGTAAACATCTCAATATGTTCTATAAGTGAGGTATGACACGAATGATAGGATAAGCATCAACGAATTGATATCAATGTGACGTGCAAACTGTAAATTTCATACTTTTGCAAGTATACCTTGTAGCGATTCAAATAATGAAAGTAACGTTGCGAGAATCAAGGTGATGCATTGAAAAAAAAGATATATTTATTGGCGCGCCCAACACGATTCGAACGTGCGACCCCCGCCTTCGGAGGGCGGTACTCTATCCAGCTGAGCTATGGGCGCTTTGATGAACAAACTGTTATGCTATTTACCGGTCGACAGGATAACTGCTTTTATAATTCCCGTCCAACTTGTATAGTCCTCGGGGCAACGATTGTGCAAACTTCATAGTACCCATAACCCATCATCTATAAAAAACCTTAAAACTACTGGGGATTCTTTGCTTCTGTTTCTGTTTCAGTCGAATCAAGAAAAATTTTTACAGTTTTCACAACCCGGTTTTTTATTTGAATTATTTCCATCGGATAACCGGCAATATTAAGACCCGTCCCTGCTTCAGGAATGTCTTCAAAATATTCCAATATCAAACCATTCAAAGTCTTTGGACCATCCAGTGGAAATTGAAAATTAAGCTTACGATTTAATTCACGCAACAAGGTGCTTCCCTCGACAATAATACCGCCATCTTCCTGCTTTAAAAAAGTACTGGCTTGGGTCGGTGCCTGTGTTGTAAATTCTCCAATAATCTCTTCTATAATATCTTCCAGCGTAACCAATCCCATCCACTCACCGTATTCATCAACCACCAAACCAACTCGTTCCTGATTCTCCTGGAACAACTGTAATTGCGAAAATAATGATGTTCCAGAAGGGATAAAATAGGGCTTACGCATGACTTTTTCGAGTGTATCCGCCGTTATTCTTCCTCCCTGCATCTGGTTAAGTACTTTGCGCACATGGACAATGCCGACAATATTATCCATGCGCTCACGGTATATCGGTAAGCGCGTATGATGACAGGTCAACAATTGCGTATGGATAATATCTTCATCCGCAGTCAAATCAATCGCTTCGATTTGACTGCGTGGCACAATCACATCGTCAACCGTAATGGTTTCAAGATCAAACAAGTTCAACAACATGCTTTGGTGCTTATGTTGTATGAAATGCCCGCCTTCCAACACCAGTGTTTTAAGTTCTTCCGTACTTATCTTTTGTTCAAGTTCGCCCTTTTTGGGTTTCAATCGAAACAGAATCAGCAATCCACTGACAAACAAATTAACAAACCATACAATGGGATAGCAAATGACCAGTAATGGCGTTAACACATAACTTGCTGCAAGAGCGATACGCTCTGGATAAGCCGCTGCGATAACTTTTGGCGTAATTTCACTGAATATCAGAATGGCAAAAGTAACGGCTATTGTTCCAATGAGTAACGCAAAATCATCATGGGCAAAAAAAGTAGCAATAATGACAGCCACCAATGTTGCAGAAGCCGTGTTAAGTAAATTATTTCCCAGCAAAATAACACCCAGTAATCGATCCGTATTATCAAGCAATTTTACAGTCAACCGGGCACCACGATGCCCCTGCTTGGCCAGGTGCCGCAAGCGATATCGATTAATCGCCATCATGCTGGTTTCAGACAAAGAAAAAAAACCAGACAGAATCAATAAAAATACCAATGCAATCAGCATTACGTGCAACGGCATGTCTTCCAAATAACACCTTTAATTATGTAATGAAAATCGTTAAGACTGATAAATATCAAAACCCTAAAACAGATAGTTGTCTATTTTGGATTCAAACAAATGTTTGTCAACAAGAAAAGTTAGTTGGATAAACAATTGTTGAATTGTTGTTTACATTTATATTAATCACTCAATTGTTGACCGTCTATTTTGGGGAAGTATCGCTGATCTTTCAGCGGCATTTACGTTGTATTTAAAAATTGTTTGCGTTCTTGTAAACCTAATAATCTGAGCAACGTTAATATGAACTCTTCTTTCTGATTCAAATTTTATGCCTAACCGCTCAAATCCAGATTGCACTAGTGCCAAAGATATCAAATTTCTTGAAATCAAGCATTTGAATGGTCCAAATATTTGGACTTATTACCCTACCCTCGAAGCACTAGTTGATATCGGTGAACTTGAGGATTTTCCTTCTGACAAGATCCCTGGCTTTTATGAACGTTTGTCAGAATGGCTTCCATCACTGATTGAACACCGCTGCAGCTATGAAGAACGCGGTGGTTTTTTACGTCGAGTCAAGGAAGGTACTTGGCCTTGCCATATTCTTGAGCACGTGACGCTTGAACTGCAAAATCTGGCCGGAATGCCCGGTGGTTTTGGCAGGGCTCGTGAGACTTCGGCATGTGGTGTATATAAAGTAGCATTAAGTGCGTGGCATGCAGAGATTACAACAGCAGCTTTATACTCAGCACGTGAATTGGTGCTGGCAGCCATGAACTTTCAGCAATCTCAAAACCCATCGTATGATGTCGAGGGGACTATCAGACAGCTTCGAGACCTGGTTGATTCGCTCTGGCTTGGCCCTTCTACGGCTTGTATTGTGGATGCTGCTGCCGCACGTAATATTCCGGCCACCCGGCTCATCACTAAAGGAAATCTTGTGCAACTGGGATATGGCGTTCGCTCCCGTCACATCTGGACCGCTGAGACAGATCGTACCCCCGCTATTGCAGAAAGCATTTCCCGTGACAAGGATTTGACAAAATCATTATTGCGGTCTTGTGGTATTCCTGTCCCGAAAGGACACATCGTTGAGAGCACTGAAGCTGCCTGGGAAGCAGCTAATGACATCGGTATGCCGGTAGTCATAAAGCCTTGCGATGGAAACCATGGACGCGGCGTTTTTATTGAACTAAGTCGTCGAGAAGAAATTGAATCGGCTTATCACATGGCTTTAAAAGAAGGCACAGGCGTATTAGTTGAACGCTATATTGCAGGCACTGAACATCGATTGTTAATCGTCGGCGGGAAGCTCATAGCTGCCACGCAAGGTGATTCGGTATCAATAATCGGAGATGGTGTTTCAACTATAGCTGAATTAATCGAATCTCAAATCAATTCCGATCCTCGCCGCGGATCAACGGAAGATTTTCCACTTAATCTTATCCGGCTGGATAATGCAGCGCAAATGGAGATCGCCCACCAGGGTTATCTCAGTGATTCGATTGTAGCAATCGGCACCAAAGTACTGATTCAGCGTAACGGTAACCACGCATTTGATGTAACGGATCAAGTTCACCCCAGTACTGCATCCATCGCCTCACTCGCCGCTCGTATTATTGGTCTGGATATTGCCGGCATTGATCTGGTAACCAGCGATATTTCACGCCCGCTGAGCGAGCAAAGTGGCGCCATTGTTGAGGTAAATGCCGGCCCAAGTCTGCTGATGCATATTAAGCCAGCAGTGGGTACACCACGCCCCGTTGGAAAAGCAATCGTAGATCATTTATTTCCAAATCAGAATAACGGTCGCATTCCCATTGTGGGAATTACAGGAAGTTATGGGAAGACAACAGTCGCTTATCTTGTTGCCCGATTGCTTATCCTTTCAGGAAAACAAACTGGTCTGGCATGTACTGATGGGCTTTATCAGGATTACAGGCAAATTGATAAAAACAACAGCGCCAATTGGACAGCTGCTAACCGCACACTGACGAATCCGACTATTGATGCCGCAGTATTTGAAAATGGTTTTGATGCCATACTGAATGAGGGATTAGCTTACGATAGCTGCCAGGTTGGCGTTATCACCAATGTTGATCCAGCCTGTCATTTTGGCCGCAATGGAATCGAAACGCCGAAACAAGTTTTTACCGTACTGCGCACACAAGTTGATGTGGTGATGCCGACAGCTGCAGCTGTCGATGATGTGGAAGAAGGTTTGAAACTGCCAACCGGCGCAGCGGTGCTCAATGCCAGGGAAGAGATGCTGGTTGAGATATCCGAACTGTGTCATGGTGAGGTTATTTTCTTCAGCATTAACCCAGACTTGCCAGTAATTACTCAACATCGCAGCAACGGAACCGGCTCCACTCAGAGTAAACGCGCTGTGATAGTGCGCAATAACACAATCATGCTGGTTACCGGCTCTGATGAATTACCGCTGGTCAGTTTGATGGAAATACCTGCAGCAACTGGCGAGCGCAGCACGCAGGAAATAGAAAATGTATTGGCAGCTGTCGGAGCTGCATGGGCATTAGGTATTGAACCTGATCTTATACGTATCGGAATTGAAACATTTGGTTTCAGTCAGGAAAAATATAAGCCAGAAAATCAGAATCTTCCAATCGGATTACAAACTCAAGGAATCAAGCTATGAAAGTTTTGCGTATTCGGGCATTGCGCGGACCAAATTTATGGAGTCAGCACACCTCTATTGAAGCCACTATCGTTTGCAGTGGGCCAGAAAATAATATTAATACCATCCCTGGCTTTGAAGCACGATTACGTGAGTGTTTTCCCGAGATTTCCTTACTTCAACCGGCTGGTCATCATGAAGCTGTCACGCTGGCACATGTACTTGAATTTGCCACACTCGGTTTACAGGTTCAAGCGGGCTGCCCGATAACCTTTAGCCATACCGCTCTGACACCAGATGCTGATACCTATCGCGTCATAGTTGGTTACAGTGAAGAAAAAGTTGGAAAACTTGCTTTTGAGCTGGCACAAGCCTTGTGCAGCGCAGCCATTGAAGATACTGCTTTTGATGTAACCGATGCTATACATCGTTTACGTGAGCTCAATGAAGATATACGCTTAGGGCCGAGCACGGGTGCTATTGTTAAAGCTGCCGTTGCACGCGGTATTCCGTTCCGCCGCTTAACGGAAGGCAGTTTGGTGCAGTTTGGCTGGGGTAGTAAGCAGCGTCGCATCCAAGCTTCTGAAAGCGACACGACCAGCGCTGTTGCGGAAGCAATTGTGCAGGACAAGGAATTGACCAAAACCTTGTTGCATGCGGCTGGTATTCCTGTCCCTCTCGGTCGGGAGGTACAGAGCGTGGAAGATGCTTGGGCAGCAGCTTGCGAAATTGGTACCCCAGTAGTAATAAAACCAAAAGATAGCAATCAAGGTAAAGGCGTAACAGTTAATCTTGTTAGCGCAGAGCAAGTAAAAACGGCTTATATGATCGCGGCTGAAATCAGTGATAATGTTCTGGTGGAACGTTATATTCCCGGACATGATTATCGCATGCTGGTCGTAGGTAACAAGCTGATTGCCGCCGCACGCCGTGATCCGCCGCAGGTTATTGGTGATGGCGTGCATAACATTTACGAATTGGTAGCGCAAATTAATCGCGATCCAATGCGCGGAGAAGGCCACGTTACTTCATTAACTAAAATTCATCTGGACGAGATTTCCATAGCACATCTGGCGGCACAGGGACTGACAGCAGAATCGATTCCAGTCAAAGGAATGCGGGTTGTGCTACGCAACAATGCCAATTTATCGACAGGCGGCACAGCAACTGATGTGACTGATGATGTTCATCCTGAGTTGGCGGCGCGTGTCGTTGCAGCTGCAAAAGTAGTGGGTTTGGATATTTGCGGTGTCGATGTTGTCTGCAACAATGTTATGAATTCACTGGAAGAGCAAGGTGGTGGCGTTATCGAGATTAATGCAGCGCCTGGTTTGCGTATGCACTTGTATCCTTCTTTTGGCAAAGGGCGCGCAGTGGGTGAAGCAATCATCGATTACATGTTCCCTCAGGGACAGGATGCACGCATTCCGGTGATCGCAGTATCAGGAACCAATGGTAAAACGACGACAACGCGCCTCATTGCCAATATCTTAGAAAAAGATAACAAATGTGTCGGTCTTACGTCTACAGATGGCGTATACATAGATGGACAGTGTATTGATACTGGAGATTGCAGCGGTCCAAAAAGTGCAAGAAACATTCTTTTTCATCCTGATGTCGATGCCGCTGTGTTAGAAACCGCGCGCGGTGGGCTACTGCGCGAAGGCTTGGGGTTTGATCGCTGCCACGTTGCTGTTGTGACCAATATTGGCATGGGCGATCATCTTGGCATGGCTTATGTCAACACTGCGGAAGAGTTGGCTGCGGTTAAACGCATCGTTGTGCAGAATGTAACACCGGGTACCGGTTTTGCTGTGCTCAATGCAGCTGACCCGCTCGTCGCCAGCATGGCTGACCATTGCCCTGGCTCAGTTATTTTCTTTGCGCGTGATAGCCATCATCCGGTGCTGGCAATGCATCATGCACAGCATAGGCGTGTAATCTATGTGAAAGATGGCTATATTGTCGCTGTGGGTGAAAGTGATGAATACCGGATACCTTTGAGCGAAATCCCACTGACAAAGAATGGCAGTATCCACTTTCAAATAGAAAATGTGATGGCTGCTGTTGGCGCCGGTTGGGCGCTTGGATTGGATTGGGCGGTTATTCACGCTGGTGTAGCCGGCTTTGTAAGCAATATACAGACTGCGCCGGGCCGTTTTAATCTTTTCAATTACCGCAATGCTACCTTGATCGCTGATTACGGACATAATCCAGATGCGATGCAGGCACTTGTAAGCGCCATTGATAATATTCCATCAAAGAAACGCTCAGTAGTTATTAGTGCAGCCGGGGATCGTCGTGATGAAGATATCCGCCAGCAAACAAGAATTCTTGGTGACGCATTTGATGAAGTCGTGCTTTATCAAGATCAATGCCAGCGCGGTCGTGCGGATGGAGAAGTGCTGACATTATTGCGAGAAGGTTTGGGTAATGCCAGACGTACTCAGAAAATAAGCGAAATAGTTGGAGAGGCAACTGCAATTGATGCGGCGCTATCCAATTTGCAGGATGGTGAGTTATGTCTTATTCTGGTTGATCAAGTTGAGCAATCACTGGGACAAATAAATAACCGTGTCGCATTAGGTTGATTGTAAAATCTTTTCCTGAATGACTTAACGCTTGATTAGAGCCTGCCGGACGTGGCGCAGTGGTTT
>Ga0154020_10006816_pt1 | contig 13386 bp, 10 predicted proteins | sample Klosneuvirus_201_FD_109709 | JGI IMG/M metagenome (GOLD analysis project Ga0154020, IMG submission 109709) | Active sludge microbial communities from wastewater, Klosterneuburg, Austria - Klosneuvirus_20160825_MG | ecosystem: Engineered > WWTP > Aerobic digester > Activated sludge | place... | reverse complement strand
TGGGCGCCGCGGAGCACCCGGATCTCGTGGCCCGGGCGGGCAGTGCGAAAGTCGAGCTCGCCGAGGAGCGCGCGCACGATGCCGTCGGTCTCCTTGGGCGTGACGCCGATGCGGGACAGCGCGACCGAGACCGAGTCATTGTGCTTGATCGTGGTGCTGACGACCTCGCCCACGAAGTCGGGCGCCGGGCCGAGCGGCACGGGGGCGCGCTCGGGCACGTAGGACGCGCGGGGCGGGGGCGGGGCCGCGGTCTCGGCGCAGGCGCTCCCCAGGGCCAACAGGGCCGCGGCCAATCGGAGGTTCACAGGCATACACAAGGCTCCGCGATCCGCTCCTTGGACCGAACCCGCTCGGTTTTGTCACGCTCACAGGAGGCCTCGGTGCGATAAAACTTGGAGCGGCGTCGCTCGGCCGCGACCGGACCGAGGCGCTCGACGTCCTCTTTGGCCCGGTAAAAATAGGCCCAGCAGCCGGTCTCCGGGCTGCTCTCGCTCACCACCGCGCCGAGCCCGAAGCCGACCCGGCCCTTCTCGAGCTTGTCGAACTTGTCCTGGTGGGCCTTACATTCGGCGTAGCCCTTGCGGACGATGGGGTTCCGCTTATCGAAGGCCGGGTGGGTGGGCGTCGCGTTCGAGGCCAAGGCCCTCAGCGCGTTCTCCAGCTCCTGGGGGGGCCGACCAGTGCGGCCGAGCGCGCAGCCCGCCAGATAGTCGGCCCGGAGCTCTTCTTCCCACGATCCGTCCATCTGTCCTCGCATCGACAAGGCCGCGGTCAGGTGGTGCCCGACCTCGTGGGCGAGGACACCAAAGGACGCGCCATCCCCGTAGTTCTTGGCCAGCCCCTCGAGGAAGCGTGGCGAGTAGACGATCTTAGCTTGGGTGTTTTGCCCGTCCCGCACCCCGGAGACCCAGGTCACGGCGTTCATGCCAATCGTGTCGTTCTTGTAGAGAACCCCGCTGCCGCAGTTCTTATTCGGGCACAGCGCGTCGTAGGCCGCCTGAACTTCGGCGGTCGCGCGGACGCTGGGGGCGTCGTCGCGCCGAGGATCGTAGCCGGTGGACACCACCCGCCCGCGGCACAACGGAGGCGGGATCGTCGCCAGGAGGAGGGTGATGGCAAAGACAGCGCTCACAGCGTCGGCCAAGAGCCCTACTCGTCGCCAGGACTAGTGGGTCTCGTTGACGACGTTACTCGCCTTTTCGCTATGTGTCTTGCCGTCGAAGCGGAGGAGGCTGCCCTTGTTGTCGACCTTGGTCGCCAAGAGCACCGGCCGCCCCCAGACCCCAAACAGGCTGTTGAGCGTGTCTTTGGCCCAGTCCTGCTGCAGATCTACGCCCTCGTGGGCGTGGTGGAGGAGCAGCTCGCCGCGGTTCTCCCAGTTGGCGTCCAGCACCGTGATGCGGGGCTGTCCCATGTTGGTCAACGAGAGGACCAGCTTGCGCTTGATCTCTTTGAACTCCCGCGACTGGATCTCCCAGTCCCCGCTCTTCTTGTTCACCCCGTAGGCGAAGAGCTTCTGCTCGCGGGCGAAGTCCTGCGTCAGGAACTCATCGATGAAGGTGACGTCGTTGTAGAGCCGCCGCACTTCGAAGAGCTTCTTTTTGCCCTGGCCGAGCTGCTTGTCCCAGCGCTTCTTGGTCGCGAAGTCGTCGCACTCGTCCCACTCTTTGCCGAACTGGCCCTTGTTCCAGCGCTCCTCGATGTGCCGGAACAGCTCCACGCCGAGCTTGTAGGGATTGATGCGGCCGGGCTGCATGCCCATCGTGCCCGAGTGGGTATGCGCGTATTCGACGAGCTCGGAGTCGCGCAGCGCGCGGCGGGTCATGATGTTCGAGTGCCAGTAGGTGGCCCAGCCCTCGTTCATGATCTTCGTCTGGCCTTGGGGCGCAAAGTAGTAGGCCTCTTCGCGCACGATATCGAGGCAGTCCTTCTGCCAAGTCTCGAGCGGCGCGTGCTCCAGCAAGAACAGTAGGACGTCGCGCTCCTTGTGTTCGGGGAAGCGCTTCTTCTTCTTGGCCTGCTCCTCGAGCTTCTTCTGCTCCGAGTCGATGAAGGACTGCGGATTGATGTAGCTCTTGAGATAGCTCTTCTCCGTGGGGATGAGCCGCACCTGCTTGACCTCGGGCTCATCGGCCTCGGTGACCTTGCGCGGGACCTTACGCTTGGGCGCGAAGACCGACTGCGGGTCGATGAGGTTCTCGAGCGTCAGGCACTTGTCCATGAAGCTCTCGACCGTGTCCTGGCCGTGGCGATCCATGTATCGGCGCACGCGGCTGGCGTGGTTGGCCATCGCGTCCAGCATTCGCCGGTTGGTGTGGGAGAAGAAGACGTTGTTCTTGAAGAAGTCGCAGTGCCCGTAGACGTGGGCCATCACGAGCTTTTGGACCGTGATGCTGTTGCCCTCCATCAAGTAGGCGTAACAAGGGTCCGTGTTGATCACGAGCTCGTAGATCTTCTGCAGCCCGTAGGTGTGGCCCTTGGACAAGGAGTCGAACTCCATGCCCCATTTCCAGTGCGGATAACGCGTAGGAAAGCCGCCGAAGGAGGCGACCATCGCCATCTCCTCCTCGGACACCATCTCGAAGATGATCTCGTAGGTATCCAGGCCAAACTCGCCTGCGTAGCCGCGGATCTCCCGTTGCAGCTCGACCAGGTGTGGAGGGAGCGTCATCGGCCAGGGATGCTAGATGAGGCTGGACCGCGGCACCAGCTAACGGCCAACCGGCCTAACGCAACGCGACAAGCCCGCTTCGCTGCCCTCCCCTGCAGTGCAGCGCGGGCAAACCGCACCAACTTCGGTGCAGTTGCACAGCGGGTCGGGCGCCCCTGGTCCCGATCACGCTCGAGGCTGGTTGGCATGAGGCTTGTAAACACCGAATGGCGCATCGGTAGCCAGGATGGCCGCCGGTGCAAGCGTAGAGAGAGCAGCGAGATCGGGGAGGCGGGCCCAGGATGGGCCTTAAGTCGAGGGTACTCCCCGCGCACGTGAGAGAGACGTGCGGACTGAGATGCGAAGGAGTCGCGGCGCGAGTCACAGAGAGCGGGACCTGGCGAAGGAATCGTAGGGTCGCGCGGCAAGATGAGCGTAGAGAGCGCCGGCCCCAAGGAGCAGTGGGCACGGCGCTTTTTCCTTTTTGGGGCCCGCCGATCATCCATGTTAGAGCCCAGCTCCAAACATGCGATCCCTGCTCGCCCTCAGCCTCGTTTGCCTGGGGCTCAGCTTCGGCTGCACCTCCAAAGAGAGCGCCGCCAACCAGCGCGCCAAGCAGCGGATCTGGGGGCGCGATGAGCCGGCCACTGACCTCGAAAACAAGGCCAAGGAGCCCATCGACACCGAGCGCCTCTCGGACCCGGCGCTGAAGGCCAAGGTCCTCGGGATGAGCTTCGAGGAGATCATCGCCCGCGAGGGCATCGTCGAGTACCACGGCCTCGCGCGCATCGAGGTCTCCCATGGCCAGCGCATGACGGTCGTGGAGGACTCGGTGATCCGGCAGGGCCTCTTTGGTTCGTTTCAGCTGATCCAGCGCGACGGCGAGGGCAACGAGATCCGCCAGGGCATCTACAACAACGGCGTCTTCTTCTACTCCAACGGCGGCGGGAAGATGCGCGTCGAAGGGATGGTCCGCGATCGGGCCAAGGAGATGCGGGAGGAGCTGTGGGAGCCGCTGCGGGTGTTCACGAGCTACTTTGGGCCGCGCCTCGGCCTCTCCCGCGTGCGCACGACCGAGATCGATCTCAAGACCGCCGTCGTCTACGACCTGGTGCTGCTCGAAGGCCCGGCGGTGGTCCCGGCCAAGAACGACGACGCGCCCAAGGCGCCCAAGTCGCTCAAAGGGAGCATCGCGTTTGACCAGAAGACCGGCGTCCCGCTGAAGATCGAGCTCGACGGCCTGCTCGAGGTCCCGGCGCCGGAGGCCAGCAAGGATCCCAAAGCGCCGCCCCCGGGCGAGCCCGGCCAGATCGAGGTCCACCTCGAGGGCAGCCTGCGGACGATCGAGGGCGCCGACCTGAAGCCGGAGAAGTTCATCCCCACGATCACCCGGCACGCGACGGACCCTGAGCCGCTGGGCTTCCTCGACGGCGGCACCCACACCAGCACGATCATCGGTGGCAAGAAGCGACCGCCGCCGCCCGAGCCGGAGCCGGAAGAATGAGCCCCCGCGCGGAGCTCGCCGCTCGGGCGCGGCGGGGACGGATCATCGTCAAGATCGGCTCCGGAGTGCTCACGGATCCTCGCGGAGGGCTCGACACCAAGACCGTGCGCCGCTTGGCCGGCGACATCGCGCCGCTGACCTCCCCGCGCCGCTGGCCCTACGTGGTGTCCTCGGGGGCGATCGCGGTCGGGACCACCGAGCTCGGCCTGAGCGCGCGTCCCAAGACGATGTCGGGGCTCCAGGCCGCGGCCGCGGTGGGCCAGAGCAAGCTGGTCGAGGCCTGGTCGGCGGCGTTTCGACGCTTCGAGATCACGGTGGCCCAGATCCTCCTCACCCACGCGGATGTGGAGGACCGGCGCCGCTTCTTGAACGCCCGCAGCGCGCTCCTCGAGCTGGAGCGGCGCCGCGCGCTGGCGGTGATCAATGAGAACGACACCGTCTCGACCGAAGAGATCGCCTTTGGTGACAACGATCAGCTGGCGGCCGAGGTCGCCAACTTGGTGGACGCCGATCTGCTCGTCTTGATGTCGGTGGCGCCGGGCATCCTCGACGGCGACGGCGCGCGCATTCCGATCGCCAAGGCCGACGACGAGGCGCTCGATGGCCTCATCTTGCCGCAGAAGTCGAAGACCGGCGTGGGCGGCATGAGCAGCAAGCTCAAGTCGGCGCGGGCCGCGACGCGGCGCGGAGCGATGGTGGCGATCATCGAAGGGCGACGCCCGGGAGCTCTCCCTGCGCTGCTCTCGGGCGAGGACATCGGCACGCTGCTCCTCCCGGAGTCGGGCGAAGGCAAGCAGCGGAGCCGCGCGCACTGGATCGCCCACAGCCTACGTCCCAAAGGCGTCATCGCGGTCGACGCGGGCGCGGCCAAGGCCTTGGCCCAAGGCAAGCGCTCGCTCTTGCCCAAAGGGATCGTGGACGTCCGCGGGCAATTTGAAGAGGGCGACTCGGTGGAGATCGTGGGCCCGGGCGAGGCGGTGATCGGCCGAGGGCTCGTGCGCTACGGCCGCGCGGCGCTGGACGCCATCAAAGGGCTGCCCTCCTCGGCGATCGCCGAGAAGCTGGGCGCGAGCCTCGGAGACGAGGCGATCCACCGGGATGATCTGGTGCTGCTCGGCAAGCCGGGCGAGGCCCCAGGCGGTACCACCTAAGTACCGAGGAGTGTTTGGGCGATCGGTCGCGCCCTACATCGGAGCCATTGTGCGTAACAGCGACGATGCGTGCTCGATAAGGGCCCATGAACGCCTACGACACGCACGCCGCTCCGCTCGCTTGGAAGCACTACGATCTCACGCTCGCGCAGATTCGCGAAGCGGAGCAGGAGGAGCGTAGCTACGCCATGGTCTACCCGCCGGAGCCAGGGGAGTACCGAGCGCCGCGCGAGGTGCCCACGCCGCCCAGCGTCCCGCGTCCCCAGATCCAGCTGTGGAGCTCCGACGAGTTCTCCTACTGACGCCGAGCGAGCACAAACGCTTCGATGGTTCATCCCGCCGATAACGGGCCCAGACGCCCCCTGCCACGGCAGCCCCGAGGCAGCGGCGCTGGCGTAGGCCCGCTGGCCCAGACTACGATTGCGCCGTGATCCGTTCGATGTTGCTCGCCGCGCGGGAGGCTCAGCGCGGCTTGGCCCGCTTGAGCGGGGCCGACCGTGACCAGGCCATCCGAGCCGTCGCGGACGCCCTCCACCGCCGCCAGGCGGAGATCTTGGCCGCCAACGACGAGGATGTCGCCCGGGGGGCGGCGCTGAGCCCCGCGCTCCTCGATCGCCTCCGCCTCACCCCCGCCCGACTCTCCGCGCTCGAGGCCGCGATCCGGGCCGTCGCGGCCCAACCGGACCCGCTGGCGGGAGAGGAGGCGCCGGGGCCCGTTATCGGCGGGATGAACCCGCCTGCGGGCACGACCGCTTCGCTCCACGCGTCGTGGACCGGACCCACCGGCATTGTGATCAGCGAGCGGCGCGTCCCCCTCGGCGTCATCGCCATCGTCTATGAGGCCCGCCCCAACGTCGCGGCCGAGTGCGCGGCCCTCACCTTGAAGTCCGGCAACGCGCTGGTCTTGCGGGGCGGCAAGGAAGCCCAAGCCTCGAGCCGGGCGATCGTGCAGGCGATCGCCGACGGTTTGTCCGAGGTCGGCCTGGACCAAGCGGTGGTGCAGCTGGTGACCGACCCCGCGCGGGAGGCGGTGGTTGAGCTCCTCCGCGCGACGGGCTTGGTCGATCTGGTGATCCCCCGCGGCGGCGCAGGCTTGATGGCCTTGGTGGACGCCGAGGCCCGAGTGCCCGTCATCCGCCATGGCCAAGGCATCTGCCACGTCTATGTCGACGCGCAGGCGGACCTGGCCATGGCGCTCGACATCACCGACAACGCCAAGACCCAGCGCCCCGGCGTATGCAACGCGCTCGAGACGCTCCTCGTCGATGCGGCGATCGCCGAGCCCTTCCTGAGCGCGCTCGGCCCCCGGCTGGGCGCCAAAGGGGTCGAGTTGAGGGCCTGCGAGCGGTCGCGGCCGGTCTTGGAGCGGGCGGGCACCACCTGCCGGGCCGCCCACCCGGAGGACTACGACACCGAGTTTTTGGCTCTGATCCTCGCGGTTTTGGTGGTCGACGGCCTCCCGGCGGCCCTCGAGCACATCGCCCGCCATGGGAGCCACCACACCGCCTCGATCGTGACCCAGGATCCCAAAGCTGCGGAGCGCTTCTTGAGCGAGGTCGACGCCTCCTGCGTCCTCCATAACGCCTCGACCCGCCTCAACGATGGCGGGGAGCTGGGGCTGGGCGCGGAGATGGGGATCTCCACTTCGAAGCTGCATGCTTATGGGCCGATGGGGGCCAAGGAGCTGACCCAAAAGAAGCGGGTGGTCCGGGGTACCGGTCAGATCCGGCCCTGAACCAAGTGCTTTACATTTCGGCCCGCGGCGCATAGCTAAGAGGACCCCGCGAAAACCGGGCCGGAGTCTGTCATCGAATCGCTGGAGAAGGCCCTCGCCGCGGCCAAGGTCGCGCAGGAAAAGAAGGGCTACAATCTGACCCTGCTCGACGTGGCAGGAGACTGCTCCTACTGCGATGCGATCCTGATCGTGTCGGCGACGAGCGAGCGCCAAGCCAACGCGATCGCCCAAGCCATCCGCGAGACGGTGCGCCCCAATAAGAAGGCCGCGCTCAGCGATGGCTCGGCCGGCTGGGCGCTCATCGACTTCGGTGACGTCGTGGTGCACGTGTTCACCGATGAGGTCCGCGCGTACTACGACCTCGATCAGCTCTTCAAGAACGCCCGGCGGGTCCCGATCGAGGGGCCAGCCCCCAGCGCGGCCAAGTCCGGGCCGTCGGCCTTGGCGCAGCGCCGCGGCCGCGCCACTTCGTGACCCGCCTCCCCGCCTTCGGGAAAAAAGTCGCCCGCCTGCCCGACCACGGGCGCTTGATCGCCTCCACCGATTTGCAAGGTAACTTGCGGGACTATCGCCGCGTCCTGGAGATCTTCGAGGAGGCGCGGGCGGAGGGGCCCGCGATCCTAGTGCTGACCGGCGATCTGGTCCACGGCCCCTCCCCCGAGCTGCTCGAGCCCGGCGCCTGGCCCGATCACCTCGGCACCCCTTACGCCGATGAGTCGGCCGAGCTGATCCTCGACTTCCTGGAATACAGCGAGCGCGCCCCGGCCCTGGCTTTGCTGGGCAACCACGAGCACGCCCATATCGGCGGTCCGGTCGTCTCCAAGTTCCACCGGGATGAGGCCCAGGTGTTGGAGCGCGCGCTCGGCCCAGCAGTGCCGCGGGTGCGGGCCTTCCTCGAGAGCTTCCCGCTGGTGGCGACGTCCCGTGCCGGGGTCGTGCTCACCCACGGCGCGCCGATCGCCACCGAGGCGGACCTCGAGTCTTTCGAAGCGCTCAGTTACCGCGGCTTCGAGCAGACCTCGGTCCAAGGCATCTACGCCCAGGGAACGGTCGGTGGCCTGCTGTGGGCCCGCGGAGCGACGGAGGCCCAAGCCGAGGCGCTCCTGACCGCGGTGGGCCTGGGTGCTCCGGGCGCCTTCGTGGCCTTTGGGCACGACGTGGTGCGCGAGGGCTTCGACAAGACCGGTCAGCGCCAGCTGTGCTTCTCGACCTCCTACGGTCTCTACGACGCCGACAAGGTCGTGCTCGATCTCGACCTTTCGCGCCGCTACGAAAGCGTGCACGACCTGAAGGTGGGCCAAGAGATCCGGCCACTTTGGCCGCGTTAGAACCCTCCGGCGCGCCTTGCGCATCGCGCCACACGGCAGCTAACCTGCGCCCCCCATGACCGCGGTGCACGAGAGCTCGACCCCTGCTTCCACGCCGGCCACGCCGCCTCCGGAGGCTGTGGGTCCCGTCGATCGAAGCCCCGCCGAGGAGCTGGCGCAGCTCCTGACTCGGATGAAGCGCGCGCACCGCACGCAGGGCGCGCCCGACTACGCCGCGCGGATGAAGTCGCTCAAGGCGCTGGAGAAGCTGCTCGAGGGCCACAAAGACGAGATCGCGGCGGCGGTGTCCAAGGACTTCGGGAACCGCTCCCGGCACGAGAGCTTGATCGCCGAGGCCTACCTCCCGATCGAAGGCGCGCGGCACGCCATGCGCCACCTGCGCGAGTGGATGGAGCCGGAGCGCCGGGCGGTCAACTTCACCTTCCTGCCGGCGCGGATCCGCGTGCTCTACCAGCCGCTGGGCGTCATCGGCATCATCGCCCCCTGGAACTATCCGGTGAACCTGGCCCTGGCACCGCTGGTCGGCGCGTTGGCGGCAGGAAATCGCGCGATCATCAAGCCCTCGGAGCTCACGCCCGAGACCAGCGAGCTCCTCAAGCGCCTCGTCGCGGCCACCTTCCCCGCCGACCAGGTCGCGGTCGTGACGGGCGGGGCCGAGCTCGGCGAGATCTTCACCCGCCAGCCCTTCGATCACTTGGTCTTCACGGGCTCGACGCGCGTCGGCAAGATCGTAATGCGCGCGGCGGCCGAGAACCTGGTCCCCGTCACGCTGGAGCTGGGCGGCAAGTCACCTTGCATCGTGGGCGAGGACATCTCGCCGGAGGAGGCCGCCAGCAAGGTCATGGCCGGGAAGCTCTTCAACGCAGGCCAGACCTGCATCGCGCCCGACTACGTGCTGGTCCCCGCCGACCGCCGAGACGCCTTCGTGGACGCGGCCAAGCAAGCGGTGGCCAAGCTCTACCCCTCGCTGGCCAAGAACCCCGACTACACCTCGATCGTCAGCGCGCGCCACTACGAGCGGCTCGCGAGCTATCTGGCCGACGCCGAGACCCGCGGAGCGACGCTGGTGCCAGTCAACCCAGGCTCGGAGACGCTCGACCCAGCGCAGCGGAAGATGGCGCCGACCTTGGTGCTAGGCACGACCGAGGACATGGCGGTCATGCAGGACGAGATCTTCGGGCCGATCTTGCCGGTGCTGACCTACAAGAGCCTCGCCGAGGCGATCGACTACGTGAACGATCACCCTCGCCCGCTGGCCCTCTACTACCTCGGCCATGACGGCGGTGCGGTCGATCGCGTGCTCAGGGAGACGATCTCCGGCGGCGTCTCGATCAACGAGACCCTAGTGCACTTCGCGCAGGACGACCTGCCCTTTGGTGGGGTCGGCGCCAGCGGCATGGGCCACTACCACGGCTACGAGGGCTTTGAGACCTTCTCCAAGAAGAAGCCGGTGTTCTTCCAAGCACGGATGAACACGACAGGGATCTTGCGGCCGCCCTACGGTCCCTTGGTCGACCGGCTGCTCAGCCTGTTCATCGGGAAGTGAGGGCGGCGCGCAAGCGCTGGGAGCGGACGAGGGCTAGCTGACGAGCTTCTCGAAGGCGACGACCTTATAGGTGTCGGCCCGTGTCTTCATGTCGTCGTACAAGCGGGTGCCGGGGTTCCGGTAGAAGTTCTTGAGCGCCAGCTCGGCTTCGAGGCGCTTCTTCTTGCCCAGCATGGGGATGCGGAAGCAGTGGAACTTCTCCAGGCATTGCTCCACGTAGGCGTGCACTCGGCCCGCGTCGAGATCGCGTGCCAGCACAGCTTCGGCGGTGACGTCGCTCTGCTCGACCAGGCGCATCCCGAGGGAGCTCAAGAAGTCGAAGCAGGGCTGCCAGGTCGTGTCCGGGATCGCGTTACCCCACACCAGGTAGCCGCCCGGCTTGAGGATGCGATACGCCGTCCGGAAGAAGCGCTGATCTTCGTCGGTGGCTTGGCCGCCGACCTCGGTCACGTGGGTCTCGCACACCGCGATGATGTCGGCCGCGTTGGAGGCGATCGGCAAGGAAGCACAGTCGCCGCGGGTGGCCTTGAGCCGACCGCCGAGCTCCGGGACGAAGCGTTGGCGGCAGGTCTGAATCGCCGCCTCCTGCATGTCGACCGCTTCGTAGGTGCAGTTCGGGAGGACGTTCTTGGCGACCTGATGGGCGCCCGCGCCAGTCCCGCAGCCCATCTCGACGATGTGCACGCGGCCGTCCCGCTTGGCGATGAAGTTCTTGAGCGTGTTGTTGGCGTAGAGCCCGGTGTACGCGATGCGGCCAAAGCGCTGCGGATCATTGGCCGGCACCGGGCACGGCCCCCACGACTCCGGCCAGGCGTAGCCCCAAGTGTTGAAGGTCAGCTGGTAGCGCTCACCGGTCTCGCTCCGCACCTCTCCCATCGAGCGGTACAGGGAGTAGAGCAACGAATAGATCGACTGCTTGGTGTAATCGTCCTCGGAGACATGGCCGTTGCCGGTGGAGACCTTCTGGCGGCGCTCAAGGAGATCGCTGACGACCCAGCCGACCAGGATGCCCTGCAGCTGTGGGGTGGAATACTGTGAGTTGGGGTTTAGTGCGGTAAGTACGTCCATGTTTGGTATCGACGCGGCAGGACCTCATGCATGGGACTTGCGGTCAATCGGCCAAGGGGACAATCAACCCCGACTTCAACCCAAGGGGATGAGTAACCCGGCCTCAACCATCACATAGGCCGCCACGAGCAACAGTCGCTGCTCGCTCGGCGTTCGCCGCAGCGTCTCGCGCAGCGGCAAGCCCTCCCACAGCTGGCGCACGATCTCGCTCTGCGCAGCGGACAGGCCGAGCTCGCGTACCCCCGCGGCGTGGCGCTCGGTACCACCGAGTCGCACCTCGAGGTAGGGCCCCAGCGCAGCGGCCAGCTCTTGGTCGCTCTTGCTCCAGCCGACCATGTGCATCACGAAGTCGAGCGTGCTCGAGGCGATCGGGCGAGCGCGCGCCGGCTTGAGCTCCTGCACGAAGGCGTAGTTGCCGGTCCGCCAGAAGAAGACCTCGAGGGCGCGCTCCTGCATGAGGATCGCCATCTGCGGCCCCAGATCGACGTTCTGCTGGCGCGCGACCACGTCCTCGATCGGCTCGAGGCGATAGATCACCTCGTGCATCACCGTCGGGATGTCCTCGGCGCCGACCAGCCCCTGTCGCGACAGGAGATCTGGGAGCTGGAGCTTGGGAGCGTCGGTGGCGACGTAGACCGGGACGCCGTCTTGGAAGTGAAACTCGCGGCGCGGTGGGCGCACGGGATCTTCACCCACGACCACCAAACGTCCGGTCGCGCGCATCGCCCACAAGGAGCCGAGCACCGCGGGGAGGCTCCGCGTCCGCAGGTTCCCGACCACCCGGCGCTCGGGCGGCAAGGGATCAGGCCCCCGCAGGCCCTCTTGGCCGGTCAGCATCGCGAAGAAGTCGAGCGTGATCCAGGAGGTCTGATAGCTCGCGACCTGATAGCTCTGCGCGCCGCGATCACCTTCAGTGGCGAGGAAGTTCCGGATCGAGCGGTAATCGCAGGGTCCCCAGATCATCTGACGCTCGTTTTGGAGCCAGAAGGGGTGCGGGCCGCGATACCCACCATCGTAGGTGAAGGGCTTGCCGGAGGGCGGCGGCGGGACCGTCTCATGGCCGAGGAGCTGCCACGGCGGAGCGTCGGCGTATTGCTGCGCCACCGGCGCCTGCGCGGGAGCGAGGACCGGGGCCTGCACCGCGACCTGCGCCGGGCGCCCAGTCACCACCTTCACGCCGCTCTTGGTCGAGATCTCGGGCAACTCCACCACGAAGTCGATGTCATCGCTCGGCTCGGGCACGCCGACGCCGAAGACCTGGGGATCGACGGCCGCGACGGGCAAGGAGACCGTGGGGCGCGGGATCTCCGAGGGCCCAGCGACGAAGGCGTGCTCCGGCGGCGGAGGCGGCTCGCTGGTCCGCCCGGGCGGCAGGTGATAGGTGCGCGGCACCGCGATCGGCGAGACCTCGACGAAGTTCTTGCTGCCCACCGCGTTCTTGCGCTCGCGCGCCGCGGTGTTCTCGCGGGAAGGGCTCTCGAGGCGGCTGGTCTGACCGGCCTCCACCTGGCCGAGCAGCACCTCGACGACCTGCCGCACATCGCTGGCCAGGACCTTGGGGGCGAAGCGCGGGAGGATGTCGGCCAAGCGGGACTGAAAATCCACCGCCGAAGCCACCCGGTCCTCCACGCTGGCCGCCACCGCCGACAGCACCAGCGCGTCGAGGTCCGGGCTGATGTCTGGGTTGTAGCGCGAGGGTGGGATCCGCGCGCCGGCGGTGATGGCGTTCATCGTCTCGATGTCCGGCCGCCCGCCGAACAAGCGCCGCTGCGTCAGCGCCTCCCAGAGCACGACGCCGGCGGAGAAGAGATCAGCCCGGTGATCGAGCGCCTTTTGATAGAGCTGCTCAGGCGCCATGTACGCGATCTTCCCCTTGAGCTCGCCGGCGCGCGTGAGGTTTCCGTGCTGAGCGCTGGTCGCGACTCCGAAATCGCCCAGCTTGATGTCGCCCAGATAGGAGATGAAGACGTTGGAGGGCGTGACGTCGCGGTGCACCACCTGGATCCGGCGACCTTGCTCGTCGACGAGATCGTGCGCCGCGGCGAGGCCGGAGAGGATCTCGGACATCACGTGGAGGCTGAACCAGGTCGGGATCTTGAGCTTTCGCTTCACCGAGTTGCGGAGCAGGACCGAGAGATCCGTGCCCGCCACGTATTCCATGGCGATGTAGAGCTCGCCTTCGCCGACCGTGCCGAGCTCGAAGACCTGCACCACGTTGCGGTGCTGTACGCGCGCCGCGATCTTGGCCTCCTCGATGAACATCTCGGAGAACTGCCTCTGTGCCGCGAGGTGCGGGAGGATCCGTTTGATGACGACGATCTTCTCAAAGCCGGCGAAGCCCCCGAGCTTTGCTCGATAGACCTCGGCCATGCCGCCCGCGCCGATGCGCTCAAGGAGCTCGTAT
>Ga0154020_10006815_pt1 | contig 13387 bp, 9 predicted proteins | sample Klosneuvirus_201_FD_109709 | JGI IMG/M metagenome (GOLD analysis project Ga0154020, IMG submission 109709) | Active sludge microbial communities from wastewater, Klosterneuburg, Austria - Klosneuvirus_20160825_MG | ecosystem: Engineered > WWTP > Aerobic digester > Activated sludge | place... | reverse complement strand
TTCAAGTTGGTAATCCTTAACAAAATGTAAAAGCCGATTCATATTTTCAGGGGTAATGATTTTATCGTACCGGCCAGTTATAAGTGTTAGTTTTATGGAGTGACTATTTATCAATTGAGCCATTCGCTGGGAATCAAAATTCAAATGGCGAAATACAACCCACGAGTAATAAACCCGTTCGCGTTTGGTCTGGGTATCCATTTGTGATTGAGCAAAGCGAATCAATCCTTTATCGGCCAGATGGAAGTACTTTAGAAACGTTGCTATTTGATTTAACCGATTTGGTCTTAAAATCATACTTTTAAAAAACTGGCGGAGTAAAAGCGGATAGGTTGCTAAACTGTACCAGATATTAGTTTTGATGCCATCAGGTGCCAAAAGGAAAATACGGTCAATCTTTTCTGGAAATAATTCAAGCGTAGCCAGCACAAATTTTCCGCCAAGACTAAAACCCAATAGATCAAATTTTTCAATTTTATTTTCCCTAAGAAATTGTTGTAGGATAGCTCGCCAGGTTTCTTTTTCTAAGGCTTGCTCGCCATGATTCCAACTGCTGGTTCCATGAAAAAATAAGTCAAATGAATAAAGTGTATAGCAAGATTCAAGTTCAGTACTTAACGCATCAAAGATTTGTTTATGCTGCCCAAATCCATGGAAGAGCAGAAGTACCTTATTTCCATATCCTGTTTTTTGAAAAGACAGATGCGATTGTTCATATATTATGGAGGAACTCATGTAGCAATAATATAGATTTTAATACGTTTACTACTCACATAACACATTGAATCATTCTAAAATGGATTGTTGTATTACTTGATTACTATTTAATGTATTTCACAAAGAAAACTTCTTTCTGCCTTCTCTGATTTAATGAGAATAGTATGTCTGGTAACCGGCATAATTTATTACTTTTAACTATCAATGATTAAATCTTTTGCATTTATATTTCTCCTGCTGAGCTTTTTTAGCTGTGATGAGAAACGATCGGATAAAGCTGGTGAAAAGATGCAACAGTTTGTTATCAACATTTCAAATTATAGTCGACAACATGATTCTGATTTTATTATCATCCCGCAAAACGGAGTTGAGCTTGCGTTTTCTTCTCTCGAGCCTGCTGATGGATTGAATGCCTCATACTTAAACGCGATAGACGGATTTGGGATCGAGGAGCTGTTTTATTATGAAGTAGCCAATACAGATCAGGAGATATTGAGCATGTGCCAAACGGTACAGCCGCTTAAACCTGTTTTGGTGGCAGATTATGTGAAGGATAATGCCGATATAGCAATGTCAATCCAAAAAAATAGTGATGAAGGATTTTTATCTTTTCCACGAGCCAATAATAACTACGATTATGTCCTGATTCCGGATTTTGTGACTAATGAGAATGCAGCCGATATTACAGCATTGGCTGAGGCTAGAAACTATTTATATCTGATTAGTACGAATAACTATTCATCAAAGGAAGAGATGTTAATGGCTTTGGAGTCTACCAACTATGACGTGGTGTTGATCGATTTATTTTTTGAAGATGAGGCGTTCACCGCAAACGAAATTACAAGGCTGAAAGTAAAAGCAAATGGGGGCAAGCGGTTACTTATTTCTTATATCAATGTGGGAGCCGCAGAAAACTACCGCTACTACTGGAAGGGGAGTTGGAAGTTGCATCATCCTGATTGGCTCAAGAAAAAATACGATGGGTACGTTGATGAGATTTGGGTAGAATTTTGGAATGATGAATGGAAAAGCATCATCTACGGAAATGATAACTCCTACATAAAAAAAATAATTAATGCTGGTTTTGATGGTGCCTACCTGGATAATGTGGAGGGTTATTATTCCCTCTATTTTGATTAATTATAAAGCTTGGCTCCAATTGAAATCAAACTGAGCTTGACCTCAGCTTACGGATTTAATCATAGACATCGCATTCATGATGTGCATGTTGATGCAGAGAGAAACTTTTGTTTCGTACAATCAGTCTTTCACTTTATTTAGCCCTAGCATATTCAACATCCAGTTGGCTAATGGTTTTTCGCGATCGCGATTTTTAAGACTCAAGTACCACCCCAGTTTTTCGATGATCGGAATCTTATGGGTTTCTACAAATTCAATGAGCGTTCCGTCCGGATCTTCTATATAAGTAAAGTGCCCTGCGGCCTTGCCCATATCAAACGATTGACTGCTGTCTACAGTAAACGCATATCCTTTTGCTTTACAATTTTCGCGTAAAGCGGCCATGCCGTTTACATCAAAACATAAATGAATAAAGCCGAGGTCGCCCCACAGGCGGTCTTTGAAAATCTTTTTGGGGGTAATGCCCTTCGCTTCCACTAATTCTAATTCTGTGGCACCTAACAATTTTGAAAATGCACCCACACGGGGTTTGGCATGCCGCAGCAGAACTCTTCGAACCTCATTTCCTCCGCCATGTAATCCACTTAAATCAACAAAGGAAGAAGTGACGTCATATACTATTTCCGTATAGCCTAGAATATCCTGATATAAGGGAAGTGATTTGTCAATGTCGGATACGCCAATCATACAACCGCCAATCCCACCCATGGTTTTGTTCTCGCGTTTAAACCAACTCAACCCCTCAACGACTTCAAAAAGGTTGCCGTAGGGATCATTCACAAAAAAATGTAAACGGCCATCAGGCATCTTTTCCGGTGCGCTTACCATCAAGGCACCCTTAGCTTTTAGTTCATTATATGACTCCTGTACATTTCGCGACTTCATCTTTACAGCAAACACCCCCGTATCGCCCAGTTGTGGTTGAAACGATGCTGCATTTGGTTTGCGGGACGTGTATTGCCAAATTTCAAAACCACCCCCGCCCTGCATATTCATGGCGAGAATGGCAAAACGCTTTTCTACCTGGTCGGCCGTATAGCGCGTCATGAAAGGAGCCTCAGCCGCATCTTTAAAAATAGGCACATCCATACCAAAATATTTTCGGTAGATAGCCCAGGCTTCTTCGGCATCATTTACGCCAATTCCCACTTGTTGAATTCCACTTATTATATAACTCATGCGCTACTATATGAATGTTCTAAAGATACTAGATTTTCCTTTTGTTATGCTAACAATATATTGAACAAATCAGAATTTATCTGAGAGGTTTTATTTATGATATTAGATCACACAACACGCGCAAGCCTGAGTCAGGGTATGGAAAAAATCAGCGAATAGAACCAAATGCCTAGACAGCACACCCTAAATATTATGGGTAATTGTTAATTTCAAGAAATTGTAAAGCATGAAAAATTATTTTTCATTATTGATTTATTCCAGGGCTATTGTGCATGCCGGGCTTTCGATGCTCTTTTTGTGCGTTTCCTCTTCCTTAGTTTCTCAAACTTTATCGCATCAGGACATAGGAAAATCAGCGAATAAATATTTACCAAAAGCCATTTCGAAATTAAATGAATTCCTGCTGTTACCCAACAACAGTAAATCTTCGGATCAGATAAATCAAAATGTAACCTGGTGTGTTGAGGCTATGAAACAGCGGAGTTTTGAAACAAAGATTTTGTATTCTAAAGATGTACCTCATGTGTACGCTCAACGACAATATAATGCTAAGCTGCCTTGGGTGCTTTTCTATTTACAAATTGACGGGCAGCCAGTCGATAGTGTAAACTGGGATCAGAAGAATCCCTATGAAGCTACACTGAAAAAGAACGTTGACGGCCAATGGCAAAGTATTTCGTGGACGCAACCCAACGGCTACGATCCGACATGGAGAATTTTTGCTCGCTCTGTCTCGGATTCCAAAGGGCCGGCTATGGCTTTTTTGTCATCGCTCGATATCCTGAAAGAATTGAAAGTTACCCCCGCCTTCAACATCAAAATAATTATGGATTTTCAGGAGGAACTTGGGTCTCCTTTACTACCGCAACTTGTAACCGCTAATAAAGATTTGTTACAGGCTAAAATGGTTTTAATCATGGATGGCACACGGCATGTATCAAACCTTCCCACGTTAAACTTCGGAGCCCGGGGTATTGCAACCATTCAGTTGAAAGTATTTGGTCCGCGAAATGATCTTCACAGCGGCCAATATGGTAACTATGCACCTAATCCGGTATTTACGTTGGCTCACCTGCTGGCCGGTATGAAGGATGATTCGGGTCGCGTACTTATCCCACATTATTATGATGGCGTTGATTTATCGGAGCAGGAGTTGGCCATGATTAATGAGATGCCTGGTGATGATGCGAAACTTAATCATAAGTTAGGTATAGCGAAACCCGATCAGATTGGTCATACGTATGAAGAATCTCTTCAATATCCATCACTCAACATTCGCGGTATTAGTGCGGGCTCGGTAGAGGGCGAAGTGCGCACCATTATTCCATCGCAAGCTATTGCCGAATTGGATCTTAGGCTTGTGCCGGAAACGGACGGGGAGCGAATGGTTAATCTTATTAAAAATTACATTGCCGATCAGGGGTTTCATTTTGTTAAAGACTCACCCAGCGAAGAAGAACGAGACACGTTTAGCAAACTGATATCTTTTGAATACAGAATTGGATCAAAGCCTTTTCGAACCGATTTAAACTCATGGTCAGGGGTGTGGCTTAGCAAAGCGATGGATCGCACCTTTGGCCAAGGTCTGTATGTAAAGCAGCGCACAACGGGTGGCTCTCAACCTATTGAATCATTCATCACAACCTTAAACATTCCCGCGGTATCCTTGCGGTTCCCAAACCCGGATAATAACATCCATGCGGCAAACGAGAATCTGGCTATTGGCAGTTTCGTGGAAGGGATACAAATGTGCCTGGGCGTGTTAACCCAAAAAATGAATTGATGGCAAACGCAGGTATTGCCACTATCATTATCATCATTACCGTTAGTGCTATTGGGTGGTTGAATAACCAGAAGACCAGGTGGATACAACAACTTCTTAATTGGTTTCCGGCTATACTATTCGCCTATGTGATACCCGCACTGATCACCCAGACTAGTGGGCTGGATTTATCATCCGTTTATTTGCATTTGCTTTCGCGGAATTGGATTATTCCTTTTGCTATTATGATGGTGATGAGCGCACTTTCTTTTCCTCAATTAAAGAAGGTTGGCCTAAGGCCTATCATGCTCTTTGTATCGGGTTCATTCGCTATTGCTGTTTTGCCAGCTATACTGGTGTGGCTAGCGAAATTTATTTCAGCAGATACGTATTCTCTTTTTATTGATCAGCAATACTGGCGGGGGTTAGTGCCTATTACAGGAAGTTGGATTGGCGGCAGCACCAGCCAGTTGGTATTAAAGGAACTGGTAAACTGCCCCGAGTCATTATTTTTATCTGTTATCGTACTCGATAATATTTTAATAAATCTTTGGACGATCTTCATGTTTCAGGTTATCAAAAGGAGCGACCAGTTGAATAAGTACTTTTCAATAAATGCTCAGATGCCTGCGTTAGAAGATGAAGAACTAAATCTGGGGAGTCGTCAGCGGGCCTCTATGCTTGTTACGTTACTTTCTATAAGTGCCGCGGTAATACTCACTAATTTAATAACAGATAACTATTTAGTCCGCGTAATTAGCCTTTCCCTTATCGGTTTAGTGTTTGGTAATTTTATTCCACGCTGGAATCACCAATTTGTATTAAAGGCCGGAGGCATACTTATTATTATAATCATGTCTATTCTAGGTCTTCGGTTAGACTTCAGTGGTTTGTCACTCCCCCTTTCTTTCGTGATGCTTTGCATTGTGTGGTTACTATGTCATTATATAGTGATGATCATTATGGCTAAGGTGTTGAATGCACACATGGCTTGGGTGCCCATTGCCAGTATGGCTAATCTGGGGGGTATTTCAACGGCTCCTGCGGTTACGTCAGCCTATAATAAAACGTGGATGCCACATGCAATTTTACTGGCCATTTTAAGTATGGTCACGGGTAACTTCTGGGGCATGCTTACCATTTATATATTCAATCAATTTTAAAATTTGCTATTCTAGCCATAGCTAAACGGGCTTCCAATTAAATGCAATTTACAAGATGAACCACCTATCTATGAGCAGTCTCAACCCAAGGTCTTAGCTGCCAATACTTTCGATGCCATGGTAGCGGGCTCGGGAATTAGAGTGGGTTTTGCTGCTTCCTGATTTAATCATTCTTTTTTTCACCTTTGATAAAATAATTCCATCCCGACATCCGACTATGGGTGTATAATAACCGTAAGATGGAATGGATCTGTCAATGCAAGAGCTAAAACAAAATACATTCCTGAAGGAGAAGGGCAAATTGCTTGGATTTATCCGTAGCCGTGTGTCTACCGTGGAGGAAGCAGAAGATATTCTTCAGGATGTGTTTTATCAATTCATTGCCGGGTTTCAAACGATTGAATCGTTGGATCGGGTTACTTCCTGGTTGTATAGTGTAGCGCGCAATAAAATAATTGATCGGTATCGCAGAGATGCCAGCAGGCCGCAACGTACCGATTTTGAATTGCTGGCTGGTAAAGATGACGAGGCCCCGTTAACCTTGCAGGAGATTTTACCTGATTTGGATAATACTCCCGAGGCAATGCTGTTGCGGGAAGCCATTTGGGATGAGATAACTGATGCGCTGGCTGAATTGCCTGCCGATCAACGAGAGATTTTTATTCTGAATGAAATTGAAGAGCGGAGCTTTAGAGACATAGCCGAAGAGACGGGAGTTTCAATTAACACCTTATTATCGCGCAAGCGCTACGCGATTATGGCTCTTAGAAAACGGTTACAGAATTTTTATAATGATTTGATAGCGAACTGATCGCTATATGATAAAGAATGTATAACAAAAAAATTAAATAATATGGAACGCAGTGTATGGGTAGGGAAGATGGTAATGTTTGCGGTGGTTGCAGTATGTATTGCCTTTGGTGTAGTAATGGGCACCATGTATTTGTGGAATTGGGTGATACCCGAAGTTTTTAATGGACCTGTAATCAACTTTTGGCAAACTCTGGGATTACTCGCTTTAAGTAAAATCTTCTTTTGGAATTTTGGAGGAAGATGTAGTAGGCACCGTGATCATTCGGGAGGTTCATGGAGACCCTACTGGAAGGAAAAATTGAGTACGATGTCGCCTGAAGACCGTGAACGCTTTAAGCGGAAGATGAAAGAAAAGTGGTGTTATACAGGAGCTGCCAAATCTTCCGAGGGATCGGGTTCTGCAAACGTTTGAGAACCGCGAACCAAAAAAATAATCTAATTTTTTTATAAAAACCCCGAACAAATGCCTGAAAATGGCGTTGAAGGAAACTATGGAAACTTTGGTAAAGTAAATAGTTTCCATAGTTTTGCGCCCGTTATGGAAGAGACAGAATTAAGAAACAAGATTTTGGAAGGCACGAAAGAGCTTTTCATGAGATACGGGATCCGGAGTGTGAGCATGGATGACATTGCGCGTCATCTGTCGGTATCTAAAAAAACACTATATCAACATTTTGCCGACAAAGATGAATTAGTCTTCAGGATGTCGGAAATGTATCTGGAGCAAAGCTTTAAACAGTATGATCAGATTGAGAAGGATTCCAAAAATTCCTTAGAAGAACTCAGCAAAATTTCAGTTTGCATGAAGGTTGAAATGGAAAACTTAAACTCCTCTTTGCTCTTTGACCTTCAGAAGTATCATCCCAAGGCTTGGAATTTATGGAGTGGTCATAAAGAAAAAATAGGAGAGAGTGTAGCAAAAAATATTCGGCAAGGTATTGTCGATGGTTATTTTCGCTCTGAAATCAATCCCGATGTAATGGCAATTGCCCGGGTAGTTCTGATTGAAGCTGCGTTTAATCCAACATCTTTTCCTAAAGACCGTTTCAACTTTGTGGAAGTTCAAACCCAGCTTTTTGAATTATTTGTTTATGGCCTTTGCTCCGACAAGGGTAAAAAATTATATCAGAAGTATAAAGAATCCAATTATCAACCCTCATTATGATAAACTTAAATATGACAAACCCTATTAGGAAGATAGCATCCATTCTTTTCCTGTGGATATTATTTACCTCTAATGGATATGCACAAAAATCGGCTTCAAACACCTTTACTTTGCAGGAAGCGATTGATTTTGCTTTAGAGAATAATACAAGTCTGAAGAATTCTAAAGAGGCTCTTGATGCTTCTGAGGCACGTTCAAAGGAAATTTTGGGAATGGGCCTTCCGCAATTAAATGCGTCAGGTTCGGTTATTGACAATTATATAATTCCTACTTCATTCATCCCGGCAATAATTTTTGATCCTAATGCGCAACCCGGTGAATTGGTTGGCGTAAAATTTGGAACGCAATATACCGGTAACGCAGCCATTAATTTACAACAAATCATATTCAATGGCTCTTACCTTGTTGGCTTAAAGGCCAGCAAAACATTCATTGATTTATCGCGCAAAGATTTGATAAAAACCCAAACGGATGTCGTGGAGGCAATAAAAAAGGCCTACTACTCTGTGTTAGTTAATAAAGAACGCACCGCGCTAGTTGAAAAAAACTTTCAGCGTCTGGATACGCTGCTTAAGCAAACCAAAGCCCTATATGAAAATGGTTTTGCCGAGAAGATTGATTTAAATCGAGTGCAGGTTCAGTACAATAATATTACAAACCTTAAAAATAACGCGTCTATCGGCCTCGAGGTGAGTTACGATCTCCTCAAGTTTCAAATGGGTTTGCCAATTTCTGAAGTGATTGAACTTGCTGATCAACTTGAAACCATGAAGTTTGAGACGCTAGATGATGAATTTGGAAAAGATTTTCAATACAGCAACCGCATTGAGTATAACCAATTACAGGTTAATAAAGCAATGGTTGAATTCGACATAAAAAATACAAAATCTCAATATCTTCCCAATCTTAATTTGTTTGGAAGTTATGGTGCAAGCTATGGTACTTCGGCCTTTAATACCATGTTTCAGTTTGGTGAAAAGTGGCGTACGCTGGGTACGGTGGGTTTTAGTGCGAACATGCCCATATTCGATGGTATGCAAAAGAGCCGGATAATTCAGCAAAAGAAATCAAAATTGAATCAGGTTGGAAACTCGCTTGACCTATTGAAAAACCAAATTGATCTTCAGCAAGATCAAGCAAGCAAAACATTTAAGAGTTATATGAATACCTTCCGCACGCAGCGCGAAAACATGAAATTATCGGAAGAGGTTTATAATGTTACCGTTATTAAATACCAGCAGGGTGTGGGATCAAACCTGGAGGTGATTAATGCAGATGCTGACTACAAAGAAGCCCAAACAAATTATTATGCAGCCCTTTATGATGCTTTGATCGCTTCTGTTGAACTAGAAAAAGCATACGGAAAATTACTCCCAACCAAATAATAACAAACAACCTCATCATACTATGAAATCAAGATATACAATTCAATTAATAACGTTTGCTTTTGCAGTGATCACGTTAGCCAGTTGTGGTGGCGAGCCTTCGGGCACAGCCAAACTCGAAAAACTTAAAACAAAACAAGCTGAATTAGCAAAGGAAATTTCTGCCCTCGAGAAGAAAATTGCTCAGGCAAATCCTGAAGCTGCAACCACTCGAATGAAAGACATTGCTACCACAATATTGGCACCTAAAAAATTTGAATACTTCGTTCAAACTCAGGGAATGGTTCAGTCTGAAGATAATATTTTGGTAAGTGCTGAGTCGATGGGCGTAATCACTTCTGTATTTGTAAAAGAAGGTGAAAGTGTAAAGAAAGGTCAAGTGCTGGCGCAGATCGACAATAAGATCACGTTGCGTTCTATAGATGAAGTTAAATCAGGATTGCATTTGGCTACAACCATTTATGAGAAGCAGAAGAATTTGTGGGATCAGAAGATAGGAACCGAGGTGCAATTTCTTCAGGCTAAGAATAACAAGGAGAGTCTTGAGAAAAGATTAGCTACCCTGAATGAACAACTAGATATGACCCGAATTAAATCACCGATTAATGGAACTGTTGAACAAGTAAATGTTAAGATCGGGCAGAATGCAGCTCCTGGCGCTCCGGCATTTAGAGTTATTAATACCAAAGATTTGAAAATTGTTGCAAGTGTTTCTGAAGCCTACGTTACTAATATTGAAAAGGGTGATAAGGTGAGCGTAAGTTTTCCTGATTTGAATAAGGAAATAGAAGCTCGTGTTACCTTTGTTGGTCGCAATATTAATCCACTATCGAGGTCATTTCCTGTAGAAATAAATTTGCCCTCTCTCCCTGATCTTCGTCCAAGTATGACAGCCGTACTTCGGGTAATTTATAAAACCGAACCGCAGGCACTATGTGTACCCATTAATGTTGTGCAGGAAATAAATGGTAAGAAGATCGTCTATGTGGCCGAAATGGATGGCCAACAATTGGTAGCTCGAAGAAAGGAAATTGAAGTTGGAGGTGTGTTTGATAATTTGGCTGAAGTAAAAAGCGGCCTTAAAACGGGTGACAAAGTAATCACTGTTGGTTATCAGGGATTAAATGACGGAGAGTTTGTTAAGATATAATATTTGGAGCTAAAGAGATTTGTAATTACCAGCTCTAATTAATCACTAACTATTGTTATGCAAGACATTGAAAAAGAATTCAAACCGACCAGTTGGTCCATTGATAATAAAGTAAGCATTTATGTAGGTACCATTATTATCTGCTTGGCGGGTATTCTCACCTATATTGGATTACCTAAGGAAAATTTTCCTGAGGTTGTCTTTCCACAAATTTTTATTGCCACCATTTACCCAGGGGCAGCACCGGCAGATATTGAAAACCTGATTACTAAGGAGATTGAGAAGGAGATAAAATCTATCTCAGGGGTAAAGAAGATTAAGAGTAATTCTGTTCAGAGTTTTTCCAATGTAATTGTGGAGTTTGAAACAGATATTGATGTGGATAAGGCGAAGCAAGAAGTAAAGGATGCCGTTGACCGAGCAAAACCTAATCTTCCCAGTGACTTGCCAGACGACCCAATTGTTCGAGAGATTGATATTTCAGAAGTTCCTATTATGAACGTCAATCTCTCAGGAGATTATGATCTTCAAACACTTAAGAAGTATGCCGATCAAATGCAGGATGCTATTGAAAGCATTCGTGAAATAAGGCGTGTGGATATTATAGGTGCCCTTACTCGCGAAATACAGATCAACATTGATATGTTTAAACTTGCTGCTGCAGGGGTAAGCTTAGATGATATTTCTATGGCTGTGAGCGGAGAGAACGTGATCATTCCGGGTGGCCAGATTTCAGTAGATGGTATGAAGCGGTCGCTAACTGTGAATGGGGAATTTACGTCAGCCTCACAAATCGCTAATATTGTAATAGGCTCAACGATGGGTGGTAAAATCTATTTGAAAGATATTGCTCAAGTAGTTGATTCACACAAAGAGCAGGAAAGCTTTGCCCGGTTAGATGGGAAAAATGTAATCACGCTAAACGTAATTAAACGAAGTGGCGAGAACTTGATTATTGCATCTGATGAAATCAATAAGATTGTAGCGCAGTATCAAGCCGATGTTTTACCACCGGGTGTAAACGTAACGATCACGGCCGATCAATCGGACAATACAAGAATTACGTTGCATGATTTGATCAACACCATCATTATTGGTTTTATTCTGGTAACCATAATCCTCATGTTTTTCATGGGTGTTACCAATGCAATCTTTGTTGGCCTGTCTGTGCCGATTTCAAGTTTTATAGCCTTCCTGGTATTTCCCTCGCTTGGATTTACACTCAATATGATGACGTTGTTTTCCTTCTTACTGGCACTCGGTATTGTCGTGGACGATGCCATTGTGGTAATTGAAAATACGCACCGAGTGTTTGACAATGGCAAGGTGCCAATTCGCAAAGCTGCAAAGATTGCAGCAGGCGAAGTATTTTTGCCTGTGCTTTCTGGTACGTTGGTCGTACTTGCTCCCTTTGTTCCGCTGGCATTTTGGCCAGGGGTTATTGGAAAGTTTATGTTCTTTCTTCCGGTTACGTTAATTGTAACCTTACTCGCATCGCTAATTGTAGCCTATATAATGAATCCGGTATTTGCAGCAGACTTTATGACTGTGCATGATCACGATCATGAGAAATCTAAATTCTCGAAAGGATTTAAAGTAACGGCTATTGTATTTGGTTCGCTTGCGCTGATGGCTTATGTAACAGGCATTTTCGGATTGGGTAATTTTACTGTTTTTCTTTTTGCAGTATATGCACTGTATCACTTTTATCTTTCAAGAGTAATCTCATCATTTCAAACCGTTGGCTGGCCGCGGGTTCAGGAGGGATATAAGAAAATGGTTAGCTGGTGCCTGGAGGGTAAACGTCCGGTTATGGTATTGCTTAGTGTAGTGGCTCTTTTCTTCTTCTCAATCTGGTTCACCAGTGCGCGCAAACCACCCGTTGTATTTTTCCCGAGTGGTGATCCAAATTTTATTTTTGCATTCGTTCGTATGCCAATTGGAACCGATCAGCGCGTGACTGATTCGGTAACCCGTGTTGTGGAGAAACGCGTTACCGAAGTAGTGGGCAAGGATAATAAGATTGTTAAATCCATTATCTCTAATGTGGCTGTTGGTGCTTCTGAAGATCCTTTTGCAGCGACTAATGCACAACCTCATTTAGGTAAAGTAAGTGTTGCTTTTGTAACTTTTGCTGACCGCGATGGGCAATCGACTAAAGATTATTTAGCTAAGATTCGTGAAGCTGTAAAAGGCCTTAAAGGAGCCGAGGTTTCAGTAAATCAAGAAGCTAACGGCCCGCCAACAGGGAAGCCTGTAAATATTGAAGTAGCAGCCGAAAACTTTGATGATCTGGTTGCAACAGCAAGTCGTGTAAAGCGCTATTTGGATTCACTTCAGGTTCCTGGTGTGGAAGAGTTGAAATCAGATTTTCAGAGTGATAAGCCCGAAATTGTAGTTAAGATTGATCGTGAAAAAGCAAATCGCGAAGGTATTTCTACGGCACAGATTGGTATGGCTTTGAACACCGCCATCAATGGTCGTGAAATTTCGAAGTTTAGAGATGCCAATGACGATTACGATATTACGCTTCAAGTAAATGAATTGCAACGAAACGATATTAATACGCTTATGAACTTGCCATTAACGTATCGCGATATGGCAAGTGGTGGTCAGGTTAGGCAAGTACCCATGTCGGCCATTGCTAAAATTGAATATGCAAATAGCTTTGCTGGAATTAATCGGATTGATCAGAAACGCGTTATCACTATTTCTTCCAACGTATTAGGCGATGCCAATCCAAACGAAGTGGTAGCTGCCATTCAAGATAAGCTTAGAGATTTTAGTACGCCAGATGGAGTAACTATTAAAATGACTGGTGAGCAGGAAGATCAGGCCGAAACAGGCGCGTTTCTTGGTGTAGCCGCTATGGTTGCAGTTGGATTAATTTTTATGATTCTCGTTACGCAATTT
>Ga0154020_10006814_pt1 | contig 13388 bp, 26 predicted proteins | sample Klosneuvirus_201_FD_109709 | JGI IMG/M metagenome (GOLD analysis project Ga0154020, IMG submission 109709) | Active sludge microbial communities from wastewater, Klosterneuburg, Austria - Klosneuvirus_20160825_MG | ecosystem: Engineered > WWTP > Aerobic digester > Activated sludge | place... | reverse complement strand
TGTCTCCGCTCGCCATCCTCAAATCTATGGAGTTGGCGAAGGTAATGCGATCAAATTTTTCGGCTGAGATTCTTATTGACCACATTATTTCTGCAGGCATGTTGAAGTCGGGCGTGGTACACCGTATTGACTTTGAGACTAGTGGAGTAGTCCTTTTCGCGCTTGGCCAGGCGTCATGGAGTGACCTGCGGGAGCGCTTTCAGCAGCATACCATGCTCAAAGAATACACGGCACTTGTTTATAGATCCAATGGTGCCCATATGGGTGCGAACATTGTGCAGAATGTGAATTGCTCATCCTCATTTGTTTCTTTTTCAGAATCTGAGAATAGATTATTGGAGACATCTCTGTATGTTGCTCGCCATTCTCCATCAAAAGTTGCCGTGGCACCACCAGGATCTCATCAAGGTAATCAGCTTTTTGCGGGAGGAGGAGCTCATGAAGCGTTTTCAATTGATCTCTTTCATAGGCTTTCGAACACGACTGGAGTGGCAAGTGATCGAACGACTGTCCGATCGCATCCTCGTCATTCGCGTTCGGCTACATACCGGTTTTCTCCATCAAATCCGAGCCACTCTGGCTCATCTTGGCCTCCCGCTTCTGGGAGATGCTGTCTATGGCTCAAGGAAAAGCCTAGCAACCTCCTCGGCTGTTCAAGCTTGCCGTGTGATGTTGCACTGTTCACTGCTATCATGGGATCAAGTAGTCATTAATTCGCAGCTTCCAGCCGATCTCACAAATGTCTTGAAGAGTTGTCGTCTTCAATCATCAGGGCAGTAAAGTCGCTTCTTGGATTTCATAACTATTTCTCAACTGTGCGTTCATTTTCTTCATGGGCCATAATGGAAGGCCCAGATCGATTATTTTATCAAGGGAAACTCCTTCGGTCAGATTACTCATTGCACAACCTTCCTGATTATTGCAAAGCACTTTTTGATGCCGATGGTGGTGCGGAGCGCGACTGGGTTCAAGCATCACCCAGCCTCGACTCGCTCTTGCACGATGCATTCCCAACGACTAGCTTTCCCAGGTTCTATAAACTTTTTTACTATACCATACAAAGCTTGGAGCGGGACAATCGACACGATCTGGCAGAACTCGCAAAACACCTCCTCGATGAAATCGAGATTGAATGGAGGTCACTGAGCTCGACGCCAACATTCGGCCACCTTTTCTCGCGTAATAGTGCCCTTGCTAGGAAATTTGCTCTTGATTCCATTTGATTTCAATTTCCCATGAAGGTGTCTACCTGCAAACTATCTTTGTCGTGGATATCCTCGCTCGGCTTCGAGAACCACTCAAAGATCGTAACCAGAAAGAGAACCTCACTGCAGAGGTGGAAGTTGACGCCTTAACGAATCGAGCAATGAAGATGTTGTGCAAGTTAGCGACCGAGAACAAAGGCCCAACAATGATCGACTTTGTGAGTCTCCACAGATTTTGTCGAACGTGGGTCCTTCGCGCGCTAGTGCAACGCGATCTGTCCCTGGTATCAGATTTCTCTAGCCTTCCGCCATTCAGAATATTCATCCCCATTTAGGAAGAGCCCGTCTTGAAGTTCTTTAGTTGCATCTTTGCCGCAGATTCGACAGAAATTGCGCTCAAGTTTGAGTTGGTGGAATCTATGATATATACCGGATTACAGTTTCCTCCCATGATCAAAGCGATGATCGACTCCATGACGATCAATACTGCGAGCGGCACGCGGAGTCTATGAATTCGGGGACTGATGGTGTTCATAGACCGATTATACATAGGCCGTAAGATATTCATCTTAGCTCAACAAAAATTGGTCGAAATGGGCAACTTTGACGAAGGAATTCCAGTATTTCTTGGTCCGTGAAAATGCTTCGAGGTATGAAGACCACTCTCAAGAAAGAAATTGTAGGAGAAGATATCTGGGATGCACTGCAACGATGGAACAATATATCTCCACTCATCGCAGCTTGCTCTGGCCTTCTCTGGGCAAAGCTCTTAGCATCACAGAGCGCTGATATCCGATCGCGAGTCTATACGTATTTGACGAAAAATTGGAGTCATTTCGAGCAAACCTCCCTTCGGGAACTGCTTTCCTTTGGAATGGAAAGCGGAGATCCAACTTTCCGACTACAAACACTCAAGTGCATTCAACATATTTACGAATCTGAGCAACCCGAAACTGGAACCGACTGGGTTTTGGTAGCTATTTGACAAAGTATGATTCAAGTTTCTGCCACTTTATTGATTTATTGAATAGGAGATCGTCATCGAGGGTTTGAAGGATCCAGGAAAGAGACTAAGACTGCAATCTCTTCGTAGCCTCCAAGCCATCCTCCATAAGTACAAAATTGTAAATGCTTCGGCTCTTCCCGCAATTCAATATTTCATTTAATAGGCTGTACCCCGAAGGCGCTCTAATTCCATCAGATCATCTTTCTCCCCATCTCCTTGATGCAATGTTGAAGCAATTCCTCTTCAAGAAAGACTCCGAACAATTCTCTCTGGAAATATTGCGTTCCACTTCCACATTATTTCAGCCTCCAAATCGCAAAGAGAACTCTTTGTTAATTCTGAACCCATCAAGGTTGGCGCTCTTCTTAGACGAAAGAAATGTCGCCACGTTCGACATTCTCGAGAGCGTTACACTCTACCAACTTCATAGATTCTCTCTGGCTCAGCGTCGGAGCATTGCTTATTCACTTTGCGAATTATTTGAAGAGTATGATATCTACTTAATCGCGCTTATTGTTTCCTTGTCATGTTGAGTCTCGCAGACTCTACGGCGCAATGAAGGAGAAAATTGCAGCACAACTAATGAATCATTTGGTTCGCGACAAAGCGTTTGACTTTGGACTTCTCATCAACGACCTTCTGGAAATCTCCGCGCCAGGAGGGATCGAGGAAGGTTTGCCGGAGGGTCACTCATAAAATCGCGCACATTACAGTTTCTGACAAGTTGTGTTTTAGTCAAGACAAAATTCTCGGCAATTAAAATAATCGCATCGACATCAAGACTGGCTCGTTCCGTCGTTGCACCACATTTACCTCGAGTCACCAGACTTTTGGAAAAATGGGTTCGATGTCTTCTGGACGGTGATAATATAGACACCAGAAGCACAACAAGCGATATGTTGAACGACTGCATCGAGGTTCCAATGCGCTTGCAGGTTTCGGGCTCACTCTTCTTGACTTCATGTTATAGGCTCTCTTGAGCGTGGGCATTAGTTCAACGTCTCGGCCTGCGTTGGAGTTGAAAGCACTCATGAGCCAGTTGCTTTCTCGTGTCGACCATGGTAGAGTAATCCCTCCCATATTCTGGTTTAGTATTTATTGGTATTATAGACGTGTTATTTCGGGTCTACATGAAGAGTTCACCTCAAGTCGGTCAAGTTGACGAACTCAGTCAGATAATCGCACAGAAAACTGATGCGGGGGAAATTAGTTGGAGCGCCTTATTCAACTTCTTATCAGTTCTAAACATTTGGATCGCGGAGTACGTTTCATCTCATCGCGACGAAAGAACTGAGTGAATTATATCGTATCTAGAAAACTTCTTTCCCATGTGAGAGTGAAAATCAACGGCAATGTGAAAACCAAGCATCCGATTGGAGACCCAGAAAACGAGGAACAAGCTCTCAAAATTATTGCTGAGATGTGCAACCGTGCGTACATCGACGGAAGTCAAGTGAAACTCTTGAAACAGTTTTTCACCTTACTTGAACAAGGTGACATTCTTCTGTGCTCTTGGGGAACAAAATTCAATTAAAACCAGCCTATTCTAGAAGAAGAAGGTTTGGTGGACTCAATGGCAGCGGTAGCTTTGATCTCTTGGTCAAGTTCAGTCATACGACTCGTCTGCCAAGGTACGGTATAACTCCACTACTTTGGAGCGTATACTTGAACCAAAATTATGAAGGAATGCATGTAGGACGAGGCCTCGGCAAAATTACTCCATCGCTACCTGCTCGCTTTGGACCGAGTTCTCTTTTCCCCGACTCCAACCGCAGTCAAGGCATGCACCGTGGGTACGCAGCCGAGGCGCGCGAATCAGTGCTGTCAAGCAATTGATTCAACAAGTTGATATTCAGGAGTGTTGGTGGACTCGATGTCACTCGAAATACCTCGAGAAACACGGTGGATCATTGAAAACTGCTGGTGGAAGTTCTTTCAAAGTGATCCTGCGTTGAGGTCTCTGACCCTGAACATTGCAGCCCCATTGATCCTGAAACACTCTATCAAGCTCTGTACGGTCATATCGGCATTTAAGAAGAAATCATCCGAGCTTTGTCTTGTAGCGGAAGATCAGTTCGCAGTCTTGTGGTGCTTATCGCAGGATGAGTCTGACACAGACACAGAGCTGAAAGCAACCGTCGCCACTCTTTTCGACCATTTTTTCAAGAATAGCGATGACATGAGATGGAGTAAGATGGTCTATTCGCTCTTTTTCTCGAAAAATAACCCCGATCCAGTCCGCACTACACTTGAATTAATCAAACTTACACCTGGAGCGAAAGGAGTATGGATTGATCCCGTGCACCACCAATCTCCCTGCTCATGTAATTTTTTCTTAGAGCGCAAAGTTGGCCTCTATAGCAATCAAGGATTTTTGCGAGGACCCCAACTCCCAAAAGGCGCTATTTCTCTCGATAATAACCCCGACTCAACAGAGCTTGAAGGTGTTACTCGGAGCAGTCGGAGACGATGGATCTTTGATGACCTGGCTTCGGCAGAACCACGACTCCTCCCAGCACCTTGCGCATCATTTAGGACTGGCTACAGGTACGCTGATTGAGAGAGAGTATGCGAGTCTGAGATAATATTTGCGAACTGACCAAATCCTTGCAGGAGAGTTAAAATCTGACGCCGCCGCCTTGACTAAGATGATCAGAAATTAAAATCGCAACATGGTCCCTCTGTGCTTCACATTCATAGAATGAGATGATCTGTCCATATTCGCTCATGTTCAATTGCATGGTGTTCAATCAATCAGCCAATTTTATTCAGACATGAGCGGACTTCCCATCAGCAAACCAGAATACAGACAAAACTCTGTCGAGCAAACGCATGCTTACTTGGGGGCGGCCTCAGCAGCGAGCACCTCGACATCGAAGATGAGGGGGTAATTGGGAGGGATGTCGGGAGGAGAACCCGAGGCACCATAGCCATAGGAGGAGGAGAGGTAGAGCATCGCACGCTCGCCAATCTTCATGGTCAGCACGCCCTCGTCCCAGCCCTTGATCACCTCGCCGCGATTGATGAGGAACTGGAAAGGCTGACCAGCATCGCGCGAGGAGTCGAACTTGGAGCCGTCGGGGAGAGTGCCCGTGTAGTGGACAGTCACGAGTGATCCGCGGCGAGGTTCACGAGCATCCGCTGGCGGCGCCTCCTTGGTGATCACCTTGTGGAAGCCGCTCTTGTTGCCCAAGGCGACGAGCTTGCACACGGCCTTGTGGCTGCCCCAGTGCTCCTTCTGGTGTTCTGCACGGAAACAACAAAGGTCAGGCAAAGGAAAGAAACCTCAGTTCAGGGCTAAATCAAAACACAAATCCATTGTTGACTCGATTCCAGAGAGTACGGCAACGCGATCCTGGGGAACTTAGCGCCTCTCGAGAAAGCGCGAGGCTCCTTTTCTTATCTTGTTATGCACATCTCATTCGAAAAATTAAAATTTTCTTCTCAAGGTGATGCGAATTTAAAAGGAGCCAATGCCAAGGCGAGGATGATAAGAGGTGAGGGCGAGGGCGAGGTGGAGTTCACAATACCTTTGCTGCAATAGGCAACGCCCTTGCAGCCCGAGCACACATTGAGGCCGTCGACCTTTCCGCACTGTGCGCACTTGCTCATTGCAGGATATGTCGCAGGAAAAGAAACGAATGAGGTTGGCGAGCAGAATAAGGGCTCCAAATTCTTGAAGAATTACAAGACAAGCGAAACGGAGAGGGATCAGTTCCGATCCTGGGACGTCGCTTGCCTCCGCCTCTCCGGGGGTCATCCTTATTCCTTCTCTTACGCGTGCCCTTGATATCGAGTGTGAAGTATAGAATCTGCGACAAGATGGACCTTCCGTGGAGCCCGATTAAGGTGCTTCCTCCGCTGTCGATTTTTCACTCGACATTTCGCGTTCCTCGTCCCCCTCGCCCTCACATCTCCTTACCTCGCCCACTTTGTGCCTTCACTCTGTTCCTAATTTAATATTGTTTGAATTTATTGATATCGTTTGTCTGGCGGAGCTGGCAGTGGTTGTGTCTCACGCGCCTCCTCGTCGCATCTCGTCGACGTCGCCTCTGAAGCTCATCGCTGCGTTTTGTGACTCTCTAGGTGACTATTGCCCACCTCGAGACCGTCGACAATGCGTGGTCATCGAAGCCTTACATTGACTACCGCGTGCGCTTCAAAATGAACAACATCACATGGAATGTGGCAAAGCGCTACAACCAGATCCAAGACTTCCACAAATTCATTCTCGCCTCGAAACTTGGTGCGCCTTCCGTTGTTTCTTTTTGGTCGTCTTGGTGTTTATGTCTCATGATTTAGTGGATCCGAAGGTCCTTCCTCCCTTCCCTGATGCCCCAATTTTCGACATGCGCCAGGTCCGCAATCAGGTAGCATATGTTTGACGATGTTGTCTTCCCTCGCTTCTCACCAAGGACCGATAGATTCTTGACGTTGCCAAAGAGCGTCAGCCGCAGCTCGAGACGTACCTTGAGTATGTGGTGAATCTCCAGCCCATCTTCGATCGCATCGAAACCAAAGTGTTCTGCGAGATTGGTAATGCGCTCCCGAAGCGCCTGAACCGCCGAGTGCTCATTCCCTTGCCCGACACAGACTTCGACGTGACACAGGGTCCGCATCACTATCATTTGGTGATCATTGTCGAATCTTTATATGGAATTTTATAGTTGCTGTGATTTGGAAGGTGCTAATGGCGCTCGGTGTGACCGTCGAGTTCTCCACGGAGACGGGCTCCCCCGCAGTCTGCTCAGAGCTGCAGATGAGGAAAGGAAAGTCGATGATCTACGGCGTCTCCCCCGATGCTAAGCGATATTACAAAGAGTTGGAGAAGGATCAACAGTTTGCCAGCCCCATCCCATGGGAAGACATTGACCCTGCCAAGTACTCTGGCCTCGTCATTGTCGGCGGCCAGGCGCCCCACTACACTCACTACCTAGAGAGCGCCTTGCTCGCTGCGCGCCTCTCCAAGTTCTGGGCTCTCCGGAGACCGATAGGTGCTATTGCTCAAGGCCCACTTCTCCTCTCACGCGCCAAGTTTTCAAGCGGCAATTCTATCCTCTATAACACCAAGACGACTGGCCTGCCTAAGTACATCGAGGAGGCGAGCTTCTACATTGACGCGCTCGCCTTCTGGAAGGAAGGCACCCACCAGATCTTGGACGTGAAATCTTGTGAGGAGAATCTCATTCAGAATCTAGCTGGTGCGAAAAAACCTTGCCTCTTCATATAATCATGAATTTATTTGCTGATATTTTTTTGTAGGTGCTGCCCTCTTCGAGCCTGGACCCAAGACTGTGATCATGGATGACCTCTACACTGAGTCCTCTGCATTCACACTGACGGATAGTCAATACATCTCTGCGAGGTGGGCCGGTGACGCTTACACCTTCGCCAAAAGGTTCGCCGCGCTCGTCATTAGCTCTGAGTACGCCTTCGAGGCGAGCTTCGAGGACTTGGACAACCAGCACGTCATCCGCGACGAGGCGCAGCTCCTCGCTGGCGATTCTCTTCTCTAACGAATATATATGAATCTGAACTCTATTGTGGATGAGAGGATGAAATTTTGCCACCCTCTAAATACTGTAATTATATTCGTTTGAAATCGCCGACCTGAACCAACCGGCAAAGTGCCTGCCTGTCTGCCTCAGGCCCTCAGCCTCGGTCATTTTCTCGGATTTTCGCAAGATTGTCAAGTATGATGCAACCTGTGGTGATGCCGATGGGCGTCCCGCTGCAGCCTGTGCGAAGCTCCTCCTCAGAATGGTCAACTTCGCAAGTCCATCTCTCCCTCCCTGCGTCCAGCCCAAGTCTTGAGCCGTTTGTTTGCAGATAATATTTGCTAATTTCATTCTCATAAATTTTTGTGGTATATATGCTGCGCTTTTCTATTGCTGTGGCTGTTGTGTGAGCTCTCGCCGGTAGACCGAGCTTCGAATCGTCTCGAGCTCCATTGGGATCCTCGATTGCCCCCACTGATTCGATCTCCTTGTCTAGGCGCCGATTCCCGCCTCTCCGATGCCTGCTGGTCGCATTCCCATGGCTTATACCCCCTTCCGATTCACGCCACCTATTCCTGCGCCGCTGGTACGCACATACTTCGCCTCACAATCCTCCAGTTCGTCTTGACTCGTGCTCCAGCCGCCCGTCATGGAGCCCATGCCTGACGTTCAGAGGCAATATGAGTACGCAGAGAAGAAAGATCAAATGCGTCAGAAGGACATCGAGAGGAAAGAGAAGAAGCGCGTGGGTCTCTTTGGCTCCTTTGTCGGCGCCCTCGAGGCCGGCGCTGCTCTCGTCGAGAAGGGCATCCACGAGGCCAGCAATCAGATTGACACAAGTGCCCCTCCCTCTCCCGGAAATATTGTTCCCAATTTATTGACTGAATATATTTCGTAGGCATTCGCTCGCAAACCTACGAGAGCTCGCGCAAAAACTTCCTCGAGTATTTCCGCCTCGACCCGAACCAGGAGCGGCTGTGGCGTGAATATGGCTGTCGCTGCGTCAATGGTGCCTCGTATGTAGTGGGCAATCTCTACATCTCCGACCATTACCTCTGCTTCATGGGAGAGACCAAGTTGCCCGCTCCTGACAACGGCATCACTCGCCTCGCCTTCATGGTCCCGCTCATCAACATCTTGTGCTGGCACCGCGCGAACATTCTCAAGTGCGATTCGGCTCGTGATTCAGTTCGTTTTCTGGATTTGAATGATTTTTTTCCTCAGGTCCAACTTGAACGCTAATGCCGCGGTTGCTCCTGGTATCCAGCTCAACACGAACCTTAACTTCATGCAACTTCCTCCGGAGCAGCGACCTGACGCGCTCATGGTCTACACCAACGACGGCTCAGTCCATTCCTACTATGCCTTCTGGCACTATGATCACGCCTGCAATGTTCTCGATCACGCCTGGCGTGCAGCCTTTGTCAACCCTACGCCGGCCCCCGTGCCCCTCCCCGAGTCGCAGATCTTGCCTGCCCTCAAGCCGCTCCCTGCCACTGGCAGCAACCAACCTCACCCTGCTCCCACTTTCCAGTCCTATCCCCCTCCCAACAATCCCAACGCCGTCCCTGTTGTTGCTCCTCAGCCGGCTCCTCAGCCGGCTCCTGCCTACTCGCCCCAGGTTGCGCACCAGCCGATGATGGCCCCAGCGCCTCAAGTGCAGCCTCAGCCCTCCCCTAATCCTGGCTCCGTGCCCTCGGGTTATCAGCAGCAGCCTGCCACTGCTCCTGGCGCTGTGCCTACGGGTTATCCTCCTGGATACTCTCCTCAGATGCAGCCCGCGCAGCTTCAGCCGATCCCTCAGTCGCAGTCCCCTCCTCCTTCGGGCTATCCTCCTGGCTACTCTGCCCCGTCCTCAGCTGGCGCCCCGCCTCCTACTGGACATTAATAGCATTGCGTTGTAATTGTTGAATATTTCTGTTGACTTTCAAATTCGATTTACCTATGTCACACATTAAATTAGCTACAGCATCTTGAGCTCATTGTGCTTGCCCTCACCGCCAAAAGTTGTAAAGTCTTGAATGACTAAATCGCCCGCCCGGCCCTCGAGAACCTCGAAGCACCAATGCCCTTTGAAGTCAAAATACTTTACCGCCTTGGGCTTGAGGGTGTACGTCGTCGGGTTAGGCGACACCGCGAGGTAGCGCTGCCGAGCGGCGATAGTAACATCGCGGTCACCAGTGTTCTCCAGGCAGATATAGCCAATCGACCATCCAAAGATATAATTGTACGAGGGCTCGAAACAGATGTACTCGGAATTGAGAGGGAATGTGTCCTGTCGAAGGTCCTCCGCGGCCAGCTGATCACCAGTCAGCTGTTCAAAGGAGCCCTTCACGTCCTCACCTATAACGCGCTACATGAAAACAATGCTGGCCAACAAAAATGAAACGCCATCCGCACCGACTCGGAATTTCCTTTCGCTCTCCACGATGACGAAACCGTCATCAGAGTGTTCCTTGTCGAGCACATCCGTCGAAGGCGCTGAAGAGGTCGATGATTCCTCCGCCTGCTGCCAAGCTCGAGAGACTGCAGAAGGAAAGAAAAATTAATATCTGTAGTTTTGAGAACTCTATGTCTCTCCGTACAAAACTCAATCGTATTTGCCATAATGTTTGGCAGCTTGAGAAAGGACGAACGCTTCGGTACGGAGTCGAATGTAGGGACTCCATCATCGCCGATGCTGATTGTACTGTTGGCCCTCTCCGTCGCCAAACGAGTGTTATTCCTATCATAGTTGCTCTGTCAAAATCCCATTTCAACGAATTACAAGCGATCAAAAGAGGAGTACGCGATCAGTGTGACAACGGCATCGTTAATGGCGAGCATCCACTCGCGCTTCACCGTCCGCCCTCCACAGTGGAACAAGTGCGTTTTGACTGGACTTGCCAGCCAGAATTCGTTTTTGAAATGTCCATCAGGTTTATCAATGACCCACGCCGTGCTCAGTGGGATAAATTTATCTACAAAAATGAAGATTATCAAATGGAGAAAGACAAGAAGAAAAATGATCCGAAAAAGCGAGTGCCAATTTTCAAAAAGCCACCAAGGATGGAGGTAGCGGTGATGAAGACGTCGTTGAAGAGGTAGACCTGGCGATGCTGCAGCGACTGATCGGTCATGCTGCGCTTCGTCAACGTGCCCTCTTTTAGAATTAAGCGATGTGGCTCAACGATCGACTAGCAATACACTATGAGGACTAATCGAAAATTCTTCCGAATAATATGCATACCACGCCGCCAAGCGAAACAAATCGTTGGGAGATTGCGAGCACTTTCGCTCGATTTTCAGCATTCTTAACACTCTTGTTCACGTAGTTGGCGACTTCTCGGACGGCCACGATGGCCTAGAACAACAGCAATTCATTATCTAACGGAATCAATAACGTCCCATTCAAAGCAGAACCTTCTCCAGGTTAGGATAATCAGGATCGGTGCTGGGCGTGTAATCCTTCAACGCCTGCAAGAGCAGCAAGTATCGCGGAATGCGCTGCACGGGCATGATCAAATACATTGGTATTGTCAGTCGATTGACTAGCGGATTCTCAAAGAATTGCTATATAATAATCGACGGTTCAAATTTTCCTCAAACAGCAAAACGAACAGTCACGCGCACCTGGCAAAGGAGGGCGAAGTCGTGGTTGGTAGAACTAAGCTCAGCGTATGTCTGCTGAGCTCGATCAAAATTATCGCAATAAGTACAATACGCTTTGAAAAACGGCGCCTAAAAGTCAACAAGATGATCAAAAGGCGAGAAACCAGACGGACTCAAACGAAAATACCAAATCCTTGAAGATGTCACCAATCATAATTTCCTTTTTCAAAAAAGAGTCTCGAGAAACCCTAAAAAAATTACAAATTTAGCAATATAAAACCAGCAAGGAATGATTAAGTCAATGGGTAAGCCGCACCTGGGCTCAAGGCGCCGAAGAAGCTCAACGTTAAGGTTGTAAATGGTCTCAAGCTGACCGCTGAAGATGGCGTCAATATCGTCGTCGCTAATGATTCTCTTTTCCCTTATAACGTTCAAAAACAGCTAAAAAAGAGATATCATAAATTCAATCAAACATATGACGCGATTGGATCGGAAACAGGTGGGCATACATCGATCAAAATCTTGAGGCTCTTGAGGTAGGATTGTTCTGAAGTGAGAATCTCGAGCGCAGCCGCTTGTCGCTTCACTTGAGTCGCTATCAGTCAACATGATCACAAAAACGTATAAGTAAATATAAAAGAGGGGAGTGAAGCGCACAATACGATTGCTGCATGACGGCAAGACGCTCCACAGTCGTTTGGCGATGCGTGGGCGAAAATACCCTGGACAGCTGAGCATCAATATTCTCTTCATTCTGAGAGTTCTTCAGTGAGGTGACTGTGCGCCGCCGCGGTGTTCTATGAGGACTCGATATCGGCGATGCTAGACGAAATAAAAGATATTATCAAAATACTTATCGTGCAGACGAAATCGTTAATTGAAATGGCGGACTTGACGGAGATGACGCCGTCTCCTCTTCGCTGCTGTCCGTGGGAATCTCATTGATCGTCGGAATATAAGTCGAATCGGCATCCGAAGGTTCGGTTTTGGCAGTTGCTTCCTCCTCTATCAGCTCAGGAACCTCTCGCGATGCAGTACCACCGAGAACAGCTATGGACGGTGCAGGGATTGAATGGCTGGGAGGATCGCCCTCGATGCTCAACTCCGTCGACGCGGATACCAAAATAGGATCACTTGAAGCTTCTTCAGCCGGGTTTTCAATAATTTCGAGGCCAGGTTGAGGCGGGGCAGATTCCTGAACGGAGTCGCTGGCTTTGGTCGACGGCGAGCTCGACGAGGATGATGATCGAGGCTTGGTCGGCGAGCCGTTCCACTGCGTCACTTCAGCGACTATAAAGTTAATTAGTAAATATTATCTGTATCAGTACAGCACGATTGAGCTAAGCGTTGAAGAGGAACAGAGGCGGGAAGGGGGACGGGACTGAGACCGAGGAAACACCAAGACGCTCCACCACAATCCAATAGCAGCCCTCTGCTAGAAATCAAAACACGTAGCGCACCTTTGATATCAAGATTCATTCCGAGAGGGGAGTGCCAGCGCAGAGGACACCCTTATCGACGACGACGCAATGACAGCGAACTGGCGAGAATCTGGCCGAATGGAACCAGCAGTGCCCCTCACAGAGCCCAGTATCAGTAAAAATGTATTTGAAATTGAATCTAAAGTCCCTCTTGAAATTCGATAATGAAGTGCGGTGCCACACGGCGTGCTCGCACTTCAGTCGCCGTTGGAAACGACAAATTGACCGTTAGGCAGGTCTTTCTGAGGCAGCGTTGGTCGATAGAGATAACGTAGAGCCGCATTTCGCCTTCAAGTTACTCTTTTGCACATGCAAACCTGACTCCTGGTGATGGAACACAAGGCTATTCTGGAGAAAGGTGCTCAGACACTTGTCGCCCTCACCGACATCTGGAATGACCTCGGCCTCCCCGAGGAGCGCCGCTCCCAGGCTCTTGCCGATCTGAACAAGAAGCTTACTTCAGTTTATGACGATTCCGTTGAGGATGCGAGGAAAGCGCGAGGTACTGGCCGATTTCCCTCTTTTTGAATTTGACCGTTGGACCCCATTCGTTGTCCTGCCCTCACATGCTTCACTTTCAGAGGAAACGAAGAAAGATATTGAACGA
>Ga0154020_10006813_pt1 | contig 13389 bp, 15 predicted proteins | sample Klosneuvirus_201_FD_109709 | JGI IMG/M metagenome (GOLD analysis project Ga0154020, IMG submission 109709) | Active sludge microbial communities from wastewater, Klosterneuburg, Austria - Klosneuvirus_20160825_MG | ecosystem: Engineered > WWTP > Aerobic digester > Activated sludge | place... | reverse complement strand
GCCAGATGGCCGCGGTGCGCAAGGCGCTGGACAGCGCCTACGTGCGCATGACGGTGTGCTTCATGCAGCAGGAACTGGGTGAACGCGTCGGCGTCGAGCCGGGCAAGGAGGAAGAGATGGCCGCCTTCCTCGACGAGGTGCAGGCGATGCTGGGCAAGATCCGCTGAGGCGGCGCGTCGGCGCCAAAACAAAACGGGGAAGGCATGGCCTTCCCCGTTCGTCGTTGAGAGAGGCGTTGTGGATCAGCAGCCGCCCTTCTTTTCCTTCTTCTTCATCGGCTCGGCCTTGGCTGCCGGCTTGGCGTCGGCCTTGGCGGCTGCCGAGGCCGCGGGCTTGGCGGCGGCCGCGGCTTCCTTCTTGGCCGGCTCGGCGGCGAAGGCCGCGCCGGTGGACAGGGCGAACAGGGCCGTCACGACAGCCGTCATCAGGTTCTTCATGCAGTCTCTCCGAAAAAAACGACCGGGGGTCGTGGTGTGGAAGGGCTGCCGCGAGGCTGCAGCCCCTGGAACAAGGCCCGGCCCTGCGATGGGGCCTGCCTGACGAGCGGGGCGGATTCTACGGCGGCAAGAACATCCACCCCGCCGCTGTCAACGCACCACGGTCCACGGCGGTTGACCGGCGCCGGACGGCGGTGTGCGCCGGCGTGGTGTCACGCCGCGGGGCCGGCCGCCTCCGGCGGCAGTTCAGCCAGCAGCTGCGCCGGCAGCGGCCGCGGCTGCAGGCGATGGCTGCCGCGCGTGGCAGTGCCGATGTTCACGCAGCACACCGGCACTTCGCCCGGGGCCAGCGCGCACAGCCGGTGCAGATGCGGCGACGCCATCGCCTGCCCGCTGGTGAGCCCGGCGCCGTAACCCAGCGCATGGGCGCCGAGCAGCAGGTTCTGCAGCGCCGCGCCCATCGACACCAGGCGCTCCGCGGCCGGCACGTCGGGCTCACGCGGGCCCAGGCAGGCCACGGCCAGCAGCAGCAGCGGCGCGCGATAGGCCTTCTCGCGGGCCTGCGCCAGCTGCTCGGGCGTCGCCGCGGGGTCGCGCTCGGCCAGCGCGGCGGCGAAGGCTTCGGCCAGCCGGTGCCGCTGCGGCGGCGGCACCGCAATGAAACGCCAGGGCGTGAGCTGCCCGTGGTCGGGTGCGGCCGCGGCCAGTTCCAGCAGCATCTGCAGTTCGGCGGGTGTGGGGCCGGGTTCCACCAGCCGTTTGGGCAGCACGGTCTGGCGCGACTCGATCAGGTCGCGCACGGTGGCGAAGAGGTCGCCGCGGTCGGCAGCGGCGGCAGGCTCGGCAGGGGCGGGGTGTGCATCCATGGCGTCCGTATTCTCGTTCGGCGCCGGTCGGTGGGTGCCGACCGCGACGCCTGCAGATCCGATCGAAGGCGGCGGGCGCCGGTGCGTCCGGGGCCGCGGGTCAGCGCGAGGCGCCCTGGCGCATCCAGACGGCGTCCTCCTGCTCCAGTTCTTCCAGGCGGCTCTCGATGTCGCCGATGCCGTGGTCGAGCTCGGGCAGCATCACGTCCTGCAGCGCGCGTGCGCGCCGCACGGCGCGGCGGTACTCGGCCGACAGGCGTTCCAGGTTGCCGGCCACGGCCGCCAGCGCGGTGGCCGCGGCCAGTGCGGCGGCGAAGGCGGCGCGGCAGGCCTCGGCCTCGGGCGACGGCAGCACGGCCGGCGCGGCCGGCGCGCTGCCGGGTCGCCACTGCGCCGTCTGCAGCCGCACGCCCATCAGCGCGCGCGGCGTCACCTGCACCGCGGCGTCGGCGGCGCCTGCGGCGGGGTGCACCTGCAGGCCTTCGAGCCCGTGCCGTGCCACCGCGGCGGCCAGCGCGTCCAGGGCCTGGGCATGCCGCGCGTCGAAGGCCGCCTGCAGCCGTCCGTGGTCCTGCAGCTGGCGCAGGATCTCGCCGGCCAGCAGCAGGCACTTCTCGTCGAGGAAGACGTAGCCCTCGTGCATCGCACGGCGCTCGTCCTTCATCTCGATGACGGCGCTGCGCGTGGGGCTGGTGTCGCTCATGCAGGCCCGCGCAAGTGGTGGGCGATCTGCGCGTCCGACAGCCGCGTGAGTTCGCTGTCGGGCAGCCCGGCCAGCAGATGCCAGCCCAGCGCCATGCTCTGCTCGAGCGTGCGCGCCTCGTCCTGGCTGGCGAGCGTCGACTCGAAGTCGGTGCCGAAGCGCAGGTAACGCCGGTCGGTGTCGGCCAGGCCTTCCTCGCCCACCACGCTGGCCAGCACGCGGGCCTGTGCGGCGCGGGCGTAGGCGGCGTAGAGCTGGCTGGCCAGCGCCGGGTGGTCGGGGTGGGTGTAGTGCTTGCCGGTGCCGTCCTTCATCAGCCGCGAAAGACTCGGCAGCACGTTGATCGGCGGGTAGATGCCGCGCCGGTCGAGTTCACGCGACAGCACGATCTGCCCTTCGGTGATGTAGCCCGTGAGGTCGGGTATCGGGTGGCCGATGTCGTCGGCCGGCATCGTCAGGATCGACAGCTGCGTCAGCGTGCCGTGCCGACCCGTGCCCGTGTCGCGCAGGCAGCCGGCGCGTTCGAAGAGCGTGGCCAGGTCGCTGTACATGTAGCCCGGGAAACCCTTGCGGCTGGGGATCTCGCCCTTGCTCGACGACACCTCGCGCAGCGCCTCGCAGTAGTTCGTCATGTCCGTCAGGATCACCAGCACGTGCTTGCCTTCCACGAAGGCCAGGTACTCGGCGGCGCTGAGCGCAAAGCGCGGCGTCAGCAGGCGCTGCGTGCTGCTGTCGCTGGCCAGGTTCAGGAAGAGCGCCGTGCGCTCCAGCGCGCCGCCCTGTTCGAGGCTGCGCCGGAAGTACTCGGCGCTGTCGTGCGGCACGCCGATGCCGGCGAAGACGATGACAAAATCGTCGGCCGGCGCCGTCCGCTGGGCCGCTGCCGAGGACGGCCGCTCGCCCTGGGGGCCGACCGCCGCAAGGCGGTCCAGGGGCTCCTTATCCCTGAGCCTGGCATGACCGGCGATCTCCACCGCCAGCCGGTCGTGCGGCAAACCGCCGCCGCTGAAGAGGGGCAGCTTCTGCCCGCGCACCAGGCTGTTCAGCAGGTCGATGCTGCTGATGCCGGTTTCGATGAAGTCGCGCGGCAGCGCACGTGCCACCGGGTTCATCGGCAGGCCCTCGATGGGCACCTTGTGGTGCACGGCCACCGGCGGCCCGCCGTCGATGACCTGGCCGACGCCGTTGAAGACACGCCCCAGGATGCCGGGCCCGAGGCCGAAGGCCAGCGGCTCGCCGTGAAAACGCACCACCGTGCCTTCGAGCGACAGGCCCGAGGTCGACTCCATCACCTCGATGGTCATGAACTGCTCGTCGATGGCGGCGATGCGGCCCAGCCGCGAGCGGCCGTCGCTGCCGCGCACGTCCACCGCGTCGTGCAGGCCGACGGCCAGCGTGCGCCGCAGGAAGAGCAGCGGGCCTTCCAGCCGCGTCGCGGCGCCTTCAACCGTGAGCCGCATCGCGGGGCTCCGTGCTGGGTGCGGCGGCCGCAGGCGAAGCCGGCGCGGGGCTTGCCGTGGCCGCGGGCGCGATCTGCGCAAACTCGCGCTCCAGCCGCGCCTGCAGTTCGGCGAGCTGGGGCCACTGCTCGTCGGCCACCTCTTCGCCCATGCGCTGCAGCGCACGCAGACCGGGCAGCGCCGCCACCTGCTCGGGCGTGGCGCCGGCCGCGCCGGCGGCGTCGACCATCTCGATGAAGCGGCCCAGCAGCTTCATCATCGCGGCCTGCCGCGCCGGGCTGCAGACACGGTCGATCTCGCTGAAGGCGCTCTGGCGCAGGAAGGCCCCGTTGACGAGTTCGGCGCACAGCAGCGTGAGCTGCTGGCGCGCCGGCAGCGCATCCTTGCCGATGATGCGCGCCATGCGTTCGAGCTGCGCCTGGTCGTCCAGCAGCGTCAGCAGGCGGCGGCGCAGCGCCAGCCAGTCGCCGTTGCCCTGCGCGGCCCACCAGGGTGCAAATTCGCGCGCGTCTTCGGCGTAACTCTGCAGCGGATGGATGGCGGGGTAGAAGCGCGCCTGCGCCCGCTTGACGTCCAGCGCCCAGAAGGCCTTCACGTAGCGCTTGGTGTGGCTGGTGACGGGCTCGCTGAAGTCGCCCGAGGGCGGGCTGATGGCGCCCATCACCGTCACCGAGCCGCGTTCGCCGCACAGCGTGTCGACGAGCGCCGCGCGTTCGTAGAAGTCGGCCAGCCGGCTGGACAGGTAGGCCGGGTAGCCGCCTTCGCCGGGCAGCTCGCCGAAACGGCCCGAGACCTCGCGCAGCGCCTCGGCCCAGCGGCTGGTGCTGTCGGCCATCAGCGCCACGTGCAGGCCCTGGTCGCGGAAGTACTCGGCCACCGTGATGGCGCAGTAGATGCTGGCCTCGCGCGCGGCCACCGGCATGTTGCTGGTGTTGGCGATGATCACCGTGCGCTCCATCAGCGGGCGGCCGCTGCGCGGGTCGGTGAGGGTCGGGAACTCGTCCAGCACGCCGGCCATCTCGTTGCCGCGTTCGCCGCAGCCGAGGTAGACGATGACGTCGGCATTGCAGCCCTTGGCCAGCGCTTCCAGCAGCACCGTCTTGCCGGTGCCGAAGCCGCCCGGGATGGCCGCCTTGCCGCCCTGCGCGACGGGGAACAGGCTGTCGAGGATGCGCTGCCCCGTCACCAGCGGCGCCTGCGTCGGCAGGCGGCGTTGCACCGGCCGCGGCACGCGCACCGGCCAGACATGGCTCATCGCCAGCTCGCGCAGGTGGCCGTCGGCGTGGCGGACGAAGAGCACGGGGTCGGTCTCGGTGCGGGCGCCCGCGGGCAGCGCCCGTTCGACGACACCGGCCGCGTCGGGTGGCGCCAGGCAGCGCTGCACGCGGCCCGCGGCATCGGTGGCGGTGCCGATCACCGCACCGGGCGCCAGCACGTCGCCCACCGCCAGCCGCGGTTCGAAGTGCAGCCGCGTGGTGGACGGCGCACGTCGCCCGGGCTGCACGAAGCTGTTGCCGGTGCCCGACAGCGGCCGCAGCAGGCCGTCGAAGATCTGCCCCAGCAGCCCCGGCCCCAGGCGGATGGCCAGCGGCTGGCCGTCGCCGTGCACCTCGGTGCCGGGGCTCAGGCCGGTGGTGTCTTCGTAGACCTGCACCACCAGCGTGTCGTCGTGGATGCGCACGACTTCGCCCAGCAGCCCCTGCGGCCCGACGCGCACCGATTCGCGCAGCGCAAACGGCCCCTGGCGTGCGGCATGCAGCACCGGGCCGGCGATCCAGCGCACGATGGCCAGGCTCATCGCCGCATCCTCGTCATGGCAGGGCCTCCAGCCGGCGCAGCAGCGCGGCGTCGATCTCGTCCGTTTCGGCCAGCAGGCCCTGCAGGCTGCCGTCGACGACGTTGCCGCCGGCCATCACCTTCAGGCCGGCGGCCATGGCGGCGTCGGGTTCGAAGCGTGTGTCGGCGTGGCCGCGCTGCGCCAGCCGCGCGGCCGTCTCGGTGCGCTCGTCGGCCGGCCAGTCGCCCGCGTGCACGACGCGCCAGCCGGCGGCCGGCAGGCGGGCATGGGCCAGGTCCAGCACCTGCACCACCCAGGCCGCGCGTGTGTCGGGCCGGCCCCAGCGGGCCCGCAGCGCGGCCGGCAGCTGCCGGCGCGCCAGGGCCAGCAGCGCGGCCGTGCGCTGCTGCGCGTGCAGGCGCTGCTGCGTGGCCAGCCGCGCCTGCGCTGCCGCCACCTGCGCCTGCAGCGTGCGGCGCTGCTCGGCGAAGGTCTGGCGCAGGCGCGCGCGCGCCTCGGCCTGCGCCTGGCGGCGCAGCGCGGCGGCGCGTTCGTGCGCCGCGTCCAGGATCTGCGTGCACTGCCGCTCGCGGTCACCGTCGACGAGGTCGAGCAGCGCCTGCACCGAGGCCTGCGGCGGCGGCAGCGGGCGTGGCGCGCCGGGGCCGTTCATGCGTCCAGCCCCAGTTGGCCACGCAGCTGCGCGGCCAGGTCGGGCGGCGGCGTGCCGCCCTGCAGGTCGGGCACCACCAGCAGCAGCGGCGCCAGCGCCCGCTGGGCCCGGTGCAGCACCGGCGCCGCGACGGCGCGTGCCACGCTGGCCGAGACCAGCACCAGCGGCGCGCCCGTGCAGGCCGCCTGCAGCGCCGCGGTTTCGCCGCCCGCCACCGGCGTGTGCACCTCGGCACCGGCCAGGCGCCAGCCCGTGCCACTCACTTCGTCGCCCAGGTAGACGGGTGCCGGCATGGTGCCTCAGCCCAGCCTGTTGAGCATCAGGATCGAGACGATGAGGCCGTAGATCGCGATGCCTTCGGCCAGGCCGATGAAGATGAGCAGGCGGCCGAAGAGCTCGGGCTTCTCGGCCAGCGCACCGACGGCCGCGACACCGACCTTGGCCACCGCGAAGCCGGCGCCCAGCGACGACAGGCCGGTGGCCAGCGCCGCGCCGATGAAGACCCAGCTGCTGTCGATGCCGGCGCGCAGCGCGGGGCCGGCTTCGGCCGCGCCGGCCGCGGGTGCCGCCAGCAGCAGGGCCGTGGTGGCGCCGCCGAGCAGCAGCAACAGCGCGGCCAGCGTGGACAGGGTGGACCGGTTCAGGGGCGAGGCGGGCATGCGGATCTCCTGGGGGTAGGCTCGTGTGGGTGGCGTCTGCGCGTCGGTTGAAGGGGGGCGGTGGCCGGCGAGCCGTCACGGGGTCGCGTAGGGTGGCGCCGGCAGCGGCCGGAAGGCCCGGCCGCGGCCCTGCATGAAACGCGTGAAGAACTCGAACAGCACGAGGCGCGTGGTCTGGATCGACACCACCATCGCCTCGAGCACGATGACGACGGCGTTGCCCAGCACCAGCACCAGCGCCTTGGCCAGGCCGCTGTCGGCGGCGTCCATCAGCGCCACGAGGGCCGACGAGAGACCCGCGTGCGCCAGCGCGAAGGCGCCCACACGCGCGAACGACAGGGTGTTGATGAGGATCTGCAGGGTCTTCTCGAGCCCTTCACCCAGCGCCGTGAAGGCGGCCGCGACGCGCCCCGCCTGCACCGCGTGGCCCAGGCACCAGGCCAGCGCGCCGACGGCCGCGACCGCGCCGCCCGCCGGGTCGACGAAGGCCGCCAGCAGACCGAGGTAGGTGACGACGAGCCAGAGGTCGGTGCGCAGCCAGCGCGCCGCCTCGCCGCGCCAGAAGGCGGCCAGCCCGTCCAGGCCGAGGCCGAGCGTCAGCAGCAGCGCGCCGCCGGCCAGCGGCGCCAGCAGCACGGCCAGCGGCGCGTCCAGCGGATGCAGCCACAGCGCCGGGGGCATGAAGGGCAGGCCGTGCAGGCCGAAGCAGCTGCCGAAGACGAAGCCGAAGGCCGCGGCCGACAGGCCGCCCACCATCAGCAGCCGTGCCACGGCGAAGCGCCGGCGCAGCGCCCAGGCGCCGGCGGCGAGCACCAGCCCCTGGCCGACGTCGCCGAGCATGTAGCCGAACATCAGCGGCACGGCCACGGCGAGCAGCGCGCTGGGATCGGCCTCGTTCGACGCCGGCATGCCCAGGGCGCGGCTGAAGAGTTCGAAGGGCCGTGCCCAGGGCGGGTTGTGCAGCAGCAGCGGCGCCTGCAGCCCCTCGGGCGGCGCCGCGTGGCGCAGCAGCGCGCGCGCGCCGCTGGCCTGCAGCGCGTGTGCCAGGGCCTCGCCGTCGGGGTCGCTGCACCAGCCGGTCACCCAGCACAGCAGCGCACCGGCCTCCAGCGCGTGCACGTTGTCGAGCAGCCACTGCAGCCGGTGCACGTCGCCCAGGGCCCGCGGCAGGCCGTGCACGGTCTCCAGTGCCTGCAGCGCCGCGCGCGCCCGCGTGATCTGCAGTGCCAGCACACGAAGGTGCTGCGGCAGGTGGGTGGCAGGATCGAGCGCCGGGTCGCGCAGCCACGCGGGCAGCTCGTGGCTGCTGCCCTTGAGCGTGCTGACGCGACGGGCCAGCGCCTGCAGCGCCGCCGGCGTGCCGGCGACCAGCAGGTGCGGCGACGGGTCGACGTCCAGCACCTGCGACAGCGTGTGCCCGTCGCCCTGGGTGGCGGCCAGCGCCGCGGCCGCGTCGGCACCCGGCGGCAGCACGAAGAGGCGCATCTGCACCAGCGGGCCCGCAGTGGCCATCTCGTGCGGCGGCAGCGGGCTGCCGGCGCGAGCGGCGAGCACGCGCGCCCACAGCCGCAGTTCGGCCTCTTCGGCCTGCGCCCGCTGCAGCGCGTGGATGTGCGCCTCGGCGTCCTGCGCCCAGGCCTGCACGGCCTGCAGGGCCTGCTGCAGCGCGTGCGCCGGTGCGTCGGGGAAGGGCGAGGGCCGGCATGCGGACGCCGGTGGCCAGTAGGCGGCGTAACGCGTCTGCAGTTCCGCAAAACGCGCCAGCAGCGGCAGCACGGCTTCGGGGTCGGCGGGCATGCCGGCGCCGGGGCGGGCGTCGAGTTCGACGGCGCCGGTGCGCGCCAGCGCTTCCAGCACCAGCGTCGCGTCGTCGCGTGCGGTGAGGATCTCGAACCAGCGGGCAGGGCGCGGGCGCAGCATCAGGCGGCCTCGGCCCGTGCTGCCGGGGTGGGCGGGAAGACGACGCGGCGCAGCAGCTCGCCGCGCAGGCGTTCGAGGTCGAGTGCCGCGAGCGCCAGATGCACGAAGGCGGCCGCCGGTTCGGCCGCTGCGCGCCGAAGCCACGGCGCCAGGCGCGCCTGCAGCGCCCGGCGCAGCAGCGTGCCGGGGCCGGCGGGCGCCGCGGCGAAGGCGCTGCCGTGGGCCTGCAGCAGGGTGGCCACGGTGCGCAGGCTGTCGTCGGCGTGCAGCGGCCGCGGCAGGCGCCGCTGCCAGGCGTGCCACCACGCGGCGCCCAGTGCGTCCGGCGCGGGCCAGGCCGGCGCCAGCGCCGCGGCGGCGCTGCCCCGCAAGGCGTCGGCGCGTGCGGCGGGCGCTGCGGCGCAGAGCACCCGCAGCAACGCATCGTCGTGCATCCAGGGCCGCACCGGGCCGCCGCGCGCCAGGTGCTGCAGCGCCGGCAGCAGCGGCGGCAGCACGCACCAGGCGATGGCGGGCTGCCAGGCCACCGGCATCCAGCCGGCCGTCTCGTCGACGACGGCCTGCCAGTGCCCGCGCAGCACGGCCTCGATCTCGCGGGCGCTGCTGCGCGGCGTGAGGCCCACGACCCACGCGCGCAGCGGTGAGTTGCGCGCCGCGTCGAGCAGCGCGATGTATTCACGCGCCGTCTCCAGGCGTTGCCAGGCGGCCTCGTCGGCACGCCGGCCGTGACGGGCCTGCAGGCGGGCCTGCGCGTATTCGAGGCTGCCGCACTCGATCACGGCGCGCCCCCGGTCAGGCGTGCCGCCAGCGCCTGCACGGCGTCGGCCAGTTGCGCGGTTTCCTGCGCCGTCGGCACGTGCTCGTGCGCGATCGCCGCAGCCCGGGCGTCCAGCGCGGCGGTGCGCGCGCGGGTTTCGTGTTCGAAGGCCGCCGCCGCGCGGCGCATGCGGCGCTCGGCGCGCGCGGCGATGGCGCGGGCCTCGGCACGTGCGGCTTCGGCCCGTTGCGCCGCTTCGGCCTGGGCGGAAGCGATGGCCTCGCGCGCCGCACGTTCGCGTCGCAGCACCAGGGCGATGGCCTCGTCGGCCGTGGCGGCGGGCAGGGGCAGCGGGTCGTGGGCCATGTCGCGTGAGCCTCGCGGGGCGCGCCGTGCAACAACACCACGCGCTGTCTGTCGATGCGTCCCGGGCCAGTATCCCGCCGCCGCTTGCCGGGGCGGCTTGACCTGCCGCAACAAGGCCGGCGATGCGGGCCCGGGCAGGCCCGGCACCGCGCGCGGCGCCCCGCTGCCGTCGATCGTTGCAGCCGGCGTTCAGCCGTGCAGCAGCGCGTCCTCGACCGCCAGGTGTTCACGGTAGAGCGCCGTGAACTCGGCCAGCGCCGGACACAGGAAGTCGAGCCTGCCGGGCCTCTGGCCGCGCGCCACGGCCTGCAGCTGCGGTTCGATCTCGAGCCAGTCTTCCTCGATCCAGTGGTGGTCCTGCTGCAGCCGCTGCACCTGGGCGCGCAAGGCGGCGTCGTGGCTGGCCAGCAGCCGGGGAAAGACCTGGGTCTCCTCGGTCTCGTGGTGGGCGCGGGCCGGGCCGTTGAAGAAACCGCAGACCTGCAGGGCCAGGTCGGCCGCCTGCGCCTGCGCCTGCGGGCCGGGGGCCGCGAGCCAGCGGGCCAGGCCTTCGATCTGCGTGAGCACCAGCGCGATTTCGCAATGGGTCTGGTCGATGAGGGCCGGCGCCAGCGGCGGCGGCACGGCGGGGCGTTCGGGTCGTGCCGGACGGGTAAGGGGGGTGGTGGACATGAGGCTTCTGTCGTTCGTGGTCTGCGGTCATTGTTCGGCGTGCGGGTCGGCCGGGCCCTTGTTCAGGATCAAGCGGCCGTCAAACGCGGGCAGGCTTGATGCCCGTCAGCGCGTGCGCCCGTGGCCGCCTGCCCGACATGGCCGCGGGATGACAGACTTCGTGGTGTGGGCTGCCGTGCGCCGGCATCGGTCGGCTGGGTGCAGCGCTTGTGGAGCAGGGTGATGCCGGAAGTTGTCGCCGAAGGTCGGGTCTGGGATGTCGTCGTCGTGGGGGCAGGGATCTCGGGCCTCGTCACCGCGCACCAGCTGCGGCGTGCGGGCTGGCAGGTGCAGGTGCTGGACGCCAACGCGCAGGCCGGCGGCGTGATCGGCAGCGTCGCGCTGCAGGGCTTTCTCTACGAACGCGGACCGAACAGCGCGCTGGACACGACACCGCTGATCGGTGAACTGGTCGATGCGCTGGGGCTGCGCGCGCAGTGGCGGCCGGCGTCGGACAGCGCGAACCGGCGCTACGTGGTGCGGGCCGGTGCATTGATGGCGCTGCCCACCTCGCCCGGCGCCTTCTTCGCGACGCCGCTGTTCTCGACCTCGGCCAAGCTGGCGCTGCTGCGCGAGCCCTTCGTGGCGCGCAGCCCGGCCGGCGTGGAGGAGTCGATCGCCGCCTTCGTGCGCCGGCGCCTGGGCAGCGAGTTCCTGGACTACGCCATCGACCCCTTCGTCGCCGGCATCTACGCCGGCGACCCCGAGCAGATCTCGGTGCCCGCGGCCTTCCCGAAGCTGCATGCGCTGGAACAGCGCTGGGGCAGCCTGATCAAGGGCCAGGTCCTCGGCGGCCGCGAACGCCGCAGGTTGAAGGAGGAGGCCAAGAACACGGCCAAGAGCTTCTCTTTCTCCGGCGGCATGCAGGCGCTGACCGACGCGCTGGCTGCGGCCGTGGCGCCCGTGGCGTTGAACACGCGCGTGACGCAGCTGGAGCGCGACGCGCAGGGCGTGTTCACGCTGCGCACCGACACCGCCGGCCAGCCCACACGCTGGCGGGCCCGCGCCGTGGTGCTGGCCACGCCCACCGACACCGCGGCGGCGCTGCTGCGTGAACACGCCGGCGACGCCGCCGCAGCACTGGACGCCATCGACTACGCCCCCGTGGCCGCGGTGGCCACGGCCTATGCGCAGGGGGACATCGGCCACGCGCTGGACGGTTTCGGCTGCCTGGTGCCGCGGCGCGAGGGGCGCAAGGTGCTGGGCATCCTGTTTTCCAGCAGCATGTTCGAAGGCCGCGCGGGCCCCGGCACGGCGCTGCTGACCACCTTCGTCGGCGGCCTGCGTCAGCCCCGGCTGCCCGGCCTGCCCGAGGACGAGATCGCTGCGCTCGTGCAGGCCGAGCACCGGGCGCTGCTGGGGACGCGCGGCTCGCCGCTGTTCGAGCGCGTGACACGCTGGCCGCGCGCGATACCGCAATACACGCTGGGCCACCTGGGCCGCGTGGCGCGTGCCGAGGCGGCGCAGCGGGCGCTGCCGGGCCTGCACTTCTGTGCCAACTGGAAGGGTGGCGTCTCGGTGGGCGACTGCATCAAGAACGGCCACCTCACCGCCGCGGCCGTCACGGCCGAACTGCGCACGCGCGCCTGAAGGCGCGCCCGATGGCTTCGCGCCTGAAGGCGCGCCCGATGGCTTCGCGCCTGAAAGCGCGCCCGGCTGCTTCGCGCCTGAAGGCGCGCCCGGCTGATCCGCGCCTGCAGGGCGCGCCGCGCGGCAGCGCTACGGCGTCGCGTCGGCGGGCGGCTCGGCCGGCGCGGCATCGGCGGCGTGCACGCCGCGCGGCTTGGGCGGCGCCGCGCGCCTGCCGTCGACGAGGTGCGCGATGGCCAGCAGGGGGTGGCGCAGCAGCATGCGCGGCCCGGCGTGACGCATCACGACGCGGACGGCTTCGCGCTGCTGCGGGCCGTAGCAGTGGATCCGGCAGTTCGCGCAGGTCGGCTTTTCGGGGCCGAAGGGGCAGCCGGCCAGGCGCTTGCGCGTGTAGGCCAGCAGCCCGGCGCATTCGGGGCACAGGCCGTCGGCATCGGTGGCGGCGTGGCCGTGATGGTCGGCGCAGTACAGGCGCAGCATGGCCCGCACCGTGGCCTGCTCGCGCTGCAGCCGCGGTGTCTGCAGGCGCGCCGCGCGCTTCAGGGCGCCGGGGCTCGGCGGGGGCGACGCTTCGGTGTCCATGGCGTGATTGTTCGGGCCCGTGGTCGCGGGTGGCCTGCGCTGCGTCAAGCGTCCCGCGGCGGGGCCTGCCTATGCTGCGCTTCACCATGACGACAGCCCCGCAGCGCAGCGGCCTGCTGCTGGCGCCCGTGCTGGCGCTGCTGCTGCTGGCCGCGCACTTCCACCGCGCCGCCGCCTGGCCGTGGCTGCTGGCCACGCTGGCACTGCTGCCGCTGCTGGCGCTGCGTCGGGCCTGGGTGCCGCGGGTGCTGCGGGTGGCGCTGCTGGCCGGGGCTGCCGAGTGGGCCTGGACGGCGGCCCTGCTGGCGCAGCAGAGGCTGGCGCTCGGGCAGCCCTGGTTGCGCATGGTGCTCATCCTGATCGCGGTGGCAGGGCTGACGCTGGCCGCGGCGCTGGTCTTCCGCAGCCCGCGGCTGAAGGCGCGTTACACGGCGACCTGAGCGGTGCTGCGCCGTGCCTTCAGGGCTCGGGGCGGCGCCACAGCCACAGGCCCACGCTGGCCATGGTGACGATGGCCAGCACCAGGGCCCAGGGCGGGATGCCGATGGCCCACATGATGGCGGCGCTGGCCACCATCATCGCGCTGGACAGCCACTTGGCGCGCCGCGGCACGGCGCCCCTTTCGCGCCACTGGCGCACCGCGGGCCCGTGCCGCGGGTGTTGCAGCAGCCAGGTTTCCAGCGCCGGCCAGCCGCGGCTGGCGGCCCAGGCGGCCAGCAGCAGGAAGGGCACGGTCGGCAGGCCCGGCAGCACCACGCCGAGCATGCCCAGGCCGACGCTGGCGAGCGCCAGCGCGCGCCAGAACAGCAGCTTCAGTGCGCGCCGCACCATGCGGGCACCGGCCTGGCGTTCGGCGCCCTGCGCAGCCGGCTCACTTGCCGACGCTGG